>Ga0075012_10000677_pt1 | contig 35490 bp, 33 predicted proteins | sample All_14_2_FD_71474 | JGI IMG/M metagenome (GOLD analysis project Ga0075012, IMG submission 71474) | Freshwater microbial communities in response to fracking from Pennsylvania, USA - Allegheny Zone_MetaG_DW_15 | ecosystem: Environmental > Aquatic > Deep subsurface > Groundwater > Drilled...
GGCAGCTGACCAACCGCATCCTCGCGCTCATCCTCGCGGGCGCCCCGCCGGAGTCGATCATCGCCCTGACCTTCACCCGCAAGGCCGCGGGGGAATTCTTCGACGCCGTGCTCGGCCGCCCGGGCCAGGCGGCCGAGCACGGCGTCGAAGAATTCCCCCGCGGCCTTGCGGGTGAAGGTCAGGGCGATGATCGACTCCGGCGGGGCGCCCGCGAGGATGAGCGCGAGGATGCGGTTGGTCAGCTGCCACGTCTTGCCCGAACCCGCCGAGGCGGTGACCATGACATGGGGAATGCGGACCGGCGCGGACTGGGATGGCGTCTTCATGCCCCCTCCACCACGCATTCCGGACCGCCCGGCAACCAGATGGACCAGGGTTCCCGTTTCCAACAATCCGCTGCCGGTATCGTGTCGCGGCATCCGCACTCCAGCGCCTCCAGGACCGACTCCGCACAGGCGACGGCCCGGGTTTCCAGGTCCGCATCAAATCCCTCCCAAAGTGAAAAGCCCACCGCCTCGAGGCTATTGGGCAGCTGGACATAACCGCACTCCAGCCGTTCGTTTTTTTTCTCCCGCCGCCAATAGGCCATGTAAAGCGGCAGTTGCAAGTTAAGCCATACGGCCCCGCATTTTCCCATGTCGATCCAAGCCTGCCCGGGATAACGTTCCCGGAGCGGCGGCTTCTTGAATATTTTCAGGTGGGCATCGCCGGGGGATTTCGCCGTCTCGCTCGTCTTGTAATCAAGCAGCCGGATCCGCCCGTCCGCATGGAAATCGACCCGGTCGATCTTGCCCCGCACCGTCCAGCCGCGCAGGGAGAGTTCGAACGGCTGCTCGACCGCATGCACCCGCCAGCCCTCCGCCACCTGGAGAACCTGCAATTCGGCGAACCGGCCGAGACGCTGGACCAACGCCTCGATCTGGACCTCCACGCCCAGCGGCCAGTCCTTCCCGAAACGGAGATCGGCCCGCTTCCTGACTTCGCTTTCCAAAAACTTTTTCATGGCCGCGGCATCGGTTCCGGCGGCCAGAACCGGATCCCCGCCCCAGGCTTCCAGGGCCTGGTGGGCCAGGTCCCCGAAGTCCATCGGATCCATCTCCCGTTTCTCCACCGGAAATTCCTCCCACTTCAGGGTCCGGTTGAAATGGAAATACAGCGGGGATTGGAGGAAATCGCTGAAGTGCGTGACGGAAATGTGGCGCTTCTCCGGGTCGCGCGCCGGGGGGCGCAGGGAGAACAGGTGGGTCGGCGCGGGCGTGGGAAAGGACTCGGAAGGGTCGCCGAACAACTGGGCCACCCGCGCGGGCAAATCCGCATCGGTCGTCTGGAACAGCAGTCGCGATGGGCGGAGGGGTTCGCCGGAGTCGGTGAATTTGCTCAGCAACAGATCCACCCTCCCGCCGGATCTTCGCGAAGCCAGCATGCCGTGAAGCAGGAAAGCATCGCGGGCCAGGAGATCGGGCGTCGTGCGCAACCCCAGGGAAGCGCGCAGGCTTTCCGGAAGGAAAACATCCCCGGTCAGGGCCAGCGGCACCGAGCCCTCCTGCATGCCGCAGAGCACAAGGTGCGGGTGTTCGTCCCAGGCCAGTTCGAGCCAGCCCTTCAATTCCACCGCATGCGGCGGACGCACCCGGCCCAAACGCTGGCCGGCGAGCGTTTCCACCCACAGGCGCAGGAGGTGGGGAACCTTCAATTGCCGCAGCCGGCCGGCGAAGGGAAGGGCGCGTTCGATCCATTCGTCCAGGGTCTCGACGAGAACCCTTCCGTCATCGTCCAGTGCGATGCCCTCATACGACGCCCGGAGCCAATCACGCAAACCTTCCAGGCCCTGTTTGCCCTCGAGCCGTTCGCACCAACGTTCACCCGCCTCCGCCAACCGTCCGATTCCGGTCGATGCATCGGTCCCCGGCAGTGCGCGCATATCGCCGAGCGTGCGGGAAAGATGCCGGACTTCGTGGCGGTCGAGCGCGGCCAGCAGGAGGGTCGGCGACGGGATGTCGCCGCCGTCCGGATCGTTCAGGAGGGCCCGTAATCCCGCGGGGTGGGTCACGAGGGCCCGCAGGGCTCTCAGACTCCGCTGTTCCAGCAATTCCTGCAGGGACGCCAGCAAGACCGTGACCTCGTGGCAAACCGCGGACCGGCCCGAGGGGTCGTGCACGGCGACGCCATCCTCCTCCAGTTTCTGGCGGACGCGGGGAAGGATTTCCTCGCGGCAGATGCCCACGACGGCCGCCGGGGCTTCACCGTGGGCCTGGAGCAGGGCGGATATTTTCCCCGCCTGTCCGGATTCACTCACATGCAAATGGAGCGTATCCCGGGGATCCCGGACCGGCTGGACGCACCGGCTCCAGGCCACCGGATCCGGCCGGCCCCAGGGATCGAAATCCTTTTCCCGGCCGGCCGGGGCATGCACCACGCAGTGGACCGGGCGGGTGCTCTTTTCCAAAACCCGGCACACCATCGGAATGGGATCAGGCACCCCGATCAGGGCCCACTGCTCCACGGCGGCATCCCAACCGGGCTGGTCGAGCAGCCGCTTCCAACCCTGGAGGGGATCTTCCAAGCCCCACGATTCCAACACGGCCCGGTAGCGCTTTTCCAAATCCCGCAGGGCTTCCCACCGCTCGGGTTCACGGAGATCCGCCCCGGGCCGGGCCACATCTCCCAGGCTGATGCCCGCTTCCATCAGGGTGTTCTGGGTTTGCAGGAGCAATCGGGCCACGCCAAGCGCCCAGGAAAAATCCCGCAGGGGCGGCACGCTGGGAAAAATCGCCTCGTAACGGTCGGAATCGCGGCTGAAATCCAACCCGCCCAGGACCTCGCACCATGCGGTCAGACGCTCGGGCTCCATCGCCTGGATATTTTCCGCCGCAGGCCCGCGAAGCACCTGTACCGGGGTGAATATGCGGGGAAGCAGGACCGCCTGGCGGGGTGCCAGCCGGGTCAGGAGCGAAGCCAGTACTCGCCCGGACTCTGCCGTGGGTACGATGACCCCCCATGTCCCGAGATCCGCACAACCGCCGCCGGTATCCGCCCGCGCCAACAACCACTCCGCCGCCCCCGTCGCCAGGGGACGGCCATCGTCCAAAAAATGTCGTTGGGGTTGCATGGGGAAAGGGTTCGCAGGGGTCTGGCCAGCCACCGGGGTCCAGACGACTTTGTAGACTTACCATCCCCCATGGACAAGGACAGTCCTTGCCGGAAAAAATACTTCCCGCATAAGGGAGGGATGATCACCCACCTCGTCATCTTTTGGACCGACAAACCCATTGCCGAACACCAGGCAAAATTGGAAGAAGGCACACGGATGCTCGCCACCATTCCCGGGGTATTGGAATACCGCTATGGCGTTCCCGTACCCAGCCCCCGCGGGGTGGTGGACGACACCTTTGCCGTGGGGATTTCCATGACCTTCACCGATCAGGCGGCTGCCGAGACCTATCAGGCCCACCCCATCCACCAAAAATTCGTGGCCGAATATGTCAAACCCATCGTGAAGCGATTTGTGGTTTTTGATTTTGCTCCCAGTCGTTGAATTGCCGGAAATTACATCTCCGATACGCAAACACATTCACTTGCCATTCAAAGGCTTACAACCTAATCGACTCGCTTGTTTTTGCGATTTCAGCCCCCCTGCGGCATTACTATTATAAGATGTGATGCACTTATATTAGTTCGATTTATAAATTAGAAATTTTAATATTAGAGCTGGCCTTTCCTTGATTCTGCCCTTAAATAAAGACCGAACTTAAGGAGACCTAATGATTAAACACATCGATCACCTCGGTATAGCGGTCCGGTCCTTGGATGATTCCATCCCCTACTACGAAAAGGCCCTCGGCCTGAAATGCGAGAAACGCGAGGAAGTCCCCTCACAGAAAGTCAAAACCGCTTTCTTCCACTGTGGCGAGGTCCACTTGGAATTGCTCGAACCCACCTCCCCGGACAGCCCGATTGCCAAATTCCTTGAAAAGAACCCCCACGGGGGCATCCATCATGTGGCCTTCGCCACGGACGGCATCGAGAGCCAACTCGCCCAGGCCAAATCGGCCGGCTGCCAGGTGATCCACGAGGTGCCTTTTGAGGGTGCCGCCGGCAAGCTCGTCGCCTTCCTCCATCCCAAATCCACCCAGGGCGTCCTGACCGAATTCTGCATGCCCAAGCCCGCCTCCGCTTAAATTTAATTCTCAACCCCAAAACTCCGATGCCCATCCAACCCGCACTCCTTGACGAACTGAAAAAAAACCGCGCGAAAATCCGCGCCGCCGGCGGTGAGGACAAACTCGCCGCCCGCCATGCCAAGGGCGTCATGTCCGCCCGCGAACGCGTGGAAAAATTCGTGGCCCCCGGATCCTTCCAGGAAATGGGCACCCACGCCGACAACAGCTGCCAGGACTTCGGCCTCAAGGGCAAATCCATGCCCGGCGACGGCGTCATCACGGGCGTCGGCGAAGTTGAGGGCCGTCCCGTGGCCGTCATTTCCCAGGATTTCACCGTCGGTGGCGGTTCGCTCGGAAAAATCCATGCCCGCAAGATGACCGACCTGATGAAACATGCCCTCCACTGCGGCATGCCGGTGGTCGCGATCAATGATTCCGGCGGAGCCCGCATCCAGGAGGGCGACGAGGCCCTCTCCGGTTATGGCAGCGTCTTCTTCCACAACGTCCTCATATCCGGCGTGGTGCCGCAGGTTTGCATCATTGCCGGTCCGTGTGCGGGCGGCGCCGCCTACTCCCCCGCCCTGATGGACTTCATCATCATGGTCAAGGGCAGCTCCAACATGTTCATCTGCGGGCCCGACGTCATCAAGGCCGTCACCGGCCAGACCTGCACCATGGACGATATCGGCAGCCCGATGGCCCACGCCTCCGTCAGCGGCAACATCCACTTCCTGGCGGAAAACGACCAGGACGCCATCAACCTCGCCTCCCGCCTCATCAGCTTCCTCCCCTCGAACAACCTGCTCGACCCCCCCCACCGCCCCACGGCGTCGATGAACCTCGTCCCCGACGAGGATATGAACGATCTCGTTCCCGACGACATGAAAACCCCGCTGGATGTGATCAAGGTCATCCACCGGTTGGTGGACGGCGGCGACTTCCTCGAGGTCCAGAAAGAATGGGCCAAGAACATGGTGGTGGGCTTCGGCCGCATCGAGGGTCTGGTGGTCGGCATTGTGGCCAACCAGCCCATGGTCAAGGCCGGGACACTCGACATCGATTCCTCCGACAAGGCCGCCCGCTTCATCCGTTTCTGCAACGTCTTCAACATCCCCCTCGTCACGCTGGTGGACGTTCCCGGCTTCATGCCCGGGGTGCAGCAGGAACGCGGCGGCATCATCCGCCACGGGGCCAAGATGCTCTTCGCCTATGCCTCCGCCACCGTGCCCAAGATCACCGTCATCCTCCGCAAAGCCTACGGCGGGGCCTATCTCGCGATGTGCTCCAAGGACATGGGGGCCGACTTCGTCTACGCCTGGCCCACGGCCGAGATCGCCGTCATGGGCGCCGACGGCGCGGTCCGCATCCTCCACAAGAAAAAGATCAAGGAAGCCGAGGATCCCAAGGCGCTGGAAGCGAAGCTGGTGGCGGAATACCGCGACAAATTCTGTTCGCCCTACAACGCGGCCTCCAAGGCCATGATCACCGATGTCATCGCCCCCTCGGAAACCCGCGCCACCGTGGCCCTGGCCCTGCGCCACACGCTCACCAAGCGCGAAACCCGCCCGCCGAAAAAACACGGCACCATCCCGCTCTAAAAATCCCCGGTACAAACACCCAAACCCCCTACTTCGTCCATGCACTCCTCCTTCATCCAGAACCCCGGCGCTTGGATTTGCGTGCTCAGCAACCTCGTCCTGGTCATGGTGGTCCTGAATGCCATCCTGCTGTGGAAGCTGTCCCGCCGCGCGAACCCTGTGGCGGCCACCGCCAAGGCGGTCGCACCGGCCCAAACGGCGGCATCCGCGGTCGATCCGGTGCACATGGCCATCATCACCGCCGTGGTCTCCACCCTCGTCCGCGAACCCCACCACATCCTGTCCGCCCGCAGCCTCAATACATCGGGTGACTGGACCAAATCCATGCTCAGCACCTGGGCCGTGGAAGGCCGCACCGCCATCTTCAGTTCCCACAAAGTCCGCTGAACCCGTCTCCAACCCCCAACCCCCCATCCCCATGATCAAAAAACTCCGCGTAACCGTCGAAGGCAAGGCCTACGAGGTCCAAGTCGAAGTCCTCGAAGAATCCGGCATCCAGGCCCCCATCGCAGCCCCCGTCCAGGCTCCGGTGGCAGCACCCAGCGCACCCGCGGCCGCTCCCAGCCCGGCTCCCGCCGCCCCGGCCGCCGCGGTTCCCGCCGGCCCCGGCATCATCGCCAGCCCGTTGGCCGGACGCGTCGTCGCCGTCAACATCCAGGCCGGCCAGGAGGTCAAGGAAGGCGACCAGCTCCTCACCCTCGAGGCCATGAAAATGAACACCTTCGTCTTCGCCAACAAGGCGGGCAAAATCTCGGCCATCCATGTCCAGGTCGGCGATGCCGTCGAAGAAGGCCAGGCCCTCATCAAAATCGACTGAACTCCGGCCGGCACACCACTCCGCATGGACACACCACAACCCCATCCAAAATCCCAAAACGAAAATCTGAAATAGTCATGTCCTTCCCCCGTCTCACCGCCGAAACCGCCGCCGCACTGATCCACCATGGAGACACCATCGGCTTCTCCGGGTTCACCCCGGCCGGTGCCGCCAAAGCCATCCCGAAAGCCCTCGCCGCCCGCGCCCGCGCCGAACACGCAGCCGGACACCCCTTCCAGGTTGCCGTCGTGACCGGCGCCTCCACCGGGGACTCGCTCGACGGCGAACTGGCCCGTGCGGAAGCCATCTCCTGGCGGACCCCCTATCAGTCGAACAAGTTCCTCCGGGCGGCCATCAATTCCGGGAAAACACGCTTCTTCGACATGCACCTTTCGACCCTGCCCCAGAACGTGCGCTACGGGTTCCTCGGCAAATTCAACTGGGCCATCGTTGAGGCCTGCGACGTCACCGAAGACGGCCGCATCATCCCGACCACTTCGGTCGGCGCCTCCCCCACCTTCTGCCGCGTGGCCGACCGCATCCTTATCGAGCTCAACCAGCACCACCCCGCCTCCCTGCGCGGCCTGCACGACATTTACGAGCCGAAGGACCCGCCCTACCGCGAACCGATCCCCCTCACCAACTGCTCCAACCGGATCGGCCAGCCCTTCATCCAGGTCGATCCGGCCAAAATCGCCGGCATCGTCCGGACCGACCTTCCCGACGAAGTCGCCGCCTTCGACCCCGCCGATCCCACCACCACAAAAATCGGCGAGAACGTGGCCGGATTCATTGCCGCCGAAATCCGTGCCGGGCGCATCCCGAAGGAATTCCTTCCGCTCCAATCCGGTGTGGGCAACATTGCCAATGCCGTCCTTGCCGCCATCGGCCAGAATACGGACATCCCGCCCTTTGAGATGTTTTCCGAGGTGATCCAGGATTCGGTCATCGCCCTGATCAGGTCCGGAAAATGCCGTTTCGCCACCGGAACGTCCCTGACTGTCAGCCCGCCGGTACTGAAAGAAATCTACGAGAATCTGGATTATTACCGCCCGCGGCTCTGCCTCCGGCCGCAGGAAATCACCAACCACCCCGAACTGGTCCGGCGCCTGGGGATCATCACGATCAACACCGCCCTTGAAATCGACCTCTCGGGCAACGTCAACTCCACCCACGTCATGGGCTCGAACATGATGAACGGCATCGGCGGATCAGGGGACTTCACCCGCAACGGTTACATCTCCATCTTTACCTGCCCGTCGCTTGCCAAGGGCGGAAAGATCAGCCCGATCGTTCCCTTGGTCAGCCATACCGACCACAGCGAACACTCGGTGCAGGTCATCGTCACGGAACAGGGCGTGGCCGATCTCCGGGGCAAGAACCCCCACGAGCGCGCCGTCCTCATCGTGGACCGGTGCGCCCATCCCGATTTCCGGGAGGAATTGCACGGCTACTTCGACAAGGTGAGCAACGGCCAGACCCCGGCCACCCTCGGCGCGGCATTCGCCATGCACCAGCAGTTCCTGGACACCGGAACGATGCACGGCGTCGACTGGTCGGAATACTTCAAAACCTGAACAGGAGGCCACAGAGATAACAGAGCAATGCCGGATCAAGGCATTGTTGTGATGTGTGGAATGCTCCAATGCACCCCCTGTATTCTCACTACCATTGGCTGAATTGCTCTGTTTCCTCCGTTACCTCCTGTTAGAATAGGCCCATGTACCCCAGGCATATCACCCTGCCCGACGGCACCTACCTGCTGCGCCCGCTGAATCCGGGCGATGCCGAACGTCTCCAGGCGTTTTTCTATTCGCATACGCCGGAGTCCATCCACCTGCGCTACGGCTACATGATCACCCAGATGTCCGGGGAGCGCGCCCATGAACTCACCGGGGTCGACCAAACCCGTGATTCCGCCCTGGCCCTCTTCGAGGAGGCCCCCGCGGGGCCGGTCATCCACGCCGTGGCCCGCTATTGCCTGGATGAAGACAACCGCTCGGCGGAAATCGCCTTCATCGTGCGCGAATCCAAGCAGCGCAACGGGATGGCCAGCCTGCTCGTCAGGGAACTGGTTTCCACCGCACGGGAGCGCGGGCTCGATTCCGTCTGGGCCCAGGTGTTGCGCGAAAATACCGGTGCCCTCGACCTGCTGGAGAAACTCGGCTTCAAAAAGACCGGCGTGGATGAGGGCAACCTCGTCCTCCGGTTGGACCTGAAAAAAGCCCCGCGTGTCCGCACTCCGGTGAAGCGTCCCGCAAAAAAGAAAAAGTAGCCCGTCCCCTCCGTCTGCTTGTGGCCATTTTCCGCACCGTGGACCGCCCAACCCAACAAAAAAGGCGCCCGGAGGCGCCTTTTTCATTCCCTGTATGCAACGGGGAATATTATTTGATCATGCCTTCCAGTTGCTGGTCGCGGGGAATGCCCAATTCAACCGCACGGTTGTAATGGCGGCGGGCCAGTTCCAGGGTCGGCGGTTTCTGGGTGGCGTAGATCACCGCCAGATTGAAATGCGCGTCCCCGTAGTTCGGGTCCAGCTCGATGGCCTTGCGGCATTCCTGCTCGGCCGCTTCCTGCCAGCCTTTTTGTGAGGCCGAAATGCCCAGATAGTTCCGGGTTTTCGGGTCGTTCGGATCAAGGGCGATGGCGCGGCTCAACATCTGGACTGCCTCGTCATACTTGCCCTGCTGGTAGAGCGAAATCCCGAGGATGGAATGGGAGAAGGCATCCTGCGGCGACTGCTGCACGGCCTTGCGGAGATAGATTTCCGCCTCCTTGTAGTTTTGCTGCTGGAACCGGACCACGGCGATGTTGGAAAGGGCGTAGAGCGAGTCGGGATAGGTATTGAGGATCGTCTGGTATTTCGCCGCCGCCTCATCGAACTTGCCCTGGGAGAAGAGCTCATTGGCCTCGCGGGCCAGATCCTTGAACTCGCTCGGTACCCGGGGACGGTTGGTGAAGTCCATTCCCGTGTCGGAAAGCGGAGCGGAGAAATTGCCCGTCTGGTCACCCGAAAGCCCGGCGGTCGGCTGGCGCAGGAGGGCCTTTTCCTCCTCGGTCAACTGGACCAGGGGCGAACCGAGGATGTCCAATTGGGTTTTGAGCTTGGAGGATTCGATATTGAGGGAGGCCAGTTCTTCCAAGGCCATGCGCTTGGCCACTTCGCGGCGGGCCTGTTCCTTGAGTTGGCGGTCCACAATGCTGCGGAGCACGCCGACTTCCTTGCGGAGCGAATCCGTGGCTGCGGCCGTTTTGACTTCGGATTCCGAAAGTTGCTTCTGCACCGCGTTCAGCTTGGCGCGGTATTCTTCGTTCGTCTTCTGGAGGGCTTCGTTCTCGGTGCGGCTCAGGGCCAGCTGGTCCTGGATTTTTTTGACCTGCTCCTGGAGGTTGACGAGGGAGGCTCCGTCGGGCGCGGTCTGCAATCCGGCGATGGCCCCTTCGGTGTTGTTCAACTTGGCGCGCATCGCCTGGTTTTCCTTCATCAGGAGGGCGACCTTCGCATCCGAGCTGCCCTCAAGGGCCACGCGGATCTTGTTGTCCAGATCATTGACCTTCGAGCGGAGTTGGGCGGCTTCGGCACGCGCTTCTTCCAGGCGCTCCTTGGTCTCGGAGAGCTGGCTTTCGAGGTCGCGGATGCGTGTTTTCAGGACCGTGGAGTCCTCACCGCCACCGGCCGGTGCGGACGGGGCCGAGGTGGTCTCGATCATGGGTGCGGCGCTGCTGTTCAATTTTTCATTGGGGGAAAGCGGGCGGGCGGGGGCCTCGGCCGGTACGGAAGCGGCCGGAGGAGGGGTCGATCCCTGGCCTTGAACCAGATCGGAAGGCACAGGCGGGATGATCTGGTCGGGGTTGGCATCTGTCGCCGACTTCAAGGCCTCCACTTTGTCTTTGGAATACTTGATGCGGTATTTGACGATGGTCGATTCCCAGTCGGGATTGCTCTTTTGCATCACCTCAAGACGCTCCAAGGCAATCGCGTAGCGTTCGCGCGCAGAAGCTTTCTGTCCGGCGATTTCCAGCTTCTCCGCTTCCTGGATCAATAAATAGATCCGCAAGTATTGGTCCTGCGGTGAAGTGGCGGCTTTGGCTTGTGGGCTCCAGATCAAAGCCAGCACCAGCCCTAAAACGAACAACATGCGCGTCATGGTGAGGCATTTAACAGTTTTTTAAGTAAAAACGCAACTAATATCCTGATTGTTTTTTTCGACCGCTTGGAAGCAAACCCATCCATGCCATGGAGTTGTTACGCACCGGCCAGTTGACGCTGTTGGTAAGCCATGCTAATTTCCTGCAACTCAAGAACGACCATGGAAGCGGTTCTCTCGCAACCCGTCCTCGTCCTCAACCGGCTCTGGCAGGCGGTCAACACCTGCTCTGCCAAACGGGCCTTCTCGCTCCTATACCTCGGTCACGCCCAGGTCGTACACGCCGAGGACGAGTCCTTCGAAACCTTCGATTTTGACAAATGGTTCGACCTTTCCCAATCGGCCCGGATGGAACACGGGGAATGGGTCAAAACGGTCCACTTCAAGATCAAGGTCCCCAAGATCATCGTGCTCATGGTTTTTGACCACCTGCCGATGAAAGAGGTCAAACTGACCCGGCAAAACATTTTCGAGCGGGACAACTACACCTGCCAATACTGCCACAAGTCGTTCGAGCGCTCCCTGCTCAACATCGACCACATCATGCCGCGCGACCGCGGCGGAAAAACCACCTGGGAAAACGTGGCCACCTCCTGCATCCGCTGCAACACCAAGAAAGGCAACCGCCTGCCCCACGAGGTCAACATGCAGTTGCTGAAGAAGCCGAAGAAACCCAAACTCCGGCCCTTCATCAACGTACACATCAGCCGCGACCGCCACCCTTCCTGGAGCCACTTCCTCGATGTGGGCAACTGGAAGGTGGAGCTGAGCAACTGACGGCCTGTCCCTGTGCGGCCACGAACGTGAGCTCGTGGTTTTCTCACCCCCTCCACGAACTCACGTTCGTGGCTGCAAGCAGGGCTTCATTCCCCCCTTGGAAAACCACGGCCTCTCTGGTAGGCTCTCCCTTTCATACCGAACACCTTCCCGCCATGAAACCTGTCATCTACTTCGACAACAACGCCACCACAGCCGTCAGTCCGCGGGTTTTCGAGGCCATGGTCCCCTTCCTCACGGAACACTACGGAAACCCCTCCAGTTCCTACTCCATCGCCCGCGGCGTCCGCCTGGCCGTTGACCGGGCCCGCGAACACGTGGCCGCTCTCCTCGGCTGCGAACCGAAGGAAGTCATCTTCACCAGTTGCGGCACCGAATCCGACAACGCCGCCATCGCCTCCTCCCTCCAGACCTCCGGCGGCCGGCACATCATCGTCAGTTCCGTGGAACACTCCGCGGTCAAAAACCACGCCGAGACCCTCGAGCGCCAGGGTTTCGCCGTCACTTGGCTGCCCGTGGCTCCGGATGGCACGCTCGATCCCGGCCAGGTGGACAAGGCCCTGCGCCCGGACACCGCCCTTGTCTCGGTCATGTGGGCCAACAACGAAACCGGCGTCGTGTTCCCCGTCGGGGAAATCGCCGCCCTTTGCGCGGCCCGCGGGATCGCCTTCCACACCGATGCCGTCCAGGTTCCCGGCAAGATCCCCATCCATGCCCGGGACACAAAAATCGACTACCTCTCGATCTCCGGCCACAAACTCCACGCCCCCAAGGGCGTCGGCGCGCTCTTTGTCCGCCGCCGGGCCAAATTCCTTCCCTATCTGATTGGTGGACACCAGGAAAAGGGCCGCCGCGGCGGAACGGAGAACGTCGCCTCCATCGTCGGCCTCGGCGAAGCCGCGCTCCAGGCCCTGGAACACCTCGACGACGAACGCATCCATGTGAAAAAACTCCGGGACCGTTTCGAATCGGTCGTGCTCGGCTCCATCCCGGGAACACGGGTCAACGGCCACCCGGAACAACGACTGCCCAACACCAGCAACATCGCCTTTCCCGGTGTTTCCGCCGAGGCCCTCCTCCTCCTGCTCGACAAGGCCGGCGTCTGCGCCTCGGCCGGTTCCGCCTGCACCACCGGCTCGATGGAGGCTTCCCATGTCCTCAAGGCCATGGCCGTACCGCGTGACCTCGCCCTCGGCTCCTTGCGCTTTTCCTTCTGCCGCACCAACACCGCGGAGGAAGTGGAACACGTGCTGGGCCTGCTGCCGGGCATCGTCCGCCAGTTGCAGGAAAAGCCCCCCACCGTCGAGGAACTCCGCGCGCTGGCGGCGGGGTGACGGGAACGTTTTCTCGAGTAGATCCAGTTTTGGGGCCACAATTCTTCAAGTCTTGTGGCTATCTGTAGCCGGCCCCGCTGGGGCCGGTCCGGGGCCAGCGGCCCCGGCTACAGCTACGCCCAGAATGACCACGGTCTGTGGCCCTAGATCATTTTCTATTTTATTGGCGGCAGGATCCTCTCGTTTCTCATACTCGCACTCGTGCTCGTTCTCTCGATCCCAGAGAGCACGAGAATGAATGCGAGTGCGAGTATGAGAACGAGCGGCAGATTAAACAGGATACACCCTAAGGCTGGTAGTACATCGTCTCCAACTCGTCGACCTGTTCGACGCTGCCCTGCTTCCACTGGGCCTCGACGCGCAGTAGGTACAACCCGTTGAGCAATTCGTTCTTCTCCCCGCGCACTTCCGCCTTCTTGATCTCGAGGACGTAAACAATGCCCCGTTCGTCGGCCGCTTCCTCCTCGCGCATCGGCTGAATGAACCCCTTCTTCAGCTGGGTTATGCGGTTTTCCATCTGGCCGCGGACATAGCGGGATTTTTCCACGCGGCCCGAGGCCTCCACCACCCCCGCCAGTACACGGCCGATGCCGACAAAGGCAAAGGCGAAGACCGCCAGGGCCACGAGGACCTCCACCAGGGTGAATCCATGCCGCCGTTTCATTTCTCCCCCTGGATCATGCGGCTTTCCTGGTCCACGGCACCGGTCAGCGGATGGATGCGGAAACTGACAAACGATTCACCCTGGCTGAAACGGAAGCCGAGGGGCATGCAAATGCCGTTGGGCTGGAACAACCAGGAAATCCCCTTCTCCGGGACGATCCAGCGGTCGCTGGGCCAGACCTGGACTTCCACTTTCACCCCGGGGGGAAACTCCAGGGTGCGGGGGAACGGGCTGCTCTCCTCGCCCGAATCCAGGACCCACCGGTTGGCGTCGATGATCATTTCCTGCTCCACCCCGGATTCCATGGCCAGGGCGCGGGCCCGGCGGGCGAGCAACCCGGCATCGTCGCGCAGGCGGGCCAGTTCGCCCTCCTTCATGCCCATGCGCACGATCCCGGCGGCGAAAGCGAAGAGGGCCAGGCCGATGAACAGGGCTATGGTGATCTCGATCAGCGTGAAGCCGGATTTTCCTGACACACGCGACCGCATGGCATTGGCCGGTTTATTCCACCACTGAAAGGTCAGGGCATGTCCCAGTTGCCGATGTCGTCATCGCTTTCCTTCTTGTCGGGACCGAGGGAAAAGACATCGAAGCTGGAGGGGTTGTGGATCCCGGGGTTGCGGTATTCGTAGGGGGTTCCCCAGGGGTCGAGCGGAACCTCGCTGAGCAACTGGTCCCACCGGCGCGGCACGGGGGGCGTGCTCGGCTTGTGCACCAGGGCCTCCAGGCCCTGCTCGGTCGTGGGCAACTGGAGGGAATTGAGGTCATAGGTGCGCAGCTGCGTGACGATGTTGTTCAGGTCACCGGTAACGCGCTGTTTCTTGGCCACGTCGATGGTGCCACGCAGCTTGTAGATGGTGGCGCCGGACAGCACCATGATGATGCCGACGACGATCATGATTTCAAAGAGGGTGAAACCTCGCTGGAATGAATTGCGCTTTTTCATGGATCAGGGATTGGGGGTTGGTTGGACTTCGGCGGAAACGGGCGAGGGGGCGGCCACCGGCCGGTCGAAGGCCGCCTGGAGCAGGACGCGGCGGACGGAGGGCCCCCCGCCGAACCCCAGGGGGGCATCAAGCTGGAAAAGATTCATGCCGGTGGACAGCAGGGAGGGATCCACCCAGAAACGGGCCTTGCGCCAGCCGGCATAGCGGACAGTCCCGTCCCCTTCCCGGAACCAACCCGGATCCCACAGGTCGGGTTGGTGGACGGAAACCACCCCGGCCATCTTGTTGTTGATCCAGAGGCACAGCGGGCTGTCAGGGGCGAGGTTCGCCACTTCGCATTCCCAAAGAACACGGTCGGGGACGGCCACCAGATCCGCCTGGAAAGCCGGATCTTCCGACAGGCCCACCGGGCTGTCCTGGAGCAGGGCCGCAACCACCCGGGCATGGATGGCGTCATCGCGGGGTTCGGGCGGGGCGCCTTCCGTCTCCGCCTTGCCGATTTCCTGGTCCCTCAGGCGGACGTAAGGGGCCGACCCTTCATCCGCGGTATAAAAGGCCGCGGGCACCACCCAATCCAGAGCCACCCGTTTCAGGCGGACACTTCCGGCATCACACTGGACCAGGATCCGTCCGCCCGCGGCGGCCTCACCCTCCGAAACCAAAAGGGTGCGCCGGTTGAGCATCTCCACACCCTCCAGAAGACGGTCCCCCAAAAGAATATCGCCCGTGGTCCCGGACCAAAGCACCCGGAAAATACCGCCTTTGCCATCCTGGAAAAAAAGAGTGATGGCCAGGGCCTTGCCAGGCTGGAGACCGGGCCGGATCCGGAATTCAAAGGTGTCCACGGCCGCGCCGGGCTGCGCCCGGACCGACTCCACCCATGCGGGCGGGACCTTGTCCCCGGAAGGTTCCCAAACCCAGCCGCCCGAGGCATGGAGAATACCCGGGACCGCCGCCAGGACGGACCCCAGAAGCACTTGCATGGTTCGGCGAAGATTCATCACATTTTGACTTTGAGGGAAGTGACCGCTTCCAGAATCGTGTTGATCACGGAGTACGCCACCAAACCCACCCCGAGGGCAATCACCAAAATCACCGCAGGCTGGATGATGCTCATCATCCTATTCAAGCCGCTCTGCATTTCTTTGTCAAAACGCTGGGCCGCCCGTTCGAGCGCCCGGGAAAGATCGCCGGTCTTTTCCCCCACCCCGACCATGTCCGTGAACAACTGGGGAAAAACCCCGGCAAGCTTCATCGCCCGTGAAAGCGAGCCGCCATCCCCCACCGCCTCGGCCATCCGGTCCATTTTGGCACGCAGGAACACGTTCATCGTCGCCTGCGAGGTCAGGCGCATGCCCTGCAACAGGGGGATTCCGTTGGTCACGAGGCTGCCGAGGGTGTGGGCGAACTGGGCATAGAACCGGGCCCTGAGCAGCGCCCCGGCCATCGGGATATCGAGTTGTTTTTCATCCCACCACATCCGGCCACCCGGGGTCTTCACCCAGGTCCGCCAACCCACCACGATGGCCGCACCGCCCGCCAGCAGGAGCGGCCACCAGGCGGTGATAAAATGGGCCCCCTCGATAAGCAACACCGTCAGCAGGGGCAACTTGCCCTGGGTCTGGGCGAAAAGCGCATTCAGCTCCGGCAGCAACATGGTCATGAACAGGATGAGGATCACCCCGCCCGCCCCGCAAATGAAGGCCGGATAAATCAGCGCCTGCTGCATCTGGCTGCGCAGTTCCTGCATCACCCTCAGGTAATTGATCTGGCGCCGCATCATCTCGCCCATGACCCCGCTCGCCTCCCCTGCCGTCACCATGCTGCAGTAGAGTTCGCCGAAACTGGGCGACGCCTGCCGCAGGGCCGTGGCGAAGGGCGTGCCCTCCCGAACCATTTTGCGCGCCTTGGCCGCGACGGCCTGGAGATTCGTTGATCCGGGGCGCTCCTCGATCACCTTGAGGGCGGACTCCAATTGCAGGCCGGCGTCGAGCAGGTCGGAGACATCCTCGGAAAAAAGGATCACCTGGGCCTGGCTGAGTTTGATCACCCCATCCGTGCCGATCTGCGCCACCCCCTCATCCGATGCTTTCAATGAAACCGGCTGGAGTTTCTGCCCGTCCAGTTGCTGGAGCGCGGCCTGGCGTGTGGCGGCTTCAATCGTCCCCTGGACGCGCTTCCCCCCAGCGGCAACGGCAGTATAGGCGAAGGAGGGCATGCGGCAAAGTTTGAGGTTTTAAGAATTAAGTTTTAAGCAGAACTTGCGCCCTTGGCGGACATTCTTGGATTTTATTCATCCAAAACTTCCAGATCGGCGGTGGTGACCCGCATGACTTCCTCGATCGTGGTGATGCCCTGGCGGACCTTGGCCCATCCGTAATGGACCAGCGGAACCATCTTGTCCTCCATGGCAATGCGGCGCAGCTCACCCGAGGTGGCCCGCCGGCAGATGGCATCATGAAGCCGCGGGGTGACCGGGACAATTTCGTACAGCGCCAACCGCCCCCCGTAGCCCGTCATGCGGCACTTCTCGCATCCCACCGACTTGTAAACCGCCTCGTTGGAAAACGGATACTTGATCTCCTTCAGGTAGGCGGGCGGATGGTCGATCCGCTGCCGGCAGTGCGGGCAGAGCGTCCTGACCAGCCGCTGGGCGATAAACGCGCGCACCGATGAGGCCACCAGGAACGGTTCCACGCCCATGTCGATCAGGCGGGTGATCCCCCCGATGGCGTCGTTGGTGTGGAGGGTGCTGAAGACCAGGTGACCGGTGAGCGCCGCGCGGATGGCGATCTCCGCCGTTTCGAAGTCGCGCATTTCCCCCACCATGATCACGTTGGGATCGGCGCGCAGGATGCTGCGCAGGCCCTTCGCGAAGGTCAGGTCGATCTCCGGCTTGATCGCGATCTGCATCACCCCGGAGAGCTTGTGTTCCACCGGGTCCTCGACCGTGACGATGCGGCGCTCAAGGGTGTTGAGCATGGAGAGGAAGGTGTAGAGGCTGGTCGATTTGCCGCAGCCCGTCGGGCCGGTCACGAGGATGATCCCGTTGGGAAGCTTGATCAGGTCCCGCACCATCTTTTCCTGCGCGGGCTCGAGCCGGAGCCGGGCGAACTCGAACTTCTCCTGGCCGAGCAACCGGAGGCTGATGGTTTCCCCGTGCACCGTCGGAATGGTCGCCACGCGCACGTCGATCGCCTCACCCTCGTATTCCAGGTTGATGCGGCCGTCCTGGGGCAGGCGCTTTTCCGCAATGTCCAGGTTGGCCATGATCTTCAGGCGCGCGATGACCGAGGCCTTGAGCATCTGGATATTCGAAGGGACCGGGGTTTCGGAAAGGACGCCGTCGATGCGGTAGCGGATGCGTAGGTCGCTCTCCAGCGGCTCGACGTGGACGTCGGTCGCGTGCTGGCGCAGGGCCTCCTGGAGGATCTGGTTGACGAACTTGATGACCGAGGCCTCGCTGTCCTCCTCGTCCAGCACGGTGGTCTCCTGGCGCATGTCGTCCAGGGCCTCCTGCGGGTCGCGGCCTTCCATGATGGCCTCGAAGGTGTCGGCGCCGACGCCGAAGGCGTTGCGGAGGGCCTCGTGCAACTTGGGGGCGGAAGCCTGGAACCAGCGGACCGGGCGGTCCACATGCAGGGGCACCACCTGGCGCGCGGCCAGGTTCAACGGATCGGAAGTGGCGATCCAGATTTCATTCTCGCCGGCGTAAACGGGAAGGATCTGGAAACCCAGGGCGACGGAGGCAGGCAGCAACCCGCGGAGTTCCGGCGTCGGGGCATAGCCGGTCATGTCACATTCGGGAAGAATCTGTTCCGCGACGTCTTCCTGCAGGGTGGCACCGGACGGCATGGGGTAAGGTTAATTCGTCGCCGGGTACAGTCAACGACCGAGAAGCGGTTTCACTTCGACTGCAGCAGCCGCGTTTTGTCTTCGTCCGGCAGGTTGGAGGCGGAGATAGCGGCACGGGCGGCCGCGGGATCTTTCCGCAGCCATGACGAGAAGACCGTGTTCTGCCGCTGCTTGCGCGTGCCCTCGTCGGAAATGGTCCCGGCCCACTCGGCGGCCAGTTCGGGGTCGGAGTTGCGCGTGATGTTCACGATCTGCTCCACCGCCCCGTCACGCGAGGTCCCCGCGGGCAGGTTGGCAATCCACGTCGAGGCGGAGGCCTTGTCGGTCTCCAGCCATTGACGGGCCACGTTGCTCACGGCATTCCTTTTTTCATTGGATTCCGGAAACTTGGCCACCCAGGCGGACGCATCCTTCGGGTTCTGGCGGCTCCACTGCGAGGCCACATTCGAGAGGGCCGATGTCTTGAGGGGGCCCTCGGCCATGGTGTCGAGATACTTCGCCGCGGCGACGACATTTTCCTGCGACCAACCGGATAGGGCGCTGCTGAACGCCCGCTTCTGCGCCTCCGCATCGGGCAGGCTCTGCACCCAGCGGAGGGCTTCCTGCGGATTCTGTCTCCCCCATTGGCTGGTGGCGGTCCCGATGAGGGTCTCGCGGCTGGCGGCATCCTTGATCGTCAGGGCAAAGGCGGCGGCCTGCTTGGGATCACTCTGGGCCCAGCCATAGCCCGCCTGCTGTACGACCTTGGCGAAGGCCTCATCGGTTTGGGGAAAGGTCTTCAACCATTCCAAGGCCCCCTTCGGATCCTTGTTGAACCAATTGCCCGCCACCGAGGCGATCCCGTCGGCCCGGTTGTGGTCGGCATCCAGCGAGAGGGCATAGCCCATCGCGTCCTGGGGATTTTTGTTGGTCCATTGGGACAGGGTATTTTGCATGGCCTGGCGGAGCTTGTCGCCCTGGAAATTTTTCATCACCCACTCCATGGTCTTGGGGGCGTCGGCCTGGGCCATTTGGAAGACGATCTGGTTCATGGCATTTTCCCTCGCCTGTCCCGGGGGCAGGGCCACGGCGATGGCACCGGCCTGCTCCGGGTCCTTCTGGGCCAGGCCGATCAGCACCGTGCTCAACATGCGTTCCTTTTCGGATCCCTCCGGGAGGGACTTGACCCATTCCATGGCCGCCTTGGAATCGGTGGAGGCCCAGATCGAGACCGCGTTGCTGATCATGTTCTGGCGTGACTGGCCCGGGGGAAGGGCGAGGATCCGGGTGGTGGCGGCGCGGGGGTCTTTCCGGGCCCAGGCATTGATCACCGACCAGCTGTAATCCATCATGCTGGCATCCTTGAATTCGATCATCAGGTTGAAGGCGCGGACGGGATCTTCCTGGGCGATTCCGTTCAACAAACCGGAAAGGGCCGACCGTCTCTCAGTCAGGTCGGTCAGGGCCTGGGCCGCCGCCATGGCGGCACCGGGATCCTTCGCCCCCCACGCGGAAAAAACCGTCGAGATATTCCCGTTGTAGTGCCCGACCTTGCCTTTGTTTTTCTGGGCATAGGCCAGGGCCTCCTGGGGATTGGACTCCGCCAGGCGTTGCAGGAGGAGATTCTGGATCAACCCATCCTCGGGTGATGCCGGCTGGGCCGCGAGTTTCTGCAGCAAGGAGGGGATTTCATTCGGGGCCACCTCCCCGACCAGGTTGTAAATATCCCGCATGCGGTCGAATTTGGCCGATTTTTTCAGGGCGGACTGCAACCGGGCCGCGACATCACCCCGCCCCCGCCCGTCCGGGGCATCCCCACTGGAACCGGGGTTGCCGGCGGATGAACCCGATGAAAAAAACCTGCCCATCGACCGGGGGGTGGTGCCGGAGGTACCCGGGGAGGAAAAAGAAGAGTCTGAGACAGACGTTTCCCCGGACTTCCTCGCCAGTCCATAGCCCGCCGCAAAGCCGGCCAGAGTTCCGAGAACCAGGAGGAGCCACATTCCCGCTTGCTTCATGCAACCATCCAATCGTGATTCATGCGCTGTTTCGAGATAAAAAAATGCCGCGACAACCTGTCCGGCATTCACCGTTTGAAACTTCCCGCCCACCCACCATTTGAACCGGGTACTTTCAAACACGGACAACCCCTGCTTTTTCGCGGCTTGGCACTGTCCAAAGAAACCCTTCCCACCCATACTCGGACCATGACTTGGTTGCGGGAAACTTCCGATGGCGTGCTTGTCTCCGTGCGGGCGGTACCCAATGCCCCCAAAAACCAGGTGGTCGGGATCCAGGGCGACACCGTTAAAATCAGGCTCAAGGCCCCGCCTGTGGACGGCAAAGCCAACGAAGTACTGGTCCGCTTCCTCAGTGAGATCCTCCTGATTTCCCGCAAACAAATCCACCTCGCTGCCGGAAGCACCTCCCGCAACAAGTCCATCCGCATCACCGGCCTGCCCACCAAGGACCTGGCCGCACGCCTTCTGGCAATCGACTGACCCTTATACAATTCAAGAAGTCCGATTTAATGGGGTTTGCCAAAAGCTTAACCCGGGTTTATAAGTTATGTACCCTCAAATGAGGGGTTGTATCCCACAGCGCTTCTTTCACTTAACGCCTTTTTTCCATGAATAATCAAACGGATGATTCCGTCGATTTGGCCGACTCCGGGGAAACCCTGCCTGTCGCTGTGGGCAAGCTGGCCCACGATCTCAACAACATGCTCCTTCCGCTCATGATGGGCATCGACCTGCTGCGGCAGCCGATGGACGACGCCGCACGGAATGAAATCCTCGACTTGCTCAAGGCCAGCACCCAACGCGCGGAACTCACCTCCCGGCATATGGTCTCCCTGACCCAGCCAGCCATCGAGATCCCCCCCATTCCCTCCAGCCAACCCTTCAACGCTTCCCTTTCGCTGATCCCCCGCGCCAAGGAGGAACTGGTGCTCGTGATCGATGATGAACCCATGGTCCTGGGGGTCATCCGGCACATTCTTGAATCGCACGGCTACAAAGTCATGACCGCGGCGAGCGGGAATGAGGGGAGCGAACTCTTCCAGCGCAACCTCTCCCGGGTGAAGGTCGTGGTGGTGGACATGTTCATGCCCCTGGTCGACGGCCACGAAGTCATCCGGCGGTTGATCAACCTCGATCCCCGCGTGCGGATCATCGCCATCAGCGGCCAGACCGGCGAAATATTCGGCCCCGACTTCCTGAATGCGAATGTCCGCGGTTTTCTCCACAAGCCGTTCACCTCCTACACGCTGCTTAAAACCATGGACATGCTGGTGCATTGAGCCCCGCCATCCTCCTTGCCCTGCACGCCTTCCCCCCATAACTTGGCCGCATGGCCGTCCCGTTTCTTTTCTTCGGTCTCTTCGCGATCGCCCTCATCGCGGTCATCGTCGTCAATTTCATCCTGGAACGCCGGCTCCGCGAGGCCTTCGCCGCATTTGCCGCCGCGGAAGGATGGAGCTACACCCCCGACAAGAATCCCGCCGCGGCTTCCTCCTACCGGTTCATCAACCGCTTCGACCACGGCGACAACCACTTCCTCCGCAACCGGCTTCGGGGCTCCTACGCCGGACAGGAATTCGACATGTTCGAATACCACTACCAGGTGACCAGCGGCAGCGGCAAAAACCGCAGCACCACGCACTATCACTTCCGTGTCGCCGCCACCCCGCTCCCCCGCAGCTTCCCGGAACTCGTCGCCGGCCCCGAGGGCTTTTTCGACAAAATTGCCGCCGCATTCGGATTCGACGATATCGACTTCGAATCCGCGGAATTTTCCCGGACCTTCAAGGTGCAGTCACCCGACCGGAAATTCGCCTACGACGTCATCCACCCGAGGATGATGGAATGGCTCATGCGCAAGCCCGGTACCACCGTTGAGATCGAGGGCCCGTATCTCGTCGTGTGGGAAACAGGCACCCTCGAACCCGACAAAGTCCCCCCGCTCCTGGCCCACATGGGGGGGATCCGAGAACGCCTGCCCGCCTACCTCCTCGAACCGGAACAACCCTGATGGAACTCCTCATCCCCCTGCTCTTCCTCCTCATCCTGCTGGCACTGCCCCTGGCCTATGTCATCGGACAGTACAACGGACTGGTCTCCCTCCGCAACCACATCCGGGAGTCCTGGAGCAACGTCGACACCGAGTTGAAAAGGCGCCACGACCTCATCCCCAACCTGGTGGAAACCGTCAAGGGTTATGCCTCCCATGAGCGTAGCGTGCTGGAGCGGGTGGTTGAACTGCGCAACCAGGCCCGCGGGGCCCGCGATGTGGGTGAATGCTCCGAGCGGGAGCGCGAACTTTCAGGCGGACTCGGCCAATTGCTGGCCGTGGTGGAAAATTACCCCGACTTGAAGGCCGATGCCCAATTCCTCCGGCTCCAACACGAACTCATCATGACCGAAGACCGCATCCAGGCCGCCAGGCGTTTCTACAACGGGAACGTCCGCGAATACCAGAACAAGTGCGATTCCTTCCCCAGCAACCTGGTGGCACAATCCTTCGGCTTCCAACCGGCCGGCTATTTCGAAACCGACCCCGCCGAACGCGAGGCCCCCCGGGTCAAATACCCGTAGCCTGCCCGTTTGGGGCGCCGCTATTGCGCCGCCTTCCAACCCCGCGGCGTCGCCTCCAGGGGAATGGGATCACAAACACGGTCTCCCTCCCCATCATCCCACAGGGTGCCCAAAAGGTAATACCGCCCCCGGAACAGGACGGGCTCGCAGGCATAGGGGCTCACTTGGAAGGCGTTCTCCAGGATCCGGCCGTTGCCGTGCAGCACATAGGGCCCCTGGAAGGTTTCCGATACCAGGCTGTAAGCCGTGGCCAGGGGCTGCCCCCGGCCTTGCCGGACAGAGAGGTCCGGACCCATGATCGCTTCACTGATCGAAAGGGTCAGATAATACCTTCCATCGACCCGATGCAGCTTGGGACATTCCAAATCCTGCGCGATCGCCGGCAACTCCAAAGGGGGAATAATCTCCCAGGCTTCCATGTCCTGCGAGCAGGCCAGCGCCACGGTGCCCGCCGTCTCGGGAGGGGCACAAGGCAGGGCTGCCGTGATCAATTGGTAGACGGTATCCCCGTCCCGGAACAAAAAGGGATCCCTCCAACGCGGCTGCCTCCAGGCCAGGTTTCCCTCGCCCGAATAAATCCGGCCATCGATCCCCGTAACCGGGTTCGCTTCCCGTTTCTGCCACGAAAAAAGATCATCCGAGCAGGCCATTCCCGTGGTGGGACGGGGTCCCGAGAAATTCCCCGAATAAGCCATCCAGTACCGCCCCCCGAATTCCGTGACGGACCCCGTCGCCGGGCAGATACCGTCCCAGGCGTCCGGCATTCCCGGCTTGAGAATAACCCCCTCATCCTGCCAGTGCACCAAATCGTCCGACCATGCGTGGCCGATGCTCCACCGCGTGTGCCGGGGAATGGAAGCCGGACAGGTGAGATAGTACATGTGCGCACGTTCCCCCTGGATGAAATACCAAGTATCTCCGATATGGAAACCGGGGCGGCAGAACATATGTGAGGTTTGTAGCGGCAGCGTAGTTGCAAGTGCCGGGACTTGCAAGCCTCACCGGTCGGAATGCACCGGAGCCGGAGGCTCCGCACGGCCACCGCGGTCCGGGACCGGCGGTTTGGGGTCGTTTTCATCAACCAGGATGCAGCGGAACCCCAGGTCGGCGGCGCTTTGGCCCGCATCCAACTGGGTCATGCTGTGGAACCGGAAGTCGTCTTCCCCATAACTCATCCAGCCGCCCCCCTGGCGCCCCCCTTCCAAGGTTCCCGGACGGGTGATGACCCATTCCCAGACATTGCCCGTCAAATCAGGGAATCCCTTTCCGGCAAAACTGCCCACGGGAGCGGTTTGGGGCCGCCCGTCATCATAACCTTCGATCGCCTTGGACACGGCCCCCGCGGCAAGGGCTGAGCGGTCGGCAAAATTCCCCGCCCCCGGCGGTGGCGGCCAGGCCATGCCCCAGGGATAAGGGCCCTCTGGCGCGGCGGCAGGCGGGACCGCCGCCGGATCCCCGGCAATCTTCTGGCGCAAATCCGGGGGAATGCGTCCGCAGGCCACATCGAACTCCAACCGGGTCGGCAGGCGGTAATATTGGGTCGCCTTGATCGCTCCCGCATCGCGCTCATGTTGTGTCAGCCAGCGGCAAAACCGGTCCGCGTCCGCCATACTGACCCACACCACCGGATGGTCCGGGCCCTGCCCGAAGCCCGGATGCTCCCAATCGGCCTTCCCCGCGGTGGAGGGCGTGCCGGAAGCCCCGGCAAAGGCCCGGTAATCCCTAACCCGTGTCTCCCATACCGACAACCGTCCGGGCAGGATCCCCAGCGGACGGAATCTCATCCCCAGGCTGTTGGTGGATTCCCCGGCCTCCGGCACGACGGCCGCGGCCGGCGACGGAACAGGCGGCGTTTTTCCCGGCACGGAGGGGGAAGGGACCACCGGAACGGCGGCGGAATCCGCTGCGGGCTTCCGGGGTTTCCCCAGGTGGCCGGCCCACCAGGCCGCTCCGGCCAGAATTCCCAACCCCACCACCATCCACGCGAGCCATACACGGGAACCGGCGGAGACCGGGACAGGCGCCACCGCGCCACCGGCCCCGTCACTTTCCCCCGGCGCCGGAGGAACTTGCATGCCGGTCCCGCCAATATCCGCCAGGGCCCGGGCGATTTCATCCGCGGCCTCCAAAGCGCTGGAGGGACGGTCATCCGGATTCTTGGCCAGCAACCGCCGCAACACCGCCACCACGGGCCCGGGGCACCCGGCCAGGCTTTCATAATCCGGCTCCGTGGCAACCTGGGCCTTGATCACGGAAAGGGCCGTGCCCATGAACGGGGGGCCGCCCGAAAGCATGAACCACAGCGTCGCCCCGAGCGAATACAGGTCGGACCGCGCATCCAGCGGCTTTTCCTCGCACTGTTCCGGACTGGCAAAACCCGGGGTGCCCAGGAATCCGGGCAAGGTGGCAAAACTGGCCGCACTCTCCTGAAGCATTTTGGCCAGGCCGAAATCGATCACCTTCACATGCAATTGGCGCTGGTCGTGGTAGTGGGTCAGCATGATGTTGCCCGGTTTGAGATCGCGGTGGAGAACCTGCTCCCGGTGGGCCGCGTCCAGGGCCAGGGCCACCTGGTGGGCCAGGCCGAGCGCTGTCGCCGGATCAAGCGTACCCTCGCGGACCACGTATTCCGCCAGGCTGTCCCCGGTGACCAACTCCATCACATAAAAGCAGGTATCCCGCTCCTCGCCCTGGTAAAGCACCCCGGCCACATGCGGGTGCTGGATGCGGGCCGCCGCCCGCGCCTCGCGCAGGAAGCGCGCCCGCGCCTCCGGATCATACACGTGCTGGGGATTAATGGTTTTCAGTGCAACCGGGCGCTGCAATTGGAGATCAAATGCCCGATAGGTGGTCCCCATGCCTCCCATGCCCAGCACGTCCGGGCGTCCGTCTTCAAACCGGCATACGGCAAAATGCGCATAGCAATCCGTCGCTGTGGAAGGCATCGAGGGACGCTGGGAGACAAGGCGGGTCGATGAGGGATTAGGCTCTGCCATGGGGGGTTGATTTGATGCTACCCGCCAGCGTCCCCAGCGTCGAGCCGGAAGCCACCCGGGAATAAAGTTCGACTTCCCGGTGCATCAGGGCTATGTTGGGCATTCACTTTGTTCCGATCAGGAGCACCTCCTATGGCCACATCCCCCCCCCTCCCGTCACCCACCGTCACCCCGGTCCGCGATTTCGTCGCCTACCCGGTACCCAAGGGTGGTGGACCCCGCGCGGCGGGAGCCCTCCTCTGGGTCGAATCCGCCGCTCTCGAAGCCGGTGGCGTCGATCTCCGCAGGGTTCTCGACCCCAAGGATGACATCGGCCTCATGCTCTGCCTCCCCCCCGCCAAACGCGGCTCTGCCGAACCCCACCGCACCTATTGGAATATCCGCCTCGATACCGGCTCCGGCGGCGTGTGGGTCACCCCTCCCCTCGTCATGGCCCTCACCACCACCCCGAAATGCCCCGGCTTTGTGTTCCTAAGCCAGAGCGAACGCTCCAGTTCCTGGATCAAGGTGAAAGGTGAACCCCGCCAGGTGGCCAAGGCCCTCAAGATCAAGCTGCCCCCGATCAATTCGTAGGCCCTTTCATCCGTCTCCCACCTGCCCACCTGCGGCTTGTTCCCCCAGTCGCGGCCGAAATCCAATAGGCCGCGGGATACGAAACCGATGCCCTTCATCCGCATCCCCCGAACAAGCCTGACCCCCTCCTCCCTGTGCCTCGGCACAGGGAACCTCGGAAGCTCCCTCTCCAAAGAAGAGTCCTTCACCCTCCTGGATGCCTTTGTGGATCTGGGAGGCAATTTCCTCGACACAGCCAGGGTTTACACGGATTGGCTGCCCGGCGAACGGAGCATCAGCGAAAAAACCATCGGCGAGTGGATCCATCTCCGGCGCATACGGAACCGGATCATCCTGGCCACCAAGGGCGGCCACCCGGAACTCGCCACCATGAACATCCCCCGCCTTTCCCCGCGGGATATTATCGGGGATCTCGACGCCAGCCTCCGGAATCTTCGCACGGACCGGATTGATCTTTACTGGCTGCACCGCGATGACCCCGGCCGACCGGTGGGAGACATCATGGACACCCTGGCCGCCCGGGTGGCGGCGGGCAAAATCCTCCATTTGGGATGCTCGAACTGGCGCCTGGAACGGATCAGGGCCGCGCAAGAGTACGCCGAAAAACAAGGAATCCCCGGATTTGTCGCCAATCAAATGATGTGGAGCCTGGCGGCCACCCACCCGGCCGGTCTGCCGGATCCAACCATGGTGGCCATGGATGCGGCTTTGAAAAAATACCATGGGGAATCGGGAATGGCGGCGGTCCCCTACTCATCCCAGGCGGGCGGGCTGTTTCAAAAAATGGCCGGGGGCCTGCGGGACATTCCCAAGATCTACGCCACAGGTGAAAACACGATCCGTTTCCAGAGAGTGCTGGAACTGCGGGCCCAAACCGGCCTCTCCATCACGGAAATCACCCTGGGTTACTTGCTGTCCCAACCTTTCCCCACGATCCCCATCGTCGGGTTCAGGAACCCATCACAGCTCAACGACAGTTGGAAAGGCGCCGGTACGCGCCTGACCCCGGAACAAATCGCTTTTTTGGAATCCTAACCCTATCGGCCGGGGGGTGTTTCCCGCAGCTGCGCAATGTCGGCTGCGCTTTTTCAGGACGCGGCCCGCACCCGCTTGCGGTGCAATCCGTGCCCGATCAGCAGCAACGCCAGCAGCCCGCCGGACACCCACGTCGAAGGCTCGGGGACGAAAGTGATGTCTCCCAAGGAAATCCGTTGAAGCGTGGGATCGGTCGTTCCCAAATTGACGTCCGTCCCGTTCCGGGTCCCGTTCCCGGAATAATAACGGAAGCTGACCGAGGTCACCCCGGTCGATCCATAGTTCACGTTCACGTTGGCTGTCCCCGAAGTGTCATCCTCATTGCCCGTGTTGGTGGTCGAACCCAGGGTCGCAATCCCGCGGGTGGCGGAGTTGCCATCGTTATCGGTGAAAATTTCCGAATCCGTGTTTCCGGCGGTCAGGGAAAGGGTGGGGTTAGCGCCCGCGCTGTCGAAGATCACCACATCCTGGTAATGGCTGGGAGTGCCATCATTCCCCAAATCGATGTCCCACAGGTCGAAATTCACGTAGGCCACCGTCGTGGAAAAGGCAATGGTGAAGGTGAGGTAATCATCGCCTCCAACCGGGGTATAGTCAAAGGCCGTGGTCATGTTATTGAAATCCACATCCACCATCAGGCCCTCTTGACCGCCCGTCGAGACGGGAGTATTCACATCGTCCGGGGTCCCGGTGGGATTGGAAACTTCGCCGGTGCCGGTGCTACCTCCACGGGCCACGGTAATCGTCACCGTCACACCCTCGACCGTGAAAGCCTGGGAAACCGAGGCCGCGGCGGGCGACCCCCACGTTGAGGTCCAATTCACCGCATTCCAGTCCAGAACGATCGCATGGGAGTTCAAGGGGAACAAAAGACATGTTCCCAAAAACAACGCTTGTATGGCCCTGCGAGCAATCACCCGGCTTTTATAGCTGGATTTACATCCTCTTACAACTCTTAATCAGGGAAGCAACCCGGCCTCTTCAGGCAGGAACCGGGATTTGTCGAGCTTTCCGGCCAGTTTCCGGGCCTTTTCCTCCTGTCCACAGGCCCGGAGAAGGACCGCATGGTAAAGGGAGATGTCCGGACGGGACAGCACCTGGGGGGGGAGTTTTTCGATGAGCGCCAGGCCCTCGGCCGCCTTTCCGCTCCTCTCCAGCGCGAAAGCATATGTGGAAACAAAAGCCGGATTGCCCGGCTGTCTCTGGTAGTTTTCCCCGGCGAGGCTTGTCGCCGCGCGCAGATCAAGTCCGAGAAGGAGACTGAGCGCGGCCACATTGTTGGCCGTCCCAAAGTCGGCGGGATTTTTTTGGTGGATTTTCCGGGCGACCCGGAGCATTCCCAGGGCATCCTTCCGCTCCCGGTAGAGACGGCCCAGCTCTTTCAGGGGTTGGGTGCTGTCCGGGAATACCCGGGCCATTTTCAGGAGAAAAACCTCCTCCGCACCGCCCCAGGACCACTGCTGGCAGAGCGCCGCCAGTTTCACAAGCCGCTTCGGATCGGCCGCGGCATCTTCGGCCAGGGATGCGTAAGACGGCCGGCGTCCGGCCAATTCCTCGGCACGGAGTTGGATCAACCGTCGTATTTCTTCCCCCCCCTCCCAGGCCGGCTGTCCGGCCAATTCCCGTACCGCATCCATCCTGCCCAGTTTGAGCAGGGCGGTAACTGCGGGCACAGAAACCAGCGGGTTCATCCGCACCGGGGGTGCCAACGATTCGCGGAAGGACAGCACATCCTCCCACGCCTGCCCCTCCAGCATCGAGCCCATGAGCAGCGCGGCTTTCTGAGGACTGTCCGAACAGTCCCGTCGCAGCGCATCCGATTCCGCGTGGAGAACTTCACGGGACAGGGATTTCATCCCCCCCATGCCCCGGAAAACCGCGATGCGCTGGTCCAGGGGAAAAGTGGAATCGGCCAGTATCTGGCGGCCGAGCCGCAAGGCCCCGGCAGGGTCCCCCCGGTCCCGGAAATAATAAAATAACGTGGTGCGGGCCTCGGCATGGAATGCTTGGTCACGCGGCCACCGTTCCAAGGCCTCCATCGCCCCTCGCACCTCCGCCGGATCTGCCGAAATGAGCCGGAGTTTGTTCAGGTTCAGCTGGATTTCCGGATTGGCGGGATCGAGGGCGGCCGCCTGTTCCAGAAACGTCCGCGCAGCTCCCGGATCCTTGTTGAGCAGGCAAAGGATGCCCCGCCAGAGGAGAATGCCCGCATCGCCCGGATACCGGGACGCATGTTGGTCCATGAGTTCCTTGGCCCGCGCGGGATCCTTTTGGGCCAGACACAGGCCGACGGTTTCAATCAATACCGCGCGGTTCCCCGGTTCCAATGCCAGCAGACGCTCGCACCATTGCCTCCTCTCGGGGGCAGCCGGAACCAACCGGCTCAATTCAACCATCAAACGCACCGCCTCCACCCTGTCCGGGTCCGAACGCAAAACGGTGCGGGCGGCCTTGGCGGCCATGGCGTAGTTTTTGGCCTCCATGGCGCTGCGCCCCATCCGCATAAACTGTTCTTCCCTCAGCCTCGGATACCCCCAGAACCCCGCAACCACGAGGAGGACCATCAACGGCACCGAGAAAACACCCCACCGGCGGATGAGAGGGTCCCAAATCCATCCCAGGAAAAAAACCAGCAGCGACGGCGGCTTCGGATGTACCTCATTGGGGGGCGGTTTCATTTTTGTGCTCTTCATCCCTTGCCCGTATTCCCAGCCAAAGTCCAGCGAGAGCTTGCGTGAAGGAATGGTCATCTTTCCCCCAGCGCGGATGAACCGGCAAGGCCCGACGGGATCAGGGACAGTATCGCGGGAAATGGAAATGGCGGTGCCGGGGCAATCCCGGCCCAGTCAGGCATTTCCGCATCAGGCCATCACCCACCGCCCGGAACCGCCGGAGGCGGTTCGGAGGAAGCAACGGGACGGAACACATCGGACAAATCCTTGCCTCCGGTCATGTTGACCCAGAACGACTGCAGGGTATAGACCGGGCCCCAGGGAAAACCCCACCACCCGAGGAACAGCGTCACAAAACTGCAGTGCAGCCCGCGGGCCACGGCGTTTTCCCCCGGCCGGAGAAAATAAAGCTCCGAGGGGCGCTTGAAGGTCAATATTAGGACCGACAGGCACCATTGATACATCACCAACCGTCCCCCCTTGGCAATCAGGTCCGGCAACTGTCCCAGATCCTGCTGGGCCAAACCCACCACGGTGAAGGTGTCCCCGTTTTCCAGGCGGATTTCCGCACGGGGACCCGGGAAATTGGCCACCAGGAAAAAACCGGCCGCCACCAACAAGCCCAGGGCCACCACCGGGAATCCGGTTTTCTCCCCACCCGCGGCCGCCAGAAATTTCGAGCCCGCGGGGAAATCTTCCTTCCGCAACGGCCCGTCTTCCGGACGCACCTCGCGGTCCTTCGGACCGCCCCGCTCCAACGAGGCCGCCAGGATCAGGGGAACCACTTCCCCGGAGCTCCCGGCTTTCATTTTCCGGGCAAGGAGCAGGTCGGCCGCATCCTTTGTGTGCAGCCAAAGATTGGCGGACTTGGACGATGAAGCGTTTCCCGTGGAAAATGGAATATAAACTTCCCGGATCTCGCCCCGCTTGTTTTCGAACCAGACCAATTCCGGATAATCCAAACGGGCGGACTTCAGGATCACGCGGCCGGAAGAAGGGGCCGAAGCCAGGTATTCCGCCGGCGCCATCGCCGCGGGGCCCCGCATATCCCCGAGGAAGTCCGCCAAACCCATCCCGAACCACACCAAAAAACCCAATGCCAGGAAGGAAAGCAGAATCCTCATGGCGCACACTAACAACAACCCAAAATCCTTCGCAAGCCGTTTCCGAACCCATTCCCGGAAACCGCCATTTTATTAGGAATTTTTCACCACACGCCCCCGCCCTTATTCCGCCGCACCCGGCTCCCCGGGGAAACTTCCGGCAACCTCTCCTCTTGCCTCATCCCCTCTTGCCGAAGGCCCGGGCTCTGTTACCTTCCGGGGATGCTTTCCCGCTCCACAGCCCCCGCCGCTCCCTCCGCAAAAAAAATTCCCCTCCGCTCGGAAATCCCCACCTCCGACACCTGGAATCTCGACCACCTTTATCCCTCCATCGAAGCCTGGGAGGCCGGCCTGGCCCAATACGTGTCGCTCTATCCCAAATACACCGGATTCAAAGGCACTCTCGCCAGCTCTCCCGCCGGTCTCCTCAAATGCCTCGAATTCGACAAGGAACTCGACCTCCTCGTGGAACGCCTGTACCACTTCTCGTCCCTCCAGACGGCCGAGGACGGGTCGAACAACGATTTCCTCGGCCGGGAAGCCCGCCTGATGCACAACCTCACCCTCGCGGGTGAAGTCGCCTCCTTCCTCACCCCGGAAATCCAGGCCATCCCCGACGCCACCTTCGAGGCCTTCCTCGCCGATCCCGCTCTGGCCCCCTGGGTGACCAAGCTGCGCAAGATCCGCCGCTTCAAGCCCCACATCCTCTCGGAAAAAGAGGAACGCCTCCTGGCCCTCGCCAACCAACCGCTGCAGGCGGCCGGCGAGGCCTTCTCCCAGCTGACCAACGTCGACATGACCTTCGGCACGATCCGCAACGAACTCGGACAGGAAGTCGAATTGTCGCAGGGCGCCTTTTCCTCCTTCCTCGTCAAGCGCGACCCGGCCCTGCGCAAGAACGCCTTCCACCAGTTCTACAAGGAATTCAGCGACCACAAGTTCACCCTCGCCGCCACCCTCGCCCATTCGATCAAGGGCGATGTCTTCCAGGCCCGCGTGCGCAACCACGCCTCGGCCCGCGAAGCCGCCCTCTTCCCCGACGCCGTTCCCGTCGCGGTCTACGACAACCTCATCACCGCGGTGCGAAAAAACATCGACGCCATCGGGGAATATTATGAATTGCGCAAGCGCGTCCTCGGCCTCAAGGAACTCCACCACTACGACACCTACGTCCCGATGGTGGACAAAATCGACGTCCGCACCCCTTTCGACGAAGCCTGCGACAAGGTCGTCGCCGCCATCGCCCCCCTCGGGACGGAATACTCCACCGTGCTGGCCAAGGGCTTCCGCGACCGCTGGTGCGACCGCTACGAGACGAAAGGCAAGCGGAGCGGGGCCTTTTCCTCCAGCAGCTACGGGAATCCGCCCTACATCCTCATGAACTACAAGGAGGACGTCTTTTCCGACGTCTACACCCTGGCGCACGAAGCCGGGCACTCCATGCATTCGTGGTATTCCCAGAAACAACAGAGCTTCCAGGATTACAACTACCCGATCTTCCTGGCCGAGGTGGCATCGACCTTCAACGAGGAATGCCTCACCCACCATCTTCTGGAGACCACCTCCGATCCCCGCATGCGGGCCTACATCCTCAACCGCCAGGTGGACGATATCCGGGCCACCCTTGTGCGGCAGACCATGTTCGCCGAATTCGAGAAAACCACCCACGCGATGGAGGAGGCCGGCGAACCCCTGACGCTGGACTCTTTCAAATCGGTCTACCGCAAGCTCCTGGAAACCTACCACGGCCCCGGCCTGGTCCTCGATGACGAGTTGGAACTGGAATGCCTCCGCATCCCGCATTTTTATTCCGCGTTCTACGTCTACAAATACGCCACGGGGATCTCGGCGGCGGTGGCGCTGTCCGAGAAAGTGCTGTCCAAACAGCCCGGGGCCTGCGAGCGCTACCTCGGCTTCCTCCAATCGGGCGGATCCAAATACCCCCTCGACACCCTCAAGCTCGCGGGAGTCGACATGACCACCCCCGCCCCCATCGAGGCCACCCTCGCCCTCTTCCGCCAACGCGTCAAAGAACTCGCCGAAGTCCTCTAATTCTTTTACTTCATCACTTAATCACCCAATCCCTTAATCACATCCCCCTATGATCACCCTCCTCAGCGGAACAAACCGTCCCAACAGCAACACCCGGAAAATCACCGCCGTGGTGCAGGGCATCTATGAGAAAAACGGCACCCCGGTCCGCACCCTGGATCTCGCCGGATTGCCCCCGGAGATTTTTTCACCGGAATGCTACGCCACCAAGCCCGCCTCGTTCGAACCCTTCAGCCGGATGGTCCTGGATTCCGACGGCTTGGTGGTCATCACGCCGGAATACAACGGCGGCATGCCCGGCGTGCTGAAATATTTCATCGATATGCTGCCGTTCCCGGAAAGCTTCGAGGGCCGGCCGGTCTGCTTCATCGGCCTCTCCGCCGGCATTTGGGGTGCCCTCCGCCCCGTGGAACACCTCCAGCAGATATTCGGCTACCGGAACGCGTTCATCTACCCCGAGCGCGTCTTCATCCCCGGCATCAACAACCAGTTGACCCCCGAGGGCACGATCAAAAATGCCGAGGTCTTCGAACGCCTCCGTTCCCAGGCCGTCGGCTTCACCACCTTCACCGGGCTCTTCAAGAACCGTATCAAGTAGCCCCCACGACCGGCCCCGACTTATTCCTACGGGAGAAACCCATGGTCACGATTTACGAAATGTCCCACAGCCCGTTTTGCATCCCCGTCACCCGGGCCCTGGAAGCGCTCGGGGTGCCCTTCGAACGCCTCGAGGTTCCGAACCACGACCGCTCGGCGGTCATCCAGGCCAGCGGCGGTCTCTCCTACCAGGTTCCCCTCCTGGTGCACGACGGCCGTCCGGTCACCGAATCCAGCCCCGCCAGCCTGGACATCGCCCATTACATCGACCGCACCTGGGGCCGCGGACGCCTTTTCCCGGAAGACATCGGGGGCCTCCACCTCATCGTCGTCGAGTTCATCGAGGACCGCGTGGAAGACCTCTCCTTCAAGCTGGTCGATCCCCCCTACCTCCGTGATTTGCAGGACCCGGTGGCCCAAATGATGATTGTCCGCCACAAGGAACGGAAATTCGGCAGGGGCTGCGTGGACGATTGGTCCAACTCGGCCGGAAACCTCCGCAAGGAACTGGAATCCCTGCTCGGACGTTTCGACAGCACCCTGCGACACCGTCCGTTCCTCTTCGGCAACCGGCCGGTTTATGCGGACTTCGCCCTTTACGGCATCCTGGGCAATTACACCTACCGGGATTACAACGTCCTGCCGGAGGCACAAACCGCCCTGGCCTCCTGGTGGGACCGCATGCGGGTCTTCTCCTTCGACTGATCCAATTCTCCGCTTTTCCTCGCGGAACCGGGGTGCCATGATCCCGCAACGCATGCCCCCCGATCCCAAACGCCCCCTGATCACCGTCATTTCCGGAACAAACCGTCCCGGGAGCCGGACACGCGTGCTCGCGGAATTCACCCGCCGCGCTTACCACGACCTTGGCGCCGAAGTCTGGCTGATCGACCTTGCCGCCTTTCCCGATGACGACAACGACCCCACCAGGGAGCCCGCCGGATTCAAGGAAATCGCCGATCTATTTGTGGCCGCCAAGGGCCTCGTCATCATCACCCCGGAATACAACGGCGAAATCCCCAATGTGATGAAATATTTCTTCAATTGGGTCCGCAGCCGCGCGTCGCTCCAAGCCCGGCCGGTGGCCTTCATCGGATTGTCGGGACAGGAACAGGGCGGGGCCCAGGAACCGGTCGACCAGCTGCATGAAATTTTCGGCGGAAAAAAGAACGGCTATATCTACCCCGTGCGCATGCTGGTGCACGATGCGGAGGAAAAAATCGACGTGGACGGCATGGTGGACGAGCTCGAGGTTGCCAAGCTGAACAAACATGCCGAGGGCTTTCTCGGTTTCTGCCGGCGCATGAAGGCCGGGTCGGACAAATACTGACTTATACCTCCCACTGGAGCTAACATGGATTACCACATCAACAAAGACGGGCAGACCGAGGGCCCGCTGACCGATACCCACATCGCCCGGCGCGTGCTCGATGGAAGCCTCGGGCCGGATGATCTCGTCTGGTGCGAGGGTTGGGAGGACTGGAAATCCCTCCGCGATTCCGGGCTGATGCGGGCGGGAGAAAACGCCCCGGGCGCCGAAGCCGTCCCTCCGCAGCCGGAAACACCCACGGAGCCCCCGTCCCCCATC
>Ga0075012_10000678_pt1 | contig 35482 bp, 18 predicted proteins | sample All_14_2_FD_71474 | JGI IMG/M metagenome (GOLD analysis project Ga0075012, IMG submission 71474) | Freshwater microbial communities in response to fracking from Pennsylvania, USA - Allegheny Zone_MetaG_DW_15 | ecosystem: Environmental > Aquatic > Deep subsurface > Groundwater > Drilled...
CGATAATATTCTTATCTGGGCATCTTCCCAGATGGATGAAATCAGTGTAAAACCTGTCGATATAAAGCTATCTGTTGCTTTGCAGGAGGTAGAGAAGTTCCATCAGCATTTTGCAGCGCAGAAGAATGTTGAGATTACCTACACCGTAGATGAGCGCATAATCGCCCATGCCGACCCTAATCATATATTTATCATTGTCAGAAATCTGGTAAGCAATGCTATAAAATTCACACCCTCCGGAGGGAAAATCACTGTTGCAGCACATGCTCATGATGGTCAGGTATTTATTGAGGTTGCCGACAATGGAGTGGGTATGAATGCCGGTTTTGTACGGAAACTGATGAATCAGGAAGAGCGGCTGTCTTCTTATGGCACCAATGGTGAAAAAGGCACAGGACTTGGTATTAATCTTGTAATGGATTTATTGAAAAGAAACGGCGGAAAGCTGTTGTTGGAAAGTGAGGTAGAAAAGGGAAGCAGGTTTACCTGTATTATTCCTGAAGGATAATAGCTACGGTATTGGCTGGAGTTATTTTTCATACCGTGGTGCACGTTCCCATATACGTTGGTTTATGCGCTTATTTCTTCTGTTGGGTACTGATGCTCTTTGGATATATCCCGCGTCACTTTGGTAAATCCTATTACTTCCCCATTATCATCGTGTATGGCAGTAATAGTGATCCTGGCCATAAAGGTTGTCCCGTCACTTTTTACACGTTCCCCCTCATCTCGTGCTACACCGTTTGTTCGTGCCTCTTGCAGTAACCTATAGGGGATACCGGCATCCTTTTGAGCTTCCGTATAAAACACATCAAAGCTTCTACCCACAATCTCCGATGTTTTGTAGCCCTTTATTTTTTCAGCCCCTTTGTTCCAGTTCTCTATTAGGCCATTACGGTCCAGCAGTAGTATAGCATAGTCCTCTATCTCTTCTACCATTTTGTTGAACTTCAGCAGCTTTATATCCTTATTCCCCAGAGTTTCTGCCACTATCGCATGTATTCTGCTGTCCACTATACTCACTGTATCATGGAGCATTGACAGCCACTCCTCATCCATATTCAGGGTATTGTCCTGTGCCAGATTTATAAGCCCCATCACAGAGGTAAGTGGTTGCCTTATGTCATGCGATTGCAGCTGGGCTATAGCCCTCAGTGCTTCATTTTTTTTCTCTATTTCGGCCAGTTGCTCTTTCAGCCGCATTTTAGATAGCTCTGCTTCAAACAGGAATACTACCTGTTTGGCCAGTGCCAGCAGCGTTCTTTTTTGTACATCATTCAGGTTGCTCGGTTTCCTGTCAAACAGGCACAGCGAGCCTATTTTTAAGCCGTCTTTTGTTATCAGTGGCATGCCGGCATAAAATCTCATAACCGGTTGTTGGATAGTAGTGCCATTGTTTGAAAACAATGGGTCCTTTTTTACGTCCCTTATAATCAGAAACTCATTATTTTCCCGCATGTGCTCACAGAAGGGTGTGTCATGCAGTGATGAAACCAGTTCTTCCCCCGTTGCCGCTATTATCCGGTTAGTTATTTCATCCGGCAATGTGATTACAGATACCGGCTTGTTACATATGCTACTTGCCAGTTTGGTAATTTCCTGTAGTTCGTTCTTTAACTCTATATTCAGGGCCAGATATTCTTTGATTTTTTCCAGCCGCTTCTGTTCATTTTTATTCCTCATACCCCTTTCGCAGTTCTCTCTATGAGTAGGTTCAATATGCGAAGTTCGATAATTTATTAAAAAATAAAGACACTTTTTTTGTCATTCATTCGTTATACGTTTTTTCTTTAATTGTTATTATACTCTTCCTGCCCATGCCTTACTTCATCCCGTACATCAACAGTGTATACAATAATAATACTGGGAATTTCAGCTCCCATACCCCGATAATAAGGGAAAACTCCCCTCCTGTCAAGGAGCAGACTTATCTCGCTGTGGCAGAATGATGGCCTGCCTGCCGCAGGCAGGCGCAAAAAGACGTGTTCTTTTTGCCGCCTGGGGTGGTTGTGACAACACACTATGCATTGCCTTACTTCACCACGGTCAGTTACATACTACAGAAAATACCCCCAAACCCTTGCTGGTAGCGGACACTTTTTTACATCATATGCACCATAGTGCATATCAAACCCCGGCATAGCGCACATCTGCTGCACCCGCCTTTTTCCTTTCACACCCGCATCCCAATTTTGAGGACGGATAGTATCATAAATCCCTTTATCACCATTAAAATAGATTATTATGTCACAGGACAAAAAGCAGGAAGCATTTCATCTGTATTTTCAGAGCGACCTCAATCAGCAGCAGATAGCACAGCGCATTGGTATCAATCGTAAAACGTTATGGTCATGGATTCGTGAGGGGCAGTGGCGCAGAGCCCGCCATATTGCAGCTACTGCGCCCTCCGTGCTTGTCCAGCAGTACTACGACCAGCTCCTCCATCTCAATGAGCACATTGCCACCCGCACCGATATGCCATACCCCACACCTGCCGAAGCCGATGTTATGCGCAAGCTTTCCGGCGTTATTAAAAATACACGTACCATGTGTGGCCCCGGCGAAATGATAGAGATATTCTCACTCTTTACACACGACCTTATCAGCCATGCCGGTGGTGATGAAATTGCCCGCGAAGTCGTTCTTATGTTCGATGAGTTCATACAGCGGCGCACCACTATTGGTGACCAGTACAACTATTTGGATAAGTACTACCACGCAGCACGGGAGCAGAAAGAATATGCCGAATGGCTCAGTGAGCAGCAGATGCCGGCAGAGCCGGAGATAACCCCCGCTGCCGTACCACCTATGGGGCAGGATGGGGCGCCATTGGGGCATGCAGAACCTGCTCCACAGGTAAATGAACCATTGGAAAACAATGAGTTACCGCAAAGCAGCACACCCGCCACACCTGCGGAAAATAAAAGTGGGGTATCGGCATATCTACCTCACCCCAACCATGAAGGGCTATCTCCCGAAATGATTGAAGAATGGGAAAAATACAAAGCACTCGTAGTGGATGGTAATGATATTGACGCCTTTGCCGATGACGATACACCCATTACTCGTGAGGGGCAGGATGAGGCGCCTGTGGGGCATGCAGAGCCTGCCCCACAGGTAAATGAGCCATTGGAAAACAATGAGTTACCGCAAAGCAGCACACCCGCCACACCTGCGGAAAATAAAAGTGGGGTATCCTCCATTCCTCCTCCTACCTCAGATGGGGAAGAACATGTAGCCGAAAGCAAAACCACAGAGGACAAACCAATAGTGCCACCTGAAGCAGATAATAAGAAACCGCCCGTATCAGACAAGCCCGCCCGCCATCCCGGCTGTAATCTCATCCGCCGTGGCGATCCCCCTTTCTATCTGTTTGCTCCCCGTCATTAATCAAAGCAGGTTACCCGTTTGTCAGGCTGGTATCACTTCACGTAGGTGTAGAAGTACCTGCATTTATACCTGGGTATCTTTTGTGGTTGAGTCCCATGTCATGCATAAGGATATGAGTCTTTGTGCACTTATACCCATCATTACGAGCGGGTTTATAGGACAAAAACTTTGTGGCCTTTGTGGTTAAAGTATCCCTTGTCAGAACCTGATTCACAAGTGCCCGCAGTCATGAAAATATAAAGCCCCGGCTCAATGGCCGGGGCTTTGGGGTAAGCTTGTTCATTTATCTTATTACTGTACGGTAAAGCGCATAGTCCTGCTCACACCATCAGTAGTCACCTGTAGCATATATATGCCTGGTGTCAGGTTTCCGGCGTTTATCTGCTGCTGCAGTACGCCATTGCTCACTGGCAGTTCGTAGCGGTTTATCACCTGCCCTACAGTATTGATAAGCGTTGCAGTAACCTCATTGGCTGTTACGCTGCTCATGCTGCCACGCAGGGTAAATGTACCCTGATTCGGGTTCGGGAACAGCTCCATACTGCTTAGTGCAGCAGCTATATCATTTACGCCTGTATTCGGGTGGGCTACCAGCGCATTGCTCTGTACTATAGCCGGCGATACGCAGGGCATGATAGATGTTACTGCCAGTGTTATCGTGTCAAACACCGTTACATTATGCAGTGTATAGGTAGCATTGGTAGCGCCCGGTATATCATTGCCATTGCGCACCCACTGATAGGTAGCGCCGGGGCCTGCATCATATACGGTTGATGTAAACACGATGCTGTCGCCCGGGTTTACGGAAAGTCCCGGCCATGCAAATATGTATACCGTCATTTCAGAGCCTATCACATTCATCCCTATCGGGTTGCTGGTAGCATTGGCTGGTGCAGGGCAGGTAGCGCTGCTGGTCATTACGCAGGTCACAACATTACCATCGGTAAGTGTGCTGCTGGACCATGACGAGGCTATCGCACCCACTACAGGGAAGCCATTCACCATCCACTGATAGGTTGGCGATACACCTGCATTGATGCCTATAGAGGAGAAGTTTACAGTAGTACCCTCACATATAGTATCATTAGGCGATACCGATATGGTAATACCTGTAGGTGTATTAGGCGTTACCGTCACATTCACCGTTGTTGCCAGAGAAGGGCAGCCATCTATGGTATCTACCACATAGTAGTCGCCCGCATTGGCAGCCGTCAGTGGGCTCAGTGTAGGGTGCTGCATGGTAGATGTAAATCCTGCAGGTCCTGTCCAGCTGTAGCTGCCTGTTATAGCGCTGCTGCTGGTATCTGCATAGAGGTACAGCGTACCGCCATTACAGTTCAGCGCACTGGCAAAGGCTACCGGCGATGGTGGTGTAGTATTGTTTACCACTATGTTTATGGTAGATACATTGGCAGGGCATCCGTTATGGGTAGTAGTCAGTGTGTACACACCTGCATCTGCCAGCGTCATAGACGGGCGGGTAGGGTTGGGCGCACCTGATGAGAATGCTGTAGGTCCTGCCCAGTTATAGCTGGTTATAGACCATGTAGCCGTTGCCGATAGCGCCAGTGTATTACCCACACATACCGGATTATTGGCATTGATGGTTACTGGGGGCAGGCCGGCTACTACTCTTATATTCACAAAGTTGTCTGGTGATATATATGCCGGGTTACTGCCTGTAATACGTATGCGATAGCCGGTACCCACCGGTGTTCCTGCTGGTATGGTACAGGTTATTGTGCCAGATGTGCCTGATACAGATGTACCTATGTTTACCGGTGCCGCAAAGCTCCCCGCAGCATTTGACAACTGGGCTGTAAACTGGTTACCGGCTCTGAAGTTAATGTTTACATTATAGCTCAGCGTCAGCGTACCACCTGCACATACCAGTGTGTCGGTATATGGCTGATTGATAAGTGCAAATGTGTCTATGCGCAGTTTGGTTACAAAGCCATCATACACGCCTCCACCATATCCGGTCTGTGCGGCACCCGCAGTGGCTATACCTGTAGTGCTGGTTGTGTGTCCTGCATATATTATCTGTCCCGATGCGTCACATACGGCACCATAAGCATAGTCATAAAGCGCATCGCCAAAGTAGGTACCCCATATACGCTGGCCTTGTCCTCCGGTATATTTGGCCAGGAAAGCATCGTAGTTGCCTCCTATAGTAGGCTGCATGCTTCCTTCGCTGCCTATATTGTTATTGCTGAATGTGCCGCCTGCTACCACTACGTTGCCATATGGGTCCACGGTCACTGCTTCGCCATAGTCCACGTCACTGCCGCCACAGTAGGTACTCCACTGTTTTGCACCGCTGGCATCATACTGGGCTACAAAGGCATCCTGCAGGCCACCGCCATATGATGGCTGCTGTGCGCCTGTAGTTGCCAGGCCGCTGGTGCTGTTTGTGTAGCCGGTTATAGCTATATCGCCCGTTGCCGTTCTGCATATGATACCTCTTCCCTGCTCAGCGCCACTGCCACCATAGTAGGTGCCCCATATACGGGCATTACCGGCAGTGTTCAGTTTGGCTATGAAAGCATCATTGGTTCCGTTAAGGGTTATCTGGTCAGCCCCGGTCGATGCTATACCTACCACACTCGTAGTCTGTCCGGTAATGATTACGTTTCCTCCCGAGCCTTCCACAGTTATAGCCCTGCCCTCATCAGCTCCGGTGCCGCCATAGTAGGTAGAGAAGCCCAGAACGCCGGAGTTGCCGTTAAAGCGGGCTACGAAAGCATCAGCCGCGCCACTTAGTGCAGTCTGGTACACCCCCGCCGATGCTATAAGGCTGGCGCTTTCTGTACGGCCGGTTACGTAAAGGTTATTGGCTGCGCCATCGTTTACTATGCCATATATCTGATCATTGCCTGTACCACCATAATAGGTACTCCACTGGCGGGTGCCATTATTGTTTATTTTTATAATGAAGCCATCGGTCATACCATTATTCAGTGTGCGGTATGCACCTCCGGTTGCCAGCCCTGTAGAGCCCGTAGTATGGCCGCCCATAAATATGCCTGCACCTGAGTTGTCTATAGCCATGCAGGTGCCGCGGTCATCGCCCGCCCCGCCAAAGTAGGTGGTGAACTGGCGCACACCGTTAGGGTCATATTTGGTGATGAAGGCATCTACTAAGCCATTGAAAGTAACGTCATATACCGTTGGGGGTGTGCCCAGAGAAATACCGGCTGTGGTAGTAGTGTAGCCGCCTATATATACATTACCTGCCGGACTTACCACCACAGCAGTGGCTACATCTTCATCAGTACCACCAAAGTAAGTACTCCAGAAGATGATGGGATCTATGGTAAGAGTGCCCTTATGTGGTGCAGTAGCAAAGCTCAGTACATTCCCCTTCAGTTTAAAGGAAGATGCTACTTCTTTGCCATCACTGCCATAGGCAAAAGGCTTTTTCTCGTTAACAGTACCCATTGGGGTTACGGCCTTTATACTGCCATCCTTCGCCAGGCTCAGGGCTGTAGCCCCGTCATATTTAAGCTGTATCTGGCTGGCATCAGCACCGGGATGTACCACAAAGTCATATTCCACACTGTTGCCCTTCACATACAGCACCCAGTCTATACCGGGATATACATCATGATACACCACCCGGCGGAATGAGTTGGCCTGTATGCCGTTCGCATTGGCGGTATAGTATGTTTCGTAGTAGGGTTGTGCTTCTTCTTCCGTTACTCTTGCTGCTTTATTGGCATGCAGCAGGGTCACGTCCATGTTATAGGTATTAAGCGTTGGGTGAGCGCTTTTCATAGCTCCCGGCTTTCTGAACTGGTAGTGCAGACCGCCATTACCTATGTACAGGTTCATGCCGGCAGTACTAAGGGTATACTGTATGTCTGTCAGTGGCTTACCCTTGCTGTCAGTAAGTTGTCCGTTGTTCTCAATAAAGCACAGGGGTTTCGCCGCACCTTGCCCCACCGTAGGTACCTTGTCTTTTGCCATACCCGACAAAGACAGGATACAGCCCAGTGACAGGGCTATGCACTTTGTACCATTTAAATACATATAGAAGTATTTTGTTTTGAAATATACAAGAGTGCAAAATAAGAAATATAATCGGTATTTTCTATCGGTAAAAATGAAATAACAACGCTTCCTGCAGCCATTGTTTCTTAGCCTCAGAAAGCGTTGTTATAAGGTATTGCAATAGTATTGTTACGTAGCAATAACAGGTAGTTACGGCCTCACTTTTAGCCATACAACTACCATGTACAGCACGAAAATAATCCACGGGGTGATTTTCAGAAAACGGAGCATGACTGATGAAATATGGATATCAGAAATACCGCAATAACTATGCCATACTTGCTGCCGCTTTCGTTATGTCTCCATCATGGAATTGTGTTGTTATTGTTTGGGAGGTGTTGGCTCTATCAGTGAAAATGAGGCCGTATCATAAAAATGACCATCATAGTAGTAGTCCTCTTTACGGTATGCATCCTGCTCAAAACCAAGACTTTCCAGCACCCTGCGCGATGCCGTATTCCCCGGGTCTATATTAGCTTCCAGCGTATGTAACCCTATGGAAAACCCCCAGTTTATAACAGTGCTCAATGCTTCGCGCATAATGCCGCTACCCTGGTATTGTGGCATCAGTGCATAACCCACCTCACCCCGGTAGTGTTCTCTGTCGATACGCCATATACTTACGGTGCCTATAATCGCGGCTTGGCCTTTCAGGGTTATACCCCAGTTAATACCTGTGTTGGTAGATATCCCGGTTTCTATACGCTCCAGAAATTCCAGTGCCTCTTCCTCTCGCTGGCACAATGGTTTCTTGATATATTCCATCATGCCGGGGTCGCTGCGCATGAAGAAAAGCTCTTTGATATCCTCAGCCACTATCCGTCTCAGCAGTAGTCGGTCGGTTTCCAGTATGGGAAACGGGTTCAGGTTTACTTGTAACATAGTTGATTTTAGTTAGTTTATATAATATACTCTAATGCTAATGCTAATGACAGGCTGCATTACATGTACCGTCCCGTATAGCTGTCTTTTACCTTCTTCAGGCCTTCCGGCGGTCCTGCATAGAGCAGCTTACCGCCACCTATGCCACCTTCAGGGCCCAGATCCAGCACCCAGTCGGCACAGCGTATCACATCTGTGTTGTGCTCTATGACCACTACAGAGTGCCCCTGCTCTATGAGCGCATCAAATGATTGCAGCAGCTTGCTTATGTCGTGAAAATGCAGGCCGGTAGTGGGTTCGTCAAATATGAACAGTAGCTTTTCTTTCGCCTTGCCCCGGCCCAGAAATGATGCCAGCTTTACACGCTGTGCTTCACCGCCACTCAGGGTATCGCTGCTTTGTCCCAGTTTTACGTATCCAAGGCCCACATCACTCAGTGGCTGCAGGGCTGTAGACAGCTTCTTCTCATCGGCAAAGAAAGCGATGGCCTGGTCCACTCCCAGCTCCAGTATATCATAAATGTTTTTGCCCCGGTAGGTCACTTCCAGTACCTCATCCTTAAAGCGTCGCCCCTTACAGGCCTCGCACTGCAGATGTACATCGGCCAGAAACTGCATTTCCACCACTACTTCGCCCTCACCCTTGCAGGTATCGCATCGGCCCCCATCTGTATTGAAAGAGAAGTGCTTTTCTTCAAAGCCTCTCATTTTAGAAAGCGGTTGCCTGGCATAGAGTTTCCGTATCTCGTCATATGCCTTTATATAAGTCACAGGATTGCTGCGCGACGACTTGCCTATAGGATTCTGGTCTACCATCTCTACCATGCCTATACTGTCCAGGTCGCCACCCAGGCTGCGGAAAGTGCCGGGCTTGTCGCTACTCTCGCCAAAGTGCTTCATCAGTGCCGGGTACAGTGTCTGCTTTATGAGGGTAGTCTTACCGCTGCCGCTTACGCCGGTTACCACGCATAGCACATTAAGAGGTATCTCTGCCGACACATTTTTCAGATTGTTCTGCCTGCACCCCTCTATGCGTATGTTACCTGCCGGCTTCCTGCGTACGGCTGGTGGCTTTACGGACAGTGCTCCGCTCAGGTACTTGCCGGTGAGGCTGGCATCGTTAGCCATCAGCTCAGTATAGTGGCCGGTGGCTACCACTTCGCCACCCAGGTAGCTGGCCAGTGGCCCCATATCTATAATATGGTCGGCCTCACGCATCATCATATCATCATGCTCTACCACTACTACGGTATTGCCCAGGTCCCGCAGTGATTTCAGTACCCCTATCAGGCGTTCCGTATCGCGGCTGTGCAGGCCTATGCTGGGCTCATCCAGTATATATAATGAGTCGGTAAGGTTACTGCCCAGAAACCTGGTAAGCTGTATGCGCTGGCTTTCACCACCGCTCAGGGTATTGGCCTGCCGGCTCAGGGTAAGGTAGCCCAGCCCTACGTCCAGCAGGGTTTTCATCCGCTGGTTTACTTCGGTCATAATGCGCCGGGCAATGGTCATGTCATGTTCACTGAGCTTCAGGCTCAGCAGCCATGCTGCCAGCTCATCGGCAGGCATGGTCATGAGGTCTGATATAGGGCGGTTAGCTACCTTTACGTACAGCGCTTCTTTGCGCAGCCGGCTGCCTTTACATTCCGGGCAGGAAGTACGCCCCCGGTAGCGGGCCTGCATTACCCGGTATTGTACCTTATACAGGTTTTGCTCTACCATGGCAAAGAAGTCATCTATACCGCTTACATTTCTGTTGCCATGCCACAGCAGTTCGTATTCTGCTTTTGTGAGGTCTGCAATGGGTTTGTGTATCGGGAAGTCCGCTTTTGAGGCGCTTCGCATGAAGGCCTGCTGCCATTCACTCATCTTTTCACCGCGCCAGCAGGCTACCGCACCCTCATACACACTGAGTGACTTGTCAGGTATCACCAGGTCTTCATCTATTCCCAGCACCTGGCCAAAGCCTTCACATTTGGGGCATGCCCCATAAGGATTGTTGAAGGAGAACATATTGGGCGTAGGCTCGTCAAACAGGATACCATCGGCCTCAAAGCGGTTATTGAAGGTATGTGTCTGCTTTCCGTCTACCTCCACATGGCATTCTCCCTCACTTTCATAAAATGCAGTCTGTATGCTATCGCCCAGCCGGTGCAGGTCGTCCTCATCAAACTGTTCTTTTACTACTATACGGTCTATGAGTAGGTTAATATTGTGATGCTCTACCCCTGATGGGGCTTCTATTACATCCTCTATACGTATAGGGCGCTCTTCCAGGCTGGGTACGTATATCCTGCTGAAGCCCTTCTGCATCAGTATATTCAGCTCATCTGTAAGCGAGCGCTGATAGCGCAGCACCAGTGGTACTATGAATTGTACACGGGCACCTACGGGCAGCTGTTTTACAAAGTCTACCACATCGGTTACACTGTCTTTTTTTACCTCCCGGCCGCTTACAGGGGAGTAGGTTTTGCCTATACGGGCATACAGCAGGCGCAGGTAGTCCAGTACCTCTGTCATGCTGCCTACGGTGCTGCGGGGGGTACGGGTGGTTACTTTCTGCTCTATGGCTATGGCGGGGCATATGCCGTGTATATAGTCTACGTCGGGCTTATCCATGCGCATGAGAAACTGCCGGGCATAGGCACTCAGACTCTCGGCATAGCGGCGCTGGCCCTCGGCAAAGAGGGTATCCATAGTCAGGGACGACTTGCCACTACCGCTTACGCCCGTCACCACTACCAGTTTATTGCGGGGTATGGCTACGCTCACATCTTTAAGATTGTGCATACGGGCACCTTTTATAAAGATGCTGTCATCGTTATACACCGCTGTTTGCGTGCCTGTTTCCGGGCTGGTAATCGTTGCTTCCTTTACCTTCTTGCTGCGGCTGCCCGCAGCTTTTGTTTTCTTCTCTGCCATGATAACTCCTGTGGCAAATTTATGGGGAAAGTGGGAGATGCATTAAACTGATCTTTTTCTTTATGTCAATTAATTTGACTTTTTGACATTTTCTTTATGTCAATTAATTTGACTTTTAGCTATCTTAGCATTGTGAAGAAGAAAGAAGACTATTTTAATAACTCATCCGGCATCTGCAAAGAGCCTCTTGTCATGTATGTTGACATGAATAGCTACTTTGCCAGCTGTGAGCAGCAGCGGTACCCTGAGTTAAGGTACAAGCCGCTGGGGGTAGTCACTTATAGCAGCGCCAATCCTGCGGTTATAGCCGCATCATCTGAGGCGAAGAGTATGGGGGTAAAAACGGGTATGAGGTTACAGGAAGCAAAACAGTTCTGCCCCGGGCTACTTACCATCACCACACATCCGGCATGGTATCGTGAGATACATGTAAATATTATGGCTATTCTGCGCCGGTATTGCGATGATGTGATACCCCGTAGTATAGATGAGGCGGTATGCAATTTTCATTCCTACAAGCTGGTATATAAAGACCTGACCGTCATTGCCCGGCAGATAAAGGCCGATATAACAGCAAAGTACGATTACCTGAAGTGTAGCATAGGCATAGCCCCTAATACCTTTCTGGCCAAGCTGGGTACAGAGCTGGAGAAGCGGGATGGCCTGCAGGTGATAACTGAGGACAATATAGATGAAAAGCTGGCTACGCTGAGTCTTACCAGTTTGCCGGGTATAGCCAGCCGTAATGAGCGGCGGCTGCGGCTGATAGGTATCAATGACCCGGTAGCCATGAGGCATAGTTCACCGGCATTGTTGCGTAAGGCCTTTGGCGGGGTAGTGGGTGACTACTGGCACAAACGGCTCAACTTTGGTGAGGTGGATATGTATAATCGCGCAGAGAACCGTACCATGAGTGCAACCCGTACCCTAAGCCGGCAGCAAAGTCAAGACCCTCAGCAGCTGGAGAGTATGCTCATAGCCCTCTGCACCCGGCTGGAGCAGCGGCTGGTGAAAGGGGAGCTTTTTTGCCGGGAGGTGTTTTTCTCTATCCGTTATGCCGATGGTAGCCGGTGGGATACTGCCATAAAGCTGGCCGACCCCCTGCAGGATGCACTGGAAATGAGAGGGTACATAAAAGAAAGGATGACAGAGTATGAGCAGAGCCGGGGCATGACCACGTTGCTTACTGCCAATACTACCAATCTCACGGTGGCCATTCAGGGCTTTATTAAAAGCAGTGTAATGCAGTACAGTCTTTTTGACAACAGGATGAAAAAAGACCAGCTGCGCAAGGTTGTATATGAGATTAAGGATCGTTTTGACCAGAAGAATATAGTGCGTAAGGGTGCAGAAATGTTCAGCCCTTATGTAATGAAAGATGCAGTAGGTTTTGGTTCTGTGCGGGATATGGGGGTAAATGCTGAAGGTAAAGTGCGTAATCGCTTTATGCTGGAGGAGGATAAGGAAGCCGGCAGCCCCCGGGTGCGGCGGATAGTGGACAAGCCGGAAGTAGTGCCGGAGCCTGCACCGGAAGCGTATGGTGATATAGTGCCGGGCGATGAGGGCGGTTTTAGTTCTATAGCAGCCATGTATAAAGACAAGAGGAGTAAGGAAAAGATAGCGGCACAGAAGAATATAGAAGACTGGAAAAGAAAAGCATTGGGGAAATAACAGTACATGAGGTAGTAAAACCATTATTACAGAAAACTATTTATGTTATGATTAATCAGCAGGCTAACAACAGGTTTGATAAAGGACGAGGCGCACAGTTCAATCCTAAGAACAGATTTCTGAAAGGGGAGTATGTGCAGGAGCATACTGAGTCCATTGATGACTGGGAGGCTGAGATACGGCATACCGAGTATATTTTTGATAACAGTAAAACACTGGTAAACAAGGTTACGAGTCCTGATGTGGGCATGATGTACTCTGCCAATCCCTATCAGGGATGTGAGCATGGCTGCATTTACTGCTATGCCCGAAATTCGCACGAATATTGGGGCTATAGTGCCGGGCTGGATTTTGAAAGCCGTATAGTAGTAAAGAAGAATGCACCTGCGCTGCTGAGAAAACTGTTTGAAAGCAGGAGCTGGGAGCCTGCTACAATATCCTTTAGTGGCAATACAGACTGCTACCAGCCTATAGAGCGGAAAATGCGTATTACCAGGGCGCTGCTGGAAATATGTCTGGAGCACAGAAACCCTGTAGGTATCATTACTAAAAACGCCCTTGTGCTGCGCGATATGGATATACTGAAGGAGATGGCTAAGATGAACCTGGTGCGTGTCTTTTCTTCCGTAACATCGCTGGATGAGGATTTGCGGCTGCTTCTGGAGCCCAGAACAGCGTCTTACCGCTCCCGCCTTAAAGTAATCAGAACGCTGAGCGAAGCCGGCATACCTGTAGGCATTATGAATGCACCCCTTATACCGGGGCTAAACGACATGCATATACATGATGTGCTAAAGGCGGCATCAGAGGCTGGTGCCAGATGGGCAGGCTACACAGTAGTGCGGCTTAATGGTGCCATCGGTGGTATATTTAAAGACTGGTTGTATAAGGCATTTCCCGACCGGGCCGATAAGGTATGGCGGCAGATATGTGAGTGTCATGGAGGGAAGGTAAATGACAGCCGGTTTGGCAACAGAATGGTAGGAGACGGGAAGTTTGCAGAGCTGATCAAAGAGCAGTTTCAGCTTTACTGCAGGAAATATCATCTGAATGAAGAGTCTTATGAGCTGAATACCGGATTATTCCGGAGGCGTGTAGAGAGTCAGTTGTCGTTATTTTAATATGCATAAGTGTTGGGAAGACAAACAGAAGTTTGTGTTATTTGTTGGTGTTTACAGATAATCAGGTTATTTTTACTAAACACACATTTAATACATAGATGAAAAAGATACACTCATTTCTATGCGGATTGGTGCTTGTGGCTTCAGTACCATCATATGCACAGTCAGCATCCGTTACTCCCTCTATGCATACAAAAGAAGAGATACCGGCAGGGAGAGAACTTACTCTGCCTTTAAGCAGTATAATGGAAAGTGACATTGTGTGGAGCAGTAGGGTGTGGCGGGAGTGCAGCATAAACGATAAAGAACTTAGCTGGGCAGAAGGAGTGCAGCCAGAGAAGCTGGCTACTCATCTGTCGCATGCACTGCTTACAGGTGTATTCTCTGGTGAAATAAAGGCATATAGTGCTGATAATGACAGGTTTACAACAGAGTTGTCCCGTCAGGATGTTATAAAACTAATAACGCCGGATGCAAATGGTGCGTTTTCTTTCAATCCGGGTGCCATTACAGGTTTCAGGATAAAGGAAGATTGGTTGTATCTGGAAAGCGAGCATGCAATAAAAGTGAGAATATTGGGTATAGCACCTGTATTTGAAGCAGAAGGCACCAGCCAGCCGGCATTCTGGATTTATTATCCCGATGCAGTTACCTACCTTGATAAGCAGGTGATTCCGGGCGGGGTAGCAGGAAAAGAGCAGACCTGGTTCCGCTTTTTACAACTTCATGAATTCCCCTCACAAATACAGCAGGTAAAGGAAAGCAGGCGCAGATAATACTGAAGAGATAACAACAATGCCTGATGGAAAAAATATATGATTTCTTCTTCTTGCATTAAAGTTTAGATTTTTCCCAACCCTGATGATTATTTTACCGTCTCTTTCAGTTAGAAGCATAGATAGTGTGTGTGTTATGTGCCGGATGGGAAATCTGTGATTTTCTATTAACTATATATTAATAATGTTGTTTGCCTATCTGGTTTTCATTATTTTTAACCACGTTCACCTGATAGGCACACGTTCACCTGATAGGCACAAATAATTGAGTATGAAAAAAAAATACTTAGGACTTCTTACTTTTTTAATCTCTTTTTCCGGTGCATCTTTTGCGCAGCTGACGGGTACAAACTGTTATCTGCAGGGGCGGTATCTGGAGATAGGTCAGAATCGTAATGCATCTTTTGGAACCTGCAACCCTCAAGGGGCTATTCCTGCAGGTTATCACCCGCACTCTACAACATTGGCTCCTCCATCTGGTACCAATCTGGCAGAAGTATATGACTATGGTCATGACGGCTGGACAGTAGGGGCCCCTCAATATATGGGTGACTTTACTTATCCTGGTTCTCCGTTTGAAGGGTGGGAAATACAAATAGGCGCCAGCCGTGCCCAGGCATTTCAGAACTGTACAGGAACTTTTACAGCAGCTGGTGTTACAATGGCGGGTGGCTTTACCGGATATACTAATAGTGGCGGTAGTGCTGTCTCTACCTGGACAGGTACAGCTACCAGTCCGTCAGGTAATCTCTCTATTACTCAGCAAACCCGTGTAGATACACTGGGGTCGGCCGTAGTAGTAACTGCCGTTATGCGTAATACAGGAGCTACTGCTACCGGCCCGGTTTATTACCTGCGTAGCTGTGACCCGGATAATAGCCAGACATGGAGTCCGTTTTCTTTTACCACTACTAACACTATCGTTCACCAGAATGAGGATGTACGTCACCGAGTACTTATATCATCAAGAGGTGCTGGTTATACCGGTGATGTGGCCTATATGGGACTTGGTACGCGTGATTGCCGTGCCCGTTGTTTTGGTTACAGCTCATGGTGGATAGGCTCGGGCGTGGACCTGGCCGGTGTATGGGGTGGAAGTGCTACCGGCCTTGGACTGGCTATATTCAATATTGGTCAGACTCAGACGTCTGATTATGCCATTGGCCTTGTGTACAATATAGGTTCTATCCCGGCAGGCGACAGTGCTCTTATATCTTATGCCTACATATTCAATGGAAACATGGGTATTGACAGTGCATTCCCCGACCCTCAGATTGTGCTTAATAATGTGCCACAGCCGGTTGTAGCACCGCCAAATCCAAACTATGACACATTTAATGCATGTTTGGTGCCAGGGCTCATTTCTTTGCCGGTTGATATTCGCTATGCCAGCGATAAAAACTGGAGCTGGAGCCACTGGACATGGAGCCCGTCTACCGGTCTTGCCACAACCACAGGTGTTACAAATACTATCAACATTAACGCACTGCCTCCTATTATAACATTTACCATTACGGGTACAGATAGTGGTACGGGTATGATGTCATGTCATAACAAAACATTCTATCTGACTATTATTACGTGCAACGGTGCTGAAGCAAACGAGCCTTGTGCAGGTGATACGCTTTGGCTGAACTCTCCTGGCGACTCTACAGCAGCTACCTATGAATGGTATGGTCCGGCACCATATTCTTCTACACCATTCGGTACTACGCAGAAGACATTCCGGTATCCGGCTACAACTGCGATGTCAGGCACTTATATGGTTATCAAAACAGTGCTGGGTGCTGCAGATACCTTCTATACTACTGCCGATATCCGGCATAAGCCTAATGTTACGGCAAGTAGTAATGCTCCACTTTGTCAAGGGGTACCTAACATATTAAACCTCACTGCAGTATGTGACTCTCCCAGTGTAACATATACATGGAGCCGAACGCCACCTTCTTTTTCATCATCATCGCCAACGCCAACATTACTAGGCTTTACAACAGCCGATACCGGAGTATATCAGGTGATAGTGGAGTCGTACTTTGGGTGTAAGGATACTGCCACTACTCATGTAACAGTGATACCACGTCCTGACCCTCCTACCGTTACTCCGACAACTCCATATTGTCAGGGCGATACATTTGTGCCATTTGTAGTTACAGATGTTGCTGTAGGGCCACCAGCCGGTATTGTATTATGGTACAGCACACCAACAGGTGGTGTAGGTACTACTACGCCTCCGGTGGTTAATACATCAATACCCGGCACATATACTTTCTATTTCAGCCAGCTAGTAGGTAGTTGCGAAAGTGAGCGGGACTCTGTGAAAGTGGTTGTTAATCCTGTTCCGGCACCTGTTACGGGTACTATGGGGCTATGCCAGTTTACCACAACTACGCTTTCCGATCCTACATCAGGTGGTACATGGTCCAGCAGCAACCCTGCTATTGCGTCAGTAGATATGGCTACAGGTACTGTTTCCGGTCACCTGCCAGGTACTGTACTTATCAGTTATACATTACCAACCTCATGTCGTGCTACTACCATTGTTACTGTACATCCTAAGCCCCTGCCTCCAATTGTGCCTGAAGTACGCCCATGCCAGTTTAAAGCTTCTCCAGTGCTCAGTGTAACTGTAGGAGGTGCGGGATATTCTACCACTTGGTATGGCTTAGGTACTACTCCCGGTACTACCTATGTAGGAGGTGTAAGCAGTATCGTACCTGATACTGATGTGCCAGGTGTATATTACTATTATGTAACTCAGACATCTGCATTTGGTTGTGTGAGCGATAGTGCTACCTTTCCTGTAAGGGTTGTTCCGGAGCCGGCACCACCGGTTACCCGCGATACAAGTTACTGCCAGGGATTCCCTGCACCGCCGCTTACTGCTGTAGGTGACAGTCTCAGATGGTATATATCTCCTACCAGCACTCCGGGTGCATGGGCTGCTCCTGTTCCTTCTACTGCCAATCCTGGCTCTACAACATGGTATGTGACACAGACTGTTAATACCTGTGAGAGCCCACGCGAGCCAATATCGGTAGAAGTACTTGTGCTGCCGGACTTTGAAATTACGGCTGATCGTGACTGGGTTTGTCAGTTCGATTCGCTGCAGCTTTCATATGATGGGCCTACATACATCAATCCTGCGTTTGTGTGGAGTCTGCCAATAGGTTCTGACTTTGTGGATGGTACAAGCTATGATGACCAGAATGTACATGTAAGGTTTGATACTGCATGGGGACGTCATGACGTAGTACTTACTGTAAGTAATTACAGTGGTCGCTGCTTCAGCAATGATACTTTCTCTGTAAGAGTGGTGCCTGCGCCGGATGCACATGCTTATATTAAACCTGATGTTTGTCTTGGAGATACAATAACACTGGCACTGAACAGTCATTCAGACAACTCATTTACCTATACATGGTTACTGGATGGAGCTCCGATGTTTAATGCATCACAAACAAAAATCAATGTGATATCGGCAAACGTGAATACTGGTGGTCCGTTTGTGATTAGCTGGGTGGATAGTGGTTTGCACATTATTAATGTGACAGGTGCTACTAAGGAGGGATGCGTGGCATTACCTACTGCCGATACTGTAAAAGTGCATACATTGCCAGATCCGCGATTTGATGTATCTCAGATACCTGATAAGTTCTGCGTAGAAGACAGCATACTTTTCACTGCACGTGTTGTGAAACCAGAGTATAGCTATATGTGGGAGCCTGAGCATTCATTTGTAAACCAGAACAAGCCAGAGATATGGGGTAGAGTAGAACGTCCTAACAGTCGTATCTCACTTACTGTTACTGATCCGTTTGGATGTCGTGCTTCCTATTTCAGGACGCTTAACCCTGATGAATGCTGTACGGTGAGTCTGCCTTCAGCATTTACGCCAAACGGAGATGGAAAGAATGACAGATTCCGCCCATTGTTTGCAGGTTACAGAAGATTCCACATATTCCGTGTCACTAACCGCTGGGGGCAGACCGTATTTGAAAGTGCCAACTCTAACCCTAACTGGGATGGTACATGGAATGGTGTAACACAGGATATGGGAACTTATTTCTACTATCTAAAATTTGATTGTGGTGGTAAAGTTCATGAAGCAAAAGGCGACGTGACACTTATCAGATAATCGGCAAGTTATAGTTTGTGGAAATGGCCATCACAACTGCGATGGCCCTTTTTCTACTAATGGCATAATGTTTGATGTATGTTGCATGCAATATGCTGACATCTGAGAGATATACCCGCCTATTATTTACACTTTGTGGTAACCGGCTATGGATGGTAATGCAAAAGGTAAATGACCTTTCTTTATCTGATGATACTACTGTTGCATATAACTATGCTAAGTCAGGTCCATAGGTGTAGGGTTGCGCGAGCAAAAAACATCTGATGGGTAAGCGGTATTCGGCAATTTCTGATAGTGAAACCATTCATATGACCACGCATCTCTGCGCTTGATGATAATAGCACTGCTTTCTAAAAAAATATCTTATGAAATTATGTCCCGATTTCGAAACAGCCACCGGCATTATAATGCTGTACTATGTTGCGATCAATACACTAGCCCAAAACAATACAGTCAGCAATAAGGCCCGTGGGCAGGGTTCCAGCAAAAGGTATAATAGTGTGGTAGAAATTCCATGATGGTGTATGCAGTAACAGGCTACGCAAATCCATTATGTAAGATTATGCTACCAGGCAAAGTGCATTTTTCTGATACGGATTTCACATTTTCAAATACCCTGCAATATATTGATAATCTGGTGTGATATTAACTATTAATAGCTTATATATTGATTAATATAGAATGTTATTAATTTTTCTTTACCATAAATTTATTTTTCCGGATACATGTCATAAAATGTTACAAAAAATCAAAATAATTTGTAAAATTGCTAAAGGAAATTATCGTCATAATTTGTATTGTGTCGGCAATTCACTTCACCACGAAACAACAACACCTGAAACGAAAACCAATGAAAATAGTACGTTTACTCGGTACACTTATGTTACTGTGTGCCCTTTCTGTGCAAACAAATGCGCAAACGACCTGCCCGCCCAATATAGATTTTGAATTTGGCAACCTGTCTAACTGGACTTTCGGCACAGGTTTGTTCACTTCTATGGCATCCTTAACCACGGGTGTAACAACTGGCCCGGCTATAGCATGCAGGCATACGTTAACAACTGCTACAGGACTGGTAGGCTGTGCGGGTGGTGCTACCGACCCAATCGGAGGTTTCCCCATACTTGCGCCAGGCAGCGGTTCTTACTCATTTCGCCTTGGGAATAACAGTACCGGAAGGCAAATAGACAGAGCAACCTATTTTGTTCATGTACCTCCCGGATTATCGAATTTCAGCATGATATACAGATATGCTACTGTATTGCAAGACCCTTCTCACTCTGCTACTCAGCAACCACGCTTTCTGGTACGGGCATTTGATTCTGCAACTCTTGCTCCCGTTCCTTGTGCAAACTATACTTATGTGGTAAACTCCTCACTCCCCGGTTTCATTTCGGTGGGTAATGTAAGATACCTCCCATGGAAAACGGGGGCGTTGGATCTTTCAGGTATGGCAGGTACAACAGTAGCAGTTGAGTTTACAACTACCGATTGTGCACTAGGCGGTCACTATGGATATGCTTATGTTGATTTGTCGTGTGGTCTGTTTGAGATTTCGAACAATTCGTGCGATACCCTTACACCACCCAGTTTGAGTGCGCCTCCAGGCTTTCAGACATATACCTGGTACGATTCCGCTACATTCACCACCTTTTATGGCACAGGCCAGAATATTACTATACCTACTCCTCCCGGCCCCGTCACGATTGCCGTGATACTTACCCCCTATCCCGGTTTTGGTTGTCCCGATACGCTGTACAGTCATGTTACACCTGCTCACATGGCTCTTCACCCCAGTAATGACACTGCCATATGTGCAGGCAGCAGCGTAGTGCTTAACCCCAATGCTACGGATATTGCATTGCCCCTTACTTACAGCTGGGCGCCTGCTGCAGGATTGAGCTGTACTACATGTGCTAATCCTATAGCATCGCCTGCTACAACTACCGCTTATACAGTTACGGTCACCAATACATCGGGCTGTACACAGGATCACGTATTCAATGTAACTATACTGCCACCTATAAATACTACAATATCTATAGATACGCCTTCGTGCAATGGTTATAATAATGGTGCTGCTACAGTAACAGCTGCTACCGGTACCGGACCATATTCTTACCTCTGGACCACTACTCCTCCTCAAACTACTGCTACGGCAACAGGTCTTGCCGCTGGTACCTATAGCGTAATGGTGATGGATACACTGGGATGTACGGATACTACCATAGCTGTAGTGCCAGACCCTGCCCCCAGAGTAATAAGCGTAGCATTTACGAACCCTACTACCTGCCTGGGTAATGAGGGTAGCATAACAATTACCGGTATGGTACAACCTGATACCACCTATACCATCAGCTACAAGGTAAATGGTGTACTGCAGACTCAGACAATTACCGCAGATGCATCAGGACAGATTATACTGGCTAACCTTATTGCTGGTATATACAGTGATATTACTATCATTAATGCGCTCTGTCCTTACAATATTGCAGGTCCGGTTGTGCTGGTAGATCCGCCCAACCCTGATTTGTCTGGTGTGACCAGCAATAGCTTTTTGTGTGTAGGTGATACACTGCTGCTTTTCGCAAATAGTGCTACAACAGGTGTGACCTGGTTGTGGAATGGACCGGCAGGCTTTACTGAAGATACTGCTACTCCTATGCTACCTACAGTAACACTTGCCAATGCAGGCACCTATACTGTTACAGTTTCCAAAAACAACTGTTTCACGGATACGAGCATTGTAGTAGAAGTAAGGCCACTGCCTATACCGTCTGCATCGAGCAATGCTCCCATATGCCCTGGTGAAACATTATACCTTTACTCTTCTTCTGCTAACGGAGCTACATCATACTCATGGAGCGGCCCCGGCTTTACTTCTATGGTGCAAAATCCACAAATTGCCAATGTACAGCCAGCTGCGATTGGCACTTATACGGTAGATGTGACATTGAACGGATGTACCGTACCTGATACAGTAAGTGTAATGATATTCCCGGTAGTGGCACCTGTTACCGGTACAAAAGCTTTGTGCCAATACACTACTACTACTCTTGATAATGCTACACCGGCTGGTATCTGGCTTAGCAGCGACTCTGCTACAGCATCAATTGATGCGTCAGGTATTGTCACAGGTCGTCTTCCGGGTACTGCTGTTATCACATATATGATACCCGCTACCACTTGTAAGGTGACAGCTGTAGTTACGGTGGATGCAGCTCCTGATGCACATGCGTATATCAAGCCTGATGTATGCGTAGGTGATACAATAACACTGGCGCTTAATAGTCACTCAGACAATGCATATACTTATACATGGCTGCTGGATGGCGCTCCGATGTTTGCACCGTCACAGACAAAGATTAATGTGATAACAGCCAATGTAAATACAGGTGGCCCTTATGTAATAAGCTGGGTAGACAGTGGTTTGCACATTATCAATGTAAAGGGCATTTCCCAAAAAGGTTGTGAGGCATTGCCTACTGCCGATACGGTAAAAGTGCATACATTGCCAGATCCTCGTTTTGATGTATCTCAGATACCGGATAAGTTCTGTGTGGAAGACAGTATTTTGTTTAATGCACATGTAGTGCGACCTGAGTATAGCTATATGTGGGAGCCCGAGCATTTCTTCGTAAATCAGAACACACCTGAGATATGGGGTAGAGTAGAGCGTCCTAACAGTCGTATTACGCTTACTGTTACAGATCCGTTCGGCTGTCGTGCATCCTATTTTAAAACACTTAACCCGGATGAATGCTGTACGGTAAGTTTACCAACTGCATTTACACCTAATGGTGATGGCAGGAATGATGTATTCCGTCCAATGTTTGCAGGATACAGAAGATTCCACATCTTCCGTGTGGTTAACCGCTGGGGCCATACCGTATTTGAAAGTGCCAATTCTAACCCGGCGTGGGATGGTACATGGAATGGTGTGAAGCAGGATATGGGGACTTATTTCTACTATCTGAAATTTGACTGTGGTGGAGAGGTTAGTGAAACAAAAGGAGATGTAACACTTATCAGATAATCAATATCTTATAATTAGTAAAAAATGGCCATCGGGTAACGATGGCCGTTTCTTTTTAATGGCATGATATTTGGGGTAATATGCATGCAATATGCTGACACCTTTGAGATATACCCGCCTTTTTCTTACAGTTATTGGTCATTAGTATATTCATTAATACAGATGTATCTGTATTACGGCGAAGCCCCCTGTAATATACAGGGGGCTTCATCATATATCGTAGTAAAGTAGTATTACAAATACAATAGGAAAGTGGAATGGCTTATGCTACAGCCTTCTGGATTATATACCCGGATAGCCTGTTTATTCCCGTTCTCCCTTCCAATCGTCGCGATGCTTACGCAGGGGATGGTCTTTTGACTTATTGAAGATTTTCATGCCGTTTTCTCTGCCGGCACGGTGCATACGCTGCTCATCGGCTGGCAGATGCATCTCATCGCGACACTCTGCACTACAGCAGCCTTCATATTTTGCTGCACATTCAGGACACTGAATAAACAGCAGGTGACAGCCGTCGTTCTTACAGTTAGTATGGGCATCACAGAGAGCGCCACACTGGTGGCATTGTGCTATAATTTCATCGGTAATGCGCTCGCCCAGCCGCTCATCAAATACAAAGTTCTTACCTCTGAATTTTATGGGCAGGTTTTCTTCTCTTGCACGTCTTGTATATTCTATGATGCCACCCTCTACGTGAAAGACATTCTTAAATCCGTTATGCAGCATGTATGCACTGGCTTTCTCGCAACGTATACCACCGGTGCAATACATAATAATGTTCTTGTCTTCATTGCCCTTCAGCATATCTACAGCCATTGGCAGTTGATCGCGGAATGTATCAGAAGGCACTTCGATAGCATTTTCAAAATGTCCTACCTCATATTCATAGTGATTGCGCATATCTACAATGATAGTGTCAGGCTTGTCTGCCAGCTCATTATATTCGCGTGCTTTAAGGTATTTTCCTTTCTGGCCTATATTAAATGTAGGGTCATCAATACCGTCTGCAACGATTTTATGCCTCACTTTCATGCGTAGCACCCAGAATGATTTACCGTCATCGTCTACCGCAATGTTCATTCTGATACCATTCAGTTCAGGTGCTGCGGCATAGAGGGTTTCTTTAAATGCCTCATAATTACCGGCAGGAACACTTACCTGACCATTGATGCCTTCAGACGCTATATATACCCGTCCGAAAACTTTCAGATCGTAGCACTTGCGGTAAAGTTCATTACGGAATGCCGTAGGGTCGGCAATGTGGAAGTACTGATAGAAGGATACTGTGGTACGTGGCTCTGTCTCTGCCAGCATACGCTGTTTCAGCTCCTCATTGTTAATACGGTTGTGTAACACTGGCATGGTGTACGTAGTCGTTTTTTGTTAATGAGTATGCAAAGGTAGCCCTATTTTATAAACGGTAACTGACCATTGTCAGTTACCGTTTATAAGCTATAGTTTACAAATATCGTAGTGGATTGCGGCGGCGTTGTAGCACCAGGCGTTTCATATTCATCCAGAATGCCAGTATCATATAGATGATAAGCGGTGAACCCATGGTGAGGAACGAGATGTAAATAAACCATAGCCTGATACCGGATGTGGCTACTCCCAAACGCTCGCCAATGGCGCTGCAGACACCAAATGCCTGCCATTCAATGAAATTTTTGAAGCGATATAGTTTATACATGACCTGTGGTATGCAATGCAATTTTACATGAAATAATCAAGTAATGCCAGCTGCCCTGGTTATTTTTTCTTAAACAGACCTTTCAGACCTTCTTTGGCTTTATCGGCAGCCTCTTTGGCTTTTTCTTCAGGCTTTTTGTCTCCATTGCCGCCCTGGCCTGTAAGTTGTTTTTTGAGTTCTTCTTTTGCCTCATCCACAACCTGCTTCTTGATGGCACTTACGGTGTCTTTTACAACAGTTTTTACGCTGTCTATGCGCTTCTCTACTTCTTTTTTGATTTCGTCCTTAATATTATTTACCGCATTATTAGCAGCATTTTTAAGATCAGTTTCAATTTTTGGCTGAGTACTTGTACCCGTGATTTTTACCGCAAAGGTTATTTTTTCACCCAGTGTTACTGGCACACCCTTGCTGGCTGCCTGGCTCAGGAGGTTATTTACCACTGTGTTACCAGCACTACCCATTACACTGCGTGGTACTGTTACATTGGCTCCGTATTTCAGTGTCTGGTCAAAGCCATGACTACCGGCTACCTCTGCCTCTATATCAGGACCTATCTTTACTTTAAACGGCTGCACATTCACACGGCCATCTACAAACTCAAAGAAGAGCTTCATGTCATTAAGTGCAATGGTTTTGAATTGAGTCAGTTTCAGTTTGTCTGCCAGTCCATCAGTTACAGGATGTCCGGAAAGTTTACCACCCAGCAGCATGAGGTCGCCTTTACCGCTTAATGAATTCATTATTGGAGACATGTCAGGACCCAGTTTACCATTCATGGTTAGTACCGTCGACACCTTGCCGGATATATACTTAGCCGATGGCATAAGTTTCTGTACTGTATTGAAAGTGGTAAATGTTTTCTGAATATCTACCGCCTTAATGTCATAGCTGAAAGCAATATCCGGGTTCTTTTTGTCTTTACGGGTAGCATAAGTACCACTCATTTTCATAGAACCGTCCAGTGTCTGGCCACCTATATCCCGCAGTACTACTTCACCGTTTCTTATAGCAAGGCCACCACTCACATTTTTCATTACGATATTATCATACTTTACCGTACCCACAGAAGCTTTAAGTTCTACATCCAGATTTTCCGGCACAATAAATGGCTCGGTAGATGCAGGGGCCGGTTCGGCAGTAGTAGCAGGTGCAGGCTCAGTACCCATAAACTTGTTTACATCTACCTGGTCGGCCAGGAATGTAAATGAGCCTGAAAGGGTCTGATCGTTCATCACATAGCCCAGCAGATTATCTACACTACCGTTGCCGCTGAAATTAGTACCCATATACAGACCCCGCAGATTAGCTACTGTTACATTCTTAGGGGTAAATGTCAGCAGCAGGCTATACAGATTTACACCATCGGGGTAGTCTTTAGATGAATAGGCAACATTATTAATGTTGATTGTTCCGGCAGCATCTATTTTATCAAACTGTTTGTTCTGTGCCTGAGCCATAGACCCCTTCACAGATACATCGGCCTTTATATCGCCTGCCATTTTTGTGCCGGGCTCCAGTGTTACAAACTGGCTAACACGTGAAAGGTCTATATGACCTTTGGCATATGCATCTATCCACTGCTCTGTAAGCGGATTACGCAGCAGCAATTTCAGGTCGAACGGTTCTGCACCGAGTTCTACATGGCATTGTTCCAGATTAGTGACAGTATGGTCTGTTATTCCATCAGGGTTGGTGACTTTAAGTTTTACCTGTATGTTGCTCACTTTCTGCGGTAATGCAGGATACTGGAATGAACCGTTTTCAATTCCCAGGTTCACCATGTAGGCAGGAAGTTGTGTGGCATTGAAAGTTCCTTTTACAAAACCACTAAGGGCAAACTTACCTGTAGTTTTTACATCTTTAAAGTCGGCAGTATAGATACCGGGCACCAGTGATAATATATCCCTGAAATCGTTGGATGGGGTTCCAAACTGGATATCCATGAGCATATTGGTGGTGTCGGGCATCTGCACCCATCCTTTGGTATATAGCTTCAGACCGTTCAGCTGTATTTTGTCGGTATTGAATGTGTACTTACTGGCTTTGTTGTCAATACCGAGGTCCAGGTTAATGCTGGTTTTTACTTTGTTCAGGTAGGGGACACCACCGTTAATGAACGTTACGGCATCGGCAGTGGTAACCGTACTCAGGGTAAATGCATCACTGCTGAAATCGCCTGAGCCGGAGTGGTTCAGATCTTTGATGATAGCGTGCATTTTTCCCTGCCTGTCGTCATATTCTATGTAGCCTTTTTCAATAGAATATTTACGCAGCTTCATAGCAAACTGTGCGCTTTCTTCTTTTGTTTCCGGCTGGGATGGTTCAGAGGGTTTGGCAATGTCCCAGTTGGCCTTGCCGTCTTCCATTACTATGGCGTGGATGCGGGGTGTATTAAGGCCTATATTGAGTATTTCATACTCGCCATTAAAGGCTTTCATGAGGTCCAGTGCCACATCTATACTTTCTGCACTCACCAGAGAGTCCCCTTCAAAGTTATCCTTACCTACAATACTTAGTCCTGTGATGCTAACGGAAAGCCGGGGAAAGCTGCGTAACAAGGAAATGTCTACGTCTTTAAAGTCGGCAGTAGCATTCAGCTGCTCATTCATTTGTTTTTTTGCTACAGCCATAATCTTGTCTTTGAAGAATATGGGTATTATTACTGCCGCGGCAAGTAGCAAAATAATAAGAGCTCCGAAAGTGACCAGAATACGTTTTACAATCTTCATACAGCATGTGGTTGTGGTAAGGTAAAATTAAGATTAATCGAACTCTTAATAATGTGTGTTAACGAAGATTTATAGAAAGACACCGTTATACAATCAATATACAGGCAGTTTTCATAAAAAGAGGCATCCCACACAAACGATCAATATATTTGTTGCAGCATATGGCCGCATTTTACGGCACAATTGCTGAATCAATGATGAAATATAAGCTTGTTCATATTACCAGTGGTGGTGAGTACAAAACTCCCCTTGTAGCCAGCCAGCTTTTTGATCAGGCCGAGTGCCAGGCGTCGGAAGGTGGTGAATACGCACCAATGGCTGTAGAGGCATGGATACTTGGGGCTATGAGGGAATACTGGGATGCATCGGCCAGGGCCAGAGTGAATATGCTGCGTGCCCGCTGCCCCGGGATATCAATACATATGTTTAACGGCATCAGTCGTTTGGGCGGATTGCCGTTACTGCCACTTATGAAGCTGCATCGTATGGGAATGGGAAAGCGGGTACCAGTTATATATCACTGCCGGGGTGAAGAGGCTGCATTTATGGCGGCAAAGTTACGGGAGGATTTCCCTGGCGATAAGGTGGTACTGGATGTAAGAGGGCACTGGCCATCTGAATGGTTATACGCACGGGGTATAGAATATCCTGAACGGGCAGAAGGTACAGAACGCCAGGAATATGACAAGCTCAGAGAAAGATTGAGGTATGCAGTAGGAGTGGCAGATGGGGTTACTACGGTAAGTAATGCCCTGAGAGCCCTGCTGATTAAAGATGCCGGAGCTACAGAGGATACTATAGTTGTACCCTGCTGTGTAAAGCAGATACCGGCTGATAGCGAACGGGACAGAATAAGGAAAGAGTGGGGGGTAGGCGTAAATGAACGGGTAATAGTGTATTCAGGAACGACAGCCGCTTACCAGCACCTGGACGACCTCACAATACCTTTCATGAAAGCGCTGGCACAGAATGATGCTGCTGTACGGCTGGCATTTTTATCGCCCGATGTGGAAAAGATAAATGCTATGCTGCAGCGGCATGGGGCAGATATGGGGCGAACCATAGTAAAAAGCCTGCCACAGCAAGAGGTAGCTGCAGCGCTTACGGCCTGTGACATTGGCGTGCTGATACGTAAGCCAACGGTTGTGAATAGTGTGGCAAACCCAGTGAAGATAGCTGAGTATCTTGCTGCAGGGCTTCCTCTTATTATAGAAAAAGGTGTAGGTGGGGTAGCACAGCAGGCGTTTGATGCCGGTATTATGTTTCCGGTGCAGACGACTGTAGATGCTACTGTAATACCGGCCGCACTGCCTGAGTGGATACGGGATACTGACAATGGCAGGCGGCAGGCGGTGCGTAAGTACGTGTCTGATGTTTACCTGTGGCAGTCTGCTATTCATGTGAGCAGGGGGCTATACAGACAGATATCGGGTAATGTGTAGCTATATCTGATCACTAAGCATAAAAAATATCCTAAGCTGCGCAGCATAGGCAGGTTTTACGCACCTGACTGACTATCAATGTTATGTGAAATTGTTGCCTTTTCTTTTAGTTTTCTGTTAAAAAAATAATGCGTTTTCAGGCTATAGGCTACTAACATCCCGTATGTATCACTCGTCCATTTACGGTGACCCAAATACTTCATCATGAAATACACTCGTTTTGCTGCCGGAGCGTTGCTGCTACTGGTATGCGCTTTCACTACCCATGCACAGGTTATTAATACTTATGCGGGCAATTCCAGCATTAGTCCCGGATGGTCGGGCGATGGTGGTCCTGCTACAGCCGCTGCTATGAATGTTGTTTACTCTGTAGCGGTAGATAATAGTGGTAACCTTTATATAGGTGAGGCAAATTACCGTATACGGAAAGTTACCCCCTCTGGCATTATCAGTACGGTAGCCGGTAATGGCAGCCCGGGATATACCGGTGATGGCGGACCTGCAACAGCCGCATCTATTGGTACCCCTGCATACCTGGCCGTGGATGGCATGGGTAATATTTATATAGCGCAGAATGCATCTCATGTTATCAGGAAAGTATCAGCGGCAGGCATTATCACCACTTTTGCAGGGAATGGCAGCCCTATGTACAGTGGTGATGGTGGCCTTGCTGTAGCAGCAGGCATAGGTATGGCTTCGGGTATAGCTGCCGATAATATGGGCAATGTTTTTTTTACTGATTATGCAGGTAGTGTGCGTAAGATAGATGTAACAGGTATCATTACAAGGGTAGCCGGTAATGGAACTATGGGCTATTCCGGCGATGGTGGACCTGCTACCGCGGCACAGCTGTATGGTCCTGCAGGCCTTACGGTGTCTGGTACCGACCTGTACATAGCTGATGAGGGAAACCATGTGATAAGGAAGGTAAATGCGGCAGGAGTCATTACTACAGTGGCGGGCGATGGCGCCACTGCCACTACCGGCACAATGGGAGGTACTTACCATGGTGATGGCGGCCCTGCTACAGCTGCGGGACTGAATGGGCCGATAGGTGTGGCCGTGAATAGCGCTACCGGCGATATGTTTATATCTGACAGAAATAATCACCGGATAAGAAAAGTGGATGCAGCGGGTACCATAACTACCTATGCAGGCAATGGTACCGGAGGGTACTCCGGCGATGGTGGTCCGGCCAATTCTGTATTTACAAGTATTAACTGGCAGTGGGGGATAGCGCTGGATGGTGCTGGCAGGCTATATATAGCTGATGAGCTGAACTATGTAGTGCGTCGTGTAGATACCTCGTCTAATACACCACCATCACCTGGCGAATCGGGAACTGCATTTACATGCAGAGATATGCCGGTAGCCTTAGATACAATACTGGCAGCTATAGACCCTAATGTGGGGCAGACCGCATCATGGACGCTTGTTTCCGGCCCATATCATGGCTCTGTAGCGGGGAGTCCTGCCACAGCACTTACTACCGGCGCATGGGTATACCCTTCCGGACTCGTTTATACGCCCGATGCTGGCTTTTATGGTGTGGACACATTTGTCACAGAGGTATGTGATGGTTATAACTGTGTGCTGGCAAAACGTTTTGTATTTGTGGATAGTGTACTGAGTGCAGGTACAGTATCAGGGCCTGCTACGCTTTGTGTAGGCGATACGATATTGCTCACGGCTACAGTTACCGGAGGTACATGGGTAGCAGCTAATGCCAATGCTACAGTAACTGCCGGTTCCATAATCGGGGTAGCAGGTGGTGCCGTAGACATATTGTATATCGTAAGCAGCAGTTGCGGGCAGGACACTGCCACGCACACAATAACTGTAAACAATGATTGTGCAGCCGGGGTGGCCGATATTAATAAATGGGGAGGGGCAATTGCCGTAATGCCTAATCCCAGCAGGGGATGTTTTACCGTAGTTGCTCCTGTAAATGCTTCTATGATAAGGCTGGTAGATATGATGGGGAGAGAGGTAGCCCGTGAACTGGTAGAGAAGGGTAAAAACACCGTATTTCAGAATATTCCTTCGGGAGTTTATATAGTGGTCGCTGAAGTGAATGGTACCATGTTGCGGCAGAGCCTGCAGGTATACTAATCGTTACTGGTTATCTTATCAGGGTCACATCGCCCTTATGCTCCTCGGTATATCCTGTAAGGCACTGACCGGAGAAGATGTAGTAGTAGGTGCCCATCTCGCAGGGAGTGCCATTCCATGTGCCATCCCAGTGCAGTGCCGGATCATAGGTGAGAAAAACCATCTGTCCCCAGCGGTTATACACTGCCAGCCGGTAACTGCGGCTGTTGCCATATGTTATGACTTTGAAGCCATCATTGATGCCGTCCCTGTTAGGAGTGAAAGCCGTAGGATAGCTATACTGGCAGCACTGCTGTGGGGCAGGTACTATTACCGTAGCAGAGTCTGTACAGCCGTGCCGGGTTGTGACACGCACATGATAGTCGCCAATGCGCATTGCCCGGGTATAGGCTATGCTATCGGTAGTATATAAAACGGGCTGCTGCGAATGCCAGTAATAGGTAGCACCTCCAGATGCCTGCAGGTATACCGTATCGCCCAGGCAAACGGATGCAGGTGGAGGTGTGATAGTAATATCGGGCAGGGGATGTACATATACATTTACCGCCACTTTCTCTGAAGTGCACACTTTGTACCATTCCTGCATATACCATTGGTAGGTAGTGGGGGCGGCTGTAGATGGTACCGGCATATGCGGCAGTATATTTAATGCGGTATCAAACCAGGTAATACGGGCTCCCGGTCCTGATAGTGTAACCGGTATCGGCAGTACGGTATCACCTGTGCAGTACTCCTGTGTTATGGGCTGTAAGGGGAGTATGCCTCCATCGGTAATGGAAAACTGCGTGCTGGTGGCGCACTGCGCCTGTGACGATACCCGTAATGTATAGTCGCCGGCCGGCAGGCTGTCCGTTACTGTACCTGTCGTGTCTGTGAGCGTCTTTTGTAAGGTGCCTGCTGTATCATATATCTCCAGTAGGCGCGGTATATAGCCCCTCTTAAAATCATACTGTACCAATGCCTGATGAATACAGTTGGTAGGTGCTACACTGGCTGCCGTTACCACTGGAAAGGGAACAATGTTGATGGTGTAGGCAATCGTTTGCCTTCCAGACAGCGGACAATGCTCATTCTTTACCTCCAGAAAGAAGGTATAAGCACCTACTGCAAGGGTATCAGTATCCCATTCAAAATGCATAGCCGGTGCAGGGCTGTTATTACCCGATATAGAAAGTGTGGCTGAGGTGGGTACATTGCGCGGTATGACTTCTGTTTTGTCGTTTTCAGGGTTTTCTGTTCTTATATCAAAGGATACATGAGGGGTGCCCACACATACATTTACTACATTGCCCGCAGTGGCAGCCCCACCGGCAAGTGCGGTTATGAATAGTGAGGGTGGTGTGCCTTCGCTGTCGTCTGTAACTACAAATGTCATTTCGCGCTGGCTGGTACCGGTAAGCACCCCGTGCCTGTACTCCGATACCTGTGTTACTATCAGCGAATTCTGCATCCCCTGTGGGGTGAAAGTGAGCTGCCCGTTCAAGGCACTGAAGGAGAATGTACCGGGTATGACGGTGAGCGGGTAGGTGCCACTAAGACCAGAGTAATAGGTAGCAGGGTTGGCAAAGATATTGCTACTGCCAGTGCCGTTCATGGCAGGTACCAGTGTAAAAGCAAGTGAGTCACCATCTTCATCTACAGCTCCCTGGTTATACTGCTGGCTCAGATTGCTGCAGTAATAAGGTGTAGGGATGGTGGTGTACTGTGGTGATGAGTTAGGCCCTGATGTATTATCCAGCCGGGCCGTCAGATACATTTTTGTGTTGCCGGCAAACTGTACATTGGTTATGTTCTGGCTGCGTCCTGCAAACTGTGTAGGAGGCAGATTACCGGTAAATACAAACTGCCAGTTGGCAGAAGGGTACGGTAGCTCTGTAGTGTCTACGTATATATACTGTTTAATGCCCGGCAGTGTGCCCGATGGGCTGTTGCAGGTAGTGCGGTGCAGCATGGAAGGACATACAGGAGATATTTCGATGCCCGGCTGCTCCAGGTGCAGTGACAGGGTACGTATGAATGAGTTGCCGTTATATACATATACGTTTGGCCGCACAGAGTCCAGTGTGCCGGAAAGCGGTGCACCGCAGTCGCCATAAAGTGTAAGCGCTACTCTGTAGGTATTGCCTGTTATATGGGTGTACAGGAGGTCGCCACCGAATATATGCGATGCTCTGCTGATGAACGAGCCCAGCAGGAGCATGCATAAAAAGAGTCCGGTTCGTGTTCGTAATGCCATATGGCCGTTAATTACAAGGTACACCTGGCAGGTGCCTGTAGTGAAAGGCGAAAGGGTTCAGGGGCTGGCCTGGAGGAAATGGTTTACAATAACAAATAGGGCATAGTAATTGGTAGTTGGTATCTATATAGACGTAGACAGCACATGGTAGCTTGGGTAGTTGCTGATATGTTTTTTTGTTGCAATTGTAGGGGACTTGTGGTAAAGAGGTGGTGCATACAGCAGGCCGAACGGATTAACCTGTATGATGTTAATATGGGGAATATACTATCAAACATTTCCAGCCCCTTACGATTAAGAAAGTAATCCTGTTATCCTTATGTGGCATGGTCGGAAAGGGCCTCTTTTGCTGCTACCCGATTATTCCTTTATTTTACAACCTAATCCCAAAAACTCCTCATGGATCTGGAATTCAATAAAAATGATGATGAAATGCGGCTCGCCATCAGCGAGATGAAGCGCAGGCATGGTGTGATAAGCATGGGTGGCGGCAAAAAAAGTATGGACAAAGCCCGGGAGAAGGGCAAAATGTCGCCACGCGAACGCATACAATATCTTATAGATAAGGATAGCACATTTACAGAGATAGGCTCATATGCCGGTTATGGTATGTATCAGGAGCATGGTGGCTGCCCTGCCGGCGGTACTGTGGCAGGACTGGGCTATGTGTGTGGCCGTCAGTGTGTGATAGTGGCTAATGATAACACGGTGAAGGCGGGTGCATGGTTTCCCATCACAGGCAAGAAAAACCTGCGCCTGCAGGAAATAGCTATGGAAAACCACCTGCCTGTTATATATATAGTGGACAGCGCAGGTGTGTACCTGCCCATGCAGGACGAGATATTTCCCGATAAGGACCATTTTGGCCGCATATTCCGCAACAATGCGCAGATGAGCGCTATGGGTATAACGCAGATAGCTGCCGTAATGGGTAGCTGTGTGGCCGGTGGCGCTTACCTCCCTATTATGAGCGATGAGACGCTGATGGTGGAGGGTAATGGCTCCATATTTCTGGCAGGCCCGTATCTGGTAAAGGCAGCCATAGGCGAAAATGCCGACCAGCAGGAGCTGGGCGGCGCTAAGATGCACACTGAGGTAAGCGGCATAGCCGATTATAAGTTTGATACCGAGCAGGAGTGTCTGGACCAGGTGCGCCGCATCATAGACAAGCTGGGCGAGCAGCCCCGCATGGGTTATGACCGTGCAAAACCGGAAATGCCTGCCCGCCCGATGACTGATATATATGGTCTGGTGTCGGTAAAGAACAATAAGCAGTATGATGTGGTGGATGTGATAAAGTGCATTGTGGACAAGTCAGAGTTTGACCAGTTTAAAGAGGACTATGGCAAAACCATTGTATGCGGATATGCCCGTATAGACGGCTGGGCTGTGGGTATAGTGGCCAATCAGCGTAAGATAGTAAAGAGCGGCAAGGGCGAAATGCAGATGGGTGGCGTGATCTATAACGACAGCGCCGACAAGGCAGCCCGCTTTATCATGAACTGTAATCAGAAGAAAATACCACTGGTATTCCTACAGGATGTGACCGGCTTCATGGTAGGCAGCCGTAGCGAGCAGAGCGGTATCATTAAAGATGGTGCCAAGCTGGTAAATGCGGTGTCTAACTCTGTAGTGCCCAAGATTACGATAGTAACCGGGAACTCTTACGGAGCAGGTAACTATGCCATGTGTGGTAAGGCATATGACCCCCGCTTTATCTATGCATGGCCTAATGCTAAAATAGCGGTAATGGGTGGGGAGCAGGCAGCGAAAACACTCCTGCAGATACAGGTAGCATCACTGAAATCCAAAGGCGAGGAAATAGACCCGGAAAAGGAAAAAGCCCTGCTGAAAGAGATAACAGACCGTTACGACAGTCAGACATCGGCCTACTATGCGGCAGCACGACTGTGGGTAGATGAAATAATTGACCCTGCCGAGACCCGTAATGTGATATCGGAAGGTATCAATGCTGCCAACCATTCACAGACAGAGAAGGAGTTTAAAGTGGGCGTGTTTCAGGTATAGTAATCGTATATTATTGTGAAATATTGAAGCCTGCAGCGACTGTTGCAGGCTTCTTTTTGTAGCTATATCGCAATGAGCAGTGTGCTTCTCAGATATGTATGTATGCTGCTGCTGGGTAGTGCACCGGTATGCTTATTGGCGGGTGATGGGGGATCAGTCTGTTATAGCCTTTACTGGTCGGTTTGTCACTTATACCTTTACCTTCCTTTTGCTGACCAGTTGCAGGCAGATGCATCAGTATAAGAGCAAGTATGGGT
>Ga0075012_10000686_pt1 | contig 35357 bp, 55 predicted proteins | sample All_14_2_FD_71474 | JGI IMG/M metagenome (GOLD analysis project Ga0075012, IMG submission 71474) | Freshwater microbial communities in response to fracking from Pennsylvania, USA - Allegheny Zone_MetaG_DW_15 | ecosystem: Environmental > Aquatic > Deep subsurface > Groundwater > Drilled...
GCTTTCCCAGGCACTCTCCGCTGGACAGATCCGACTGATGGACTGGCGATCGCTTACTAACGTTGGTCTTGGTAACAAGAACATGCAGCGTGGTATTCTGGATATTGCTCTGGCTATGGGCACTCTTGAGGGTAAGAGCATTACTGCTGCCGATATTCAGCGTGACTTCAACGGGTCGCTTGAGAAGGGCTGGCTCACGGCCGATGTGATGAGCAACTATCTCAAGATCATGTCTGGGGATATGGATGCTGCAACTCAGGCCTCCCTTGGGCTTTCTGACGCACAGATATCGGCCTTTGCCAAGCAGCAGAACACCGCTGAAGAGGCCGCAACTAAGGTCCGTACCTACACACAGCTTCTCAGCACCCTTCGTGAGTCGGTGGGTTCGGGTTGGTCACAGACCTTCGATATTCTCCTTGGCGACTTTGAGGAGGCCACCGAGCTCTTCACCAATATCAACAACACTCTTGGTGGTATGATTGGTGCGGTCAGCGAGGCTCGCAATAACCTTCTCCAGGACTGGGCGGATGCCGGCGGTCGCACCGCACTCATCGACACTCTGGCTAAGGCATTTGGTCTCCTCATGGATATCATGCGCCCTGTCACGCTTGCCTTCCAAGACATATTCCCGCCTGTCACTGGTGAGATGCTGTTTAATATCACTAAGCGCGTTCAGGACTTCATTGAGTCACTTCAGATCACTGCAAATGTGACCAACGATCTCCGTCAGACTTTCAAGGGCGTCTTTGCCATATTTAGCATTGTCTGGTCGGTGGTTAAGGCTGCTGCTGGGGCTTTTGGCGAACTCTTTGGGGTTGCCGCGGGCGGGGCTGGGAGCATCCTTGGCGTAACCGCCTCTATCGGTCGCTTCTTTGTTAAGGTGGACGAGGCAATCAAGTCTGGAACGGGCCTGACTCGCTTCTTTGATGGTCTTGTTGCGGTGCTTAAGGTGCCGCTCAACCTTTTCAAGACTCTTATCGGCTTTATCGGTGTCATCATCGAAGAGGTTGGTAAGCTGGACATGTTCCAGTTCGACAATGTGGCTGGTCGCCTTAACGATCGCATGGAATCTCTGTCTAAGACGGGTGAGTTTGTCGCTAATGTCTTTGCGGGCTTTGGCGATGTGCTCAAGAGCGTATGGAACTTCTTTGGTCCGTTTGCCGAGACGGTGGGTAAGTTCTTTGCCGGGCTTGGCGGCGCTATAGCAGACTCCTTCCAGAACGGTAACTTCAACACTCTGTTGGACTTCCTTAACACTGGTCTCTTTGCAACTGTCGTCGTGATGATATCCAAGTTTGTCAAGTCCATCAAGGGCACCTTAGACAGTCTTGGCTCCGGTGGTGGGCTTATTGACACTATCAAGGGCGTCTTTGGCGAGCTTAGTGGTACACTCCAGGCTATGCAGGGACAGCTCAAGGCTAAGACCCTCCTCATGATTGCAGGAGCGGTAGGCATTCTTACCCTTTCTGTCATTGCTCTGTCAATGATCGACTCGGCTAAGCTGTTCATCGCACTAGGCGCTATCACGGTCATGTTTACCCAGCTTGGACTTGTCATGTACGCGTTTGACCGTATGTTTGCAATAACAAGCGGTGCAAAGATGGCGATATTGGCCGCAGCAATGATCGGTATGGCTACCGCGATGGTTATATTTGCTGGTGCTGTTGCTATTCTTGGCGCAATGGACGCAGAAAGCCTTACTCGAGGTCTTATTGGTCTTGCCGGGGCTATGGGTATTATGACATTAGCCATGCTCATAATGTCAAAGGCCGGACCGGGCGCAATACTAGGTTCTATAGGTATCGCCATTGCTTCTGGCGGAATATTGATTCTTGCGGGGGCACTAAAGGTACTAGCGACTCTCAGTTGGGATGACATAGGTCGAGGTCTTACCGCGCTTGGCGGGGCATTAGGGATATTGGCTCTTGGGTTGACCTTAATGAGTGGGTCTATTGTCGGAGCAATCGCCCTTACGACCGCTTCTGTGGGTATCCTTGTTATTGCTGCTGCGCTTAAGGTCTTCTCAACTCTTAGTTGGGACGACATTGGAAGGGCTATGGTTCTTCTTGCTGGCACGCTCGCCATATTAGCGCTTGGACTTACACTTATGTCTGGCGCTATTCCTGGAGCAATAGCAATGGTTATCGTCGCCGGAAGTTTGGTCGTTCTTGGCGGGGCTCTAAAGATATTCTCTACGCTAGACTGGGAGGGTATCGCTAGAGCCATGGTTCTTCTAGGAGGTACCATGGCTATCTTGGCAATAGGTCTAAACCTTATGTCCGGGGCAATCCCCGGCGCGATAGCTTTGATGTTCGCCGCTGGTGCCTTAGCTGTTATTGCTGGTGTTCTGGTTGTCTTAGGCGGGATGTCTTGGGAGCAGATTGGGACGGGCCTTGGCGCACTTGCACTTGGGCTCGGACTTATTGCTCTTGCAGGTTATGCCCTTACGCCAGCTCTTCCGGGGCTTCTAGGGCTTGGCGCTGCCATGCTGTTGTTTGGTTTGGGGGCTCTTGCTGCCGGAGTTGGTATGACAGCAATCTCAATTGCGCTTACCGCCTTCTCTATAGCAGGCGGAGCTGCTATAACATTCTTGGTTGCAGCAGTTAGCGCTTTGGCTGGGCTTATTCCATTCGTAGCAAAGCAAATTGGTCTAGGCCTTATCGCAATCGCGGAAGTTATTGGCGATAGTGGTCCTCAGATTCTTGAGGCAATATCTGCGATTCTCCAAGCACTAATCCAAGCCCTAATAGAGGTTATTCCGCCGCTCATTGAGGCTGCCGTACTGCTCATAACTGAGTTGGTGGCCGCTTTGATTGTTCTTATTCCACTCCTTGTCGACGCCGGTATGAAACTTGTAATCGGAATTCTGGATGGAATAGCTAAGAATATTGGACAGGTTGTTGAGAAGGGTGTCGATCTAATTGTCGCGCTTCTCGACGGTATCGGTAAGGCCATCCCCAGGCTGCTTATTGCTGGCGCGGATCTCGTTATTGATTTCCTCAACGGTATCGCAACCACAATTAGGGAGAAGTCGTCTGAGTTCCAGGATGCTGGTATCAACATTGCCAACGCCATTATCGAGGGTATGACTGGTGGCATCACAAAGGGTATCACTACTGTCATTAACTCGGTAAAGAATATGGCAACGAACGCGCTCAACGCGGCTAAGAAGGCCCTTGGTATTGCCTCTCCCTCTAAGGAATTCAAGGAGGTTGGTAAGTTCTCAACTGAGGGTCTGGCTAACGGTCTGACTGCCTTCTCAAGCATATCTGAGAAGGCGGCTGGTAACCTGGGTAAAAACACTCTCAAGTCGCTTAAGAAGTCCATGGCTAACGCCGGCGACTTTATGCGCTTTGGCGGTATGGACACCCAGCCTACCGTTCGTCCCGTGTTGGATCTGACAGCCATCAAGCGCGACGCAGGTCTTATTGGCACTATCATTGGCGGTCAGTCACTCTCTGTCGAAGGCCCCACGGCCCGAGTCACTGCAGTGTCTGCCGACTACGAGGACTACCAGGAGGCTATGGCCGAGGCTAACGGTCCTAAGACTGAGGTCAACATGACTCAGAACAACTACTCTCCGAAGGCACTTCCTGCTTCGGAGATATATCGTCAAAGCAAGAACCAAATGTCTATCCTGAAGGGAGAACTCGAGAGTGCTTAGTCTTTTAGAAGTAAGAACAGATCAGGGCCTCTTGCTGTCTCTCCCGCTGTTTGACCAGAGTGACGGATTCCTTATCAAGGATATTCAAGGGTTAGACCCCGTAGACGCCACTCTCGTATATTCGAGTATGGCGAGCCAGGACGACGAGCAGGAGCAATCCAGCAAGCGTGTTAAGCGCAACGTCGTCCTCAAACTGGGTTATAACCCCGATTACGTCAACACGACGGTAAAGGCGCTTAGGGATACTCTTTACGGGTTCTTTATGCCTAAGTCGCAGGTTAAACTCCGGTTCTACTCTGACGATATGCCGACGGTGGAGATTGTGGGGCGCGTTGAGAAGCTTAACGCGCCCCTCTTCGCCAAAGATCCTGAAGCAACTATATCCATACTGTGTGCTAAGTCCAGTTTCTACGCCTTGGACACCTTAACGTTCGGTGGTAACACAACGGCTGGGACCACCGAAACGTTAAGGACCTATGACGGCTCAATCGAGACTGGAGGGTTGTTCAGAATATTGCCCGATCGCACTATGAGCGGGTTTACCATCCACAACACCCTCCCGGATGACTCTGTGGAGTCTCAGGAGTTTGTATTCCCGCTTCTGGCTGGGGATATTCTTGAGATTAACAGCGTTAACCTTAGTAAGAGCGCCCGACTTACTCGATCGGGTGTCACAACGTCGGTCCTGTACGGTATCTCGCCATATTCTAAGTGGCTTAACCTCTATCCGGGGGTGAACAAACTTCGCGTTGCGGCGTCTGGTGCAGCAGTGCCCTGGACGTTCGCCTACATCAACAAATACGGAGGGCTTTAATGGAGCTATACACGCTCGACGGCCTTCTAAGGCGTACGGAGCTTGTCGAGGGGTTCGAGTCTTATATTTGGACCGAGCGCTACTCAGACCTTGGCGAGTTGCAGATCGTAGCTCCATCATCACAGCAGTTCCGTAACCTTTTGCCCTCGGGTACCTTCCTCGGGCTCTCTGAATCGCGCCGTGTCATGCAAATTGAGACGGTCGAAGATGTAGAGTCCGAGGATGGCACCAAGAAGCTTAAGTTCACCGCCACCGAGATAACCAACATATTCAAAGACCGTATTGCCATGACTGGTATTGCGGGTACTGAGGTTAACACTTGGCGTAAAACGGCAACTCCTCGTGGCATAATTGAGGCCTTATTTGACTACGTTTGTCGATTCGGGACGTCAGACGCAGGCGATGAGTTACCTCTGCTTGTCTCGGGTAGCCTATATGCTGCCGGAAACCTACCTGAGGACACCGACACGTACACTGTCGAGCGACCGACGGGCCCTTTATTTGACGCGATAAAGGAAATTGCCGACGTTTGGGACTTAGGTTTCCGGATGTACAAGGGCGACGACGATGGTACGCTATATTTCGACGTCTACAAGGGTAACGATCGTACGACTAACCAGTCGACCCTTAACGCTGTTATATTCTCGGAGGAATTGGATTCGCTGCAGAGCGTTTCTGAACTTACGAGTGTCGCTAAGTCAAAGAATGTCGCCTTCGTCAAAAACGACTACTACACCGTTGTCGTTTACGGCGCCGGTGCTAGCGCAACTACCTCGGGGTTCGCCAAGCGGACTCTGAACGTCGACGCAAGCGATATTCGCTATTTTGAGCGCACTAACACGATACCCAGTGATTCCGAGATAGCCATAAATAAGGCTATTGGTCTCAAAGAGGCTCTTACTGCGCAGAAAGACGCGCTGCAGAAACTCCTTGACAAGGTACGCTTTGACGCCGGAGAAGCAGCGGTCATTACGGCGTTTACTACGGATATGGTGACGGCAACACTGCTCACCTCCGGAGAAAAAACGCTTATCGACGCTGAGGTTACTGCCTCTACAGCGCTTGAGGCGACTGAGTACACCAATATGGTTAACGCGCTTGTCCAGAGAGGCGAAGAGGAGTTGGCTAAGCACCGCTCCATATCAGCCTTCGACGGAGAGATCACCCAACTTAGCCCCTACAAGTACAACAGGGATTACCAGATGGGCGATCTTGTCGAGATGCGTAACGGGTCTGGGCTTACCAATCAGATGCTTGTAACAGAGCAGATATTTGTGTCCGACGAAGCGGGCGAGCGAGCATATCCGACGCTTACAATCAAACTGTTCATCACTCCCGGTTCCTGGCTGGCTTGGGAGAACACACAGGTCTGGCTGGATGCTCCCGGCACCTGGTCCGAGGCCTAGAAAGGGGTTTGACAAATGGCTGTTGGAGATGACGCCCTTGCGGCTGGATATTCCCTTGTCCCCGACACGGGTGAGGACGGTAAGGTCAAGTGGGGGGCTCGAGAAATCAACCGAACGCGAGATTTTATCGCTCAGGTTAAGGCTTCTCTGCCCACAGGTAAGGCTGGATACCGAGCTGCAGCGGGTATCACGGCTGGTACCGCCGATCCTCTCAACTCGTTCGGGGATAATGGGGATATTTATCTCAAGATTCTAGCGTAATATGGCACAGACACAAAGAATCTCTTATACGTCTGCCGGCCAACCGATCATCGAGCTAAATCTCGGTGCGGATATTGTCGCGCAGTCGCAGTCGGGTAACTATTCCGTCGTCCGTATTAGCGCACAGGGTATTAGACGCTCTGGTAGTACCTCGTTCTCAAACAACAATGGTTCGCACGTCTGTGCCATTGACGGTTACGCGGGTTCTGCTAGCAGGTCTGGTACCCTTCCCTCGGGTGTCCCCATTAACACCATATCCTGGGACGTCTCTGCCGATATCACAATCGCTCACGACGCTGACGGCAACAAGAGTGCCGTGACACTAAGGCAGACGCAGTCCGGATGGCACCCAACGGACGTGCGGACGGCTTCCTTTGGCGGATTCCCTCGAATTCCTAAGGCGCCTAGTGCCCCTGGAACCCCAACGTTCACAGAGGTCCTTCCAACGTCCGTAAGGGTGTCTTGGACGGCCTCTGCGGACAATGCGGGCTCCGCAATCACGGGATATTTGCTTCGCTACTGGCCTAACGCGGAGGGTACTGGCGCGTATGTCGACGTATCTTCGACGAACGACCTTTCCCGGGTTGTTTCGGGCCTTACTCCGGGGCAGCAGTACCGTTTTGTAGTATACGCTATGAACGGCTCCCACGCTGTATATTCGGTGGCCTCTGGAGCTGCTGTCGTCCGCACGCTCTCGGGTATGTGGTCTAAACTGGCTGGGGTATGGTACCGTACAATCCCTTACGTCAAGGTAAATGGTATCTGGACGGCTGTGAGTGTATTTATTAAAGATGCCGGCGTGTGGAAGCGCGGCGGTTAACAAAAAAGGAGAAGAAATGACTGATTCAAACGAGAACACGCCTCCCACCGGAGGTTTCGTGCTTCCCGCTAAGTACTACGAGTTCGTCAAGTGGTTCGTTCTGATTTTCCTGCCGGGTCTGAGTAGCTTCTACTACGGCCTCTCTCTTATTTGGGAGGGCGTCCCTGCTGCAGGTCAGGTTGTTGGTACTCTCGCGCTTCTCGCGACGTTCCTCGGCCTTATCTTGGGTGTTTCTAACCGAAACTTCAAGGCTCAGGGTGCTGACGGATATTTGAACGCGGCCATCGACGGCGATAACGTCGTATTCTCGCGTATTGCGCTTCCCAATATCACGGCGGAGGAGCTCACTCGCAAGAAGAGTGTTACCATCCAGGTTAACCCCACTTTCGGAGCCTCGCAGTAAAAACACGCGTTATAATGACACCTCTGAAAGGATATCGCGTGTTTCCCAAGAAAACCAACGCAGAAACCTCGACGCTTGTCGACGTGAAAAACGCCATTACCTCAGCCCTCGGAAACGAAGAGCCTGGTACTGAAATCTACGAAAAGCTCCTCACGGAACTGGAACGTGTAGAGGCCATGATCACCAAGAACCCCTCTTGGTCCTTCAAGCCCTCTGCCGACACCATTCTCAACGGAGTCTTTACGCTGCTCAGTATCCTCTTCATCACGAAGCACGAGTCTCTGAACGTCATCACATCGAAAGCTGTCGGTTTTCTGCCGAAGCTCATGAAGTAACACACTCACCCACACAGATGTACAAAACCGAAAGGACTTGTAAACGCCGCAACTAGGCCGATACAAGTCCTTTCGGTTTTACACTGCCTTTAAGTTTTCCCTCTTGTATCACTTCGCAAGATATACACGGGTTATACTGAAAGGAGTTCCAAATGGAAAAACTATCTGATTTCGCATTTGAGATCACCCCTGAAAACATCGAGTACATTCGACGCGCCACCGGTCTCCCGGAAGCAACGCTCAAAGCAAACCTTAACTGGATTGTTTACCGCGATGCCCTAACCTATTACCAATGGCAAGTCGTCCCTCCTCGAGAATTCAAGGCAACTCACCCGACAGTTACGCCCCATATTCCCCTTTAAAACTAACAGCCCCTAACACGGGCTTTAGTTTTTGCCAAGAAAGGATATTATGCCTCTACCAACGCCACCCATGTATTACAAATCGGCCTCAGTGGTTCTCAGAATGCGATCTGACGGTGTTTTAACCCTTAAGAGTTTATATTCGGTCAAACAAAGACAAGGACACGCAGCGGAGCTTCTACGGCTTATTTGTGAGTATGCGGACGAGCATAGATTAGATATAGAGCTCGAGGCTAAGCAATACGGACATACAAGAGGTCTTGACAACCAGGGGTTAGTTATATTCTACGGTAAGTATGGGTTTGTCTTGAATGGGGGTTCTACGCCGGATCATTTGCTAATGCTTAGACGGTCGCAGGATTTACACGGGGTATAATGAGCCCCTGAAAAGGTATCAAACTAGCCTGTATTTATACAGTCCCCCGAGCTTCCCCTCTAACGAGAGGACTAAAAGTAATTCGGGAAATAGGTAGCTAGGGCTCTCTTCTAAACTTCTCACGGTAATTCCACAAAGGATTTAGTTTTTGCCTCGCAGATTTTACACGCGTTATAATGACACCCATCCGCCTTCAACCAAAGGAATCATTATGCGCATCGACCTCTTCAACAAGACCGCCGACGAGCAGAAGATCGCCTCGGCCATCGTCGACGGGACCTTCCGCTTCCGCTCCAAGCTGTACGCCAAGTACTGCGCCAAGAGCCTCGCGGAGGGTCTCATCGTCGGCACCGTCGCGTCCTTCGCTCTCATCGGTGTTCTCGCCACCATCGACAACGCTCTGACCCCCAACGAAGACTCTGAGTAGTCCCAACCCTAAAACCTCTAACACAGGTTTTAGGTTTTTCCGATAGGAGAACCTAATGAAAAAGCATCTGATGGACCTGCTAGTGCTCTCGCTTGGCCTCAACATCGTCGCTGCGTACGTCCTGTACGAGCAAGAAAAGACCACAAAGAAGTACCGCAAGGGCTACGCTAAGATGCACGTCTGGGCGAACGTCATGAACGAGGTCATGGAAAACCACTTCCAAAACGGTGGCACTCTCGACATCTCAGACGAGCTCAACGAGAAGATGGCAGCATACGCTATATTCTCCAAAAACGACATGCTCTAAGCCTCGCAAGAAAAACATGTCCTATAGTGACACGTATGCCATTTCACTATGGCGCTACTCTGAACGATTCACAGTCTAGAATCGCCGTTTAGGAAGACTAGCAGAGCAACCGACGTGTCATTTACTTTTTGCCAAATTAAGGAGAAAAAATGTCCAATCGACAGCGCTATTACGGCTTCTGGCACTTCATCGGCGACTTCATCATGACCTGTCTCACGGCGGGCTTCTGGCTCATCTGGGTCTTTGTCCGAGAGATGCGCAAGCGTTAACCACCAATCAACGCAACACCAAATCTAAGGAGAAAAACTGATGCCCCCTGACTATATTTCGCCGATCATCGGTATCCCCATCGCCCTCTTTCTGTGGACTTTGCTTTTCTCGATCGTTTTCTACCAGCCGGTAAAGGTTCGAATCGACGATTTCTTTGCCATGCGAAGGCACAAGCGTAGAGAACGCAAGCGACAGCAAGCAATCGAGGCAATGCGTAAATATGTTACTATGGACGCCCAAATGATTACGCAGCTTTACCGCAACAACCAGCCCAAGCCATATTCTGGTAACAGTCGTCAGCGTGGCCGTCACCGGCAACCCACCCGATAACAAGAAAGACACAAATGGATATTGCTCGTATTTTCAAGGAAGCAGGACCGCTTCTCAAGCGTAACTCCTCGACCATTCTCACCGGTCTTGGCGTCGCGGGGTCCATCGGCTCTCTTATTCTGGGAGTCAAAGCAACGCCTCGTGCCCTCCGAAAGCTCGAGGGGGCTTACAACCTCAAAAACGTCACCGGTGTCTCGGATGACGTACCTCTGACAAAGGTAGAAGTCATCAAGACCGTCTGGGTCGACTACATGCCGGCTGTAGGTCTGCAGGTAGTGACTATCGCCAGCGTCATTGGCGCTCAGTCGATCAACATGCGCAAGCAGGCGGCTATCATATCCGCCTTCAGCATTTCCGAAGCAGCCCTCCGTGAGTACCAGGAGCGAATGGCTGTAGAGGCACCCACCAAAGACCGTAAGGTCCGAGACGACATCGCTCAGGCTCGTGTCGACGGCGATCCTGTGACCCAAAAGGAAGTTCTGATGATCGGTAACGGTGATCAGCTCTTCTACGAGGCTCACACGGGACGATATTTCATGTCGACCATGCAGAAAGTTCAGAAAGCCGTCAACGATCTGAATTTCCGGGTTCTCAATCAGAACTACGCCTCTCAAAATGAGTTCTATGGGATGCTTGGTCTTGGTCCCGTGGCTCAGGGCGAGGAATTCGGCTGGACTCCCGAACACACGCTCGAAGTCGACTTCTCGACCACGATGTCCGACGACGAGCGTGCTGCAATCTCGATCGACTACTACCGAAAGCCCGTCAGCAACTACTGGAAAGGCTTCAGCTGAAGAGAATGCAAAGGTAAGGCTGACTGCTACGACTGTAGCTAGTTAGAAACATATTTGGGTGGCCTAGGCGGTTGCAAGACTTAGGCCACCCTCATATTTAAGGAGATAAACTGATGGCCGAGACCAAATCAATCCACATCGGCGATATCCTGACGATCACAACTGGTCGACTTGTGTCGCACGATCACGTAGGGGGTGCGTACAATATCCTTGACTGGATGACCGGCGAAAGCCTCATGACGCACCAGCTCCCGCGTGCTGCAGACGTCTGCAAACCCTTCCTTGAGGCGACTTTCCCGCAACTTGCGGCGATTGTATATCCTTCGTACCTGGAGGTGGATGGCGTCTCCGCTGACGCCATATTTACCTGGCTGGACACGCAAGGTGAGCTCTACGGTGAGTGGTGGGACGTTCCCAAGCTGCCCATCGACGCCTATGACGCTAAGAACGCAATCATCGAGCTGGCAGAAATGATCGGTACCGACAAAACCATCATTGGAGTAGTGATATGATCACCATTCAGATCGGAAAGCCCAGAGTGACACTCAAGAAAGGCGAAGACGCCGTCGAGGTTGACGCGGAGCCCGTATTCCGTCTCTTCACCATCCAGAATTTCGTCACGCTGGGTTTTGGTGTAGCTCTGGGTATCATCCTCAAGCAGCAGTCGGATATTCAGACGCTCAAGCGCACTCTGGATATCGTACAGGGAGGTTTCTATGGCTAATACGCCTAAGGACCTTCCTCGAGTTGTTCAGAGCGACCTCCATGACGCTATTGACAAGCTAGGCGAGCAAGTAGCTCGAGGTGAGCTTGTGGAGATCGAAACTAAAAGAGACCCATTCTCGCCCTACAAAGTAAACGCCGACCGTTGCGTCTGTAAGCGATATTCTGAGCGGAATGGAGACGTAGTTACATATTGGGAAGAAAGAAACCCCCTGTGTAAGTACGTGCACCTTGCCCCGCCGCAGGAAAAACCTTACAGCGTACCCGTCTAGCCTCGCAAAAATTACACGCCCTATAATGACACCCCGTCATCCTGAAAGGAAACTGAAATGACCACTCCCGACATCACTTCGCTCCCCCCTGCTCCCAGGTTCTCCCCCCTCCTCAAGAAGGTCGCCATCATCGGCGCTGCTTCGCTCGGCCTCATCATCGCCGGCGCAGTCGCGTTCGCCACGGTCTCCAACATGAACGAGGGAGAGGACTCGGACTCGGCAGAGTAAGACCCAAGGAATCATCCCCAACCCAACAGATCACGGAACAACCTAAAAGATATGTCGCCCTAAACCAGCACATACCTTTTAGGTTTTACTTTTGCCTAGGAGGCAACAAAGCAATGCTTAAGAAAACCATCAAGCACAAGGACCTCGAGGGTAACGATGTCGAGACCGATGCTTACTTCAACCTGACAAAGGCTGAGGCAATCGAGCTCCGAATCCGTAACGACCTCGACGTGATCGGTCGTAGCCGCGACAAGAACGAAACCATGGATGCCTTCAAGCGCATCCTTCAGATGTCTTACGGCGTCAAGACGGGCGATGGGCGCTTCATCAAGGTCAACAACTACGGAACTCCTCTCTTCTATGAGTTCATGACGACCGAGGCATATTCCGAACTCTTCATCGAGATCTTCTCAAACGAAGGGTATGCTGTGGATTTCATCAAGTCTATCCTGCCCGCCGAGGCTGTCGCCGCAATGGACGAGCAGACGGCTCAGGAGAGCAAGTCAGATATTCCGCCCAACCTTGCAAACCACCCGAGCATGCAGGGCCACAAGGCGCCTGAGGCCCGTCCTGATATTCCGGGGCAGACCTCAATCCGCCCTGGCGAGACTCCCGAAGAGATGGAAGCCCGTATTCGTAGGCAGCTCCTCCAGGAAATGGCCCCCCAAACCCCGCCGGCACAGGTGTCCTTGACGCCGGCGGAAGCTCAGCAGCCGGGAGAACCCAATCGGGACCAGCTGATCTGAGATTGCAGGATGTGCGTGCTTACCCGAGCCGCACAAGTATATCCTGTGTAACACCGTCCAGCCGGGCTCTTAGCCTTGCCCCCAATCAGCTATTAGTCCGGCTGGACGCCCTCGCAAGAAAAACATATCCTATAGTGACACCCACCACTCACGTGGTTTCATTTTTTGCCCCACCAATTAAGGAGAAATACTGATGAATATCGTACCCATCATCCAGACCGTTGCCGGTCTTATCAGCTCGGTTAGCGCCGGCGCTGTCGTCGGTAACGCTGTCAAGGCGACCACGCCTGCAGACATCAAGCGAGTCAACAAGGTGCTCGTGACCATCGGCGGCTTCGTCCTCAGCGGCGTTGCAGGCGACCTGGCGTCCAAGTACGTCGAGAAGGAAATCGGAAGCCTCGCCGAGAGCTTCAAGAACGCTCGCCTTGCTGGGGCCGCTAAGAGCGAGGTTGCTCAGGCGGCCAAGGAGACCTTCGAGGCGGCCAAAAACCTCGGCGCGGAGGTTGCTCAGGCAGCCAAAAGCGTTGTGGACGACGCCGTCTTTCTTGACGACCCCAAGCCCGCAGACGACAAGCTCTAATATCCAAGAGACCTAATCGCTTATCCATAGCTTTTAGGTTTTGCCTTCCATTTAAGCAGATTTGAGAAAAAATGGCAGACGCACCATCGGGACCCGAGAAGTACGCCAGTAACAGCAATCGAGACAAGGCTGCTGCGGATATTCCTGAGAAAAAAGTAGAAAAAGTCATAGAAGGCTCCGCTGTTCAGCGTAAGCGACCTCTCGGACGACGGATAATGGACAACTTCAAGGGTGAGGACGCCCAGAGCGTCGGTCACTACGTGTTGTTCGAGGTTGTCTTGCCCCAGCTGAAGGATCTGATCTTTGACGTGGGGTCTTCCGCTCTCCAGCGAGCCTTATTTGGCGACCGTGCGGGTCGTCCTTACACGCCGGCAGGACGTAAGGGCTACACTCCGTACAACACCATCGCTTCTTCGGCGATATCCAAGGCCGCTCAAGCAGCTAAGCCCACTCCGACCCTTGCTAGCGACGAATTTGGCGATATTATCGTCGAAACGCGCGGCGAGGCTCAGGAGGTCATGGACAAGATCGGTAACCTGATCGAGACCTACGGTATGGCCTCTGTGGCGGACCTGAAGGCGGCTGTGGGGCTCACTGGCAACTTCACCGATGAGAAGTTCGGTTGGGTTGCTATGGGTGGCACGGATATTCGCCGAATGGGCGGTGCTCAGCCGGGTTATGTGCTCATTTTCCCGCGGCCTGAGGAGCTTGTCTAATGGCACTCCCCATTCCGGCGCGTGAGGTGGCTGTGGGTGACTACAGCGCTGACTACGGGACCGTTCGACAGGTTAAGAAGAACCTCGGTGACTATATCGAGATCACCTTCATGAACGGTACCGTAATCACGCCCAACGAAGAGACAGAGCTCATGATCGACCAGGGAGGACGGTTTTAATGGGCGACATATTTAGAGTCGCTAAGACGCCCGAGGAGTTCGAGATTGGTGACGTCATCAAACACCAGCCTGGTACTCGATATTCGGGCTCTCCCATAACCGCTCTTGAGTATCTGGGAGTGACACAGGTCCGAGTAACTTTCGAAAACGGCGAAATCGTCGAATTCTTCAGAGGAATCAAACACGAGATGCAGGGGTAAACACAATGCGTCATATTCAGAGCGTTACCCGCCTGTAATGGACGACGTCAGGTCTATCCTGGTGCCCGCCAAGCTTATTCGTGTCGGTGACTACGTCCCTATGGGCGGTTGGGTCATTGCCATAAGCAAGAGCGGAACTAGGGGGCTCTTTCCCAAGAGCTATATTACACTGACGTTCTACACAGGTGTCGACATTGTTGACTTTACCACGGAAGACTATATTCCGGTCAACGTCGAAAGAATCTACAAGCAAATAGCAACAGCCAAGGAGAAGAAATGAACATTGGCGCCTTAACGGCCAAAGTTGCAACTGTCGGCGGACCCAAAGTCCAGCTCGCAGCTGCCAAGGTAGCAAAATACAGCCCCCAGATCCTCACTGCGGTGGGTATCGTCGGCGGTATCGCATCAACCGTCATGATCGCTCGTGCCACCCTCAAGGTAGAGGCGCTTGTCGAGAACCACGAGATGGGTCGCCGTGTCATTGCCGATAAGACGGTCAATGACGAGTATGCCTCGGACCGGGACCGTACCAAGGACCTGACGTACCTTTACGTGCGCAGTGGTCTTGACTGGGTCAAGCTCTACGGACCGGGTGTCTCGCTTGGTGTGGCGTCCATCGTTTCCATCATCGCCGCGCAGGGTATTCAGCAGAAGCGTCAGGTTGCGCTCGTCGCGGCTGTCAAGTCGGCTGAGTCGGCCTTTGCGGCCTACCGTGCTCGCGTGATCGAGGCCATCGGTGAGGAGAAAGAGCGGGAAATCCGCTACGGTATCTCTACCGAGATCGTCGAGGACGAGAACGGCAAGAAGACCAAGGTCCGCACCTTTGACCCGAGCGGTCTTTCCGACTACGTCCGTTATTTCGACGAGCACAACATCAATTTCAAACATGGTACTAGGGAGCTCAACCTCCTGTTCCTTAAGAACATTCAGAACTGGGCAAATGACCGCCTGAATGCTCGTGGTTACGTCTACCTCAACGAGGTTTACGGCTGGCTTGGCTTTGACGACGTCCCTGCCGGCCAGGTCGTTGGATGGCTCCACAAGGACTTCAACAACGGTGACGGATATATCGACTTCGGTTGGGATAACCCCGTCAACGAGCAGGCCAAGAAGTTCATTGACGGACACGACGGCGGTATCCTCCTCGACTTCAACGTCGACGGCGAAATCATGAGCAAACTCTAACCAACCCGACTAGAAAGGCTGAAATATGGCTAAGAAAGAGTTGAAGCTTTACCGCTTTCCTAAGAACAACCGAGTGTTTGTCGAAATAGAGGCAGCAAACCTCAACGACGCCCGAATCATATTTCAGCAAATTCACGGCTACTGGCCTGACAAGGAGATAACAGATGACCTCGAGTGACACCCCGCGACCCAAGCCGGCTCCGCCGAAGCCCAAGCCTACGGCAGAAGCTCCGGTAAAGGCCGCAAATACGCCTAAGGCCGAGAAACCCAAGTTCGTGCGCAAGCCTCACCTGACCGAGCGCCCGTTCAAGGCACACGAGGGCCTTCTGGAACTTCAGAAGCAGCTAGAGAAGAAATCTCCCAGCCAAGCCCGATCAAACAAGGGGAAGAAGTAGATGGAAAAGAAATCAATCCTGATCAATGCCGGCATATTCGTCGCAGGGGCCGGTATCGGCTTCGGTGTGGGATATCTGGTGTCGAAGCGTAAGTACTCGGCAATCGCTGAGGAGGAAATCGAGTCGGTTCGTGCGGCATACGCTAAGAGCGCTACGCCCAAGCCCGATCTCACGTCCTTCCGGAGCAATTACGTCGCCCCCGACGTGATGGAACTTCCCGTTCCGAGCGCTGACGAGGTTATCCGCGACAACGGATATTCGGCTGACTCTGACGAGACCGACGCTGATGCCTTCTTCAAGGCCCACGGCCGGCCTCCGACAACGATGGAACTCATCCAGATGGGTCAGGGCATCGAGCCCTCGGAATTCGTGCGAGACCGTGCTGATGGCGACGACGTCAGTGTTGTCGAGGGTAACCTCTTCGAGACGCTAAACGACGCCGATCCGGAGGACCTGGGGCCTGGTGTGGACGAGCTTCCGCCGCGAAGCCCCGACCGTCCTTACGTTATTCCGGCCAAGGAATGGTATCTGAACGAGACCAACTACGATCAGATCACTCTGACGTACTGGGCCGATGACGATGTCCTGGCGGACGACGGAAACCGCATGATCCACGAAATCGACACTGTTGTGGGGGCTACCAACCTTCACCGCTTCGGTTTCTTGAGCGAGGACCCGGATATTGTCTATGTCCGCAACGAGCAGCTCAAGGCTGACTACGAAATCACTAAGGACGAGCGAAACTACGCTGAAATCGTTCTCGGAATCCCTGTGGATGACGAGCGAGACAGTAAGGTTCCTCGCCGGATGAGGGGTAATGAAGAGCAATGAGAAAACACTGGATGAACGGTATCTAGACTGGCTCTATAAGCACATAGGGCCCACTCAAAACCGGAACCCCGCGCGATCATATTGGCTATTAGCCACGGCCCTTTACCAAAAGGAATTTAAGTGGTTTATTCCCAACGATGACAACCGGGTTGAAGACGGCAAAGAGCTCCGTGAGGAATTCATTGACGAGACGTCGGCCGAGCGTGATATTCTCTGGATGGACGAAGGTTGTTCCATGCTAGAGATGTTAATTGCGCTCGGCCGACGTTGTGCATTCGAAACCAGCGAAGAACCTTTCGAGTGGTTTTGGGTTTTAGCGGATAATCTAGGCCTTCGTCCGTTTGTGGATGAGGAATTTACCGACGATTACGTTATAGACGTCGATGTGATTCTTGATCGAGTGATTGACCGTACGTACGAGCCTGACGGGCGCGGCGGGTTATTCCCCCTGCGTCACCCTGAGGAAGATCAGCGAGCAGTAGAGATCTGGTATCAGATGGCCGCATATTTAAGAGAAAACAATGCTAGTTAAGAGAGGAGGAGTTAGTGGATTTCTACCAAATCAAAGAGGTTGACGACAAAGGCAAGAAGGGTATCGTAACGGTATATCCTGATTTCCGAGTTACTCGATCAAAAGACCTGATGGTCCGTGCTAAGAGCTTCTACGCAATATGGGATGCTGAGCAGGGCATGTGGTCCAGGGACGAGTTTGACGTTCAGCGTCTTATGGATGAGGATATTAAGCAATACGAAGTCCAAACTCAAGCGTTTGAAGTACATCGCAAGCTGCTTGGTAACTTCAGCTCGAATAGCTGGCTGCAATTCCGCAACTACGTAGGCCACTTAAGCGACTCATATGTCCAGTTGGACGAGAAGCTGACCTTTAGCAACACAGTTGTAACCAAGGAAGACTACGTATCACGGCGCCTGCCATATCCTCTCGAGGCGGGCAACTGCGAGGCCTTCAAGGAGCTCATGGAGGTCCTGTACGACCCGGATGAGCGCGCTAAGCTTGAATGGGCTATTGGGGCAATCGTTGCGGGAGACGCTAAGGATATTCAGAAGTTCGTAGTCCTCTACGGTAAGGCCGGTAGCGGTAAGAGTACAGTTCTTAACATCATCCAGTGGCTCTTCGAGGGATATTTGGCAGTCTTTGAGGCCAAAGCTCTTGCTGGTAGTAACAACCTCTTTGCGACCGAGGCGTTTAGGCACAACCCCCTTGTGGCGATTCAGCACGACGGTGACCTCAGCAAAATCGAGGACAACACCAAGCTGAATAGCATTATCAGCCACGAGGACCTTCTCATCAACGAGAAGAACAAGCCTAGCTACATGTCTCGGATCAACGCGTTCCTTTTCATGGGAACGAACAAGCCGGTGCATATTACGGACGCAAAGTCGGGTATTATCAGGCGACTGATTGACGTGCACCCGTCGGGGCGGCTTCTTACCCCGCGTAAGTACCAGGTCCTCATGTCTCAGATCAAATTTGAGCTTGGGGCTATCGCCTGGCACTGCCTGCAGGTATATCGTGAGATGGGTAAGGACTTCTACGCGTCCTACCGCCCCGTCGAGATGATGCTGCAGACGGACGTGTTCTACAACTTCATCGAGGCATATTTCGACGTCTTCAGTGGGCAGGATGGTGTGACCCTCAAGCAGGCTTACAAGCTGTACGAGGAATTCGTCACGGAAACCAACGTGCCCTACAAGTTAGCGCAGTATAAGTTCCGTGAGGAGCTTCGCAACTACTTCGAGAACTTTGAGGATCGCCACGAGATGCCCGATGGGACGAGAGTCCGCTCCTGGTACTCTGGTTTCTCCGCCGACCGCTTCAAGGTGCAGACGGTCAAGGACGAGATGGCATTTTCGCTTGTCCTTGACTCGGATGAGTCTATATTCGACAAAGAGATGGCTAAGCAGCCTGCGCAATACAGCAACAAAGCAGGCAACCCTACCCGCTACTGGACAAATGCGCCCAGGACGAACGATAAAGGGGAGGAATTCACTCCATCTCACGACCAGGTCGTATCGACTGTTCTGGCAGATCTGGATACTAAGCGCGAGCACTACGTTAAGGTTCCGCTTAACCATATTGTCATCGATTTCGACCTTACGAACGAAAATGGAGAGAAAAGCGCAGAGCTTAACCTGGAAGCGGCGTCACAGTGGCCGGCGACTTACGCAGAGTTTAGTAAGAGCGGTGCAGGAATCCACCTACACTACAACTACGAGGGCGACGTCACCGAGCTTAGAAGAATCTTTGAGCCTGGAATTGAGATCAAAGTATACAACGGAGACTCAGCCCTTAGGCGTCGTCTCTCAAAGTGTAACAACGTCCCAGTTGCTACACTGAACAGCGGCTTGCCGTTGAAGGAGAAAAAAGTGATCAACAAGGAGGCGATTAAGTCAGAGAAGGGGTTGCGGGACCTTATTGCAAGAAATCTCAATAAGGAAATTCACCCGGGAACAAAGCCCTCGATCGACTTCATCAAGCATATTCTGGATGAGGCTTACAACAAAGAAGGTTTCACGTACGATGTGAGCGACCTTCGTCCTAAGTTAATGGCGTTTGCCAACAACTCGACGCATCAGGCGCTGACGTGCCTCAAGATCGTCATGGACATGAAGTTGGCCTCAGAGGATATCGGAGAGAAGGGCCTGCCCACTGAGTACGGTGGGGAAAAAGAGCTTGTCTTCTTTGACGTCGAGGTGTTCCCTAACCTCTTCGTTATTTGCTGGAGCTACGAAGACAGCGACGATGTTGTTCGAATGGTCAACCCGACCGCACAGGCCGTAGAGGAGCTTCTGCCTCTGCTTCTTGTGGGCTTTAACTGCCGCCGCTACGACAACCATATTCTGTATGCCGCAAGCCTGGGCTACTCGAATATTCAGCTTTACCGGCTGTCTAAGCGCCTTATCGAAGGGGAGAAGAATGCATATTTTGGTGCGGCTTATAACATCAGTTATACTGACATCTTTGACTTTGCTTCTGAAAAGAAGACACTAAAGAAATGGATGCTCGAGCTTGGCCTTCGCCACCTCGAGAACCAGTATGACTGGGATCAGCCCGTCCCGGAGGAAAAGTGGGGCGAGATTGTTGAGTACTGCGTAAACGACGTCCTGGGAACGAAGGCGGTCTTCAAGCACCGTCGTCAGGACTACGTGGCACGGCAGATCCTTGCCGACCTCTCGGGTCTCAGCATGAACTCCACTACTCAGCAGCACACCGCCAAGATTGTATTTGGCGATGACCGGAAGCCCCAAGACAAGTTCGTATATCGTGACCTGTCTGAGACTTTCCCGGGCTACGAGTACAAGTACGACCCTGAGAAGAAGCGGAGTGTCTCGACATATCGTGGTGAGAACCCGAGTGAGGGCGGTTACGTATTTGCCAAGCCGGGCATGTACACCAACGTTGCAGTACTGGATATTCAGTCGATGCACCCCACCTCGATCGAGGCGCTTGACCTGTTTGGGCCCTATACGCCTAACTTTAGCGAACTCAAGGCTGCCAGGCTTGCAATTAAGCACGGCGACTACGAGGCTGCTCGAGGGATGCTTAACGGGGCCCTTGCAAAGTATCTGACGGACGAGAACGAGGCTCAGGCCTTATCCTACGCCCTTAAGATCGTCATTAACATCGTCTATGGCCTCACCGCTGCGTCTTTTGACAACTCGTTCCGTGACCCGCGCAATATCGACAACATCGTCGCTAAGCGTGGTGCTCTGTTCATGATTGACCTGAAGAATGCTGTCCTTGAGGGTGGATACGACGTTATTCACATCAAGACCGACTCGATTAAGATACCAAACGCTACGAAGGAAATCATCGACTTCGTGATGGAGTTTGGTAGGCAGTACGGGTACGAATTCGAGCACGAGGCAACCTACGAGAAGATGGCGCTGGTCAACGACGCCGTCTATATTGCTAGAGTTGCCGCGGGTAAGAAGCCGGCTCACTGGGAGGCGGTTGGGGCGGAATTCAAACACCCTGTCGTCTTAAAGACGCTGTTTAGCAAGGAAAAAATCGAGTTTGCTGACATGGCTGAGACTAAGGCAGTGCAGAAGGGCGCTATCTACCTCGACTACGAGGGCGACGACGTTGCTATGGCACTGATGAAGGACAACATGAAGCAGTTCATTGGTAAGGTAGGAAGCTTCGTCCCCGTCACTGAGGGTGGAGGTACACTGCTGCGTATCGATGACGGCAAAGAATATGCGGTAACCGGCACTAAGGGTTATCGCTGGCTCGAGGCGGAGTTTGTCAAGCAGACCGGCAAAGAGAAAGACGTCGATCCGAAGTACTACGACAAGCTCGTCAACAGCGCAGTAGCAACCATCCGTAAATTTGGAGACTTTGAGGAGTTCATAAGTTGACAGAAAACCTTCGTGATGTACTTACCTTCGTCAGTCCTGACGGCGGAAAAATCACCATGACGATGGATAACTATCCGGCCAAGGAAATCGAGCGATTGAAAAAGCGCCTTTCCGAGAACGGATGGGAGTTTGTCGAGCACGACGTCAGCGTCATCGACACGTCGTGGATCGGCAAGTTCAGTCCATATTTCGCGGCCGCTGTCGTGGGCATGATCGTTCAGTGGATCATCCAGGCCTGGCTTGGATCCAATGTCTGAGCGCAAACCCATAGTGGAGTGCAGTGTGTGCCGGCTCTTGGTCGTTATGAACGATCTGGGGCTGGTCACATCGCATTTTCCGCCTGGAGATCCCACCAAAAAGAAGGCCTGCACAGGTTCCAACCAGTCCGGCACAATATATCCGACCTAAGGAAGCTTAGATGATTAAGCAGACGTACGTCCCGGTATATTTGCCGGATCGTACTAAAATTGGCACGGCTCACGTAGATATTACGAACGGCACGGCCACAATCAAGATCCAGTCCGACTCAGACCTGATGGAACTGCTTGGCGAGAACCTCGTCGGTTTCTCTGTCATGTATTTAGGTGCTGAGCGTTTAGAAAGAAAAACAGAAGGAGAAGAAACTGATGGCAGCACCTAAGCGTCCGTATATTCCGGACTACACGATCAAGGATGCCAAGATCCGCTGGCGTAACTTTGCCGGCCGCGAGGAGAAGTACAACCGTAAGGGAGACCGTAACTTTACGATTTTCCTCAACGAGCACGACTCCAACCGACTGACCGAGATGGGTCTGAACGTCAAGACCCTGCCCGTTCGTGAGGGCTACGAGGACGAGCCGCCTCAGGATATCCTCAAGGTCAAGGTCAACTTCAAGGGCCGTCCTCCGCGTCTGGTGCTTGTCACCTCTCGTGGTCGCACGCAGCTTGGCGAGGACGAGGCTATGATGCTCGACACCGCTGAGATGGCTAAGGTGGACCTTATTCTCTCGCCTTACTGGTGGGAGGTCGACGGCAAGGAGGGTATCGCTGTCAGTCTCAAGGCCATCTACATGACCATCGTCGAGGATGAGCTCGAGGTGGCATACGGCGACCTTCCCGAGGCCACTGGTTCTCTCCGCGGTCGTGAGTACACCCAGGAATACGAGGGCGAGGACTAAATGGACTTCGTCGCGTTCTTAGCCGGCGTTGGAACCATTATGATTGGCATCATATTTGGTTTCTCGATGGCTATGAGTAAGGGCACCACCAAAACTAAGGAGAAGGAAGACAATGGCAGTTAAGGAACTCAGCAACAGGGTTGTCACCAAGAAAGCCGACAACAACGGCCGTTCGGTCAAGCTCACCAAGGCCAACATCGGCCCGGTCTGCGTCTGGCTCGGCGACGCTCTCATTTCCTGGGAGGGCGGGCTTACCAAGCCGCTCAAGATCAAGCTGAAGACCCCCAAGGGTCCTCGAGTGGCCGGCCTGGATGACGTGATTGTCAAATATGGCACTCGTCGCAACGGCGGCAAGGTCACCTTCGAGGTCCACAAGGCTTCCTAGAGGCACCGCAACGCAGGTGGGGTCTTGAGGCGATATTCCAAGGCCCCACCTGTCTGCTTTAACCATATTCCAAGGAGAAGAATTAGATGGACGTCAAGACTTACGAAAAAATCAGCACCACCGTCGAGGTTGTCAAGTACGAGGGCGGCCACATGGAAGCCATGGCGATCTCTCGCTGGCTGGGTGCGGGTAGCGCCTATATTCCGCCGACTGCAACCGACCCTCGCGAATACGTGCAGGTCCCCACCATGTTTGGTCCTAAGGACTGCAAGCCCGGTCACTACATCGTCAAGATCGGCCCCCAGGATTTCCTTGTCTACAAGCCGGAGGCGCTCGACGCCGAGTACCGAGAGGTTAAGACAAGTGATCACCCTCTCGTTAAGCACGCTATGGACGAGCTTGCGCGATTCCCCAATGAGGATATGGACTTCAAGCAGTCCATTGTCAACGCTATCGTGGGTTTTACGTACTACAAAGGCCACTCCGGCAGCTCTGCCGAGATTGCTACTCACATGATATCTGCTCTGCTGCGTGGAGAGAACCTTCTGCCCCTTACGGACGACCCGGAGGAGTGGGAGCTTCGTTCTGGCGCTCAGTACGGAATGCCGATGGATCTCTGGCAAAACAAGCGCAATAGCAAGGCCATTTCCGAGGACGGCGGTAAAACCTACTACCGTGTTGACGAGAAGCCGGAGGGCGAGGAGGACAGCGAGGGCCGAGTACCTGTCAAGATCTACAAGTCCGAGCCGCACGACTTCAAGCCTGAGATCGACCCGGAGGACCTTAAGAGCGAGGTTGTAGAGTGAGCGCAGTAGAGCAGGGTAACTTCTATATTTGCCCGGAGTGCTTTCAAGGCAAACATGGCAACTGCAACGGTATCGCCAACCAGAATGACGACAACACCGTAGAGGCTTGTTTCTGTCGTGTCGCCGCGCATCCTAACCGACAGCCCTTGCGTCACCCCGCTACGGATGAGATTATGGTCGAGTTCGAGACGGAGGACAAGAGTAAGCTGGATATTGACGGGATGACATTCGTTGTGTCTCAGCAAATCGACCGGAAAACTCGTCAGATCTTAGATGAGAAGATGGTGCCTCTGCCGGGTATCAATATTCCTTTTGTGCCACTTACGGAAGAGAACAGTGCGGATGCTATGCACCGTTTCCCGCCGGTCCCGGTCAATGTGCCTGAGAACGATCCGGGTATCTTGGCGGAGGCCTTTCCCGAGGTCGTCGAGGATCGATATTTCAACGTCCGTATGAAGCCTAACCGGGCTATCATTCAGGATCTCTTGGATGTCGAGGTCGAGAACGACAACGGTGACTGGGTGCCTCTGGTGCCGGCGCCCTTTGCCTCATATTTGTGGCTTAACCGCTGCTTGTGTGGCAAGTTCCGTCTTGGTATCATGCGCTACCAAGAGCACTACGCCTACGCTCATATTCTAGGAATGGACGAGATGTGACACATGTAAAACACCCAAATTTAGAATCGGATAAGGGGTTAAGGACGCGAATAAACGTACCTTTATCCATGTGCGTCATACACCAGGTTAACGCTGATAACACCGAAGGCGCTCTTGCAAATTTTGTGATTGGCGGAGTATCCGTCTGTGTGGACCACCTAAAGTCAATTACAGCTTTGCTTGTAGACCGTGAGGACTTCTGGATTGACGACGCAGTAGACGCTGTCCTTGCGGAATCGATGGAAGAGTAATGACACGCGATCGCGGAGCACAGCCTGAGAGGGTTGTACACGACGACCAGACGGTAGCCAAGGTGTATTTTGCTTTAGCTTCCGCTGGGATAACCGGTCAGCTCGCTATTGACGCGGTTAACCAAATGCAAAACCAGGGGATCTTATTTAGGGAGCGTGACGAGCGCCCTGAGAAAGCCCCGCAAGGATTAACGGAGAAGAATTGATGGTTAACAAACGCGCTATTATCCTGACAGACGCCGAGAACCTCATCAACGGCGATCGTGCGCAGTCTTACGGTCCGCCTCAGGCGAGCTTCAGCCGCATTGCCAAGCTTTGGGCGGCAATGGGCTTCACTGTCAAAGTGGAGGCTCACGATATGGATGTCGTGTATCGTGAGCCAAACGCTACTGATGTGGCACTCGCGCTTATTCAGCTCAAGGCGGCACGTCTGACGGCTTCCCCCGACCACGAGGACAGCTGGGTAGATATTGCCGGCTATGCGGGATTAGGTGGTGAGATTGCGCTGGGTGGGTTATTGCTAGACGAGGAAAAGACTGATCCTACCGTAAGGCATGGGGTAAGTCTTTTGTACACCCCAACTAGAAACAAGAACGTTGTCAATTGCTCTTTGTGTTTCGAGAAGGTTTTCCGAGGTGAAATGGAGAATCACGCAGATGCACATCAGGTAACGGTTTTTGAGGTGGCGCTGTAGGCTCGCAAAAATTACATGGGTTATAATGACACCCCTACGAAAGGATAAACTCATGTTTGCATCCATCATCGCAACCCTCCTCACCCCTGCTCCGCGCAAGGTCGCTCCCGCGAACGACGAAATGATTCGTTGCTCCTCGGCTACCTGCTCGCTGTGCAATGGGATGAAGAAGGAAGGCGACTTTGAATTCAGCCACTTCATTCTCCAGTACTAAGTCACACAAAAACCAACAGACCCTAACACGGTCTTAGGTTTTTTACTTTTCGTAGGGGTAACTCGTCTGAGCGAGTATAAATAGTTTCTTAGGCTCAGAGCGGGTGGTCTGACAAGGGTAGAGGCGAACAAGCCATACTTACAGCTAAGGGAAGATTGATCCATATACCCATCTTCCACCACCGTGAAAAACTTGCTGCGTCATACACTTCTTGGAATAGAGAAGATACAAAGTCCCTGACAACGCTGTTTCCCTGTATACGCGCTTAAACATTAAGGTGCACTTATGAAGCTGTCTTACCGGCATCATATTTAAGCATGCGCGTCAGGTTTTAATCACCATCATCTGACAGGTTATTTATTAACCTTTACCCGTCCTAGGCACGACACTAAACTGCCTGTCAACCCCTCATAGCTCAGCCGGTTAGAGCAGCGGACTCATAATCCGTCGGTCCTCGGTTCAAGTCCGAGTGAGGGGACGCTTGTTGGTAGGCAAGACGGGGCTGGTCCGACACACGGGTATCACCCATATCTGACGATGGTGGCGGAGGGTGATATTAAACGACCGCCGATTCTGAAAAGGCGCCCGTTCTCGCAATAAATACACGGGGTATAATGACACCAACGAAAGGAACATCATGCCCCGTTTCTTCTGGAACCTCGAAGCTTTTACCACAGTCCTCGACCGCAGTCAGCAATTCAACAACGAATTCGCCACGATTCGCGCCACGATTGAAAGTCGTCCGATCCTCATCGCCACTCCCGGCGAGCTGATCCGGATGACGATCATCCTGCGCGAACTCAAGCGACTTCACAAAGAAATGGCTGCGATCGCCGACCAGTTTGAGCGCGAGCTCTAAGAACCAGCATAACCCTAATCACTGTCAACAAACCAACAGCCCCTAACACGGGCTTAGGTTTTTGCTTCTTGGAGAAATACTCCAAGTAAGAGAAAGGAAACCCATGTGGTTTTTGTTCTCTAGGGGCTACAACGACGAGACATATGGGTACGTTTACCATTATCTCTGGGTTGGGGTCCAACTCCCGCGCATTCACAGGTATAGGAAGTGGATTCCTATATTCTTGTACAAGCGGCGAGTGTACTGAGTACCACGTCCGAAATGACGTTAAACTAAAGATAGCAGTAAGCCCCTATAGCTCAGTTGGTAGAGCAGCGGACTTTTAATCCGCGGGTCCTCGGTTCGAGTCCGAGTGGGGGTACGCAACACGAGGGGCTTTCTATATTCAAGGTATAACCAAACGTCGGGTTGACCCTTGAACGGATAGACATAAGGTTCGAGTCCTTGAGCTCCACAGATCCGGCTAGCCCCGGTAAGGGCTTTTCACGACAAGGCACCGATGCCGGATGTAGGGTGCACGGCCAGCTACCCACCTGTTACCGCAGAGAGCTGGATTTTATCGTAGGAGTGAGCCTTTGGCTTTTATCCTACATATCCTGACGAGTTTCCCCCAATCTGCGTCAGGGCTCCTGGGCATGAGTTTAAAAGGCCCGCCTATCATATTCACACAACCACCGTCAAAGGGGATGTAATGCTGTTGTTTGATCGGCTTGAAGATGCAGAAGACGTAGTGTCAGAGTGCGTATTCTGCAAGAAGCCCAAGTTTATTGTCCACACCATCAACAACGCCGTCCGTCAGATTGAATACGGTGTTGACCGGTGCGTCAAGAAGTTGTGCGACGAGCACTGCAAGTGGGATCACACCGGCAAGGCTTACACGCTCGACTGGGGCGACGAGGATCATGTGGACATGGTTAGTTAGCAACAGGCACCTCTAGCCCAACGGTAGAGGCAATAGGTTTAGGTCCTATACAGTGTGGGTTCGAATCCCACGGGGTGTACGCTTGTGGTAGCAAGACAGGTTTAGTCCAACCTCCGTCCAAAAGAGACGGTAAGCATTTTCTATCTACCAATAGATCTTGCGAAATATGGCTACACAATAGTGCAATAATTACGGAAGCAACGTTCCTCGGGGTTTAGAGTGAAACAAAGCTAGAGTACGTAGTATTGTCCGGTTATATTTAGACAAAATTCCCTTTGTCAATTAAATCAATCCGGCGGGTAGGCCACGATACGGTCTACGCTCCCTTAGCCCAATGGCAGAGGCAACGGACTTAAAATCCGTTCAGTGTGGGTTCGAGTCCCACAGGGAGTACGCAGGTACGGATGCATATTTTATAAAAGGGTAACACCCACCGTACAACCCGCAAGATAAGCTGAAACTCGTATCGACAAACACGTGTGAGTCTCGAATGTTTCTGAGCGGATGTTCCAGAGAACAACAGCACAAACACTCTGGGGTAACTCTAGTGGTTTAACGCGGTAAAACGGCAGTAGAAATGTTGACACTGATGCGGGTTCAAATCCCGCCTAGAGTACGGATAGACAAGGGGTAAAAACAGGCGACGGCCTGCGCCGGGACGTTTGATGCGTTCTGAACCGGCGACCTTTAACGACAAAAGTTGCCATACCCTTATAGCGCCTTGTCTATCTCATTATTTGGGCCTCGTGGTAAGCCCAAACCTGAGCGGAATACGCAGGGAAGAAATAAGCCACGGCCGAACCGGAGGTACATTGGTAGCCAGTCCCGGAGTAAGCGACTGGTGAATAGTATATGTGACCTGGGCATGTCCTAAAACTGCCCGCTTAAACTTTATGAAAGGAGTTTATGATGGAAAAGAGAGATTACCTCAAAGAGCTCAAAGAAGAGCTTGACGCTCTGATAGAAGACCAAAGAGAGTTCCCAACCGATTACAAAGATCGGCGTATCATGGAACTGACAAACCGCCTATCCAACTATGGCCCTAGAAAGGTTAACAATGCTGATATCACATCCTGACGTTGAGGAAGTTAACGACCTCATCACGCAAACTTACGAGGAGCCTGAGAACCCTGCTGAGCACCGCGCTCACATTGTCAACCCTCCTAAGAACCTCCATATTTGGCAGGAAGGTATGACGGCCAAGGAGATGGTCGACATTGCTCGGAATGCCGGCTATGAGTTAACAGCTCTTTGCGGCTATACGTGGGTTCCTAAATTCAATCCGGAAAATCTTGACGCTTGTGGTGTCTGCATTGAGATTGCCGGACAGCTCATGCGAGAGATGGGCGAATAAACACGCCATTTGGTTTTTGCCTCTTGTATCACTTTCTGGAAGGAGAAAAAGATAATGGCTACTATTACGATTAAAGAACCCGAGGGTCCATATTCGGCCACAATAGACACAGGTGTTATGGACGTGGTCTTAAAGCAAACCTTTATCGGAGTTACTTTTGTGACCGAGGAGGGTAAGGAACTCCACGTGTCTATGCGAGACGGAGGTTACGAAATTTATTGCCCTGAGGACACCTATCTTAATGTCCGAAGAAAAGCCTAACGTCCCTTGGGATAGTCGGTGGAGACGTATACCGGCATTTCCTGGTTATTACATAAGTCAGTATGGCGATGTCTTTAACATGAATCGTAAGGCTTTGGTAAAGCCATATCGTAACTCGCGTGGTAGCCGCTGTATACGTATTTACAGGAAAGACGCTCAAGGGTGGACTGGTTACAGCCGTTTGGTAGCTAAGCTGCTGCGAGAGATATTTCCAAGAGAGGCGACGATGACTGATTTAGCACCAATGACCCTTGGCGATGAGGTGCAGGCCATGCGGGCAAGGCTTGAGGCCTCTCCGGACGGTGAGTACCATATTCCGGGCGTCAAGTTCTCAGACCGCAATCCGACCGTTGCAAATCTGCATGCACTGATGAGTCGCCTCAGTTTCTATTTCCCCGAGTATGTCTGGATCACAGCAGACTCGTGGAGGCCCGAAGAAACTGGTATTACTGTGCGATGGCGTCGTAAGACTAAGCCGATTACAGACAACGTTAAAATTAAGGAGATAAACAGATGAGTTTTATAGAGTTTGACCCGGACGATAAGATTAAACAAGACGCTGCTGCCGCTACTGCTTATCTAATATTTGAGCGCTCAAGAGCTGCAATGATCCGCCTTTTGGGTGCTCAGGAAGACTACCTTGAGCGGATAGTGTCGGCGCTAGGTATTTCGGTAGAGGAATTTGTTGAAAACTACGATGTCGAATACAAAAATATCCAGACCGAATACGACACGCTTGCTAACACCGTGACCCTTCGTTTTAGCCAGGAATTCCGAGTTGTGCCTAAGGAGAAAAAGTGATGTTCACCAAGAGTATCTATGCTTACACCGACATGCTGCAGCGAATTGGGCTAAACCCAAAAGAGCTTGGCGCTGTCATGCTACCTGTCGAGCCATTTGACATATTTGGCGAGGGACGTGACCAGCTTCTCGATGTGGAGGATCTGTACGTCTCTGAGGACCCTGAGCTGTGGTGGGTTAATGGCGATGTGAGTGACAAGGCGCATATTACGCTGCGCTATGGCCTACTGACGCCTGCTTACGAGCAGAAAGAGAATGTCGACGAGTTACTTGCCGATTGGGACATGCCAGAGTACTTTGTCCCTGAGCGTATTACGTTCTTTCCCTCTAACGTGCCGTCCGACCCTAACTACGCCGCAATCGTGGTGGAGATCGACGATCCACATCTCGAGGAGGCCCACGCTCGGCTGTCATATTTGCCGCATGTCAACACCTTTCCTAAATACCGCTCTCACATGACGATTGCCTATGTGCGGTTGGCTGCAGCTCAAAGGTGGATGGATGTGCTGTCTGACGCGCAGTTCCATATTTATGTTAAAGAGGGTGGACTGGACTATGGGGAAAAGAAGTGAGGATCGAGGTCGGTGAAGAATCAGCTGCTAAAGAATCATTTAGACGTGTGATTAATCACTTAACGGAAGCCGACAAACAACATGGCATATTTGACCCTGAGAACAAATTAGGTCATGATCTTGCAAGGTTGGAAAAGATGATTGACCAACTTGAAGAGGTTGAAAGGGCGAAAAAGTGAGCACTATAGTAACGAGAGACACTGTATTCCAACATCTTTACTCGAGAACCCACAAACACAAGTTTCGCTTAGTAAAGGGGATTTACAAACGCCGTGAGGGTAAGTTCTTAGATTTTAGGTGTATCACTTGTGGTCATCAGCACCTGTATGATCGAGATCTTTTCTACGATAACCTTTACCGTGGTTTCTTTGCTCGTCGTTGGCAGATGATTAAGCATCCTATTTTTGGTCGTGGTGGTAAAAGACCCCTTAAGGAGTTTGCATGAAAGTTTCTGAGTTAATTTTGAAGCTGAAAGAGTTAAATCAAGATTTTGATATAGTTTTGGTTTCAGACCGGGGTCTTGACGAGCCAAGTATATCAGGTCCTTATAAAGATAATCCTAACGAGTACTGGATGGGCTGACATGAAAGTCTCTGAACTAATAAACCAGCTAAAAGAGCTGCCTGGTGACGCCATTGTAATGGACTACAGTGATGGCGATGGTAACGAAGTGCTGCACGTTAAGTACGACGCGCCTAGTCAGACTGTCTGGATGTCAGGCGATATTCCGTTGTCGGGGGCAGAGCTCCAGATGTCCACGGAAAAGCACCTAGCCGCCATTCTAACGGCTTGGAACACTACAGACGGGTATAAGATATATCCTGAGCTTCACGACGCTCTACGGGCCGCTGAGCTGGACTTTGATGGGGTCGAGTTTGAGGGAGATAAAATTGCCTAGGGTTCTTAATATATCGGAGTTAAGGAAAAAACCTTGGCCTGAAAACGCTGTCTACATAGGTCGTTCTAGGAGAGGTAGCAACTGGGGTAACCCTTTTGTTATGCGTAGTGAGAAAGACCGATTAAAAGTAATTAACCAATACCGTGATTTCTTGTTGTCTAAACCGGATCTTATTGAAAAAGCTCAAAAAGAACTTAGAGGTAAAGATCTAGTATGTTACTGTGCACCTAAGTTTTGTCACGGAGACATTTTGTTAGAAATAGCTAATGGCTAATGTCGAGTTAGCACCGCACCAAATCGAAGCAATTGGTAAGATGCACAATGGTTGTATTCTGAAAGGAGGTGTTGGCAGTGGGAAGACGAGAACAGCCCTGGCCTATTTCTACACCAAAGAAGCAAGGGGAACGCTCCGTATTAACGGTCGGGGTGATACGACAGAGCCAGCTACACCAAAGGATATCTACGTCATCACAACTGCCAAGAAACGTGACAGTAGAGATTGGGAGGCAGAAGCCCTTCCGTTCGTTCTGGCTACAAGTCCAGGGACCAGTGTCGGAGGCATTAAATTTACGGTTGACTCCTGGAACAATGTTCAAAATTACACGGAGGTAAAGGATGCCTTCTTCATATTTGATGAACAGCGATTGGTTGGAAGTGGTGCATGGGTTAAAGCCTTTCTCAAGCTTGCAAAACACAATCGGTGGATCATGCTGTCGGCGACCCCTGGGGACAATTGGATGGACTATATTCCCGTCCTTGTGGCCCGTGGTTTCTATAAAAACCGTACGGAGTTCATTCGGCGTCACGTTGTATATTCAACGTTCACGCAGTTCCCTAAGGTGGATCGCTATGTGGAAACCCGCCATCTGGAAGCTCTACGGCGCCGAATGGTTGTCGATATGGAGTTTGCTCGACACACTACTAGGCACATACGTTCCGTTAGTGTGTCGCATTCTGAAGAGAATTTCAATCGAGTCTGGAAAGACCGATGGCATATATTCGAAGAAAGGCCGATTCGTGATGTCGGCGAGCTATATCGTGTGGCTCGCCGAGTGGTCAACTCTGATCCGGATCGAGTGGCTGCTGTTATGCAAACGCTTGAGAAACACCCACGACTTATTGTGTTCTACAATTTCGATTACGAGTTGGAGATACTCAGGGTCATTGGCAGTACCCTCGGAATACCAACCGCCGAGTGGAACGGTCACAAACATAACGATCTACCAGAAACCGACAAGTGGCTCTACCTCGTACAATACACAGCCGGCAATGAGGGATGGAATTGCACTACGACAGACGCCATACTCTTCTATTCGCTAAACTATAGCTACAAGATCTTTGAGCAGTGCATGGGTCGGATCGATCGTATGAACACACCATATTTTGATCTGAACTATTATGTACTGCGGTCTGATACGCCTATTGACAGGAGCATCTGGAAAGCCATTGTGACTAAGAAGAACTTCAATGAAAGGAGTCTGGTGCCGGTATGGGAGCAGTTACCTCAGGCCGCTTAGTTGAATACGAGTGGCGAGAGGTTCCGGGTTTCCCGGAATATGAGGTAACAAGTCTGGGTCACATTCGTCGAAAGAAGAATAAAGTAGCCCATGCGACTCATTTTACGGGCACTACGGAGACTGTACAGCTCACTAAGGACGGCAAAAGATACCACAGAACGCTCACTTCTATAGTAAAAGCGGCCTTCCCAGGGGTCCTTTATCCATGATGGGTAGCGTGAAAATGATACAAGAAAATGATACAAGACTTCCCCAACCTGGGAGTTTCCTGAGAAAACGCTGAGAGCCAAAAAGGGCCAAAAAGCCCAAAAACGTGTTTCAAAAATGGGCGTCTTGTATCATTTTAATTCAAAAATGGGCGGAGAAAAACCCAGTAAAACACTGGGAAGTAGGGCCTTTCCGCCCAAAAACCCAAAAATTTTCTTAAGTTACTTTCTGAGAGAATAAAAAATATAGTAAGCTAATTAATCAAGTTTTACAAAAATGGGCGAAATCACCGGTCAAGACCTCCCTCGCACGGAAAACATAGGTTATAATAGAAGGAATAGAATGTCTCTAGACATACTTGACCTTTAGTTTTTGCAAAGGAGTGTTGATGACCAAGTTAGAGGCGGAGTTTCAGGCAAAACTCGTAAAAGAGTTTGAGGAACTCCTTCCTGAATGTATGGTCCTTGTAAAGCCGGGCTACTATATTCAGGGCTTTCCTGACTTGATGATCCTTTACAAGAACCAGTGGGTAGCGCTTGAGGTGAAACGATCTGCATCTGCTCCGTATGAGGTAAACCAGGAATGGTACCTTAACGAGCTAAACCAGATGGGATACGCCGCAACGATCTACCCCGAAAACTGTAAGGAGATAATTGATGAGGTTTTACAGTCATTCGGAATTAGCAGGTAGACACGCATTTCTGTCTGCATCCCGGTATCACTGGATTAGGTACGACGAAGACCATCTCTTTGAGAACTTCAAGAACCACATGGATGCAGCAATTGGGACTCGCCTGCACGCTTTTGCGGCTGAGGCGATCAAGCTTCGAATTCGGATGCCGGAAACGACAGCCACTCTCAATGCCTACATCAACGACGCTATTGGTTTTCGAATGACACCTGAGGTAACTCTTGTCGCTTCAGAGAACGCTTTTGGTACTGCCGACGCAGTATCGTTTCACGACAACGTATTAAGAATCCACGATCTTAAGAATGGTGTCAATGAGGCTAAGATTGACCAGCTTTTGGTTTACGCATGTTTCTTCCTGATTGAGTACAGGTTCAAACCTAACGAGATCGACATAGTTCTGCGTATTTACCAGAACGACCAGATCATCGAGTATATTCCAGAGTTGGATGAACTCGCGCACATCATTGACAAGATTCACACATTCGACGATCTCATCAACAAGTGGAAGGCACAGGCCAGTTCATGACAGAGGAAGTAGATGCAGTAACAGCTTTCCTCATGCATGAGGGAGTGCTTCGCCGGTCAGGGCGATATCCTTGGGGCTCGGGAGCGAACCCCAACCAGCGCAACAAGTCATTTCTCGATCACGTCGAGGAGCTTAAGAAGAAGGGTATGTCTGAGGCTGATATTGCCAAAGGACTCGGTCTTAAGTCGACCACCCAGCTTCGCGCGCTAAAGTCCGTCGCCAAAAATGCCGTTCGCAAGGACGACATGATGATGGCGCTTCGCCTGAAGGACAAAGGGTATTCTAACGTTGCTATTGCAGAGCGTATGGGGCTCAAGGGCGAATCTTCGGTTCGTGCTCTCCTGAACCCCGCAATGCAAGATCGTAGCGACCAGCTTGTCAACACGACGCAGATGCTTCGTGACCAAATTGCGGAAAAGACATATTTGGATGTCGGTACTGGTACAGAATTCTATCTTGGGGTCACCAACCAGAAAATGAAGACTGCTATCGCTGCCCTTGAGGAAGAAGGATATAAGTCATTCTATGTCAAGGTCCCGCAGGTTGGAACCAACCAGTTCACCAACACCAAAGTCCTGGCGCCTCCTGGAACCACGTTCCCTGAGGTTCTTAAGAATCAGGACAAGATCCGTGGTGTTAACAGCTGGTCTGACGATTCTGGTCTTTCTTGGACCTCCGTCAAACCCCCGCTCCAAGTCAATCCTAAGCGAGTTGTGGTTAGATACGCTGAGGAAGGCGGAGCAAAGGCTGATGGAGTCATAGAGATCCGTCGTGGCGTTGACGATCTTTCTATGGGTGAGGCTCGATTTGCTCAGGTCCGAATTGCTGTTGGTAAAACGCACTATCTCAAGGGTATGGCTATGTATGCGGATGATCTGCCTGACGGCGTTGATATTCGCTTCAACACCAACAAATCAAGCACTGGTAACAAGCTTGATGCAATGAAGCCTATCAAGAGCGATCCTGATAACCCGTTTGGCTCTATTGTCCGCCAACGCACTACGCCTGATGGAAAGAAAGTAACATCTGCCTTAAATATCGTCAACGAAGAGGGAAACTGGTCCGAATGGTCCAAGAGTCTTTCTTCACAGTTCCTGTCTAAGCAGCCACCTGCTCTGGCTAAGGAACAGCTTGGTCTCCGCCTTGCGGAAAAGAAAGCCGAGTATGACGAGATCATGGCTCTGACTAATCCTGCCGTTCGCAAGTTGCTTCTCGAGAAATTTGCAGATGGCGCCGATTCTTCATCCGTGCATCTAAAGGCTGCTGGACTTCCTAGGACGCGCAACCACGTCATATTACCAATCAACTCTCTCAAAGACACAGAAGTCTATGCGCCTAACTATCGCGACGGCGAGAAAGTGGTTCTTATTCGTCACCCCCACGGTGGCAAATTTGAGATTCCAGAGTTGACCGTTAACAACAAGAATCCTGAAGCTAAGCGCTTAATCAAAAATGCTGTTGACGCTGTTGGTATCAATGCTAAGGTTGCCCAGAAGTTATCTGGTGCTGACTTTGACGGCGATACGGTGTTGGTCATTCCTAACAACAGTAGGAAAGTAAAGAGCGAACCATCGCTTGAGGG
>Ga0075012_10000690_pt1 | contig 35265 bp, 37 predicted proteins | sample All_14_2_FD_71474 | JGI IMG/M metagenome (GOLD analysis project Ga0075012, IMG submission 71474) | Freshwater microbial communities in response to fracking from Pennsylvania, USA - Allegheny Zone_MetaG_DW_15 | ecosystem: Environmental > Aquatic > Deep subsurface > Groundwater > Drilled...
GAAGCAAATCGATAAACGCCATGGTCAGCCCATTTGCTTCATTCCCGAATTAGGATATTCCCTAATCGCCAGCCGGCCGTTCAGTTGCCGTGGTATCCGGTGACGCGGTCAACTTCGTTTTTTGAACCAAGAATGACAGGCACGCGCTGGTGCAGTCTGTCCGGAATGATGTCGAGGATGCGCTCGCGACCCGTGGTCGCGGCACCGCCGGCCTGCTCGACGAGGAAGGCCATCGGATTGGCTTCGTACATCAGGCGCAGCTTGCCGCCTTGTGCCTGCATCTTGCTGTCCATCGGATACATGAAGATGCCGCCGCGGGTCATGATGCGATGTACGTCGGCGACCATCGAGGCGACCCAGCGCATGTTGTAGTCCTTGCCCAGTGGCCCGGTCTTGCCGGCAACCATCTCGTCGACATAGCGCTTGACCGGCGCTTCCCAGAAGCGCTGGTTCGACATGTTGATGGCGAATTCCTTGGTGTCGGCGGGGATCTGCACGTGTTCCTGAGTCAGGATGAACTGTCCCTGTTCGCGGTCGAGCGTGAATACGGCAACGCCGTCGCCGACGGTCAGCACCAGCAGCGTCGTCGGGCCATAAACCGCATAACCGGCGGCAACCTGGGCGGTGCCGGGTTGCAGGAAGGCCTGTTCGGCGGCTTCCGCGGTCGACAGGTCGGCGCCTTCGGGGGACTTGAGCACCGAGAAGATGGTGCCGATCGAGACGTTGACGTCAATGTTCGACGAGCCGTCGAGCGGATCGAAGGTCAGCAGGTATTCGCCTTTGGGGAAACGATTGGGGACCAGGTGCGGCAGATCCATTTCCTCGGAAGCCATGGCGGCGAGATGACCACCCCATTCGTTGGCTTCGAGCAGGATTTCATTGGACAGGACGTCAAGCTTCTTCTGCGCTTCGCCCTGGACGTTGTCGCTGCCGGCTTCGCCGAGCACACCGCCGAGGCCACCCTTGCCGATGGCGATCGAGATGGCCTGGCAGGCGCGCGAGACGACTTCGATCAGGAATTTGAGGTTGGCCGGAATGCGGCCCTTGTTGCGATGCTCTTCGGTCAGATAGCGAGCCAGCGTGCGCTGTGCCATGGGAACTCCGGACGGGAAAGATAAAGGCGGGATTTTACTCTGCCGGGTGGGCTGCGTGCAGGAAGGCAAAGGCGGCACCGCTGGTCAACGGCTTGCTGAACAGGTAACCCTGGACTTCGTCGCAGCCGTTGGCGCGCAAGAGTTCGAGCTGGTCGGCGGTCTCCACGCCTTCAGCGATGACGTTGAGCCCGAGCGAGTGGGCGAGTGCGATGGTGCCGAAAGCGATGGCCCGGTCGTTGAGGTCGTGCTCGATGTCACGGACGAAGGAGCGGTCGATCTTCAGGTGGTCGATCGGGAACAGCTTCAGATAGGCGAGTGAGGAATAGCCGGTGCCGAAATCGTCGATCGCCAGGCTGATGCCCATGCGGCCGATGCGCTCGAGGATGTGAATGGCTTCCTGGGGGTTTTCCATCACCGAGCTTTCGGTGATTTCCAGTTCGAGCAATTCAGCCGGCAGGCCGGATTCCGCCAGTGCGCCGGCGACCGTTTCGCAGAAGTCACGGCGACGAAGCTGGCGCGCCGAGACGTTGACCGCAACCCGCAGCGGCTTGAGGCCGTTGTCGATCCAGTGCTTCATTTCGCGGCAGGCGGTGAGCATGACCCAGTCGCCGATTTCGACGATCATCCCGGTTTCCTCGGCGACCGGGATGAAGCGGTCGGGGGAAATCATGCCGTCGGTCGGGTGGTGCCAGCGCAGCAGCGCTTCGACGCCGGTCGGCCGGGAACTGTCGGCGCGGAACTGGGGCTGGTAGACCAGGGCCAGTTCGTTGCGGCTGATCGCGTGGCGCAGCTTGCGTTCGATGTCCAGGCGCTCGGTGGCGATCTGGTTCATGTCGGCGGCGAAGAACTGATAGTTGTTGCGGCCGGCCGATTTGGCGTGGTACATCGCCGTGTCGGCGTTTTTCAGGATGCTGTCGCCGTCCGGTCCGTCGTCGGGGAACAGGCTGATGCCGATCGACGGGCTGGTGTGCAGTTCGTGGCCTTCGGCCTCGATCGGCGTGCTCAGTGCATTGACGATCTTGCTGGCGACCAGCGCGGTATCGGCCGGGTTGGCGATGCCGGGCAGGATGACGACGAATTCGTCGCCGCCGAGACGGGCGACGAAATCGGTTTCGCGGACCACGCTTGACAGCCGGCAAGCGACTTCGCGCAGCAACTCGTCGCCGACCTGGTGGCCGAGCGTGTCGTTGATGATCTTGAAACGGTCGAGGTCGATGAACATGATCCCGACCTTCCATTCGTGCCGACGGGCTTCCGGCAGCAACTGGCCGAGACGCATCAGCAGCGCCAGCCGATTGGGCAGGCCGGTCAGCGAGTCATGCTGCGCGATGTGCTGCATCCGCGCTTCGGCTTCCTTGCGCTCGGTGATGTCGGCGAAGATCCAGATGTAATGTCTGGCCAGGCCGCCGCTGCTTTCCTCGACGCGATTGGTGCGCAGGCTGGCCGGGAAACTTTCGCCGTCGCGGCGTCGCATCGGGACTTCGCCGCGCCAGGCACCGTGCAGTCCGAGCGTGCTCAGCAACTGCTCCTTTCGCCAGGAGTCGTCCGCCAGCATCAGTTCGAAAACCGGGGAGCCAATCAGTTCGTTGGCGCTGCGCCCGGTCATGCTGGCCGCCGCCGGGTTGATCGACAGCACCAGGTAGTTTTCGTCGGTGACGACAATACCGGCCGGCGTGTGGTTGAACACGACCTGGGCCAGTTGGTCGCGTTCGGCGCTGGCGCGCCGTTCGGTGACATCGGTGTAGATGGTGACGAAACTGCCATCGTCCAGCGGCACGCCGCGGACGTCGACGGTCTGTCCGTTCGGACGCGTCCGTTCGAAATGGTGGGCGACGGGATGGCGGGCCCGCGCCAGCAGGGCGCGAACGATCGATTCGGATTCGCCCGGGCCGTATTCCCCGCGTTCGGCATTGAAGCGGAAAATGCGCTCCATGCTCACCGGGGTTTGTTCAAACAGCGTGTCCGGCAGGCCGAGCAGTTGCTGGAATTCGCGATTGTGCAGCAGCAGGTTCAGATTCTTGTCGAACAGCGTGACGGCACAGGGAATGGCTTCGATGACGGTTTCCAGCAGGGCATGCTGGTGACGCAACTGTTCCTCGGCAGATTTGCGCTCGGTTATGTCGGTGTAGGTCGTGACGAAGCCGGTCAGCTTGCCGTTGATCAGCAGCGGTTCGCCATGGACCAGATGCGTGCGCCCACTGGGCCGGGTACGCTCGAAGCGGTGCGGCTGGAAATCCTGTGCCAGTGTCGTGATCCGGCGGACATGGTCCTCCGGGTCGCCCGGGCCGTATTCGCCCCGCTGTGCCGGGATGCGGATCAGGTCGGAAAAACTGACGCCATCCACGACGATCTCGGGTGGCAGTTCAAGCATCTCGATGAAACCTTCGTTCCACACGCGCAGACGAAGCTGTTCGTCGAAGACGCTGATGCCCTGCGGCAGGCTCGACACCACCGCCTGCAGGTAGGCGAGACGAAGCCGGGAATCGTCAATGGCGGAGAGGTTGTCGTCGATGTTCAAGATGTGGCCGGGCTTGTCACAATTATTACGCGATGATAACCGAAGGCGTGTTCATGGCAGTAGCCGATCTGGCTGGAATCAGGTATTTCGCCATTTGATCGAGCAGCCGATCGAAGCGTGCTGTTCTTGCGGTCCACGATCCGTTTCGGCGATTTTCCGCATGGCAGCGAACAGTTCGCGTGGTGCGTCGGCCGGGCCGGGGTTTTTGCCTGAAGCGTCGAGTCGACCGCGATATTGCAGTTCAAGCCGGCTGTTGTAGCCGAAGAAGTCAGGCGTGCACACGGCGCCGTAGGCGCGGGCGACCGACTGCTCGACGTCGAGCAGGTAGGGGAAGGGGAAGGCCAGCTCTGTCGCCCAGCGCTGCATGTTGGCGAAACCATCGTCCGGGTAGGCCTCGGTGTCATTGCTCATGATCGCGACACTGCCGATGCCGTGGTTCTGCAGTTCGCGGCAGTCGCGGATCAGGCGGTCGATGATCGCCTTGACGTAAGGACAGTGGTTGCAGATGAACATCACCAGCAGGCCGTTCGGGCCGCGACAGCCGGCCAGGCTGTATTGCTTGCCGTCGGTGCCGGGCAGGGAGAAATCGATGGCCGGCAGGCCGAAATCGCATAACGGCGGATTGAGTGCGACCATGATGCTCCCTTCGGCGACGTGTTTCGCCGCATAATAGCACCGATGAATCTGCCCCGTTTCTATTGCCGGGAGGCCCTTTCGCCGGGCGCCCATGTCGAATTGCCCGAACCCGTGGCCCGCCACGCCGTGCGTGTCCTGCGCCTGCCGCCGGGGGCGCCGATGGTGTTGTTTGACGGCCGGGGCGGCGAGTATCCCGCGCATATCGAGCGCATCGAGAAGAATCGCGTTTTTGCCGAGCTGGCTGACTGGCGCGATGTCGAGCGTGAGTCACCGCTGGCGGTGACGCTGGTGCAGGCCCTGCAGGCCGGCGACAAGATGGATTTCACCATCCAGAAGGCGGTCGAGCTCGGCGTACGTGACATCGTCCCGGTGGAAAGCCGGCGCAGCGTGCTGAAGCTGGCCGGCGAGCGTGCCGGCAAGCGGGTGGCGCACTGGCAGGGTGTGGCCGCGTCAGCCTGCGAGCAATGCGGGCGCAATCAGGTACCGCTGGTGGCGCCGCTGGAACGTCTTGATCACTGGCTGGCGAAGCCGGCGGCAGGCATCCTGCGGCTGATGCTGGCGCCGGATGCCGAAAATACGCTGAGCGACATCGCGCCGGCGACGAATGTACAACTGTTGATCGGGGCCGAAGGGGGGCTTGATCCGCAGGAAGTGCTGGCAGCGCGACAGTCGGGTTTCCAGGCGGTTCGCCTGGGGCCGCGCGTGCTGCGCACGGAAACGGCAGGTCTGGCGGCGCTGGCCGTGCTGCAGGCCTTGTGGGGTGATTTCAGGGGGGAGTGAAACATGTTCGAATCAGCAGAGCTGGGCCACGAAGTCGACAAGGAGACGTTCAAGAAGGAAGTGCCGTTGCTGCGCGCGGCCTTGCTCGACGTCCAGTACGACGTGTTGCAGAAGAAGGAGTTTCCGGTCGTCATCCTGATTTCCGGGGTCGACGGCAGCGGCAAGGGTGAAACCATCAACCTGCTGTATTCGTGGATGGACCCGCGACACATCTCGACGCTGGCCTTCTCGACGCCGAGCGACGAGGAAGCGGCGCGGCCGTACATGTGGCGCTACTGGCGTGCTTTGCCGGCCAAGGGCAAGGTCGGCATCTTCGCCGGCTCGTGGTATTCGCAGCCGATCGCCGACCGGATCACCGGTGTCATGCGGCGCGCCGAACTGGACGAGCAGCTCGATGACATCAACCGCTTCGAGGCGATGCTGGTCAATGAAGGTGCGCTGGTCCTGAAGTTCTGGTTCCACCTGTCGAAGGATGGTCAGAAGAAGCGTCTGAGGGCGCTGGAGAAGGACCCGCGCACGGCCTGGCGGGTGACCAAGGAAAGCTACGACCGGCTGAAGACCTACGACAAGCTGCAGGATGTCGCCGGTCATGTGCTGCGCGTGACCAATACCGCCAAGGCGCCGTGGATCATCGTCGAAGGTACCGATGACGCCTATCGTTCGCTGACTGTCGGCCGCATCGTCCTCGATGCGATGAAGTGTCGCCTGCAGCAGCCACTGCAACAGGTGCCGGTGGCGCCGCCGATCATTCATCCGATCGACCGCAAGAACGTGCTCAGCGAACTCGACCTGACGCAGAAACTGGGCAAGAAGGACTACGAAAGCCAGTTGGCGAAATATCAGTCGCGGTTGTCGGAACTGGTGCGTGATCCGCGCTTCGTCGGCAAGCGTTCGCTGGTGCTGGTCTTCGAAGGTTCCGATGCGGCCGGCAAGGGCGGCAGCATCCGCCGGCTCGGTGCAGCGATGGATGCGCGCCAGTACCAGATCATTCCGATCGCCGCACCGACCGAGGAAGAGCGCGCCCAGCCCTATTTGTGGCGGTTCTGGCGGCATCTGCCGCGGACCGGCCGGGTGGCGATCTTTGATCGCTCGTGGTACGGCCGCGTGCTCGTCGAACGGGTCGAGCGCTTTTGCTCCGAACCCGACTGGCTGCGTGCCTACGCCGAGATCAACGATTTCGAGCATCAACTGGCGCAGGCCGGCACCGTGGTCGTCAAGTTCTGGCTGCAGATCTCCGCCGAAGAACAGTTGCGCCGTTTCAAGGAGCGTCAGGACACCGAATTCAAGCGCTTCAAGATCACCGACGAAGACTGGCGCAATCGCGAGAAATGGGATGAATACGTTTCTGCGGTCTGCGACATGGTCGACCGCACGTCAACGGGACAGGCCCCCTGGACGTTGGTTGAGGCCAATGACAAGAACTTTGCCCGCGTGAAGGTCCTGAAGACCCTCTGCGAACGCCTGGAAGACGCCCTCAAAGACGAAGGAAAAAAATCCTGACATGAGCGACACCCCCTACGACGACCACTTCGTCTCCTGGTTCCGGGCCGTCACGCCCTACATCAATGCCTTTCGCGGCAAGACTTTTGTCATTGCCTTCGGCGGCAAGGCAATTGCCAGCGAGTTCATCAAGACCCTGGCCTACGACGTGAACCTGCTGGTCAGCCTGGGCATTCGCCTGGTGCTGGTGCATGGCGCGCGACCGCAGATCGAAGAAGAGCTGCGCGAGAAGAATATCGAGTCGAAGTATCACCGCGGCTACCGTGTCACCGACGCCGATACGCTCGATTGCGTGCTTGATGCGGTCGGCAGCGTCTACCTGGAAATCGAGGCGATGCTGTCGCAGGGCTTGCCGAACACGCCGATGGCCAACAGCCGGATCCGCGTGATCGGTGGCAACTTCATCACCGGCCAGCCGATCGGCGTGCTCGACGGCATCGACATGCATTACGCCGGCAAGGTGCGCAAGGTCGACGCCGAGGGTATCAACGCCCAGCTCGGCCTGGGCAACATCGTGCTGCTCAACTGCGAAGGGCCGTCGCCGACCGGCGAAATCTTCAACCTGCAGATGGAAGAAGTGGCCGAAGCCATCGCCAGCTCGCTGAAGGCCGACAAGCTGGTGTACCTGACCGACAGCCGCGGCGTCACCGACAAGGCTGGCGAACTGCTCGATGCGATGACTGCCGACGAGGCCTCGCAACTGCTGCGCGATGCCGACTGGCTGACCACCGACATCATCCGTTACCTGCCCTGCGCCGTGCGCGCCAGCCGGGCCGGTGTCGGCCGGGTGCATGTCATCGGCTTCGCCCAGGACGGGGCGCTGCTGCGCGAGTTGTTCACCCACGACGGTGTCGGCACCGTGGTCACCCGCGAGTCGCTGGAGAATATCCGCGAAGCCAAGCCGGACGACATCGCGGCACTGATTGCGCTGATCGAGCCGATGGAACAGGAAGGCATCCTGGTGCACCGGCCGCGCGAATTGCTGGAGCGGGAAATCGAGCAGTTCTCGATCATGCTGCACGACGGCATCATCGTCGGCTGTGCGGCGCTCTACCAGCACTCTGCCGAGGAAGCCGAACTGGCCTGCCTGGCGGTCAATCCCGATCATCGCGAGTGGGGTTACGGCGAGCAACTGATGGAGCGCATCTTCCGCCGCGCCAAGAAGGCCGGCATCAAGCGCCTGTTCGTGCTGACCACGCGCACCGAGCACTGGTTCGTCGAGCGTGGCTTCAAGCTTGGTACGGTCGACGACCTGCCGGCGGCAAAAAAGGAAATGTACAACTACCAGCGGCGTTCGAAGGTACTGTTCAAGACCTTATAATTCGCCGCATCAATTCCCAAGGAGAATGGCATGGCAAGAATGGTCAATTGCATCAAGCTCGGTCGCGAGGCCGAAGGTCTGGATATGCCGCCCTACCCGGGCGAACTGGGCAAGCGCATCTTCGAGAGCGTCTCGAAGGAAGCCTGGCAGCAGTGGATCAAGGTGCAGACGATGCTGATCAACGAAAATCGTCTGAACCTCGTCGATGCGCGTCACCGCAAGTATCTGAGCGAACAGGTCGAGAAGCATTTCTTTGGCGACGGTGCCGACCAGATTCAGGGCTACGTCCCGCCGAAACCCTGATTCGGGCGTCGGAGAAAAAGAACCCCGCTGCGGCGGGGTTTGTCGTTTTCAGGGACTCGCCTGGAGGCCGAGGGCGTAGAGCACGATCCCGGCACAGGGGAGAAAGACGCCGCCCAGCCACAACCAGGCGAGACGCAGGGCGTTGTCGAGGCTGGCGCTGTCGCCGTCGCCATCTTCTGCGCAGGGGCCTAATGGACAGGCAACAAGCGTCTGCATCATGCCACCCTTCCCACAAGATAGAGCAGAGCCAGGCCGCCTGGCAGCGCCACCGAGGCAGTAAGCAGGCCGGCACGCTTCAGGCGGGTGATCTGCTCGTCGAGGAACTGTTCCATGCCATCGAACAGTTCGGGAAAGGTCACTATGTCGTTTTGTTTGTGCATGGGTTTCAGCTTCAGTGAGTGATCAGAGAATGCCGCCGCTGCGCTGCAGCAGGCTCCAGTCAGCCTGGCGGCGGCTGGCTTCCTGGTTTTGCCGGCTTTGCTGCTGGCCGAAGGCGTCGCGTTCCTGGCGGCTGCTATTTGCCGCTTCGATGCTCTTTACGCAGCGCCAGCGGTAGCCGGCCCGTGTCGGATAGAGACGCATCTGCTCACGCGGGTGGTGTACCCGGCAGCAGTAGCAGAACTGCAGTTCATCGTTCATGGTGTCTGGCAGGGCGTTGGAGACGGAGACAGCATGCCGGTGCTTGATTACATCGACATGACAGTTTCTGCCCTCCGTGTGTTCCGGCTTTCACCGAACTGAAATATGCGCCGCCTACACTGGCTTCCCCGAACAAGTCCGCGTTGTATTTCCATGCTCTCCCTGATCGATGATGAAATTTCCGAGTTGCGCAATATCCTGGCGGAAGGTCTGCTGGTGCCGGTATTTCAGCCGATTGTCGATTTCCGGGCGCGCTCGATCTTTGGCTACGAGGCACTGATTCGTGGTCCGGAAGGCGGTTCGCTGCATTCTCCGGACCAGTTGTTTGCCGCCGCCAAGCGCGCCGGGCTGGCGCTGGAACTGGAGCACGCCTGCCGTGAGGCCAGCTTGCGGGGGTTTGCCGCGCAATCGCTGGTGGGGCGGCTGTTCCTGAATGTCACTCCCGGCTGCCTGCTTGACCCGCAACTGATGAACGGACATACCCAGGCGCTGTTGCGTGAGCTTGGCCTGCCGGCCAACCGCATCGTGCTGGAGCTGACCGAAAACCAGCAGATCACCGATCTGCCCGGTATCCAGGAGGCACTGCTGCATTACCGCGGACGTGGTTTCCAGATTGCCATCGACGATCTCGGCGAAGGCTTTGCCAACCTGCGCATGTGGTCCGACTTGCGTCCGGAGTTCGTCAAGATCGACAAGCACTTCGTCCATGGCATCGCTGATGACCGGATCAAATACCATTTCGTGCGGGCGATGCAGGATCTGGCGGAAATCTGCAATGCCTCGCTGGTGGCCGAGGGCATCGAGCGGGCCGAGGATTTCAACTGCATCCGCGACATGGGCATCGCTTGCGGTCAGGGTTATTTCATTGCCCGGCCGGCGCCGAAGCCGCCGCGCCACTTGCCGCCGGCGGTGTCCAGCGCACTCGACCAGCGGCGCATTTCGTTGACACCGCTAGCCAGCGGTTCCGGCAAGCTGCCGACGGCGCGCACGCTGCTCCGGGCGATCGAACCACTGAGCATTTCGGCGACGAACGACGTGGCGATTGCCCGTTTTGAAGCCGATCCGGAGTTGTACGTGCTGCCGGTGGTCAATGCCGGCCAGCCGGTCGGCATGCTCAACCGGCACAGCCTGATCGACCGTTTTGCCCGGCCGTTCCGGCGTGAGCTGTATGGCAGCAAGAGTTGCGATCTGTTTATGGACCATGCGCCGCTGATCGTCGATGAGCAGGCCAGCATCCAGGAACTGGCGCTGATGCTGGCGCTGGCACCCAAACATTATCTCTACGACGGCTTCATCGTCACCGGCGACGGCAAGTATCTCGGCGTCGGCAGCAGCCAGGACCTGATGGCGACGATTACCGAGATGCAGATCAGCGCGGCGCGTTACGCCAATCCGCTGACCCAGTTGCCGGGCAACGTGCCGATCAACGAGCATATCGACCGCATGCTGGGTGCCGATGTGGATTTTGTCGCGGCCTACATCGATATCGACAATTTCAAGCCATTCAACGACAACTTCGGTTACCGCCGTGGCGATGACGTGATCCAGACACTGGGGCAACTGGTCTGCGAAGCCGTCGATCAGCGCAACGACTTTGTCGGCCATATCGGTGGCGACGATTTTTTTGTCGTCTTCCAGAGTGTCGACTGGGAAATCCGTTGCTGGCAGCTGATCCGCAGCTTTGCCGAGCGCATGGACGCGATGATCGGGCCGGAAGAACGTGCCCAGGGCGGTTACATGGCGGAAAACCGGCGCGGTGAACTGGGTTTCCAGTCGCTGCCGACCTTGTCCATCGGTGCCGTACGGGTCCAGTCCGGGCAATTCGAATCGCATCGCGAAGTGGCCGCCGCTGCCTCGGTGGCCAAAAAACAGGCCAAGAAACGGGCCAAGGATCCGGGCGGCGTGATCGGTGGCAGCGTTTTCATCGAGCGCCGCCGGCTGGGCGCCGATATCGTTGTACCGGCATCCCGGCAACTGAACTGATGAAAAAAAACCCGGCCGTAGCCGGGTGAAAATGGAGAGAGACGGTTTCTAACTGTTGTTCTGTCTTGCCTGACGCGTCGTCGTGCGCTTGGTCGGGGGCGTGCTCTCGCTGATCGATTCCGAAATCTGGTGCACTTCGTTCTCGGCCAGTTCGACGCTCTGGATCGCTGCCGTGCTCATGCCCTGCAGCGTTTTTTCGGCGCTTTCCAGCGTTGTGCGCATTGCGTGAAGAGCAATCCCGGCTTCCCATGGGCTGTTTCTCTCGGCGCGCCGGATGCTGGCGAAAGCGATTTCGTCGAAGACGCGAACCTGCGCTTCGGCGTTGCGGATCATTGCCTTGTGGGTATCGCCGATGATGGCGTAGATACTGTCCAGCAACTGGCTGTTGCGGGCCAGTGAGTCCAGCCACAGGGCGGCGGGAAACTGCGTCAGCGATTCGAGCTGGCCGTGGGCGAGCGCGCTCCAGTGCTTGCTGGTGTGCTGCACGCTGTCGCGGCTGGCGCTGCCGAGCAGTTCGCTCAGGCGGTGGCCGGCATGCAGGCAGCTGGTGGACCAGCCGAGCAGGTTGTTCAGCGCGTGGTCGCGACTGTTGGCGATTTCCTGGGCGGACAGGTACATGGGGCGCTCCCGGCGATTGAGTGTCGCCAGCGTAGCGCCCCGATGTGACAGGAAAATGAATCAGCCGATGCGGCGGACCCCGGTTTCGGTACCGAGCAACAGCACGTTGGCCGGGCGCAGTGCGAACAGGCCGTTGGTGACGACGCCGACGATCTGGTTGATCTGCGCTTCCAGGCCCTTCGGGTCGGTGATGGCGAGTCCCCGGACGTCGAGGATCAGGTTGCCGTTGTCGGTGACGAAGCCCTCACGCAGCACCGGCGTACCACCCAGCTTGGCCAGTTCGCGGGCGACATGGGCGCGGGCCATCGGGATCACCTCGACCGGCAGCGGGAACTTGCCCATGGTGTCGACCAGCTTCGAACCGTCGGCGATGCAGACGAAGGTGGTCGCCACCGCGGCGACGATCTTCTCGCGCGTCAGCGCACCGCCGCCGCCCTTGATCATGTTCAGGCCGGCATCGACTTCGTCGGCACCATCGACGTAGATCGGGATGCAATCGACGTCGTTGAGGTCGAGCACGGCGATGCCATGGCTTTCCAGACGCTTGCGCGTCGCTTCCGAGCTGGCGACGGCGCCCTGGTAACGATCCTTGAGCGCGGCCAGCGCGTCGATGAAGAAGTTTGCGGTCGACCCCGTGCCGACACCAATAATCGCGCCGGCCGGCGCGTGTTCGGCAACGTAATCGGCTGCCGCCTGGGCGACGGCCTGCTTCAGTTCATCCTGGGTCATGGCAATTCTCCGTGGTGGTGTTGGCGCGCATTTTACCTGTCAAAAAAGTTTAATCTTGTGACAGTGCAAAATCGCTAAACTACACATACCGTTTTTATCAGGGAGAGTAGCCATGACCAATACCAAGCAGGCGCCGAAAACCGCTGCACCGAAGCCGCCGGCCAAACTGAAGCCGCGTGTGGCACCGCAGGCCGAAACCGCCGTCGCCCCGCAAGCACCGGCAGCAGAAACCGCCGCTGTCGCAGCCCCCGTCGCTGCGCCGGCAACTGCCGCAGCGACGGCCAAGGCCCGTCCGGCGCGTGCGGCACGCAAGCCGTCGACCGTGGACCAGACCGTCGCCAAGCACCAGAAGGCACTGGCCGAAGCCCTGGAAAAGGCCGAAGCCATCAGTTACGACCCGCCCCAGGCACCGAAGGCCAAGCCGGCCAAGCCGGCCAAGGCAGTCAAGGTCGAGAAGCCGGTCAAGGCGAAGAAGACGAAACTGGTGCGCGACAGCTACGCGATGCCGGAAGCCGAGTACGCCCAGATCGCCGTGCTCAAGAAGCGCCTGGGCACGCTCGGCAACGAGGTCAAGAAGAGCGAGTTGCTGCGTGCCGGCGTGGCCGTGCTGGCGGCGCTCAACGATGCGGAACTGCAGGCCGTGATGGGCCGTGTCGAACGGATCAAGACCGGACGTCCGGCGAAGAAGTAAGCAGGGACGGCTGGCGGCAATGCCGCCAGCCGGCTCTTATTGCGCCGCCTCGAAACGCAGATAGGCGCGGTTGATGTTGCCGCGATGCAGTTCGTCGAAATTTTTCAGGTGGCGAAAGTCCGGTGCATCCTTCAGCGCACCGACGGCGGCATCGACGCCGGCCATGTCCTCGGCAAACTTGCGCGTGCCAGAGACGAGGAAGCGCAGGTAGTCGCCGGTTTCGCGCTGCGCCTGCGCCACGTCGCAGACCCTACCGTGCCCCGGCACGATGCGTGCGGGCTGCAGCGCAATTGCCTGATCAAAGGCGGCCAGCCAGGTTTCGGCGTTGCTCTCGGGCAGGATGCCAAGCATGCGGTCGACGTAGATGTGGTCGCCGGTGAACAGGATTTTTTCCTGCGGCAGCCAGACCACGACATCGCCAGCGAAATGGGCGTCGGCAAAGTAGCGGATTTCAAGCGTGCGGCCAGCCAGTGTCAGACGGGCGCTGTCGCCAGGCTGTGGCCGCTCGGCGATGGTCGGGCGGGTGTCCTGCAACTGCTCGCGCAGTACGCCGGACAGCGCTTCGATCTGGGCCCGGCCGAGTTTTTGCTGGCTGACGGTAGTGCGCTTCAGGGCGATGATTTCGGCACCCTGTGCTGCGAAATAGCCGTTACCCAGCCAGCGGTGATCCTGGACACCGGTATTGATCACCCATTTCACCGGCTTGCCGGTCAGCTTCCTGGCTTCGGTCTCCAGCAGTCTGGCTGCTGCGGTCGAGGCGCCGGAATCGATCAGGATGGTGCCGTCCGGCGTGTCGATGACGCCAAAGTTGGCATTCAGTCCGTAGTTCTCGTACAGCCGGCCGCCGGTCGGGCCGATCAGCGCGAAGATGCCGTCAGCCAGTTTTTCGACCTTCAGGATCGGCTCCGCCCAAGCCGTCTGGGCGCACAGCAGCAAGGCGCCAAACAGCGCCAGCACGTGTTTTTTCATTGTCTCTCTCCGTTGTGGTTTATTGGTTTATAACCAGGTACTGATTTTCGCACGATCCGGGACGCCGCCGGCGTGCACGACCTTGCCGTCGACGACCACGCCCGGCGTGGACATCACGCCGTACTTCATGATCTCGGGCAAATCCTCGATTTTCGTGAGGTTGACCGCAACATTGCGTTCGGCGGCGACTTCCTCGATCAGCTTGACGGTATTGCGGCAGTTGGCACAGCCGGTGCCGAGAACCTTGATGTCTTTCATGATGTGCTCCCTAAATGACGATGTTGAACAGATAGCCGACGACGATGATGCCGCTGGCGACGATGCTGGTGTAGATGGCGATCAGCTTCACCTTGAGCGCTTTGCGCAGGATGATCATTTCCGGCAATGACAGTGCGACCACGCTCATCATGAACGCGAGCAGCGTGCCCATGGCTGCGCCCTTGCCGTATAGCGCCTCGACGATGGGAATGACGCCGGCGGTGTTGGTGTACATCGGCACGCCGATGCCGACTGCGGCCGGCACCGCCCACCAGGCATTCTTGCCCATCAGCGTCGCCATCAATTCCTGTGGCACGTAACCGTGGATGCCGGCGCCGATGGCGATGCCAACCATCACGTAAGGCCAGACGCGGCCGACGATTTCCTTGACGCTGGCCCACGCCGAAGCGAAGCGTTCCGGCCAGGTCGGCGTGGCCATCTCGATGCTCAGCGCACCGTTCTTCTGGATGGCGACAACCCAGTCCTCAAGCAGGTGTTCCAGATTCATCCGGGTCAGGATCATGCCGGCGACCACCGCCAGCGCGATGCCGAAAGTGAAGTACAGCGCCGCCACCTTCCAGCCGAACATTGCGAACAGCATGACGACGGCGATCTGGTCGATCATCGGCGCCGCGATCAGGAAGGTCAGCGTGATGCCGAGCGGCACGCCGGCGGACAGGAAGCCGATGAACAGCGGCACCGCCGAGCACGAGCAGAACGGCGTCACGGCGCCGAGCAGCGCCGCCAGCAAATAATTGACCGAGGCGGCGCGACCGGCCAGCAAGGCTCGCGTGCGTTCCGGCGTGAAGAAGGTATGGACGATGCCCATGACGAAAACGACGCCGGTCAGCAGCAACAGCACCTTGGGCGTGTCGTAGAAGAAGAAATGCAGGGCTTCGCCCAGGTGCGTCGTCCGGTCGAGGCCGAACAGGCTGATGAGCCAGTTGGCGAACTCGATCAGGTGGCTGTAGGCAGCGATCCAGAGTGTTGTGCAGAAGGCGATCAGGGCCAGCCAGGATGATGTGTGGCTTGGCGGCGAGAGGCGGAGGGCGTGCATGGTTTTTCCCGAAATGCAGTGGTTGACCGTGGAGACGGATGAACCGGGAAAAAGACGCAGGCGGCGTGAAACATTTCGGTCATGCACCTGAAATCAAGGGCGCCGGGGCGGCTGATTACACTGCTGGCGAGTAATCAACCTGTACTTGGGAGACCGTGATGTCCGACGTCAAGAACGTACTTTTCCTCTGCACCGGCAATTCAGCCCGTTCGATCATGGCCGAGGCCATCATGAACGATATCAGCATCAACAAGGGACGCTTCCGCGGCTTCAGCGCCGGCAGCATGCCGAATGGCACGGTCAACCCGCTGGCCATCGAACAATTGCAGAATCTGCACCTGTCGACCGCAGGATTACGCAGCAAGTCGTGGGAAGAGTTTGCCGTGCCAGGGGCGCCGCAAATGGATTTCGTCTTCACCGTCTGCGACAACGCCGCCGGCGAAGTCTGCCCGGTGTGGCCGGGGCAGCCGCTGACCGCGCACTGGGGAATCCCCGATCCGGCAGCGGTCGAGGGCAGCGATTTCGAGATGCATCGGGCCTTTGTCGAAGCCTTCCGCCAGTTGCGCAACCGCATCGAACTGCTGGTCAACCTGCCGCTCGACAAACTCGATCACATCGCGCTGCAGAAGCATCTGGATGATATCGGGCGTGTGCCGGAGACGGCTGCCAGCGCCTGATGTCGGTCAGGCGATCTGGTTCCTGCCGGCGCGCTTGGCTGAATAAAGCGCGTCGTCAGCGCGTTTGAGAATGGCGTCGGCGGTGGCTGCGCCGTCGCCGACATGGGTAACGCCGGCGCTGGCGCTGACGGTGACGATTTCGCCGGCAACGCTCAGGTGGATCGGGCGGGCGATGGCGGTGATGAAGCGCTGGGCAATCTCGCGCGCGGCGGCGGCATTCGGGCAGTCGTGCAGGATCACGGCAAACTCGTCGCCCCCCAGCCGGGTTGCCAGGTCTTGCTGGCGGTTGACGTTGTTCAGTCGCGCCCCGATGACGCGCAGCACTTCGTCGCCGGCATCGTGGCCGTAGCGGTCATTGACCGGCTTGAATCCGTCCAGGTCCATCATGACCACGGCGAAGGGCCGCCCATGCGCCTGCCAGTCCTGGATTGCCGCTTCCATCGCCAGCTGCAGGCTGGCCCGGTTGGGCAGGTCGGTGAGCATGTCGCGGAAGGCCAGGCGCTGCATCGTTTCTTCGGCACGCCGGCGCAGCGTGATGTCCTCGACGGTCAGGATGGCCATCACCGGCACGATGTCCTCGTGCAGGATCATCGACAACTCGCACAGGATGGGCGTGCCGTCACTCTTGCGCAGCACGACTTCGACCTTGTCGATCAGTTTGTCGCGCGCTTCGCGCAGCCCCTGCATCAGCGACGACCAGGTGTCCGGATCGGCCCAGATCGGCGACTGGCCGAATTGCGTGTGGGCGTTGTCGAGCGGGCCGATGGTGCGGATCCACGCTGCATTGACATTGACGATGCGGTCGGTGTCGATGCGGATCACCGCCGCGGCAATCGGCATGACCCGCAGCAGGTCGAGCAGCCGGCTCTTCATCAGGCGCACGGCGTTGATCAGCGGCGTTTCCGTACCGATCCGGGGAGTGGTCTCCTCGATCAGGTTGCCCTGGACGATCTGCTGCGCCAGATGAATGACATGCTGGCTTTCGTAGCCTTCCCGGCGCAGCCAGATGGCCAGATAGCCCATCATGCCGACGAAGGGCAGGAAATAGGCGACGTGCAGGCCGAACAGCAGCCAGAACTGGTTGCTGTCGAAAACGAAGATCGGCGCGCCGAGCGTCTGCGCGTAGCCGAGGATCAGGTGGTGCAGGTAGATGACGACGGTGGCGGCGAGGATGGTGCGCCAGTCACGGTAATAGAGCAGGACGCCGATCAGCCCGAAGGCCGAGAAATGCGCTTCGATGTCACCGCCGGTCTGGTGGATGATCAGGCCGGTGAACACCATGAAGGCGCTGGCCATGAACAGGCGCGTCAGCAGTGCACCCGGTTGCCGGCGCAGCAGGAGAAAGGAAAGCAGTAGCGTCGGTACGCCGATCAGCAGCCATTCCAGCCAGGTCGAGCGCAACGGTGCCAGCAGGGCACAGACCAGCAGTAGGAAGATGTTCATGCCGACCATGATGCGGTCGGCGCGCACCCGGAACGGCCGCAGCAGTTCGTCGAAGGCCGCTTCGGTGGTGAACGGACGGGCGACTATCATCGGGTGATGCACATGAAGCCGAGCCAGGCGTCCTGCCAGGCGAAGAAGCCCAGCGCCAGCAAGGAATAGGCAAGCCAGCCGGCGACCCAGAGATGATCGCGGTGGATGTGCTTGCTGACGGGCTGTGGCCCGCGGCTTGTTGATGGCATGACTGGCGTGGGGAATATCAATGAACGCTCATGCTACGCTGAAGCCACCCGGCAACGCCAGCCGGATTTTCGCTTCAGCACCCCGGCGGCGGGCGCGGGATGAAGCCGGCGACCTGGCCGTCGGTGTCGAAACACACCTGGCAGCCTTCGACCAGTCGTGCTTTCAGGCGCAGGCGTGCCCTCTGCAGACGGGATTTGGCGCCGGATAGCGAGATGCCGAGTTGCTCGGCGAGTACCTGCTGTGGCTGACCGGCGATGTCGCATAACTCGATCGCCAGCCGGTCGGCGGCTGACAGTTCGCCAAGTACGCGCGGCAGGCACTGGGTCAACTGGTCGACCGGCGCTGGCGGCTCGTTTTCGGCGGCGGCCAGGTCGTCGCTCAACTGGCTTTGCGGGTGGCTGGCGCGCAGGCGGTCGGTCAGCGCGTTGCGGGCGACCTGGAACAGCCAGGCGCGCGGGTTGTCCAGCGTGCAGAAGGCGTTGCCCTGGCGCAGCGCGCGCAGGAAGACTTCCTGCAGCAGGTCGTCGGCTTCTGCTTCGCTGTCGAGCCGGTGGCGCAGCCAGCCGCGCATTTCGCCACGGGTTTCGCGCCAGGCTCGGGTCAGGCAGGGGCGATCGTCAGGCATCGAGCTGGCGCAGGCCGTCGACGCCGACCGGCGCCACTGCCAGCCACGGCACCAGGGCGCAACGCGGCGCCAGCGTGTCGGCGACGCGGCGGATGAACGGGATTTCGTAGGCGCCGCGCAGCGACAGCAGCGGATCGCGGCTGCCGCTGGCGAGCAGGCTTTGTTCGATGATCCAGGCCCACGGCTTGATGCCGGCGCGGGCGAGGTCGCCCTGCAGGCGCTCGGCCTCGTGCACCGGCGTTGCTTCCGGCAGCGTGACGATCAGCACATGGGTGAACGCCGGGTCGCGCAGGCGCGGCAGTAGTTGCGTCACGGCCTCCGGCATTTCGCCACGGGTGCGCAGCACTTCGCGGTGATAGGCCTCGGCGGCGTCGAGCAGCAGGATGGTGTGACCGGTTGGCGCGGTGTCGAGGACAACGAAGCCGTCGCCGCCGCGATCGACCTCGCGGGCAAACGCCCGGAAGACGGCGATTTCCTCGGTGCAGGGCGAGCGCAGGTCTTCCTCAAGCAGCGCCAGTGCGCTGGCGTCGAGCGTGCCGCGCGCCTTGCCCACGACTTCCTCGGTGTAAGCGGCCACTTCGGCGGCCGGGTCGATACGGCTGACGGAAATGCCGGCAATTTCGCCGTCGACCGCAGCAGCGATGTGCGCCGCCGGATCGGTGGTCGACAGATGCACCTTGTGCCCGCGCTGCGCCAGCGCGACGGCGACGGCGGCAGCAACGGTGGTCTTGCCGACGCCGCCCTTGCCCATGGTCATCACCACACCGTGGCCGGCTGCCGCCAGTTCGTCGATCAAGGGGCCAAGGCCGGCAGGTAACGGGGTTGAGGCATCGGACGGCCGGGTCGGCGGGCTGATCGTTTCCGGATGAACCAGCGCGCGCAGCGCATCCAGGCCAACGGTGCCGCGTGGCAGGAAGGGCACGACCTGACGGGGCAGTGCACCGAGCCCCGCCGGCATGGCCAGCAGCGCATCGGCGCTGCGCTTGCTCATGGCCAGCGCGACGGCGTCGTCGGAGGCGGCAGTGAACAGGCCATTGATCGCCAGGCGGATATTGGCGATGCCGAGTTCGGCCAGTTCGTGGCGGGTGCGCTCGGCTTCGCGCAGGGCCGCCGGGTCGGCGCGGGCGACCAGCATGACACGGGTTTCGGCCGGGTCGGACAGGCGGGCGACGGTGGCGGCGTACAGGGTTTTCTGCTTCTCCAGCCCGGCCAGCGGGCCGAGGCAGGAAGCGCCGCCCTGGTTGGTGTCGATGTAGCCGCTCCACGCAGACGGCAGCGTCAGCAGGCGAAGCGTGTGGCCGGTCGGTGCGGTGTCGAAGATGACGTGGTCGAATGCTGCGGTCGACGCCGGTTCTCCGAGCAATTTGGCGAACTCGTCGAAAGCTGCGATCTCGACCGTGCACGCGCCGGAGAACTGTTCTTCCATGCTCTGGATCGCCGCCGCCGGCAGGATGTTGCGGTAGGGCGCAACCATTCGCTCGCGGTAGGCGGCGGCCGCCGCTTCCGGATCGATGTTCAGTGCAGCCAGGCCGGGAGCCCCCTTGATCGCGGTCGACGTGCCGGAAAGCGGCGTTTCCAGGACTTCATCAAGGTTCGAGGCCGGATCGGTACTGACGATCAGCACCCGCTTTCCCTGCTCGGCCAGCGCCAGCCCGGTCGCGCAGGACAGCGAGGTCTTGCCGACGCCGCCCTTGCCGGTGAAGAAGAGGTAACGCGGTGTGTCGTTCAGATCGATCATGGCAATTCCTCAGCAGCAGCCGGATTTCGGCGAGCAGCAGGATTTTTTCGGTGCTTCGTCGCCGCTGGTCAGTGTCAGACCGAGCTTCTGCGCCAGTTGCGCGCGTGACGGGTAGAGGCCGGTGGTGACGATCTGGCCGTCGATGGCGATGATCGGCAGGCGTTCCATGCCGGCTTCCATTTCCTTGACCACGGCGGCGTTGGCCGCAAAAGCCTGCGGTTCCTGGCCGAGGTTGTAGCGCGTGACGGCGACGCCCTGTTCGCCGACCCAGGCCAGGTCGGCAGCGAACTGGACCAGTACCGGATCGACTTCAACGCCACAGATGCCAGTCGAACAGCACATGGCGGGATCGTAGACTTCAAGCTTTTTCATCTTCGTCTCCTGAATTCAAAGGGATTTTTCGTACCAGGCCTTGCTCGAATTGACCATCTTCACCAGCCACAGCATGACCGGCACCTCGATCAGCACGCCGACCACAGTAGCCAGCGCGGCGCCAGAGTCGAAACCGTACAGGACAATGGCAACCGCCACCGCCAGTTCGAAGAAGTTCGATGCGCCGATCATCGTCGCCGGGCCGGCAACGTCGTGCTGGACGTGGAACTTGCGACAGAGCCAGTAGCCGATGGCGGCGATCAGCAGTCCCTGAAGCAGGATCGGCACGGCCAGCATGGCGATGATCAGCGGCTGCTTGACGATGGCTTCGCCCTGGAAGGCGAACAGCAGCACCAGCGTCGCCAGCAGCGCCATGATGGTGAATGGCCCGATGCGGTCGACCGCCTGTTTGAAGGCATTTTCACCGCCGCGCAGGAAGTGCTTGCGCAGCGCCTGGGCGATGGCCAGCGGGATGACGATGTACATCACCACCGACAGCAGCAGCGTGTCCCACGGTACCGGGATCGCCGATACGCCGAGCAGCAGCGCGACGATGGGGGCGAAGGCGAAGACCATCACCAGATCGTTCAAGGCCACCTGCGAAATAGTGAAATTGGCGTTGCCGCGGCACAGGTTGCTCCAGACGAAAACCATCGCCGTACAGGGCGCCGCACCAAGCAGGATCAGGCCGGCGATGTAGCTGTCGAGTTGTTCAGGCGGCAGGTAGGGGGCGAAGACGTGGCGGATGAACAGCCAGCCGAGCGCGGCCATCGTGAACGGCTTGACCGCCCAGTTGACGAACAGCGTGATGCCGATGCCGGCCTTCTGGTCCTTCACTTCATGGATCGACGCGAAGTCGATCTTCATCAGCATCGGGATGATCATCACCCAGATCAGCAGGCCGACCGGGATGTTGACCTGCGCGTACTCCAGCCGCCCGAGCGCCTGGAAAGCGGCCGGAAACCACTGGCCGAGCAGGATGCCGGCGACGATGCAGAGCACCACCCAGACGCTCAGGTAGCGCTCGAAAAAGCCCATCGGCGCACCGGCCGCCTGCTTGGCGACAACACCGCACTGGGCGCTCATGCTGCCGCCTCTTCGTGGATTTTGCGTGCCGCCGCCTTGATTTCTGCGGTCGACAGTGTTTCCAGGGGCAATTTGACAAAGGCTTCGACGCGTTCGCGCAGCAGTGCGTAGGCTTTCTCGAAGGCTACGCGGCGGGCTTCCATCGGTTCCACATGCGCCGGGTCATCGATGCCCCAGTGCGCGGTGGTCGGATGACCCGGCCAGATCGGGCAGGTTTCGCCGGCCGCCGAAGCGCAGACAGTGAAAATGAAATCGATCTTCGGTGCATGCATGCCGACGAATTCATCCCATGACTTGCTGCGCGCCTCGGGCAACGGAACGCCATGCTTCGCCAGCGTCTCCAGCGCCACCGGGTTGACCTTGCCGGTCGGCCGGCTGCCGGCGGAAAAGGCGCGGACACGACCGCCACCGAGATGATTGAACAACGCCTCGCCGAGAATCGAGCGGGCGGAATTGCCGGTGCACAGCACCAGCACGTTGAAGGTTTTTGCGGTCATGTGTTCTCCGTGGTCGCGCAGACATGCTCTTGCTCGCCGCAAGGCTCGCCGGCGCAGCAGTGGTCGGACAGGTAGCCGAGCAGTTCGTTCATTGCCGGGTAGTTGGCCGAGTAATAAATGAAGCGGCTGGCCTGCCGGCTGCGGATCAGCCCGGCGTTGCTCAGCTCCTTCAGATGGAAGCTGAAGCTGCCGTTGGCTTCGGCGTTCAGATGGCCGGCCAGATCAGCGACGCACAAACCCTCCGGTCCGGCCTGGACAAGACTGCGAAAGATGCGCAGCCGGGTTTCGTGGGCGAGCGCCTTGAGGGCATTGGTAGCGAGTTCGATATCCATATTTATAGAATAGTCGAAATATTGCTGAGGTGGCAAGGCAGGAACAAAGGTGTTGCGGCGGCAGAAATTTCATTCCAGAAAAGCCAAATATTCAAATAACAATAAAAGTAATATAAAATACAAATTCTTTCGGTCGCTTCGGAAAAAGGGGCAATCAAGTTACCGAATCGGAGACTAGGTTCAGCCGTACTGATAGACCAATGATGAATAGTCATTCATCATTTCGTGGCGCGACTTTCAATGAGGTGTATGACATGGAAACAGCTTTCCTGCTGAGCACCAATGCGCTGCTTTCCCTTGCCGCAGCATTCGTCATGCTGGTGGTCCTTCGTACGAGAAAGACCTATCCTGGCTTCGGTTTCTGGACTGCCGGTGTGGCGTGTCTTGCCGTAGGGGCTGCGATGCTGGTGCCGGGCGTCTTGCCATCATCCTGGATCGTTCGTGTAGTACGAAACGCCATGTTGCTCGGCGGCTTGATGCTATTGCTCCGGGGGATGCTGGTATTCCGGGGGGTGCAGGTCAGCTACCGCTGGGAAGTCTTGTTTGCGCTGGGATTCCTTGCCGTGTTTGGCTACTTCAGCCTTGATCCCGCTCAGCTGGATGCGCGCATCCTGATCTACTCTGCGCTGGCTGGGGCTCTGGGTCTGGCGATAGCCGCGGTGATCCTCCGCTATCGTCCGCCATATTTTGGTTCCAACGATGTCATGCTGGCACTCTGGCTCCTGGCGTTTTCGATCGTTAGTTTCCTGCGAATTGCTCTTGAACTGAGTCACCCTGAGGTCAGCACGGCGTTCGAAGCCTTGCAGGGCTTTGGCAGCATTTATGCAGTGACCCAGATACTGACTGTGCAGTTGATTACCTTGACGCTGGTCAGCATCAATTCGCAGCGTATCGAATACGAATATTCGGTCGGGGAATCGCGTCTTCGGGATAGCGATGCGCAGTTACGCTTGATCGGCGATCACTTGCCGGACGGCTTTGTATATCAGTTCGAGTTCAAGGAAGGGGGGCGTTGCTTCAGCTATATCAGTGCCGGAGTCGAGGAAATGCTTGGTTTGCGCCCGGCTGATCTGACGACCGATGCTGAGCCACTGTTCTCGTTGATGGCGCCGGAGTCATACCGCCAGTATCTTGATGATGAAGCACGTTGTCTGCGTGAAAGAACCAAATACTCTGGGGAGCTACTGTTCCGGACTGCTGATGGGCGACAAGTCTGGTTGCATGTTCGATCGGCACCGCTGGAAATCCTGGGCGGAACGACAGCCTGGGCCGGAGTTGCGGTCGACATAACAAAAATCAAGGAAACCAAAGCCGAACTCGAGCAACACAAGAACCATCTGGAGGCGATGGTTGCAACCCGGACGGCGGCTTTGTCAGATGCCATCAGAGCTGCAGAGGAGGCTAATCTGGCCAAGGGGACTTTCCTAGCCAACATGAGCCATGAAATTCGTACGCCCATGAACGCCATTATTGGACTTTCCGCTGTTTTGCGAAGAAAACAGACGGAACCTGATGTGGCAGACAAACTCGAGAAAATAGAGGCGGCCGGGAAACATTTGCTGAATATCATCAACGACATTCTGGATTTCTCGAAAATCGAGGCAGGAAAGCTTCAGCTTGCGGAAGATCGGCTGGATATTTCGTTGCTGGCCAACAATGTGTGCTCCATGGTGGCTGAAACGGCCAATGCCAAGGGCCTCCAACTCAAGACAGAACTCGATTTCCTGCCGCCAGCGCTATTGGGGGATACCACTCGTTTGACACAGGCGCTGCTCAATCTGGTCAGCAATGCGGTCAAGTTCACAAAGAACGGTTCCGTGACCGTGCGGGTTTTCAAGAAGGAAGAAGACGCCGAGGCAATTTCGCTTCGCTTTGAAGTCGCCGATACCGGCATTGGCATTTCTCAAGAGGTATTGGATCGATTGTTCTCGCCGTTTGAGCAGGCAGACGCATCCACCGTTCGCAGCTTTGGCGGAACCGGGCTTGGCTTGGCGATAACCCGGCGCCTGGCGCAATTGATGGGCGGCGATGCCGGCGTCGAAAGTGTGCTAGGTGAGGGCAGCACCTTCTGGTTTTCGGTGCAATTGAAGAAAACGGACGGAGAGCGTGGCGATTCGGCCAGAAATTCGGAGAACCAGATTATCGAACTGTTGAAGGACAGGTTTGCCGGCGCTCGTCTGTTGCTGGTTGAGGACAACGAAATCAACCAGCTTGTGGCGCAAGAGATTTTGAAAGACGCGGGCCTCGCTTGTGACGTAATGGACAATGGAGAGGATGCCGTCGCAAGGATCCGCGATGGGCAGCCAGGCACCTATGCTCTGGTGTTGATGGACATGCAAATGCCCCGAATGGATGGGGTCACGGCAACCAGGATCATTCGCCAGCTTCAAGGTGGTAAAACTATTCCTGTGGTGGCAATGACAGCTAATGCCTTTATGGAAGACGAGAAACTATGTCGGGAGGCAGGTATGAATGATTTTGTCTCGAAGCCTGTCGATCCAATCAGGCTTTACAGCACTTTGCTGAAGTGGCTCGGGAATTAATCAAGTCTTCTTCTCCCGATGTCTAGACGCTGAAGCGCAGCGTCGATTCGCGTAACCGGTCGGCCAGGGACGCAACTTCACCGGCGTTGTCTGACGAACTCTGGGCAGCCCGAGCGCCGCGTTCGATCATTTGCGCCATGCGTTCGGTGTTCTGGGCAATCTGCTCGGCCGCCAGGCGTTGTTCGCCGAGTACCTCGACGATTTCCCGGGCGGCGATGGCCGAGCGTTCGCAGAAGGATTCGATCCGGGCGATGGCGCTTTCGGCCTGCTCGGCCAGTTCGGTGCCGCGGCGCGAGCGTTCGGCGGTTGCGGCGACGGCCGTGCTGCTGGATTCGGCGGCATTGCCGAGCTGGGTGACCAGGGTTTCGATCATCCGCGTGGTATCGGCGGTACGGGTGGCCAGCTTGCGCACTTCATCGGCGACGACGGCGAAGCCGCGGCCGCTGTCGCCGGCGCGGGCGGCTTCGATGGCGGCGTTCAGCGAGAGCAGGTTGGTCTGTTCGGAGATTTCCTTGATTTCCCGGGCGAAGCCGGAAATCTGCCGGGTGTGCTGTTGCAGTTCCTGCATTGATGCGGTCGACGCCCGTGCTTCGGCAGAAATGTTGCCGATCTCGTTGATCGCCTGATGAATGATCTGGCCGCTCTCGACGGCGGTTTCGCGGGTGATCCGCGTGGCGTCGGCGGCGCTGCCGGCGCTTTCGGCCATCACCGCGATGGCCGTGGTCAGTTCCTCGATGGCCGCCGTGATCATCGATGCCGAGTCGCTTTGCAGACTGTTGGCTTCGGCCACTTCGCGGGCCGACTGGCGCAGCGCCAGGGCGTTGCCGGAAGTTGTCTCGGCGCCCTGCTTGACGTCGCCGATGAGCAGGCGCAGCCGTGTCTGCATGTCGTCGATGGCGACGACCAGCGAGTTGGCGGCCGCCTGGCCGGTGACCATCGGCTGGGTCAGGTCGCCGGCGGCAACCCGGCGCGTGGCGGCAACCACCGGCTCCAGTTCGCCACCCAGGCGATGCAGGATGTGGCGACCGACAAGGGCGGCCAGCGCCAGGAAAAACAGCGAGCCGAGGACGCCGACGGCGAGCACCAGCAAGGCATTGTCGGTGAAGCGCTGTTCGGCCAGTTGCGCGGCATGCGTGACGCTGTCGCTGCTGGCCTGGCTGATCGCGGCGAAGGTGGCACCGAGAGCATCGACCAGTGGCTGATCGGCGTCGCGGATGCCGGCGTCGACCATCAGGATGTATTTCGGCTCGCCCGGCTCGTTGCCGGTAAGCACGTCGTCGTAGAGCAGATTCAGTTCTTCGGCCAGTTTGCGGATTTCGCCGCTGCGCCCGGGAACCGGGAGTTCGCCGGCGCGCTGCATCGCTTCGAGCTGGCCGACGGCTTGCCAGAAGGCCTGGCGTCCGGCGAGGAATTCGGCCTGGCCCTTTTCGAATTCGCTGCTCATGAAGTTGCGCAGCAGCATGTTGTTGAGTCCGCGCTGCTGTGCCTGGAAAGCGTTGCGGGCGGCGCTGACATGGTTCAGTGCCTGGCTGGTCCGGCCGACCTGGCCGGATACGTCGTGGATGTCGTCGCGAAAGCCCTGCAGCGAGAGCAGGGCCGTGAGCAGTAGGATGATGCCGAGGGCGCTGCCGACGCCAACAATGGCCAGCAGACCCCCGCGGATGGACAGCGACGCAAGATGTTTCACGATTGAAATTCGCTTTAAGTGACAAAAACGCCAGCTTAGTCGCCAAATGTTTCAGGGTATTTACGGTTGTGCGTGGCCGTTGCGGCTTTGTTACGGACTGTCATCCGGCTGTAACAAACGCTGGTTAATCTGTGCTCTGTCACTTTTCACCCACGCAGGAGTTACCTAATGTTCAAGCAATCCAAGCTCGTTTCCGCCCTCGCCGTTGCCGGCGTTGCCCTGTTCGGTGCCCAGGCTGCCCACGCCCAGATCGTCAAGATCGACGGTTCTTCCACCGTTTATCCGATCACCGAAGCCGTTGCCGAAGATTTCCAGAAGGCCAAGAAGAACGCCATCAAGGTGACGGTCGGCATTTCCGGTACGGGCGGCGGCTTCAAGAAGTTCTGCCGTGACGAGACCGACCTGCAGAACGCTTCGCGTCCGATCACCGCCAAGGAAATGGCTGACTGCAAGGCCGCTGGTGTCGATTACATCGAAATGCCGGTTGCCTACGATGCACTGACCGTCGTCATCAACCCGAAGAACACCTTCCTCAAGCAAGCTACCGTCGAAGAGCTGAAGAAGCTGTGGGAACCGGCAGCCCAGGGCGTCGTCATGAAGTGGAACCAGGTCAATCCGGCCTGGCCTGATGCACCGGTCAAGCTGTTCGGCGCCGGCGCCGACTCGGGTACCTTCGAATACTTCACCGAAGCCATCGTCGGCAAGGCCAAGTCCTCGCGCGGCGACTACACCGCTTCCGAAGACGACAACGTGCTGGTCCAGGGCGTCTCGCGTGACGTCAATGGTATCGGCTACTTCGGTTACGCCTACTACGCCGAGAACATGGCCCGCCTGAAGGGTCTGCCGATCGTCAATCCGAAGACCGGCAAGGCGGTTGAACCGTCGGGTGCCAACGTTGAAAACGGGACCTACGTGCCGCTGTCGCGTCCGATCTTCGTCTATGTCAAGGCCAAGTCGATGCAGAAGCCGGAAGTTCGCGAGTTCGTCGAGTTCTACATGAAGAACGCCGACAAGCTGATCCGCGAAGTCAAGTACGTGCCGCTGCCGAAGGCTGCCTACGAAGGCAACATCAAGCATGCCAAGGACGGCAAGATCGGTACCGTGTTCGGCGGCAAGAACGAAGTCGGCATTACCGTCGAAGAAATCATGAAGCGCGAAGCGAAGATGTAAGTCGCACTCGGCGGGTGCTGTTTGCCCGCTACCAAACAGGCCGGTCCGGCAACGGATCGGCCTTGTTTCCGAGAGGAATCTTCAAGTGAATCACGCCATGTCTGCAAATTCCATATCCGACCTGCACCAGGTCAGCGACCGCCTGGCCCACAACGCCATGCGCCACGTCAGCGAGCGCGTCATCGAGATGCTGCTGTTCGCCGCTGCTGCCGTTTCTGTGCTGACGACCGTCGGCATCGTCTATGTACTCGTTTCCGAGTCCATCCATTTCTTCCAGAACGTCCCGATCGTCGACTTTCTGACCGATACCCAATGGACCCCGCTGTTCGATGATGCCCACTACGGCATCATGGTCCTCATCTCCGGTACTTTGGTTTCTTCCGGCGTCGCGCTGGCCGTGGCCATCCCGATGGGGACCGTCATCGCCATCTACCTGTCCGAGTTCGCCAATCCGAAAGTGCGCGAAGTTGCCAAGCCGGTGCTCGAACTGCTCGGCGGTATCCCGACCATCGTTTTCGGCTATTTCGCGTTGTTGATCGTCACCCCGCTGCTGCAGACGATCTTCCCGGAATTGCCGGGCTTCTCGCTGCTCTCCGCCGGCCTGGTGATGGGCATCATGATCGTGCCCTACATCGCTTCCTTGTCCGAGGATGCGATGCGCGCCGTGCCGATGAGCATGCGCGAAGGCTCGTACGCAATGGGCGCAACCAAGCTCTACACCGCGATCCACGTTGTCGTCCCGGCGGCCATTTCCGGCCTGGCCGCTTCCTACATCCTGGGCATCTCCCGGGCGGTCGGTGAAACCATGATCCTGGCGGTTGCCGCCGGCATGCAGCCGAACCTGACCTGGAACCCGATGGAACCTGCTGCGACCATCACTTCCTACATCGTCCAGGTTGCCCTGGGTGACCTGCCGCATGGCTCGATCGGTTACCAGACCATCTTCGCCGCCGGCCTGACCCTGCTGCTGATCACGCTGATGTTCAACATCGCCGGCCAGTGGCTGCGCCGTCGCTATCGTGAGGCTTACTGACATGCAACCGATGACTACCGAACAAATCCGCGTGCTGATCGCACGCGGCAAGATGAAAGACACGATTTTCCAGGCCCTCGGCATCATCTGCCTGGCGATCGGCCTGCTGGTGATCTTCCTGCTCGTCGGCGACATGCTGATGCGCGGTCTGGATCGACTCAACATCGAGTTCTTCACTGAATTCGCCTCACGTCGCGCCCACCAGTCCGGCATCCTGTCGGCCTGGGTCGGCACCATCCTGGTGATGTTCGTCACCGCGATGGCCGCCGTGCCGCTCGGTGTCGCTGCCGGCATCTACCTCGAGGAATACGCCAAGCGCAACTGGGTGACCGACATCATCGAGATCAACATCACCAACCTCGCTGCCGTCCCGTCCATCGTTTATGGCCTGCTCGCGCTCGGCATCTTCGTCTATACCTTCGGCTTCGGCCAGAGCATCCTGTCGGCCGGCCTGACGCTGGCGCTGCTGATCCTGCCGATCGTCATCGTGTCGACCCGGGAAGCGATCCGCTCGATTCCGGCGATGATCCGCGAAGGCTCGATGGCCGTTGGCGCGACGCGCTGGCAGACCTGTCGCTACCACATCATCCCCTACGCCATGCCCGGCATCCTGACCGGCGTCATCATCGGCCTGGCCCGGGCGATCGGCGAGACGGCCCCGATCATCACCATCGGCGCGCTGACCTTCATCGCCTTCCTGCCGCCGGTGCCCTTCACCGCCACCGGCGCAGATGGTGTCTCGGCCGGCCTGTTCGACTGGGTGATGTCGCCCTTCACGGTGATGCCGATCCAGATCTTCAACTGGACTTCGCGCCCGGACCCGGCCTTCGAGATCAACGCTGCGGCCGCCGGCTTCGTGCTGATGGGCATGGTGCTGTCGATGAACGCAATCGCCATTTACCTGCGTTACCGCATGCGCAAGAACATCAAGTGGTAATCCTGCGGTCGACCGCGGAAAAACCCCAGAAACCGACTACCGAAATGGAATCGCAAATGCAAACTCACGACAAGCCCCAACTCAAGGCCGAGGCCCGCAACCTCAACTTCTACTACGGCGAAGCCAAGGCCCTGAAGAACATCAACATGCCGATCTACGACAAGAAGGTCACCGCGCTGATCGGACCTTCCGGTTGCGGCAAGTCGACCTACCTGCGCAGCTTCAACCGCATGCACGACCTCTATCCGGGCAACCGCTACGAGGGCGAGATCCGCTTCTTCCCGGACAACACCAACCTGCTGTCGTCGGATGTCGATCCGATCGAAGTGCGGATGCGCGTCGGCATGGTCTTCCAGAAGCCGAATCCCTTCCCGAAAACCATTTACGAGAACGTGGCCTACGGCCTGCGTGTCCGTGGCGAGAAAAACAAGCGCGTGCTCGACGAGAAGGTCGAGACCGCCCTGCGCGGTGCCGCCATCTGGGAAGAAGTGAAGGATCGCCTGCAGGAACTGGCACCGAACCTCTCCGGCGGGCAGCAACAGCGTTTGTGCATCGCCCGCGCGCTGGCCACCGATCCAGAACTGCTGCTGTTTGACGAGCCGACCTCGGCGCTCGACCCGATCGCCACCGGCGCCATCGAGGAACTGGTGCATGAGCTGAAGAAGCGCGTCACCATCCTCATCGTCACCCACAACATGCAACAGGCAGCACGCGTTTCCGACTACACGGCCTACATGTACCTGGGCGAGATGATCGAGTTCGGCAAGACCGACGAAATCTTCATCAAGCCGCAGGACAAGCGCACTGAAGACTACATCACCGGCCGCATGGGTTAAGGAGCAGGACAAAATGAACGATTCCCTACACGTATCCAGCCAGTTCGACGAAGACCTCGGCCGCCTGCGCACGCATGTGCTGCAGATGGGCGGTCTGGTCGAAACCCAGATTTCCGCCGCCATCGATGCCTACACGACCGGCGAGGTTGCCAGCGTGAAGACCATCGTCGAGACCGACCGCAAGGTCAACGACCTGGAAAAGGCCATCGACGACGATTGCGCCCACATCATCGCCAAACGCCAGCCGACCGCCTCCGACCTGCGCCTGGTGCTCGGCATCAGCAAGATCGTCACCGATCTGGAGCGTGCCGGCGACGAAGCCAAGAAGATCGCCAAGGGCGTGCGCCGCATCTACGAAGCCGGGCACATGCCGGCCCAGTATGGCGTCGGCATCCGCCATCTGGCCGAAGCCGCGCTGACGATGGTACGCCAGGCACTCGACGCTTTCGCCCGGCTTGACGGCACCCTGGCGGTAAGCGTCATCCGTGCCGATGCCGACGTCGATGTCGAATTCAAGTCGATCATCCGCCAGTTGATCACGCACATGATGGAAGACCCGCGTACCATTACGACCTCGATCGATATCATCTCGATCTCGCGGGCCATCGAACGTATCGGCGATCATGCAAAGAACATTTCCGAGCAGGTGATCTTCGTGGTAGAAGGCCGTGATATCCGTCACAACAAGGAGGCGATCAAGTGACACCGACGATTCTGGTCGTCGAGGACGAACCGGCGATTCAGGAACTGGTTGTAATCAACCTCAAGCACGCCGGCTTTCTCGTCGTGCGTGCCGGCAGCGCGGAAGAGGCCGATTCGGCGATTCGCGCCGCCTTGCCCGATCTGGTGATCCTCGACTGGATGCTGCCCGGCCAGTCGGGTGTCGCGCTGGCGAAGAAGATTCGCGGCGATGAACGCACGCGCGAGATTCCGATCATCATGCTGACCGCCCGCGTCCACGAAGAAGACAAGGTGCAGGGACTCGACGCCGGCGCCGACGACTACGTGACCAAGCCCTTCTCGCCGAAGGAACTGGTCGCCCGCGTCCGCGCCGTCTTGCGCCGCCGGGCGCCGCACCTAGCCGGCGAAGCAGTGGAAGTGGCCGACCTCCAGCTCAATCCGGCGACGCACCGCGTGCTGGCCGCCGGCATGCCAATCGAACTCGGGCCGACCGAGTTCCGCCTGCTGTTCTTTTTCATGACGCACGCCGAGCGTGTTTATACCCGCGCCCAGTTGCTCGACGAAGTCTGGGGCGACCATGTGTTCATCGAGGAGCGCACTGTCGACGTCCATATCCGTCGCCTGCGCGCGGCACTCGAATCCTCAGGCCATCACGAACGGGTTGAAACCGTGCGTGGCACAGGCTACCGCTTCCGGGGAGCCTGAGCGGCGTGCAGCGAGCCTTGTTTTATGGTGTGTTGACGGCGGCAATTGCCTTCCCGCTGGGTTATTTTGTCGAACAGTGGATGGGGTGGGTCCTGTTCTATACCGGTCTCAGCCTGCATCTGGCGATGCATTACCGGAATTTTTCGCGACTCGAACGCTGGTCGCGCAAGCCGGTGCTCGACGCCAGCCTGGAAGGCGATGGTGAATGGGACCGGGTCTTCCGCCGTCTCTATCGCCACGAAAAAGAACTGCTGGAAAAGATCGAGCGGCGCGAACGCGACATCGCCCGGCTGATTGCCGCCGTGCATGCGATGAACGACGGCATCGTGCTGCTCGACGGTGAATTCCGTATCCAGTTCTGCAACAAGACTGCCGAGCGACAGCTGGACCTCGCGTCGGTGACCGATCGTGGTGCACCGATTGCCAATATCGTTCGCCAGCCAGCCTTTATCGACTACCTGGCCAAGGCCGATTTTTCCCGGCCGCTGGTGTTGCGTCTGGATCGCTATTTCGAGCGCGTGCTGTCGCTCTACCTGATCGCCTATGCCGAGAATCACTGGCTGCTGCAGGTCAAGGACATCACGCAGACCGACCGCCTCGACGGCATGCGCCGCGATTTCGTCGCCAATGTCTCGCATGAACTGCGTACGCCGCTGACGGTACTGTCCGGTTTCGTCGAAACCCTGCAGGAAATCGACGTCGATACCGAATCGCGCCAACATTACCTGCAACTGATGGGCGAGCAGTCGCAGCGCATGCAGTCCATCGTCCAGGACCTGCTGACGCTGTCGTCGATCGAGTCGGCGCCGCCGCCGGAAGATCAGCAGGTGGACATGGCGACACTGGTGGACAAGCTGCGCCGCGACGCCGAAGCGCTGTCGGCCGGGCGCCACCGGATCCTGCTGGAAAGCGAAGGCCAGGGCGACCTGCTCGGGTCGGAATCGGAGCTGGTCAGCGCGCTCGCCAACCTGGTTTCCAATGCCGTGCGCTACACGCCGGCCGGCGGCAGTGTGACGCTGATCTGGAAAGTCTCGGCTGCCGGTGCCGAATTCGCCGTCCAGGACACCGGCATCGGCATCGACCCCAAGCACATCCCGCGCTTGACCGAACGTTTCTACCGCGTCGACCGCGGCCGCTCGCGCGACGCCGGTGGCACCGGGCTGGGCCTGGCGATCGTCAAGCATTCGCTGAGCCGCCACCAGGCGACGCTGGAAATCACCAGCAAGCCGGGCGAGGGCAGCCGCTTTGCCGCGAAATTCCCGGCCAGCCGGGTGACCGGGGTTTAACCCCCAAGCGGCTTGACCTTGCTGGCGGCCAGTTTGGCGCGGCTGCGGGCTTCGTCGGTATCGGCGCCGTTGGCAACGGCAACCCCCATGCGGCGTTTGACGAAGGATTCCGGCTTGCCGAACAGGCGCAGATCGCTGCGCGGTACGGTCAGCGCTTCCTCGATGCCGCTGAAGGCAATGCCACTGGCTTCCATGCCGCCGTAGATGACGGCCGAGGCGCCGGCTTCGCGCAGTCCGGTATCGACCGGCAGACCGAGGATGGCGCGGGCGTGCAGTTCGAACTCCGAGAAGCGCTGCGAGCACAGCGTCACCAGCCCGGTGTCGTGCGGGCGCGGGCTGACTTCCGAGAACCACACCATGTCGCCCTTGACGAACAATTCGACGCCGAACAGGCCGCGCCCGCCGAGGTTGCCGGTGACGGCGGCGGAGATTTCCTGCGAGCGCTGCAGCGCGGCCGGCGTCATCGCCTGCGGTTGCCAGGATTCGACATAGTCGCCGGCGACCTGCACATGGCCGATCGGTTCGCAGAAGCGGGTGACCACGGCGCCGCCTGCATCGCGGGCGCGCACCGTCAGCAGCGTGATCTCGTAGTCGAAGTCGATGAAGCCTTCGACGATGACCCGGCCCTGGTTCACCCGGCCGCCGCTGGCCGCGTAGTCCCAGGCTTTCGCCACGTCGTCGGGGCCGCGCAGCAGCGACTGGCCCTTGCCGGAAGACGACATCACCGGCTTGACGATGCAGGGATAGCCGATTTCGTCATCAATGGCCGCCTGCAATTCGGCCAGCGAATCGGCAAAGCGGTAGGGTGAAGTCGGCAGGCCGAGTTCCTCAGCCGCCAGCCGGCGGATGCCTTCGCGATTCATCGTCAGCCTGGCGGCGCGGGCGGTCGGGATGACTTCGGCCAGCCCGGCCGCTTCGATCTCGACCAGCATGTCGGTGGCGATGGCTTCGATTTCCGGCACGATCAGATGCGGTTTTTCCAGCTCGACCAGCCGGCGCAGCGCTGCCCCGTCGGTCATCGAAATGACGTGGGCGCGATGCGCGACCTGGTGGCCGGGCGCATTCTCGTAACGGTCGACGGCGATCACCTCGACGCCGAGGCGCTGCAGCGCAATGATCACTTCCTTGCCGAGTTCGCCCGCACCGAGCAGCATGACGCGGGTGGCGGAGGGCGACAGCGGGGTGCCGATTTGCATGGGATGTCCTTTTTACGGTCGACGACGAAAACCGGGCAAATCTAGGCGTGGACCGCAGGAATTGCAAGTGCTGGCTGGCTGTCACCGCATCGTCACATCGTCGTCACATGCGTTTCATGCGGGCTGGCTATCGTGCCTCCATGCCCAAAGTCAGAAGCCTGTTTTTATCCGACATCCACCTAGGCACGCGGGCGTGCCAGGCGGATCGACTCCTCGATTTCCTGCGCGAACACCCGGCCGAGCAGACTTTCCTGATCGGCGACATCGTTGATTTCTGGGCCATGAGCCGCAGCATCTGCTGGACGCCGGCGCAGAACACCGTGGTGCAGAAACTGTTGCGCCGGGCGCGGGCCGGAGAACGCGTGGTGTTCATCCCCGGCAATCACGACGAGGTGCTGCGCGAGTATTGCGGCACGGTCTTTGGCGATATCGAAGTCGCCGACCAGCTGGTGCACGAGACCGCCGACGGCAAGCGCTACCTGCTGATCCACGGCGACCAGTTCGACCAGGTGACGCGCCATCACCGCTGGGTGGCGGTGCTGGGCGACAAGGCCTACGACCTGCTGGTCCGGATCAATCACCTGCTTTCGTGGGTGCGGCGCAAACTCGGGCGACCCGGCTACTGGTCGCTGGCCGGTTATGCCAAGCGACGGGTCAAGACGGCGCTCAATTTCATCTTCGATTTCGAGGAATCGGCGGTGCACCACGCCCGCGAACGCGGTCTCGATGGCGTCATCTGCGGCCACATCCACTGGGCGACGATTCGCGACATCGATGGCCTGGCCTACATCAATTGTGGCGACTGGGTCGATTCCTGCACCGCCATCGTCGAACACTTCGACGGTCGCCTGGAACTCGTCGCCTGGGGCGAGCTGGAAGTGCAGCAGCGGCAACTGGCCGCACCGGCAGCGATGCCGGACAACGAAACAGTCGAGGTCTGAAATGCGCGTATTGATGGTGTCCGATGTCTATTTTCCGCGGGTCAATGGCGTGTCGACGTCGATCGAGACCTTTCGCCGGACGCTGGCGCTCCAGGGCGTCGAGGTTCGCCTGGTGGTGCCGCGCTACGGCGACGAGCCCGATGA
>Ga0075012_10000693_pt1 | contig 35246 bp, 33 predicted proteins | sample All_14_2_FD_71474 | JGI IMG/M metagenome (GOLD analysis project Ga0075012, IMG submission 71474) | Freshwater microbial communities in response to fracking from Pennsylvania, USA - Allegheny Zone_MetaG_DW_15 | ecosystem: Environmental > Aquatic > Deep subsurface > Groundwater > Drilled...
TTTTGAGGATAGTCCGACCGTTACCGGTCGGAGCACCCGCCTTGGGAACAGTTTGGTATCCCGACCCTTAAGGGACGGGCCACCCGGAGTTCTACATCGGGGATGACGAGGGTGGGGTTGGCTTTTTTTCACTGGTTTCACCAGTGCCACCCGGGATATGTGGATGTTGGGAGATGGATTCCGCCCCAAGGGAGGAATGACGAGCGGACAATCCTTCGGGTTGCTTTTTAGTTTTCGTCAACCCCTCCCTGCCACTTCGTGTCCACCCTCCCCGAACTTCGGTGAGGGGGTTGTTTTGTATTCGGTGGCAGCACCTTATTACAATGATTAAGGAATATTGGACAATCCTTCGGGTTGCATTTTGTTTTTTAGGTGTAGGCCCCGGCTAGCGCTCGGGGTGACTGGGGACGGGCAATGTAATCCCTGCCTGTTGCGATGCAAAAGGCAGGGGCACGCAAGGTTTGTTGTGGTTGGGGATGGATTCCGCCCCTGCCTCCGCAGGGGCAGGCTCTCTAGGGCGGAATGACGATGCAATGGACAATCCTGCGGATTGCTTTTTTGAGGATAGTCCGACCGTTACCGGTCAGAGCACCCGAGTTGGGAACAGGTTGATATCCCGACCCTTAAGGGTCGGGCCACCCGGAGTTCTACATCGGGGATGACGTTTTTTGGGGGTTGGTTTTTCCCTGCCTCTTGCGATGCAGAAGTCGTCAGACATGAAACGGATCCCCGTCTAATTGGGAGATGCATTGCCGGAGCGGCTTTCAATGGCAGAATGACGAGGTGATAATTCCTTGGATGGAGGAAAGAAAACTAATGCGAATGAGCCTATGAGCGTGTAAGATAGCAGTCACGGTATGGACGTTACGCAAGAATCTGGGAACTGGGGCGCGGCGAAGAAATTTCGCTTGATTATTCGGGAGCAGGGGCAAAGCCGCGAGATGGGCGGGAACGAGATGTCGCTGGCGGTGGGGATTGTTGACAATATTATGATGAACGCCCTTGATACGGGCACGAGTGATATTCACTTGCAACCGGAGCGCGATCAGCTGCGGATTCGGTATCGGCAAGACGGGGTTTTGCAGGAAAATGGACAGTTGCCACCGGAGCAGGCGACAAACGTTTTGGCGCGATTGAAGCTTGCGGCGGGGATGCGGATTGACGAACAACGCGAACCGCAAGATGGTCGGATTGACATGGAATATAACGGCAATCGGCTAAGCGCTCGGGCCAGCTGTATTCCTTGTTTGAATGGCGAAAAGTTCGTTATGCGTCTTCTTGACCCTCAGGCGATGAAGGTTAATTTGGAAGATTTGGGGATGCAGCCGGAGACAGAGGCGAAATGGCGCACGGCGATTCAGGTGCCTTATGGTTTGATTTTGGTTACGGGCCCAACGGGGAGCGGGAAAACCTCAACTCTTTATGCTTCTTTGAACCAACTTGATAGTCGGAGCCGGAACATTGTTACGGTTGAAGATCCAATTGAATATGAATTTGAGCATAACATTGCGCAGGTCGGGGTGACGGAAAAGACACCGTTCCCCAAGGTCATGCGCTCGTTTTTGCGGCAAGACCCGGACGTTATGATGGTCGGTGAAATTCGGGACTCGGAATCTTTGAAGATTGCGATTCAGGCGGGTTTGACGGGTCACCTTGTTATGAGCACATTGCACACGAACAATGCTCTTGAAGCCGTTGGTCGGATGGCGGACATGGGGGCGGAGTGGTATTTGATGTCGGGGGTTGTTGTTGCGATCATGGCTCAACGGCTTGTGCGGCGCAACTGTCCGAAGTGTACGGAGCCTTATCCTTATAGCCGAGAAGAATTGGAGTTGATTGGCATTACGGCGAACGATATGACCGGGGCGACTTTGGCGAAGGGCAAAGGGTGCGAAGCCTGCCGAGGAAGTGGGTTTAAGGGTCGGCAAGGGATTTTTGAGCTTGTTTCGGGGACCCGTCCGATGAAGCATGCGATTTCTAATCAGGCAGATTATCCAGAACTTTTGCAGATTGCCCGGAATGATGGTTTTCATACGATGATAGAAGATGGTCGGAAGAAGGTTTTGATGGGAGTGACGACTCCGGACGAAGTTGCCAAGGCCGTTTTGACTCAGGCGATTGATTGAGAACAATGATATGAAAGAAGCAATAGCTGATAAAAAAAACAACAACAAGCGATTGAAAATAGTCTTAGCATTCGGCATTGTGCTAGTTCTATCTTTAACCGGATTTCGACTTCTAAACAAGGAATTGAAATATCCTGAGGATTTAATGGCTCTTAAATCTCGGCAAGAGAAAATTAAAACACTGGGAGTAACATTTGAAGGGGAAAGAGTAAGTTATTATGAAAGAGAGTTTATTGATTCATTTGAAAATGTTCCATTTAAGAAGCCGCGACCTGCGGACGAGAAGGAATCAGATGAGATTGCGCTTTTGTTGCTTAATGATCAGGTGATGCTTGCACACCTGGAGGACGAGCTGAAATTGGCAGAGGCTCGTGTAGAAATTGCAATGCCAAGTGAGTCAGATTTTCTGATTAAGCAAAACTCTATAGCTTCACGGCGTGCAGTAGGGTCAATAAAAAAATACGTTGAAAATTCTCTCAAGCAAGGAAATATAGATGAGGCAATACGAGGCTGTGAGTTGCAGTATTTACTCGGACAGATTGCAATCAAAAGTCCTGCAGAGGAAGCAGCAGTTTACTGGTATGGGCTGAATACTAGTTTACTTGAAAATATGTTCGAGATTTCGCAGGTTGGAAGTCTGAATGAAAATCAAAAAAATAGATTGTTAGAATTAGTTTCGCCAGAGGCAAGTATCCTTTCCCTAGATAAATTTGCCATTAGGCAGTGTCAGGAAATGGTATTACTTACACGTTCGTTGGGCGATCTTGATGAGGACAAGCAGTTAAGTATACAACTTCATGCTGAGGGAAATGTCTTGCCTGAATCGGCGAAAAGCAAATCCATGCGAGATGTTATGGAGAGCAATCTGCTGGACGCATGGATAGCTGTTTTTGAAAAGCTTGAGGAGGACGATAGCCCAGAATTTGTTGGTTCATATATGGATGAAGTTGCGACTACCCGAGTGGCTAAGGTTAAAAATATCGAACCTGACTACATGGTCATGGCACTTCCATTCTTATTCGAACAGATTGGTCGGATGAATATGCGGATAGTTTCAGCTCGATCAGCATTAGCGATTGTATTAAATGATAAAATAGTTGAAGGTGAACACAATGCAGTTGTTAGCAACCTCAAAGTTGCGCTGCAAGTTAGAAGCGAAGGCGATCAGTGGGTGATTACTACGCCCTACAACGGCCCGAAAGAACGATATAACAAGCACTCAGGTCTAGAAATCCACCAGCATATGGGAATCAGGCTTTTTGTCAGTAAAAGCTAGTTGTTGACATAAGTGCATCCAAATCAAGTAAGGTTGATTTATGAGTAAGGTTGCGGCGGGGGAGCGTGGGGTTGGGCTGAATAAAGTTCAGATTGGGGCGGTTGCGCTGGCATTCTGCGTGGTGGTTTTGGGCTTTATGGTGAAGCTGGAACGGGCACCCAGTTTCGGCGAATTAGTTTTGGATCCGGTGCGTTTGATGGTGCCGATTTTGATCTTGTCGTTTGCGGGATTACGGAAAAAGCTCGGGGTTACCCGGCAGTTCGCAATGATGGGGATTGCGTGTGTTGGGTTGACGATGCTGAGCGAGGCATTCCGGACAAGTTACGGTGCACTTTTCTTGGTGCCGGCTTTTGCGGTTTATGTATGGATGCTGGGACATTGTTGGAAGAATCGGGGCGTGGATTCGAGCTGGGCGGGTCTTGCGCTTTGTTTGATGCTTGCGCCGGTTTTCTAATTCGTCGGTAGAATAGTTGCATGGTTAGTGCATCGATTCTTGCGTTGGTTTTGGGTGGTCAGACGCCGACGGTGCCGGTTGGTGAGCCAAAGATCGTTGACCGCTGGGTGATTACAGATCCGGCGATTGATGAGAGTTCGGGATTGGGAGCAAGCCGGGCTTACGCGGGGACTTATTACACTCACAATGACAGTGGCGATACGGCGAGGTTTTTTCGCTTCAATAAGAAGGGTGAAGTGACCGGAGTATTTCGGCTTGATGGCGTCAAAGCGATTGACTGGGAAGATATGGAGGTCGCTCAGGTCAAGGGGAAGAATTTTGTCTATTTGGGGGATATGGGCGACAATGCGCGAATGCGCAATGAGGTTTTTGTGCATCGAGTTTCGGAGCCGTTAAGTTCTGCTGGCAATGAGTTATTGAAGCCGGAGACATATACGTTTAAGTATCCGGATCGGAAGAACGATTGCGAGGCACTTTTGGTGAATCCGAAAGACGGATCGATTTGGTTTGTGACGAAGGCGCGTGATCAGAAAACGTCGGTGTATGTTTGCCGCGAGCCTAAGGCAGGGGCCACACAGACCTTGGAAAAAGTTACGGATGATTTGAAGATTGGCACGGGTGGACTCGGGGGGAATTTGGTTACAGCGGGGAGCGTTTCGGCGGATGGAATGATGGTTGTGTTAAAGACTTATGCCGGGGGTTACATTTATCGGGCGACTGACGGATTTGATAGTTGGGTGAATGGTGCGGCAAAACCAGTGCAATTCCCACTTGAGAAGCAGGGTGAATCTGTGTGTTTTAGTGCCGATGGTGCTTATTTACTTTCAAATAGTGAAGGGACTCCTTGTCCAATCCAGGTCTTTCGGGTGCCCGGCAAGTAGGCCCTGACTGGGGTGGTGATTTGGGTTGAAAACTACACCCAATGGCCCACGAAATTAGTCTAGTATAGAAAGCAGGGACCCCCAACTGCCGAAAAACGAAGGGGTATAAACCTAAAGCCGCCCTGAGGAGGGCAGCACGCAAGAGGCACAACCAAATGCGGAAAATCATCATTACAAGCATGGTCGCGGTTTTAGCAATCGCTTTAGCACCGATCAATGCAATAGCGCGACAAGATTCGGGAAGAACTTCGACATCGGAAGTTAAGACAGTTCAAATCCCTTATGAAGTGAAGTACGTCTTCAACCGTGACATGAGCCCAGGACGGGTCAAAAAAGTTACGGATGGCAAGAATGGCCAGAAGATCACGACAATTACCAGTTTCTTTGAAGACGGCAAGAAGGTCGATGAGAAGACCGAGACTGTGGTCGAAGAACCGAAAGATGCCGTTTTTTACATGGGCAATTCGGGTTTGCAATTGACAGACCGCGGTTCATTTAGTCGATCCAAAGTATTGACCGTTGAAGCATCAGCTTATCTGCCTTCGGATGGATCGGGCACCGGGCGCACTGCCTCGGGACTCAAAGCAAAGTACGGCGTTGTTGCCGTTGATCCTCGGGTCATCAAGATTGGAACCCTGCTTTATGTCGAAGGTTATGGCTTGGCCGTTGCCGCGGACACAGGCGGAGCGATCAAAGGGAATAAAATCGACGTGTGCATGCACGAAAGAAGCAAGGCGATGCAATGGGGTCGCCGGAAAGTGAAGGTTCACATCTTCACAGATCGCCACACCACGGGGATGGCGAAGCGATATCGCTAAGCGATCACTTTCGTGAATTTGGATTAAAGCCAGATAAACGACTTGGTCAGCATTGGCTGACATCAGAAAAGGTCATTCGCCAGATTGTTGATCGGGCGGATGGCCTTTCTGGCGTTTTGGAGATTGGTCCGGGGCCGGGAGTTTTAACGCGGGGATTGGCGGATGGGTGTTCGGTTGTTGCACTTGATCTTGATTTGCGGATGGTAGAGGCGGCGAGCGCATGGGCGGTTGGGGCGGATGTTCGTCTAGCGGATGCGTTAGCGGCGGATTGGGGCGAGATTTTGAAGGACTTGCCGGGGCCAGTGGGGATTGTCAGCAATATGCCTTATAACATCACGGGGCCGCTGCTGGATAAAGTTGCGGGGGTTCAGCCGGTGATTGATCGGGCGGTTTTGATGATGCAACGTGAGGTTGGCGAGAAATTGTTGGCGTTGGCGGGGGATCGAAATCGTGGAGCGATCAGTGTGGTTTTTCAGCGGTTGTTTACGATTTCGAAAGTGTGTTCGGTTGCGCCGGGTTGTTTTTTGCCTCCGCCTAAGGTGGATAGTATCGTATTGGATTTTCGACCACGGTTGGCGGGAGATGAGTGTGTTTTTGGATTTGTTCGGCAGGGGTTTAGTCAACCGCGAAAGACTCTGGTTAATAATTTGTCTTCGCGTGTTGACAAAGGCGATTTGGCGGCGATTTTGGAAAGTTTGGGGCTATCTGTTTCGGTTCGTCCACATGAAATGAGCGAGGAGAATTGGTTTGATCTGGTCGCCCGAATCACTGAATGAACGGGTGAAATCTTCGGCTCGGGCTTTGGGGTTTGAGCTGGTAGGCGTTTGTGATGCATCACCGCCGCAATCTTTGGGGGTTTTGCAGAACTGGGTTGCGGATGGAATGCACGGCTCGATGGAGTACATGGCGAATTCGTTGCCATTGCGGGCTGATTTGAATTCGGTGCTGCCTGGAGTCAGGAGTGTGGTGGCGGTGGGGTTGAACTATAACCAGGCACCGATTGAGGGGGATGTGAGGGTTGCGCGGTATGCGTTGGGGCGGGATTATCACAAGGTCATTCGGGGCAAGTTGAAAAAACTTGGTGCTGAGATGGCTCAGTTGGTGCCGGGGGAGAGTTGGCGAGCGTGTGTGGATTCGGCACCGGTCATGGAGCGTGAATATGCGAACCGGGCGGGGTTAGGGTGGTTTGGGAAGAATACGTGTTTGATTAATTCTCACCGGGGGAGTTGGTTTTTAATTGGGGTTTTGCTGACGACGGCGGAGATTGCCTTTGATTCGGCGGCGATTGGGGGTTGTGGCTCATGTACCAAGTGCATAGATGCTTGCCCAACAGGAGCGATTGTTGATCGGGACGGGATTTGGCAGGTGGATGCTCGGCGGTGCATTAGCTATTTGACAATTGAGAAGCGGGGGGAGTTTTCGGATGAGGAGGCGGAAATGGTGGGGGATTGGACGTTTGGGTGCGATGTTTGTCAGGAGGTTTGTCCGTTTAACCAGGTACGGGATTCTCAGCCATTGCGGGGGGCGGTGACGACAGAGGAAGGCTTTTTAGACCGTCGGGATTTTGGGTCGCTGGAAAATTTGCTTTTGTTGGGTGAGCGGGAATGGGATGAGATGACTCGGGGGAGTGCGGTTCGGCGCGCGGGGTTTGATGGGTTGCGGCGGAATGCGCGGGCGAATTTGGGTAATCGCGGTGAGTCGTGAATCGGGGGTTGGGGGGCACTCGTCCCTCATATAAGTTTTGACAATAAGAGAAGAGATTGAGGAGTGGGAGAGAAAGACGCTATCGGCGAGGGCGATGTTGGCAGCGGATAGCGCGGGGCGGGTGAGAGCGGAAGAGCTTGATCCGGTTCGGACTTGCTTTCAACGCGATCGGGATAGGATTTTACATAGTAAGGCGTTTCGCCGATTGAAGCATAAAACGCAGGTATTTATTGAGCCAGCGGGTGATCATTACCGGACGCGGTTGACTCATTCTTTGGAGGTTGCTCAGGTGGCGCGAACAATTGGGCGGGCGTTGCGGCTGAATGAGGATTTGATTGAGGCGATTGCGCTGGGCCATGATGTGGGGCATACACCGTTTGGTCATGCGGGGGAGCAGGCGATTGATGAGGTTTTGCAGGAGGACTTTGCGGGGGTTGAGGGTGCGCCGCAAGAGTTTCGGCACTACGACCATTCGATGCGGATCGTTGATGTTTTGGCGGATATGAACTTGACCTATGAAGTTCGGGCGGGGATTGGGGGGCATAGCAAAGGTCGGAAGGATTTGAGCGCGGCGGATGGGGTGGTGACTTCAACTTTGGAGGCGGCGGTTGTGCGGATTAGCGATCGGGTGGCTTATTTGAATCACGACTTGGACGATGCGATGCGGAGCGGATTGATTGATGCGATTCCGGATCGGTTTTTGGCGATTGGGGCGACGCACGGAAAGCGGATTAGTGCGATGGTTCAGGATGTGATTTCGGAGAGCCGGGATCGGGATTCGATTGGGCTTTCGGAGCCGATGCTGGAAGCGATGAACGACCTGAAAGAGTGGCTCTTTGTGAATGTTTATTTGCGGGAACCGGTGCCGATGGTGCAAGTGCGGAAAGCGAAAAAGATTGTGCGGGAGCTGCTGTTGCACTTTGCAGTTCCGGGGAATTTGCCGGCGGGGTTTGAGGGAGTCCAGGGGGCGGTGGATTATGTTGCGGGGATGACGGATCGGTTTGCGATCAAGACGTATCAGGATTTGTTTATTCCGACTGAGTTCTCGGACATCGTGGCGCGGGTTCGGTGACCTCAGTTTGTTTCGATATCTGACGCCGTATGGATAAGGGCAATGATTTCAATTCCATCCGGTACCTCTTTGTAGATTATTCGGTGACCGTGCGACCAGCGTTTGTTTGAGTATTTGCAAAGGAAACACCGGTAATCGGGAAACCGCTTAATTCGCGGTGCGTTAGTCGGGTTCTCGGCTATCTGGCGACAGTTTTGGATCAGGAACTTAATGTAACGATCAGCTTGAGTGGGGCCCCAGAGCACGGCAGTTGAGTTATCGATTTCGGCCAGATCAAGAAGAGCTTCGTCTGTGAAGGTGACTATGCCGTCTGGTCTTTCTGAATCTTCCGCCATTGTGCTCGTCGCTCTTTTGCGTATTGAGTTGCTTCTTCGACACTCCACCGACGACCATTCTTGGCGGATTCAATTGAAACCCGAATCTTTTCGAGCGAGTTCTCGTCGAGTTCGACGAATTCTTCATTTTCTGGTTGCCGACTGGACATTACGTATTATTATTATAAACGCGATCAGGGGCTTTTGTTTGTTTAAGTGAGGCGAACCTCGGTGGGTTCACTGCCATCAGCTATAATTTTTTGTACTTCTCTGACCGCAATGTTGATTGTGGTTTGAAATTTTTAGATGGCATCCCCCATTAATTCGACTGATGCTCCGGTGCCCGGTTGGGAGCAGGTTTTGGCGGCTTATGATGAGCATTGGCCAGGGGCGAGTCATGCGCGATTGACGCAGGCGATGGAGATGGCGCGGCTTGCGCATGAAGGGCAGTTTAGAAAATCGGGTGAACCTTACATTTTGCATCCAGTTGCGGTTGCGCTCACAATTGCGGAGTTGGGGATGGACGAGGATAGTATTTGCGCGGCGTTGTTGCACGACGTAATCGAAGACACTCCGATAACCGCGGATGATGTTGAGGCGAGCTTTGGGGCAGAGGTTCGCAAAATGACGGAAGGGGTGACGAAGCTCGATTCGCCGCAGTTGATTGAGAAATCGGCGAAGCAGAAAGCGAGGGCGGAATCGAACCGAGCGGCGGAAAGTCTGCGGAAATTGCTTTTGGCGATGGCGGATGATTTCCGGGTGATGGTGATCAAGCTGGCGGATCGGCTGCATAACATGCAGACCTTGGAATCGATGCCGATTGACAAGCAAATGCGGATTGCCAATGAAACGCTGGAGGTTTATGCGCCGATTGCGGCGCGTTTGGGGATTTGGCAGATTAAGTGGCAGCTTGAGGATTTGGCCTTTAAGACGTTGCATCCGGATGAGTTTCAGTCGATTCGGGATCGGGTTTCGAAGTCACGGAAAGATCGGGAATCGGAGTTGGAACTTGCGACCAAGCAGTTGACGGAAATGCTGCATGAAATGGGATTGAAAGATGTGAAGGTTGTGGGGCGACCGAAACATCTTTACAGCATTTTTAATAAACATGTGAAGCAGGGGGTGCCGTGGGATGAGATATTGGACTTGATTGCCCTCCGGGTGATTTGTGAGCGGCAGCACGAATGTTATTTGGCGTTGGGTTTGGTGACGGAGCTTTGGCAGCCGATTCCGGGTTTGTTTACAGATTACATTCAGAATCCGAAGCCGAACGGATATAAGAGTTTGCATACAAAGGTGATTGGGCCGAGCGGCGAGCCCTTGGAAGTCCAGATAAGGACGCGGCAGATGCATGAGATTGCGGAGTTTGGGGTTGCGGCGCACTGGACTTATAAGGAAGGGGGGAAGAAACCGGATTCGGCGGCGGGGTTTGCTCAGCTCAGGAAACAGCTCTTTGACTTTAGCAATGATAATGCTTCGTCGAGCGACTTTTTAAGAAGTGTTTCGACGGATCTTTTTGCGGAGCAGGTTTTTTGCTTTACGCCGGGTGGGGATGTGGTGGATTTGCCAGCGGGTTCCACTCCGATTGACTTTGCATTCCGGGTGCATACACGGTTGGGTGAGCAGTTGGTGATGGCGAAGATTAACGGTGACGTTGCTCCGCTGGGGACGCCGATCAAGAATGGGGATGTCGTAGAAATTATTACTCGGAACAATGCTCAGCCGAGTTTGGACTGGCTGGAGCATACGAAGAGTGCGCATACGCGGAGCAAGATTCGGGCTTACTTTAGGAAGCGGGATCGGGCGGTGATTGTTCAGCGTGGCCGGGATGCCGTGGAGCGGGAGATTAAGCTTCGAGGGGTTGATCCGAAACGGGCGATGGGCGATGAAGCTCTGAAGGGGGTGGCGAAGGCGATCAAGGATTGTAAGACGCCGAATGACGTATTTGCGCGGGTTGGTGAGGGGTTATCGGGCGTGCAGTCGGTTGTTGACCGGTTGCTGAAAAAGGTTCGAGAGAATCATCCTGAGGATGAGAAGGTTGACCAGGTTGTCTCACCGGCCGAGCCGACGATCATTACGGGTATTGACCAGGTGATGACAAAACGGGCTCGTTGTTGTGAGCCGGTGCCGGGCGAGGATGTGGTTGGGTTTGTGACCCGGGGTCGGGGGATTATGATTCATCGGCGGCTTTGCCCGAACGTGATGAGCATGGCGGATCGCGACCCGGAGCGGTTGACAGCGGTGAAGTGGACAGGGGATGGAAAGTCTTATTCGGTGCATCTTTCGATTACGTGCGTGAATCGGCAAGGGCTTTTGATGGATATTGTTTCGATTTTTGGGGAGAGCAAAACGAATGTGACGGGGGCGAAGATTAAGACTTTGCCGAACAATACGGCAGAGATTATGATTGGGATAGAAGTTGTGGATTCGAAGAATTTGCGGGAGTTGATGAATTTGATTGGTAATTTTGGAGATGTGATTTCGATTTTGAGGATTCATGCTCCAGGAGGGAAGAAGTGAGAGCGGTAGTTCAGAGAGTTTTGAAGGCTTCGGTTAAAGTTGAAGGTGAGGTGGTAGGAGAATGTGGGCCGGGATTGCTGGTTTTGGTAGCGGCGCATAGGGAGAGTGTGGAACCGCAGGCGCGGGATTTGGCGGACCGGGTGGCGGGTTTGCGGATCTTTGAAGATTCCGGGGGGAAGATGAATTTGGCGTTGAAAGACTTGCCGGAGAGTGGGGAAGCGCAGGTTTTGGTGGTGAGTCAGTTCACGCTTTATGGGGATGTTTATGCGTCGCGGAGGCCGAGTTTTACGCAATCGGCGGTTTACGATCAAGGGAAGGCGCTTTATGAAGTTTTTGTTTCGGCGTTGAAGCCTTTGGTGCGTGGAGTGGAGACGGGCGAGTTCGGGGCGAGCATGGAAGTTGAGCTTGTGAACGATGGTCCAGTGACTTTAGTGATTGATGCGCGGTAGGACCGGTGTCAGCTTGGGTATTATCTCGTTTCTCGGTGTGCGCCGATGGTGGAATTGGTAGACACGCTACCTTGAGGTGGTAGTGCCCACAAAGCGTGAAGGTTCGAGTCCTTTTCGGCGCACCAAATGAGCTTGTAATTGTAAAGTTAATGGTTGTAATCGGAATTTTTCGAGATTTTCTTTGAGTTTGTGATTTCCTTATCGTAGGTTCCCGATATTACTTGTAGTTGAGTTTGTTTCGATTCAAAAATGCGGGTCTTGGCTACCGGATTTTGGCCGCCAAGATGGGAGTCATTGCGATTGCATTGGCAGCCCTGCTTTTTGTGACCTTCTCGATTGTGATGCCGGCGTTTAGTCGTTTGGAAGAGCGGGAAGTTGGGAAGAACTGGAAGCGGGTTCAGCAGACGTTGGATGTTCGTTCGACAACGCTTTTAACTCGGGCGTTTGACTGGGGTGAGTGGGACGATGCGCACCAGTTTGTTTTGGATAAGAATCTAGAGTTTGTTGAAGCGAATTTTACGGACTCGGTTTTGGAAGAGATGGGGCTCTCTTCGATGTCTTTTTTGAATAACGATGGCGGTTTGATTTTTGAGCGAGTCGATGATAAAAGTGGACGATTTTCATCGTTTGGGAATCATTTTTTTGCAAGTTTGGATGAGATTGAGGACGGCCATACGAAGCATGGATTGACGAGTTTTGAGGGTCGGACTTATATCTTTGCCCTACGTCCCGTTCTGAAAACTGGGGGAGCTGGTCCACAGGCGGGGTGGATGATTTGGACTGAAGAGCTGAATGTTCCGGCCTTGGCTAAGCTGTCCAATCAATTGGGACTCGAAGTTTCGATGCAAGCTTTTGAAGGGAAGTCTCGGTCGGATGGTTTAACGTTTGACCGGATTTCGGCGAAGGATATTGCGGCTTCTTCGACGATGACAGATTATGAAGGGCGTGCAAAGTGGGTTTTGCGCGTTCAGGATTCGAGGGAGATTTTCTCGGTGGCTCAGCAGACGGTTGGGCAGATGGGGTTGTTCCAGGCGTTTATTTTGTTGACGATGTTGTTGGGTCTCTCTTGGATTGTTAAGCGGATCGTGGTTTTACGGCTGGAGAGCATGATTCGAGATGTTCAGTTGGTGAACCACACGACGGGGGATGGATTTGTTCAGTATGAGGGGACAGATGAGATTGCCCTTTTGGGGGGCAAGATCAATGCGATGTTGACGGCGTTGAGTGATTCGGCGCATGAAATTGAAGGTCAGAAGAGCGAACTGGAGGAGATCAATGAATCGTTGGAACGGTTGATTTTGGATCGAACTCGCAGCTTGGAGCAGATGAATAGTGTTTTGCAGCACGCTCTGGATGGGATTGCGGAGCTATCAGGGGATGGTCGGATCAAGAAAGTTAATTCTTCGATCGCAAAACTCTTGGGAGGCGAAGGATTTTTTGAACGCAACTTTGAAGAGTTTCTTTCGCATGATTCAGCGGCGATTTGGCGCAATGCAGTGGGCAAGTTGCAATATGAGGCGAGAGTTGAAATTGAATTGGCGATGTCTTCTCCGACGTACGGGCGGAGGGAACTGCAGTGTGTTTTGATTGGTTTGGGTCAGGAAGAAGGGGGATTGGAGACGATCCACTTGTTTACGAAGGATGTTTCTGAGAATCGGAAAATGCAGCGTGAGATGGAGCATCAGGCGCGACGTGATCCGTTGACGGGATTGGGGAATCGGCGCTATTTGCATGATCGGCTTGAACATCATTTGGGTGTGCAGGGTAAAGATGTCGCGGTTCTGTTTATGGATTTGGATAACTTTAAGTTGATTAACGACACTCGCGGGCATAAAGTGGGAGATCGGCTTTTGCGATCGGTCGGCGAATTGATGACGAACAGTGCTGATGAGTGGACGGAGATTGCCCGGATGGGGGGCGATGAATTTACGCTGTTGGTAACGGGCGAGGACGTTTTGCCACGGGCTCGACGGTTGGCAGAAGAACTCCTTGACGTGTTTTCTAAGCCGGTGGATATTGGGGACTCGCTGGTTTATGTGAGTTGCAGTATTGGAATTGCGGTTGGTAAACCAGGCAAGACTTCGGCGATTGATATTGTTCGAGATGCGGATACGGCGATGTATCAGGCGAAAGCGAATGGAAAGGCGGGATACGAAGTTTATGATGAAGCGATGAATGCGATGGTGCATGAAAGGCTCCAGATGGAGATCGGGTTGCGCGATGCGATTGAGAAGAATCAGCTTGTACTCCTTTTCCAACCGCTTGTTTGTTTGAATACGGGGGCGATTATCGGGGCGGAGGCTTTGTTGAGGTGGAACCATCCGGAGATGGGTCATGTTTCGCCGGTGAAGTTTATTCCGGTAGCGGAGGAGACGGGTTTGATTGTGCCGATTGGGGCTTGGGTGCTTGAAGAGGCCTTGCGGGCAACGGATTTGCTTCATAACGAATTAGGGATCAAGTTGCATATGAACGTTAATCTTTCTCAGCGGCAGCTTGTTTCGGAGAATATTGGGGAGGTTGTGCGGGCGAAGTTGAATGCAAGTGGAGTTGATGCGAGCAACGTTACATTGGAAGTGACGGAAAGTATGGCGATGGAGGATATTGATCGCTCGGTGGATATTCTGAATACATTACGTGAAGTGGGGGTTGGCCTGGCGATTGATGACTTTGGGACAGGCTTTTCTTCGTTGAGTTACTTGCAGAAGTTGCCTGTGGATAAAGTGAAGATTGACCGGTCGTTTGTTCAGTATTTGGGGCAGGATTCGCGGCATACCAATGTGGTCAATGCGATTTTGCAGCTATGCCGCGCATTGGATTTGCAGGTAGTGGCTGAAGGCATTGAGACGGAGGAGCAATTGAAGATTCTGAAAGAGATTGGTTGCCCAGTTGGTCAGGGTTATCTGTTTGCCAAGCCGATGAATGTTCGAGCCCTCGCAAGCTTTTTGCAAGAGTGGGAGAACGGAGCTAAGTTGGCGGCTTGATTTCCTGGCGATTATTTGCTACCGGGAATGCAGATGCAGGATGATGTGATTGGGGTGTCGGAGGATGCCCAGACTTCATCGAACTGGTTTCGGACAGTTTTGGCTTCTTCGGTTCGTCCGAGATTTTCGAGACTCAATGCTTTGCCGTAGAGAGACCAGCCGTTGTTGGGGAGTCTTTTGAGATCGTCGTTATAGACGGCAAGGGCTTCATCGTAGCGGTTGATCTTGACGAGGAGAGCACCGAGGGTGTGGCGCACGGGTTGAATCCATTGGGGTGGTTCGGAGTAATCAAGACTGTCTTCGGCAATGATTCCTTTTTTGAGGTGGGCGATCGCTTGATCCATTTTGCCTTCGGCGACACAGATTTCGCCGTTCATGAGGTGGAAAGCGATATTGAAAATGGGTTCATAGATTACGGATTTGTCCATTTTTTCTCGGCTGGCGATGAAGAGAGCCTGTTCCATGCGAGCTTTTTCGGGGTTTTGCTTCGCGGCATGGGCCATGCTGCGGGCCATGTGTTGGAGGGTTTTTGACATCGGGTACTTGCTATCGATTTGTGGGTAGTCGAGAACTTCATCCCACATGCCAAAGCGGATGCGGACGTCGATTGGCATGTTAAGGAGACCATCGAGCCACGGCCCCATTTCGTCGTAGAGATCGGCGGGGACATTGCTGAGCATGGCATCGATGTTTTGAACGGCGATTTGCTTTTGTCCGGTCATCATTGCAGCAAATGCGAGCATGTGCCAGTTGTGAAACATGAGTCCCCACGATTCAGTTTGTTTGGGGCGCAACATTCGATATGCCTCATCGGCAACGATGGCGCGTTGGTTGGCATCGATAGCTTTTTGCCATTGTCCGACACGCACATAAATGTGGGAAGGCATGTGGAGGTTGTGGCCCAATCCAGGTTGGAGGAATCGGAGATTGTCGGCAGCTCGGAGGCCCTTTTCGGGAGTTGAAGATGCTTCGATAGCGTGGATATACAGGTGGGCCGCCATTGGGTGATGGGGGTTGATTCGCTGGACATCTTCCAGGATATTGACGATTTTGAGAGTGCCTTTATTTGGGGAACCGTCTTTATTCCACAGTTTCCACGGGTTGAGATTCATCAGCGATTCGGCGTAAAGGGTTCCGAGATCGGCATCGGTTGGATATGTTGCCCACACTTTTGCGAGGGCTTTGGAGAAGGCGGTTTCTAATTTGATTCGGTCTGTGTTGGTAGAGTTGAACCTGACTTTTGTGGCTTGAATAATTTGTTGGTCGACGAGGGGTTCATCGGACATGACGGTGATTGCTTTGGCAATTGCTTCTTCGGCTTCTTTTTCATCAGGTGGGCTAACCCAGACACTGTTATAGTCGGGTCCGTTTGAGAGGGCGATTCCCCACCACGCCATGGCACATTCGGGGTCGGCTTCGGCGGCGGCGCGGAATGATGTTTCGGCCTCATATTTATTAAATGCGTACATGAGGTTGAGGCCCTGGTTGAAGAATTTTTGGGCACGCTCGAATTTGGTTGTGATTGTTCGACCGTAATTTCCAGTTCCAGGAATGATGAGCTGGTCGGGGGTGGTTTTTGCAAGAGCGACGGACGCGATGAGGGTCGTGGTGATCATGATAATTCCGGCTCCATTGCCAAAACGTGAATGAAGATTTTGCGAAATTACCTTAAGTGATCGGTGAATTGGACCTTTGATTGGTCAGTTCGTTGGTATGGGTTGTTGTTGGGATAGACTTATTAGTGAGTGGACAAGTTAGAAGCGTTTAAGCAAGCCCAAAAGAACCGAGCGGACTTATCGAAAGAGGCGCGTGCGATGGGGATTGATGAGGCGTTTATTTCTGAATTAGTAGATCGTTTTTATCTGAAGGTTCAAGCTGATCCTGATTTGGGGAAAGTGTTTAATGATCGGATCGAAGATCGGTGGCCACTTCATCTGGCGAAGATGAAGACTTTTTGGGAATCGATTGCTTTGCGGACGGCACTTTATGAAGGGAAGCCGATGGAAACTCATCGCCAGTTGGAGGCGGCGCGACCAGAGCATTTTGTGACTTGGTTGCGGATTTGGGAAGAGACATTGAATGAGATTGCGCCGAGCGAAGCGGCGAAGAAGTATTTGATGGAGAAGGCGCAGTCGATGGGGGCACGACTTGCGAGGGGGCGATTTGGGGATGGGGTTGAGTTAGAATAGATTGTGGACTCGATTTTAGTTGAGCGATTAGAGCGGCTCAGTGACCGGTTCACTGGGGTTTATTTGAAAGTCGACGTTTTGGAAGAGCCGCCGATCTTATTTTTTCGACGGCGCATTGAAGACCATGGCGACGAGATGCGGATGACGATTCGTTTTAAGAAACGAGAGTCAGTTTATGACCGGATTTATTGGTTGGCGCAGGCATTGTTTTTGGAAGCGGCGTTTAAGGCGAACTTGAATCGGATGGAGCAGTTTGAAGATCCTCGTTTGTTCAAATCGGATGCAATTTTGGCGGGGGCGTTTTTGGCCGAATATGCTTGTGTGATCGGCACCGAGTGGGAATCGGAAGTTCATAAGAAGTTGATTGAAAGGGAGACGGATGTTAAATATGAGAAGCGTGCGGGGGCATTGATACTGAAAGCAGGCGCATTTGGTTTGGCTCCGTTTGACGTGGGGTTGGATGGGGATGTAGGAGAAATTGTTTCGGTGGGGGATCAGCGGATATTGGAGCGGATGACTCGCGTTTTGGATGAGATATCGGTTGCAGATGGGGCTACAGGAATAACTTAGTGTTTTCTTAACGTTGCAAAGTGGGTTTATCCTGGTAAATGTGCCCGCGCCCTCAGTCGGGCTTGTGTGTATGATTTGGGGCATGCGATTTGATTTGAGGAGAGTGGGGTTGTTGGGTTTCACAGTTTTGGCGTCGATCAGTTTTGGAGATAATCTCCGGGTTGCGACTTGGAATATCAGTAACTTTACCGGTGGAAATTCCACACAGAACTCTGCAGTGCAAACGGCGATGTTTGCGAGTTTTGAGGGTCGAAGTTTTCGACCGGATGTGCTTTTTGCCCAGGAAATTCAGAGTCCGACGGCGGCGAACACGATGAAGTCGTTGTTGAATTCGGCGTCCGGTAGTACGGGAGACTGGGATGTGAGCTTTGGGAGTTTGACGGGAACGAATTCGACGAGCGATACGGCGATGTTCTTTAGAACTTCAAAAGTCGGTTCAGTTTCCGCGAATTTGGTTTTGGCGGCGGGGGGCACGAGCGCAAACCCACGCGATGCTTGGCGGTTTGATTTTTCGATCAACGGCAATGCGGCGACTGGGGAGCGGTTTGGTGTTTACAACACGCATATGAAATCGGGCGATAGCTCGGCGGAGCAGAACCGACGCTTGATTGAAGCGAATGCAATACGTGAAAATGCAAATGGATTGGGGGCGAACTATCAGTCGATGGTGCTGGGTGACTTTAATGGTCAGAGTTCCAACCAGGCTTTCTATCAGGCATTGATTGGCTCGACGAGCAACAATAATGGTCAATTCTTTGACCCAATTAATACACTGGGTTCCTGGAATAACAATGCGAACTTTCGATTTGTTCATACGCAGGATCCTTCAGGTAATGGAGGAATGGACGACCGGCTCGACCAGATTTTGATGGGGGGCGAATTAGGTGATGGTGTTGGTACTGAGTATTCGGGAGTTTGGCAGTCGGTTTATTCGACGACGACTTGGAATGATCCGAACCACAGTTACCGCGTTTGGGGCAATGATGGTACGAGCTTCAATTCCAGTTTGACCGTCGGCGGCAATACGATGGTGGGTTCGACAATTGCTCAGGCGTTGATTAATGCGTCGGGGTCGAACGGTGGTCACTTGCCGGTGTTTGCAGATATCAGCTATGAGGCAGTGCCGGAACCGGCGTCTATGGCGGTTTTGGGTGGTTTGGCGTTGGTTGCTTTGCGAAGACGCAAGAAAAACTAATTTTATTTCGCTTTGGCCCCCATGCTTGAAGGTGCGGGGGCCATTTTGTTTTGCTGGTACCCTTTTGAAGTACAGATATGCGGATTGTTGAGCGATTTGGAGATGGAAAGCCAGGCTTTTCGTTTGAGTTTTTCCCGCCGAAAACGGCGAAGGGGGAAGCGAACCTCTTTGAATCGATTGCTCAACTTGGCAAGTTGTCGCCGCGATTTGTGAGTGTAACTTGTGGGGCGGGGGGATCGACTCGGCAGAAGACCCTGGATTGGGCGGGTCGGATTAAGGACGAACTTGGGCTTGAGCCGATGGTGCACATGACGTGCTTGGGGGTTCCGGAGTTAGAGATTCGCGAGACGATTGCGGGGGTGCGGTCGCGGGGATTGGTCAATGTTTTGGCATTGCGGGGAGATGCTCCAGCGGATGGTTCAGTTATTGAACAAGGTGCTTGTCACTATGCTTCAGATTTGATATCGTTGGTGCGGAATGAGGTGCCGGGGGCGTGCATTGCGGCGGCTTGTTATCCGGAGAAGCATACGGAGGCGGCTTCGATGCAAGCGGATTTGGAGGCGATGAAGCGGAAAGCGGAAGCAGGTGTTGACTTTTTCATTACGCAGCTCTTTTTTGATAACGCGAAGTATTTTGAGTTCGTGGGGCGGGCAAGGAGCATCGGGATTACTCAGCCGATTGTGCCGGGGATCATGCCGATTCAAGGGGTTGAGCAGGTTCGGCGGTTTACTTCGATGTGCGGGGCGTCGATTCCGTCGCACTTATTGAAATTGCTTGATCAATATGATGTTGCGCCGGCGGCGGTTTATCATATTGGGGTTGCTCATGCTATTGCGCAATGTACGGAATTGTTGGCGGCAGGGGTGCCGGGGATTCATTTTTATACTTTGAACAAGAGTCCGGCGACTCGAGTTGTCGTTGAGGCTTTGCAGGGTTCTGCATAGCCAACCACCTCCCCCCTTCCCCCTCCTCCTTCCGAACGAAAGGAAGAGGGGGGAATTCGATGACTCGCGTTGTTGAGGATTTGCAGGGTTACGATTCGTAAGTTGACTTTTCTTCGCGGACAAGTTTGAGCTCGATTGTGCCACCGATTGCGTGCATATACTTTTGTAGTCGGGCGAATGAGACGCGGTCGGGGTGGCGTTCAATTTCGGCGACTCGGGGTTGGGTGACGCCCATAATCTCGGCGATTTGGGTTTGGGTTTTTCCGGACTCTTTTCGGAGTTGGACGAGGCGGAGACGTTGTTCTGCCTTGGCCCATTCGTTGGCGAATTCTGGGTCTATTTTGATTCGCTCGTCAATCATTTCGTCGAGCCAATCTTTTTCTGAACTATTCATTTGATAAGTACCTTTGAAGTCTTGCATGGGCAGTTTCCAAGATTGATCGAGGTGTTCTTTTCGATTCCTTTTTGTAAACAAGAAGGACGATTAGGCGATCAGTTGTTCGGGTAAAGAAAATGCATCGGCCTTGACCATCACCAGAATCTGTAAGCATTTCAATTTTGTTTCCATAATTCTTTAGTTTGTAGCCCACGCCTAAGTCCAATTGATATGCCTTCATAGCTACAGTCAACCGCTTATGATCTTCGGCACAGAGGTCAAGTATTTCGCGCCGAATGATGTTTTTGTCGAATGGCTCGAACTTGCGCTTCATAGAATTATACGTTCTCTGTTATATTTTCGTTACATCATTTAGCGGCTTGGATGACGAGTTCGTAGGCAAGTCGGGCGTTGTCGATCAGGGATTGGCGGCTGACTTCTTCTTCATGAGTGTGGATTTTGTCCATACCGGTGGCGACGACGATGCAGGGGACACCGAGGGCATTGATTTTGTTGGCGTCGCTGCCGCCGAGGGTTGTGCGAAGAAATGGATCGAATCCACAGGCGCGGCTGGCGACAAAAGCGTTTTGGATGACGGGGCTAGCTTCAGGAATTGTGTAGGACTGATAGTGGCGGTCGTGATGGACTTCGACCTGGGCACCCCATTTATTGGCAGCGGCATTGCAGCATTCGATCATGTGGGCGATTTGGGCATCGAGGTCGGCGATGGAGGTTGAGCGAGCTTCGCCTCGGATGGTGACGCGGGCGGGCACGACATTGACGCCGGAACCGCCGGAAATGAACCCGAAACTGGCGGTGGTTTCTTCGGCAATGCGACCGAGTTTCATATTTGCGATGGCATCGGCGGCAACTTGAATGGCGGAAATTCCGTCTTCTGGATGCTTTCCGGCGTGGGCGGGTTTGCCGATGAAAGTGACATCGAGGGCATCGTGGGTAGCGGTCCGATTGACGAAACTGCCGACGGGCGGCCCGGTGTCGAGGACGTAACCGTAGGCGAGGTTGAGGTGTTGGAGTTGAAGTTCGCCGGCACCCATGAGGCCGCATTCTTCGCTGACATTGAAGAGGAGGTACACGTCGCCGTGTTCGGGTTTTTGCTCTTGGAGCATTCGGATGGCTTCTATGATTGCGGCCATGCCGGCTTTGTCATCGGCGCCTAGGATGGTGGTGCCATCGGTTTTGATGATGTCGCCATCTTCAATGATTTTGAGTCCGGCAGTGGGTTCGACGGTGTCGAAGTGGGCGCTGAGGAAGATTTTTGGCGCATATGGTTTGGTGCCGGGAAGCTTTGCGATGACGTTGCCAGCGTTCCCGCCGATTTTTGATCCGGCGTCGTCTTCGTAGTTGTCAATGCCGATTTCGGTGAGAAGGTTCTTGACATAATCGACACATTCGCGTTCTTGGAGGGAAGGGGCGTTGATCGTTATCAGAGTTTTGAAGAGATCGATGAGGCGGGTTTCGTTGACCATTTTAGTCGAACTCCGGATTATTCACTTCAACGGAATATGGTGTCGCGAGTTCCGGGTCAAGAAATACTCTGAAAGATTTTGCAAATGTCGCGCTTGAGGGTTTCAATGTATAGCTTGTGCTGGTTTTGCCCCATATAACAGTTATTTTCTCGTTTGACATCGATTCTGGGATGTAAAGCAATAACTTTTTTGCATCAGAGTTAACTATCGTAAACACATTCTTTTCTTGTTGAACGATAATTCTGCGTCCAGACTTTGGTTCGGGATCGACGAGGTAGTAATGAGTTTCGACAATATCATCCGTTTGATTCCAGATGAGTTTTTCTGGTGCTGGGTTGCGGCGATGCTTAAGTAGCTCAGCGGGTTTGTCGCGATCGGGCACAGAGTGTCCGACTCCTTCGAGGAAAGTCATTCCACCGTTGAATCCTCCGTGTTCGGATTTCCACTCATGCCACTGCTTGTCGAAGGCTTGTACTCGGTCAGCACGTCCATAGGCGGTATCGGTCGCACCATTGACCCAAGTGAAGTAGAGGTTGCGGAGATTTTCGCCTTGAGTTTCGCCGTCAGTTGGAGCAGATGCACTGGCGTTGGCAGCGGCAAAAAGATGGGGCATTTTTGTTGCGATAACAAACGTTCCATAACCGCCGTGAGAAGCGCCTGTAATGACAACTCTGTTGGGATCAACATTGCCATACAATACAAACGCGAGTTTCAGACTCTCGATGAGTGGAGCAATATTGTCATCATAGAACCCGTTCCATTCGTCGTTCGGAGCGCGAAGGGCACAATAGACATATGGGGCTTGTTCGGGTGCGTCTTTGTAATATCCATTGAACATTCCTTGCCACTGGCTATCATTCATCTCTTTAGGGCCACTTCCACCGCCATGGAGGGCGATGACGAGAGGCATTTTTTCGCCGGGTTTTGGGGAGCCAACTATTCGGACAAGGAATTTTGATTCTCTATTTGGCCCTGCAACCAGGTTATTTTCAAAACGGGTTTTAACCTGATTGTTAGTGCAGTTTTTTACGAATGCGTTCCAAGCGATCTGCCGATATTCTTCCTTCCAAGGTAGGTCGTCAAGTACCTTCGAGGGGCCATGGATGCCATCGACTCCTTCCATATATCTATCGAACAGCTCCTGAGTATTAATTTGTTTTGCTTGAGTTAGAGCGAGAAAAGCGAGAGAAGTCAGCATCGTAGAACAGAGTATGAATGACTTTTTTTAGAATTGGCGGTTATAGGGGTGGACCTTTGAAGTATTGACGTGCTATAGTTTGTTGAAATGGCTAACTTTCGGGTGAGCCAGGTCACCTCAAGGTTACAAGAGAGGATCACGGATGAAGAGTATGGTGAAAATTGGTCTCGTCGCGGTTATCAGTGCCGCACTCGTTGTTCCGGCTATGGCGCAATATGCCAAGCCGCAAGGTTTGTCGCTCCGAGCAGGATTTTTCTTTGCGCAAGGTGACGGTAAGGCATTTGAAGGTCAAAACTGGTTCACGATCGGTCTTGAAAAGAAAATGAAGGACATTGATTCAGGTAATTCGGAATCAACTGCCCATTACAGCTTGAGCTTGGATTATTACGGTAAGGGCGGATTCAGCAATGTTCCGTTGCTTTACAACTACGTTGGCCGCAATCCAGATTTCTATTACTCAGTCGGTGCGGGTGTTGGCTTTGGTCGCACACAGTCTGCGGGATCGGACAGCACGGTTGACTTCAATTACCAGCTTTCGATTGGTAAGGACTTGAATTTTGGTAGCCAGCCTTTCTTTGTTGAAGCGCGTTACTTTGGTTCGGGTCGCACGGCGCTGAGCGGTTTCTCGCTTGTCGGCGGCATTCGCTTCTAATTTGAATTGAGTCGAGACCTCCACGATCATTTTGTTCGTGGGGGTTTTTTGCTAGCTTTTTGGGACTAGAACCGAATTGGTGAACTTGGGTGGGGGCTGAGCGTTTAGCTTAAATAGAACAGCCATGAACCATTGGTTAGGTGCAACACAATTGGCCTCGAAGCACGATTTTGATACGGCGGCAGAGCAGGCACTGGTAGCAAAGTGCCGGAAGCAGGACTACGACGCCTTTGGCAAAGTCGTGGATGCGTATCAGGCACGAGTTTTAGGATATGTTCGTCGATTCGTGCGGAACGAAGACGAAGCATTAGATGTCACACAAGAAGTGTTTATCAAAGCGTTTCAAGCAATGGCAGGTTTTGATGGTCGGGCGAGTTTGAAGAGCTGGTTGTTTAGGATTGCTCATAATCTTTGTATTGATCGGGCGAGAAAGCGTGATCGATCTCCAGTGGAACTGAGTGTGGAACCGACAATTGAAGGGGACGATCCATTTGAATTTGCGGACTCCCGGTGGGATCCATCGGAAAGTTTGCTGACGGATGAGTTGGTTTCTGTGTTGGAACGAGCAGTTTCGACCATGAGTGAGAAACTAAAAACGGTTTTGCTTTTGCATGACCAAGAGGATTTGGGGTACGAAGAGATTGCGAAAGTGATTGATGTGCCTGTGGGAACAGTGAAGAGCCGGTTATTCTTGGCTCGAGCGCATGTACAGCGATATGTACGGGCATATTTGGATGGTCATATGGGAATTGATGCCGCTCCCAAGGGTGTGTCGTCGTGATGAATGAACAACTGTTAAAGAAATTGATGAATGAAGAGCCGCTGGATGCGGCGGAATATTTGACCTTGGAGCAAGCGCTTGAAGAAGGCGATGAATCTTTGGTTGCCCACTATTTTGGCGCGCAGGATCATATTGAGCCGAGCTTGGCTTGGCGAAGTGAACTGAATGAGCAGTTGCGGCAGATTGCTCCGAAGCCACAACGACGGGTGAACTGGTTTGCTTTGGGTGGATTAGTTTCGGCAGGGGCGGTTGCCTGTGCGGCGATGGTCTTTGTGATTTCACGAGCAGGCGAAGCAGCACAGACTCCGGAGGGCCCGGGCTCAACCTTGGTTGAGAATTCCAGAGGCGTTCAGCAAGAGAATCTGTTGGATGTTCCGGCATCGGAATCAGATTTGGGCTATGTTTTGGTTACAACCCATCAGGCAGATTCAGCTCAGGCTTCGCTTGGCGTTCGGTCACCGCGGTTCACGAATCGACCCGTTGCAAAAACGCTTGACTACGAGAATTGGTAATTTGACAATGTTAAAAGTTTGGCTTGGTGGGATATTTGTGGGAATGCTGGCAGTGACGGCATCCGCGCAAAATTCCACAAGCCTTTCTTTAGTTCAGATCGCGGACAAAGTAAACAAGAGCGGTCAGACGGTTAGTTATGCCGCGGTTCGGCGGTTAAGTATTCGGTCGGCGAATGGGAATCGAACTTTTGAAGAGCAGGTTCTGCGGTCTAAGGGGATGCAATATGTTTCTTATCCTAAGGGTTCTTCGTTTGAAGATCAACAGATTTATGAGCGCAATGGCAAGCGATACACTTATACGAAGTCGAACAATGAATTGAGGGTTGTTCCCATTCGAGGCGGGTATGCCGAGACGGTGGAATTGCTCAAGAAGTCCGATTCGGTCGATGGGATAGTGGTGAAAAGTGGGGATGCAGTTGCATCGCGGCCGACAATTTATGTGGAGATTCCGTTTTCACGGGGACGAGGTGGAGGCACTCACCGCATGTGGATTGATCGAGAGAAGTTTGTTGTTTTAAAGCGAACTTTTGGGGCAACGGGGACGGATGAAGTGGGCGGATTTGAAGTTTTGCGGATTGATTATTCAGCGCGGATTTCGAGCAGTAAGTTTTCTTGGCCGAAGAATGCAAAGGTGATCTCGGTTCAAGATGACCTGAGGCGCATTGCTAAAGAGCTGAATTTGAAAGCGATGATGCTACAGAATTCGGGCAAATTGGCTTTGGTGTCAGTTGGTCAGATGGACTTTGAAGAGCGAAAGATTTTGCGTCAATTTTATACAGATGGCGATAAAAAGCTGAGTTTGTTTGTGATGAGGCAGACGAGCGACCGTATTGATTTTAAGCCGGGGCGAGTAAATATGTACCGCTGGAACGCTGGGGGAATGACCCTGATTTTGATCGGCGACTACTCTGAGAGTGAGTTGCAGAAGCTGGCGAAGTCGGTTAAGTCCTAGTTTCTAGGGTTGTACGACACCCAGACATCAGTTTGCTCGTCATAATAGGGGACACGGCACCATGGCCAAAAATGCTCGGAAGAAATCCGTTCGCCCGTCGAAGAAATCCGGCTGGTGGCGCAGGATCAAAATAGTTCTCACAGTAGGTTTGATGCTGTTTATGGTTTTATTTATGGTGGGGTCAGTTTTTGCTTTTCAGAAAATGGAAAGAGCAAAAACGATGATTCCGGGGTTGCCTGACGTCATTGACAAGCTCAACAGTCAGCCATCGAAGATTATCACGGCGGACGGGATCACGATTTATCAGGTTCAAGCCGAATACCGTAAAGCCGTGCCGTTTGAGAAGATTCCGCAGCGGGTTGTGAATGCGACTGTGGCGGCGGAGGATAAGCGGTTTTACACTCACAGCGGCGTGGATATTTGGTCTTTGATGCGAATTGGTGTAGTGGCTTTGCGGGCAGGGGGGAATACAAAAGAAAGTGGTGGGGGATCAACCCTTTCGATGCAGATCGCGAAGCGCGTTTTTACGGGTGATAAATACACATTGGATCGCAAGCTGGACAATATGGCGCTTGCGGTTGAGATGGAAAAGCATTATACGAAGGATCAGATTGTTGAACTCTATCTGAATCAGGTTTATTTTGGGGAGCGAGCTTATGGAATTAGTGCCGCAGCGGATGTTTACTTTGGTAAAACGCTTGACGAATTGACACTTTCGGAAGCGGCGACTTTGGCTCGTTGTGTTCGCAGGCCGAGTGATGAGAATCCAGTTCGCAATATGAAGGTTGCGACGCAGAACCGGAATTTAGTTTTGGCGACGATGCTGGAAGAGAAGATGATCTCGAAGCAGGATTATGACGAGGCTAGGGCGGAGCCGATTAAGGTGGCGAAGCAACGACCTCAGGCGGTTTCAGGCAGTAAACTTTATCCTTACTTTGTAGATTATGTCCTGAATGAGTTGGCAAAGGAAAAGGTGGATATTTCGAGTGGCGGATATATTGTTCGTACGACCCTGAACACGAAGTATCAGAAGATTGCCGAGAAGGGCGAGAAGAAGTGGATTGACCGATTGAAAAGGTATCGCGTGAATCAGATGGCAATGCTGGTGACGGATAACAACGGTCGCATTATTTCTATGGTTGGGGGGCCAGACTATGATAAATCTGAGTTTAATATGATTTGGATGGGGCCGGGTCGACAGCTTGGTTCTAGTATGAAGCCGTTTGTCTATCTGGCAGGTTTGGATCGCGGGGTTTATGGTGAAGGGTCAACGATTTCGACTTCTCCGGTGAAGAAGCCGGGCACCCGGGAATATGTGAAAGGGGGGGCGAATCGGGGACACATTTCGATTACTTCGGCGCTTGCGAGCTCGAACAATACGGCGGCGGCGAGGGCGATTGGGGAAGTGGGTGAGGCAAACGTTTTGTCACTTTGCAAGAGGAGCCTTGGGTTCCGGCGGAGTAATTTGCAGGCGGTTCAAAGCTTGTCTTTGGGATCGGGTGAGGTTTATATGACTGAGGTTGCAGAGGCTTATTCCGTTTTGCAAAGTCATGGTGATCGTTATCCGACTTATGCGATTGAGCGCATTGAGTATCCGGATGGAAGTCAGAAATCATTTGTGCCCCAAAAAGCTCGAGCGGTGGTGAGCAGTTCTGCGGCAGAGTACGTTGATTTGGCGTTGCGGCAGGTTGTTACGAGTGGTACGGGGCGATCCGCTTCGGGAGTGCGGAATGCCCGTGGAAAAACGGGAACGACCAGCGACCACAAGGATGCTTGGTTCTGCGGCTATACAGACAAGTTGATTGGACTGGTTTGGGTGGCGAACGAACAAATTGTTGACGGCCGACCGAAAGCGACGCCGATGGCGGGACTGTTTGGGGGTCAGGGGCCAGCTCCGGTTTGGAATGACGTGATGGGTGAGATTCAGGATGCGATGGGTGAAAAATCGCGATCCTTTGGTCGGTTGCCAAGCATTTCTAGAGTGGAGCCGGACGAACCGGACGAAGATCCGGATGAGCCGACAGAACCGATTGTTGTTCCGGAGCCAACAGAAGAAGAAATTACGCCGGTAGAAACTCCGCCAGTCGGAACGACGGGTACTACAGGGACGACCGGAACGGTTGATCCGGGAACAAATACCGGAGGCGGGAATGAGGGCGGGCAAGATGTTGTTTATGTGAGTGTCTGTGCAGATTCGGGTCAGCGAGCGAATTCGTATTGCCCAGAAACTGTGAGACGTCCATTCTTTAAGGGATCGGAGCCGGGAGGCAGTTGCCCATTGCATGGGCCGACAACGGCGTACCATAGAGAAGTTGGATCAGATTTCATTGCGCAGATAATCAGAAATGTCAGTCATTCACACACCCACGGAAAATCGAATTACGATCAGGTTTTTGGTCGTACCGTTGGTCTTATTCGTCTTTTTTAGCATAACGGTTTATCAACTTTGGATCCTTCAGGTTGTCCGTTCGGATGAATTGAAAGAACAGGCGAAGATGACGGGTTTGATTGTTGATCAATCAATGGCGCCGCGAGGGAAAATCTACGATCGTTCGATGAATGTGATTGCGGATGTTCGACCGAAGATTGTTGTTACGGCGAAGCAGGCGGAAGTGAATCAGGTTCCTGAATCGTTGGATCGGCTAGCTTTGATTTTGGGGACGACCCGTAAGAAGCTGGAATACCAGATGAAGAGGAATGCGCATAAAGCGAATTTTCCGGTACCGATCTATGTAGGGGCGACGGTTCAGCAGGCGGCGAAAATTGCTGAATCGGGCACGGATTTTCCAGGGATTGGGGTTCAGATGCAGGCGATGCGCTTTGCGAAAGGGACAGATGCGCTGGAGCATATTTTAGGTTTTGTTTGGGTGCCGACTGCGGGGATTGAAAAATCGTTTAAAGAACAAGGGATTGAGTACATTCCGCCTTATGTGGGTCGGGACGGGATTGAGCGAGTTTATGAAAAGGAGTTGATGGGGAAGCCAGGTTCAACTTCTTACACAGTTGATCGACGAAGGAAGCCACTCCGCGCGGTTTTATCAGAGGCTCCGGTTCCGGGGAAATCGTTGATTCTGTCGATTGATATTGAGACTCAGAAGGTTGCGAAGGAGGCCCTGGGTGCAAACAAAGGTGCGGTGGTTGCGCTTGATCCGAAAACGGGAGAAGTGCTCGCGATGGTTTCGACGCCCGGTTATGATTTGGGGATCTATGATGGCGGCTTGACGCAGGTCGAAACGGATTCGCTTTATCAGAATAAGGATGTACCGCTTTTGATTCGGTCGATTCAGGGCCGTTATCCGCCGGGATCCACCTATAAGATTGCCACGGCTATGGCGGCTTATCAGGCAGGGAAGTTTGACCCGAGTGCGCGAGTGAGTTGTCCGGGCTATTTGTTGGTGGGGAATCGGCGGGTTAAGTGTGAGAACCATCCGGCGGCGAGTTACGATTTTAGAATGGCGATGACGAAGAGTTGCAACAGCTACTTTGGGCGAATGTCGCAACGGGTTGGTGGGGTGGACATGAAGAAAACTGCCAACCAGCTTGGTTTTGGGGTGGTGACGGGGATTGATTTGCCCGGGGAAAAGGCAGGTTTGGTGCCAGATGATGAATTTATCCAAACGACACATGGTCGTCCTTTTTCGGCGGGGGATGCAAATAATATTGGAATTGGTCAGGGTGACTTGCTGGTTACGCCCTTGCAGATGGCGTCGCTGGCGAGCTTAGTGGCTAACCAGGGCGTTAGTTATCGTCCGCATTTGGTTCGGGCGGTTTTGGATTCGGTGGCGGGAGCTAAACCGGAGACAGTTAAGCCGCAAGTGTTGCACCGGTTTGATGCGGATGCGCAGTTTTGGGCAACGATGCAGGATGCTTTACGAAATGTTGTTGTTGCGGGGACAGCGACTCGGGCGCAGATTTCGGGGATATCGGTGGCAGGTAAGACGGGAAGTGCCGAGAATTCGGCAAGTCGGCGAACCCATGCTTGGTTTGTCGGTTATGCACCGGTTGAGAATCCGAAGATTGCATTTGCAGTTTTGGTGGAAACGGCAGGTCACGGGGGGACAATCGCGGCGCCGATTGCGCAGAAGGTTGTTTCAACTTATCTGCGTAAACCTGGTCAGAAAGAGAATTCTAAAGCTTTGGATATTGCCGTAACGGTTTCCCCGGACAAGGCACCGTTGGGTCCTGAACCGGAATAGAGGGCTTTTAATTCGGTGAGAGCGGCACGGGCTTTTTCTTGCTTGGCAGTGACATCATCTCGGCTTTCGCCACCGTATTCGGGAGCACCTGCGCTGGTCATTCTTTTGACGAGCGGAGCGGTTATCTCAAAGTATTTTTGGAATCCGGTGAGGGCTTCTTCGAGGAGTTTTTGTTTAGTTGCAGGGTCTGGTTCTTGACTGGCGAGGAAAAGTCGGGCCTCGAGGGTTTCGGTCGGGATGAGTTCGGGGATTGCACGGGTCTTGAATGAGCCTTGATTTTCAACCGCGACGAGGATTTTTGCGGCCTCAATGGCAGCGGGGAGGTCGCCTTTCTTTTGCAGGAGGTCAACTTTGAGCCAGTGGGCGCGGAGGTTATTGGGGTCGTATTTGAAAACGCGATCGTTGACGGCGATGGCCTCATCGATTTTTCCGGCTTCGGCGAGTGTGCGGGCAGTGGCACGGATTACTCGACCTTGGGGCATGGAATTGACAACACTTTGGAGCCCGGCGAGTCGATCTTCAATGTTGGTTGCGGCGTACATGCTGACGAGGTAGGTGGCCTCGGGGTCGCCGAAGGGGTTCATTTTGAGTTGCTCTCCGGCGGATTGAACTTGATCACGTTGCCCTTGAGAAAGGGCGGTCATGAGAGTGGCTTTTTTTGCTTCGCCCGATGCGAATAGGGCCAAGCCGAAAATGGGCAGTACGCAACTGACGAGGATGGTTGCAAGACGGATGTTTTGAGGGACGGCTTCGGGGGACGTTCCATCGGTGGAGAGTTGGAGGGTGAGGCCGACGAGAAGGAAGAGGGCGATTCCGGCACCGAGAAATGAGAGGTCGCTATCGATCATGCAGTGGGCGGCGAGCCCGAGCGTTGCTGCGATGGCTCCGGCGCGGAAGATAGCGTGTTCGGTTGGTTGCTTTTGAAGCCCGCGGAAGGCGTAGCTGAGCCAGAATCCGGCGAGGGCGAGGAAGAGGAGCAGAGCGGCCCAACCGCCTTCGACGGCGAGCTGGAGATAGGATTGGTGGGCGAATACAGTGGGTTCGGTGAGCCCGGGTTCGGCACTGTAGAAACGGAAGGTTCCGGGGCCGGTGCCCGCCGGGTGTTTTATGGCGATTTGGACGGCGGACTTCCAAAGGTTTTGGCGGAATCCGACACTTTGCTCGGCGGTTGATCCGGAGCCGGTTATGCGTGAGAGGGCTTGAGCTTTGCTGGCGGATGCGGCGGCTTGGGTAAGGCCGAAAGCGATGATGATTCCGGCGATGACACCGAGGAGGGTGGGAGCGATTTTTTTGACCGGAGCCTTGGCGGCGATTTGAATAATTAGGAAACTGAAGAGTCCGGCAGCGAAGGCGAGATAACCGCCTTTTGATTGGGTGAGGATGAGCGCGGTGAGGGCGAGGGCGGCGGCGAGAATGGGGAATGCCTTTTTCCAAGACTCGAGTTTTGCGGTGATGCCGAGGGCGAGGAGGGCACCCACGACGAAGATGCTGGCGGCGGCGTTGGGATTGTTCCAGCCGGCAAAGATTCGGTGGGTGGGCTCGGTGGCCATTATTCCGAGGAACTCGCGGATACCGATGAGGGCAGCGACAGATATTCCCGCGCAAAGGGCTCCGGCGGCGGCGAGGGGGCCTCGTTCTCGACCCATTGTGCCAACGGCAAGGAAGAGGGTTCCGCCATAAATGAACCAGGTGAGCCATTCACCAAAGGCGGCGAATTTGAAATCGCTGAGGAGGATTGCGAATCCGAGAACAAAGACTAAGAATGTGAGGGCGAGGATAATTTTGATATTAGGGAGCTGGATGACTCGATTTTTTCGAGCCATGAAGGCGAGTCCGCCGAGGATGAGAGTTCCTAGAATGAGCCGGGCCAGGTAGGGAAGGGAACCGCCGCCGAAGAGCTCGCCGATGAGCCCGAGTTCAATGGGCCTTGGATCGATGCTGACATGGCCGCCGATGAGAGGGGCGAGAAAAAGCGCAATGAGGAGGAGATAGAAGTCGAGACGGGAAGGTGATTGTTCGGTATTGGTCATTTTTTCAGCTTCCTCCGGACAATATCGATTTTGTTTTTGGTGAGGAAAAGGGAGGCACGGACGGTGAGGGCCACGGCGGCAAATGCAATGAGAAATGGACGCGCGATGGGGGTTGCCTCGGGCACATTGTGCTTGAGGTAGTAGCGGAACATTGAGCGGTGGAATCGGGCGATCATGCGATTGGGAGCTTTATCGGTGCTACGACCGATAGCGTGAGTAATGACGGCTTGAGGGAGATATTTGACCTTATATCCCGCTTGCCATGCCCGCTTGCACCAATCGACATCTTCGCAGAACATGAAGAGCTGATCGTCGAGCAGTCCGATTTTTGACAGGCAATCGCCGCGAATGAAGAGGGCGGCACCACTGACCCAATCGACTTCGCGGGGGTCATCATGCTGCCAATCTTGCATGAGGTAGTCGCGGGTGTATTTGTTTTTTGGAAACAATCGACCGAGAAAGGTGTTGCGAAATGCGGCAGCGATGGGGTTGGGGAATCGGCGACAGGAATATTGAAGGGTTCCATCGGGATTGAGGAGCTTTGGGCCGACGATCCCGGCATCGGGATTTGAATCCATAAAGTCCTTTAGTGCTTTGATTGCACCGGGGTGGACGACGGTATCGCTATTAAGAAGGGCCTTATGGGTTCCTTTTGCGGATTGGAGAGCGAGATTGTGTCCCCCGGTGAATCCGAGATTTTTGGATTGGGCGAGGAGGATGAATTCGGGGAATTCATCAGCGACCATGATTGGGGAGCCATCTTCGGAGTTGTTGTCGACCACGATGACTTCGAAATTGGCTTCGTTTTTTGCTTCGCGGAGACTTTGGAGACATGCCCGGGTGTCTTCGATGGTGTTCCAACTGCAGATGGTGATGCTAAGGTCGAAATCCGACACTGAATCCCCTTGCCCTGATGATGGCGCCGAAGATGCTGGCAATTGCGATGAATGGGAGGGCGATTCGCTCGAGTCCGACGGCATGCTTTTTGAAGTAACGCACAAGACTGATGTGCGATTCCCAGATCATACTTTTTCGGACCTGTTTTGTGCTGGAACCGTGATGATGGAAGATCGAGAGGGAGGATTCGTACCAGCAGTCGTATCCGGCTTTTTTCATGCGGTAGAGGAGATCGACTTCGTTAAAGTATATGGGAAATTGTTCATCATAAGGATTGGTCGGGTCGGTGAATTTGGATAAGATTGAGCGGCGAAATAGGAGATAGGTGCCCATCGGTTGGGGGCCGATTTGGGAGATTTCGTAGTTGAAGTTTGGGAGGGTGTAGCTGGCGAAAACGGAATCAGGAGATTTTTTATCCAGTTTTGTGAGCTGGCCGATGATGCCGGGGATTGTCGGGAATCCGCGTACTGATCGCTGGGTTTCGCCTTCGGGGCCAATGAATTTGCAACTGAGGGCCCCGCAGTTTCTCTTCTGCGCCAGGACTTTAATGGCCCGTTCGATGTTGTCGGGGGGTAGTTCGGTGTCGGGATTGAGGGTGAGGATGTATTCGGATGTTGCGACTTTTAGGCCAATATTGTTACCTTTTGCGTATCCATGATTTTTAGTTTCGGCAAAGAGTTGGACAGTGGGGAAGGACTCTTGCACCATTTGGCTACTACCATCAGACGAATTGTTATCGACAACGATAATTTGTATAGGAGTGATGGTTTGAACCTGTAATGATGCGAGGCAGGCGCATAATTTGTCCTTTGTGTTCCAATTGACAATGACGACGCTGACCATGAAGATAAAGAATTTACCTTGAGGAGAACTTCGACAGTTTTTGGTCGTCTTGGGGGGTAGTGCGACTGGTTGAGAGGGCCTATTGAATCCAACCGGGCGAGCTTTTGGTGCCGACAATGAGGGTATAAACGAAAAGGTTGTTGAATAGCATGCCTAGCCCTATTACTTGTTGACACCGAAATTCAGGAGAAACCTTGAGAAGTAAAAAGAGAATTTTCACAACGACACTTGCTGTGCTGGCAATTGTCTCGTCTGCGTTTGCACAATTTCATTCCGTGGCAAAAGGCGAAAACGACAGCACAATTGCAAAGAAGTATGGGATTAGCACCAGCCAACTTCATAAATTGAATCCAAGCGTGAATTGGACGAAGTTGCAGATTGGTCAAAAATTGAAAGTGAGCGCGGCTAAGCCCGCACCGAAGCCCGCAGCCAAACCGAAGGCTCAAGTGGTGGGGACAAAAGTCAGCGGCAAAGTAGCCGAGATTTCGAAAACAGATGTTCTCATGCGATCTGGTCCGGGGACGACTTATGATCGAGTTGCCAAGCTGAACAAGGGTCAGAAGGCGAGCGTGATTGCCGTGAAAGGCGATTGGTATCAGGTTCAGTTTTCATCAGGAACGAAGGGTTGGATTCGGAAAGACATGCTTAAGGTCACCGTAAAAGCGGCCCCAGCGAAACCTTCGCAACCCGTCGTAGCCAAGACTCAGCCCGAAAAGGTAGAAACTCCTGGTGCCTTGCCAGAAACACCGGAAGCGCAAACCACGAAGACGGTTATCACAAATGTGCCTGAAGAGCCGGTTGCGGAAGAAGTTCAACAAACCGAAGCTCCGGCGATGAAGCCAGTGGTTAAATCCACTCCGCTTCGCATTGAGATTACGGGCGACAAAGTTAATATTCGCAAAGATGCTTCGACGAGTGCGGCGAAGATCGTGACAGTGACCGAGGGACGCGTTGCGGACGTTTTGTTGCGGAAGAATGGTTGGTACAAGGTTAAGTTCTTGGGCGGGACGATTGGTTGGGTGCATGGCGACTTTGTGAAGCCAACAAGCCCAGATGCCAAGGATCGCAAGCCAGTTGCGGCGACGAAGACTGTTTCGGGCGGGGCAGCGGATTTGATCACGACAGCGAAGGCGCAGATTGGCGTTCGGTATAGCTGGGGTGGCACCAGCCGGGGCGGATTTGACTGCTCAGGGTTTGTCCAGTTTGTCTATTCGAAGCACGGCGTGAGTTTGCCGCGCACATCGATTTCTCAGTCTCAGACGGGAGCCAAGGTTGCGCGGGCGGATTTGCAGGTCGGCGACTTGGTCTTTTTTGCAACTCGGGGCGGGAGCCGCGTGAGCCACGTTGGGATTTATATTGGAAGCGGGAATTTTGTTCATGCTTCGAGTGGCGGCGGTCGAGTTCGGATTGATGCTTTGAGTAAGGATTATTACAATAAGCGATTTGTTGGGGCTCGCCGGGTTGGCAAGTTTAACAAAGCGCTTGTCGAATCAGCGAAAGCTGAGGTTGGTCAGAAGGCGATTCCGGAGAAAGAAGGCCCGCCGATCGGCTAGAGGTTTTGTCAGGAGGCCCAGGGAGGTTGCACGCTTTGGGCTCTGTGAGCTAGAATTTGTTTCCTTAACGTGCTCCGGTCGTCTAGCGGTTAGGACGTCGCCCTTTCACGGCGAAGGTCGCGGGTTCGAATCCCGTCCGGAGTACCAATCTTCATTTTGTCTGAACCTGACACATAGGTTACAAGTAGTTCCTGACACATAGGTTACACTTTTATGTCTCCAAATGGGTTGTCTAGCGGTTGCAGTGTTTTTTCATCTAGGTCGATATAGCCAAGG
>Ga0075012_10000702_pt1 | contig 35091 bp, 29 predicted proteins | sample All_14_2_FD_71474 | JGI IMG/M metagenome (GOLD analysis project Ga0075012, IMG submission 71474) | Freshwater microbial communities in response to fracking from Pennsylvania, USA - Allegheny Zone_MetaG_DW_15 | ecosystem: Environmental > Aquatic > Deep subsurface > Groundwater > Drilled...
CGACCTCGAGGTCGGTATTCACATCGAACAGCTTGTCGCAGATGGCGGTGAGCGGTTGGCGGCCGCTCGCCAGGCGGTTCGTCACGGGATCCAGCGCGTCCGGATCCTCATTGATGCCGATGCGCAGCGTGCCCTGTGCCAGGGCGGTGCCGGCCCAGCCCATCATGAGCGCCAAGGCAAGAAGTCGAAGCCCGCGTGTCATTCGTCCGCTCCTTCTGCTGTCATGAACCGGTCGCTTCGGCCAGGGGCCGTTCGCGGAATCGTTCGAGGAGCCGCGCGAGGCGCGGCTCCACCGGCCGCGTCAGGGCGGGGCTCAGCCCTGTCCATTGCGGGACGTCGCGCCAATGGTGGCAGGCCACCGCATGGCCGCCGGGATCGTCTTCCAGCGTCGGTGCCTCCGCCGCGCAGCGCGCAGTGGCGAAGGGGCAGCGTGGGTGGAAGTGGCAGCCGGTCGGCGGGTTGATCGGGCTCGGCAGGTCGCCTTCGAGAAGAGCCTTGCGCTGCGTCGCCACCTCCGGCGCCGGAATCGCGTCGAGCAGCGCACGGCTGTAGGGATGACGTGGCTGGTCGAAGATGGCGGCGGTCGGCGCGACCTCCACCAGCTTGCCGAGATACATGACCGCGACGCGGTGGGCGACATAACGCACCGCCATCAGGTCATGCGAGATGAAGAGCAGGCTGATGCCCATCTCCCGCTGCACGCGCCGCAGCAGGTTGAGGATCTGCGCCTGGACGGAGACGTCCAGCGCCGAGACCGGCTCATCGCAGACAATGAATTGCGGACTGAGTGCCAGGGCGCGCGCAATGCCGATTCGTTGCCGCTGCCCGCCCGAGAATTCATGCGGGTAGCGCCCCATATGGCGGGCATTCAGGCCTACCATCTCGAGCAGTTCCGCCACGCGGCGATCGATGCCGCTGCCGGCATCGACGTGATGCACATGCAGCGGCTCACCGATGATCTCGCGGACCGTCATGCTCGGATTCAGCGAGCTGAACGGGTCCTGGAAGATGAGCTGGAGGTTGCGGCGCTGCGAGACCATCACGCTGGCATCCAGACCCAGCAGGTCCCGGCCGCGAAAGGCGATCTCGCCGGCGGTCGGCTCGATCAGGCGCAGGATCAACCGGCCGGTGGTGGATTTGCCGCAGCCGCTCTCACCCACCAGGCCGAGCGTCTCGCCTTCCGCGATGTCGAAGGACAGGCCGTCCACCGCGGCCACGCGCCCGCGGCCGCCGAAGAAGCCGCCGAGTGGAAAATGCTTGCACAGGTCGCGGACCCGCAGGAGCGGCTCGGTGGTCATGCCACGCGCTCCAGCGGCGCCATATGACAGGCCGCGGCATGGCGCGGGGCGAAGGGGCTCAGCTCCGGCGCGGTCTCGCGGCAGACGGGGCCGGAGAAGGGACAACGTGGTTCAAAGACGCAACCCGGCGGCAAGTGTCGCAGGTCCGGCACCGCGCCATCGATGCCGACCAGCGGCCGGTCGCCCGGCTCCGCCCGCGGGATCGCGCCCAGCAGGCCGACCGTATAGGGGTGCTCGGGATTGCCGATGATGCGCGCCGAGGGGCCACGCTCCACCACGCCGCCGGCATACATCACGACGATGTCCGAGGCGAGGCTCGCGATCAGCCCGATATTGTGGGAGATCAGCATGATCGCGGTGCCGCGCTCGCGCTGGATCTCCCGCAGCAATTCGATGACCTGCGCCTGGACCGTGACGTCGAGAGCGGTGGTCGGCTCGTCGGCGATCAGCAGGCGCGGATTGCAGGCCAACGCCATGGCGATCATCGCGCGCTGCCGCATGCCGCCCGACAGCTTGTGCGGATACTCATCGAAGCGGCGTTCCGGGGACGGGATGCGCACCTGGCGCAGCAGTTCTACCGTCCGGTCGCGGGCTTCCCTGGCGCCCACCGATTCATGCGCGCGGATGGCTTCCATGATCTGGTCGCCGACCGTGAAGGCCGGGTTGAGCGAGGACATCGGCTCCTGGAAGATCATGGAGATGGCGCCGCCGCGCAGCCTGCGCACCTCCTTCTGTGGCAGCGCCAGCAGGTCGCGGCCCTCGAACAGGATCTGCCCCGCATGAATGCGCGCGGCGCCGGCCAGCAGGCCCATGATCGCGAGGGAGGTGACGCTCTTGCCACTGCCGGACTCGCCGACGATGCCGACGCAGCCGCCGGCGGGGATGTCGAAATCCGCATGCCGCACGGCGGGCACGCGGCCGCCCTCGGTCGCGAAGCTGACCGACAGGCCGCGCACCTGCAACAGCGGCCGGGTATCGGCCGTCGCCGTCAGTGGCATGTCGTGGGCCTGTCCGCCGGCACCATCCATGGTCTCAATCCGCCAAGGTCGCACGGCCGTCCACGGCGACCGCGCCCTGTCCTTCAGGCCGCACGAGGAGCGGGTTGACCTCCAGGTCGATCAGCCGGTCGCCCAGGTCGTGTGCCAGCCAGCCGATGCGGACCATGGCATCCACGATGGCCGCGACATCCAGCAGCGGACGGCCCCGCGCGCCGTGCAGCAGCGGCGCGAGGCGCAGCGAATCCACCATCGTCCGGGCTCGCTGAGGCGTCAGCGGCGCGGGTGCGACCGCGACGTCCTTCAGGATCTCGACGGCCGTGCCGCCGAAGCCGACCAGCACGACCGGGCCGAAGACCGGATCGCGGCGGGCGCCGATGATGATCTCCGCTTCGCCGCGCACCATCTCCTGCACGGAGAAGCCATCGATCCCCGCGCCGGGGGCTTTCGTCGCGACGGCATCGCGCATGGCGGCCACGGCCGCTTCCACCGCGGCCGCGTCGCGCAGCCCGACGGCGACCGCGCCGACATCGCTCTTGTGCACGATGTCGCGTGAAACGGCCTTGAGCACGACCGGGAAGCCGACCGCGGTCGCTGCCTGCGCCGCGGCCGCCGCGTCCGGCACGATCACTTCCTTCGCAGTCGCGATGCCATAGGCAGTGAGGGCGGCCTTGACCTCGCTTTCCGTCACCGCACCGGACGGCAACGCGACGACGGTGGGAAGCCCCACGGGCCGCTCCGGTGCGCCGAACTCTTCCGTCCGCAGCGCATCGTGCTGCGCGACGAGCTCCAGCGCGCGCAGCGCATCCTCGAAGCGATCGAAATAGGGCTGATCGAGCTCGCGCAGCGCCTGCCGCGGCTTGTCCGCGCCATGGCCCGGCGTAATCGCGACGAAGCAGGGCTTTGCGGATTCCTTGGCGAGCTCACCAAGGATGCGCGTCTTCTCCGCGAAGGCGGGCATGGAGGTCAGCACCACCAGGCCGTAGGACACCGCATCGTCCGCAAGCAGGATCTCGGCCGCGGTCCTGGTGATGTCGACGCTGTCGGGCACCTTCCGCCCGCCGGTGTCGATCGGGTTGTCAGCCTGGGGCGGCAGCAGGATCTCGCTGAGCTTCTCCTTCGTCGCGTCGGACAGCGCAGCCAGGCCGAGCCCGGTCTCCGTCAGCCGGTCCGAGGCGATGCCTGCGCCGCCGCCGGAGGTGGAATAGACGCCCACGCCACCGCGGCGACGCGGCTGCGGATGGCGTACCATGATGTTGGCCGCCCGCACCATGTCGTCCGGGTCCTTCGCCTGGACGACGCCGGCTTCCCGGCAGATCGCCTCGAACACCTCGAAGGATCCGGCGAGGCTCGCCGTGTGGGACCGCGCCGACTTCACACCGGCCTCGGTGCGGCCGGTCTTGACCATCAGCACGGGCTTGCCGGCATCCCGGCAGGCCATGATGGCGGAACGGAAGCGCGGCCCGTTCTGCAGGCCCTCGACATAAAGGCAGACGGCCTTGGTCGCCGGATCCTCCGCCATGAATTCGAGGAAGTCGCAGATCTCAAGGTCGGACTGGTTGCCGAGCGAGACGCAATTGCGAAACCCGATGCCATCCGCCGCCGCACGGTCGAAGACGGACACCATCAGCGCGCCGGACTGACTGATGAGCCCGATATCGCCAGTGAGCAGCCGGTCGGTGTCCAACACCACCGAGGAGCAGAGCGGCATGTGGTGATGTGGGACAATCAGCCCCATGCAGTTCGGCCCGACGATCCGCATGCCGGCCTTGCGGGCGACGGAGACCATCTCCGCCTGCAAGGCGGCGCCTTCCTCGCTGGCCTCGGCAAAGCCGGTGGAGATGATGACGCAGCAGCCGACGCCAGCCTCCGCCGCCGCCGCGACGTTGTCCAGCAGCGCATCGGCCGGCACGGCGAGGATCGCGACCTCCGGCGGCACCGGCACGTCGGCGAGGCTCGGATAGCTGGTGCGGCCCAGCACTTCCGGCCGCCCGCGGTTGATCGGCACCAGATCCCCGGTGAAGCCGTGCTTCACCAGGTGGTACATGATCCGCCCGCCGAACTTCGCGCGGCTTTCCGAGGCACCGACCACGGCGACGGAGGCGGGTTCCAGGATGCGGCCGACCGACAGACGGGGCGGGACCTGAAGGGCTGGGCTGGTATCCATCTGCGGCTCTTTCAGAGAAAGGCGGACATGCCGAGCGTCTCGCGCCCGACGATGAGGCGGTTGATGCCGCCCGTGCCATCGATGGCCGAGAGCATGGCGGCGTCGCGCCAACACCGCTCCACGCCCGCATCCACGGCGGTGCCCTGGGCGCCCATGCACTCCATGGCGGCCTGGCAGACCGCGACGGCGGTATCCACGGCGAAGACCTTCGCCATGGAGACATCGCGCGGCGAACGGCGCCCGGAATCCAGCACGGCAAGCGCGTTCAGGCAGAGCAGCCGTGCCGCCTGCAATCGGATCACGGCGTCGGCCAGCACCACCTGGATCGCCTGGAACTTCGCGATGGGTCGCCCGAAGGCGGTGCGGTCCTTCGCGTAGGCAACCGCCTTGTCCAGCGCCCGGCCGGCGATGCCGACGGCCTGGATGCCGATGAAGGCGCGCGAGGCCTCGATGCCGCGATGGAACTGCTCGCCGCCGGCTCCCGCCTCGCCGAGCAGGTTCTCGCGCGGCACGCGCGCGCCGTCGAAGCTGATCTCCGCGAGGGAGACGTTCTTCAACCCCGTCGTCTCGATGTCCTGGCATTCCCAGGGCGTCTCGGCGCGTTCCACCACCAGCCGCGACAGGCCGCCATCGGGATCGAGCACCATCAGCGTCATGATGTCGGCGATGCCGCCGAGCTTCAGCCAGCGCTTGCGGCCGGTGACGACGTAGTGGTCGCCATCCAGCACCGCCTTGGTGCGGAAGGCGCGCATGTCGGACCCGGCCTGCGGCTCCGTAATCGCGGCGGTCGCCACCAGGTCGCCGGCGAAGAGGCGCGGCATCCAGCGTTGCTTCTGCTCCGCGCTGCCAAGGTAGTTGATGGTGCGCGGCGGCACCACCTCGCCGAACAGCACCGGGCCGCGCGCGATGGCCTCCAGCAGGATGCCGTAGGCGACATAGCTGAGCCCGGCACCGCCGAGGTCCTTCGGGATGGTGCTGCCGATATAGCCGAGCGGCCGCAGCGCCTTCATTCCCTGCCGGTACTGCGCGGCGGTCAGCTTCCCGCCGGGCGGCACCGAGGCGGCGAGCGGCTCGATCGTGTCGCGGATGACGGCGGCGACCTGCTCCTGGAGATTTCGCGTCGCCGCCGTGTCGAAGATGGTCACGTCAGCGGCCCTTGAAGATCGGGGCGCGCTTTTCCCGTTGCGCGGCCAGCCCTTCCTTTTGATCCGCCGAGGCGGCGCAGATGTTCGACCAGTGCGTCTCCAGTTCCCGTGCCGCGCCGGGGGAATGGACGTATTGCGCGCGCACCGTCTCCTTGATCGCCTGGAAGACGATGGGCGCGCCGCCCGCGAGGCGCTGCGCGATGCGCGCCACCTCGGCGTCGAATTCCTCCTCGGGGATGACGCGGGTGACGAGGCCCATCTCCTTGGCCCCGGCCGCGTCCAGGTCCTCGCCCACGATCAGCAGGTCGAGCGCGCGGTTGCGGCCGATATAGTGGGTCAGCCGCGTCAAGCTCATGCCCCAGCTCGGCACCACGCCGATATAGGCGTCGCCAGTGCGGAAGCGCGCGGTGGTGGAGGCAAGGCGCACGTCGCAGGACATACCGATGGCGAAGCCGCCGCCGATGCACCAGCCACGGATGGCGGCCACCACCGGCTTGGGGAAGGTCTCGATCCGATCGAGCACGGAGCGACCGAGCTCGCGGAAGGACGGGCCGGAGCCGGGACCGCCGCCCGACGCCTTCAGATCGGCGCCCGCGCAGAACGCCTTGGTGCCCGAACCGGTCAACACGACGCAGCGCGTCTCCTCGCGCGCTTCGAGCTCCGACAGCGCGGCGAGCACGTCGCGCATCAGCCCAGCCGAGACAGCATTCACCGGCGGGCGGTTGAGGGTGATGGTCGAGACGCCACCCTCATGCGTCACCAGAACCGTCTCGTAGCTCGTCACGATGTACCCCCACCCCGACACACGCCGTCGCGCCGTGACGCGCGATACGCCCCCACCACGACACGCCGACTTCGGCGATGCCGATGCAGACCGCCCCGGTCACCGCCGTCCGGCTGCACGGCTGGTGAAGGGAGCAAGCCACGTGCCACTGCGATTCGACGCAGTTGATGTAGCGCAATGCGATCTCATTAGGTGGTTGGCACCACATGAATTGGCAGGCCCTTCACCGGGCTTGCCGCTCCGCGCATCAAACGATCGTGCGCTTGCTCAACTATGCGGCAGCGGCGGCACGCGCCATCATCCGCTGGAACTGGCCGGCCGACGGGCGTGCCAGGCCCAGGTGATCGCGCAGCGTCGTGCCCTCGTATTCGGTGCGGAAGATGCCGCGCTTCTGGAGCAGCGGCACGACCTGCTCCACGAAGACCTGGAGCTGATTGGGGAAGTAGGGCGGCATGACGTTGAAGCCGTCGCAGGCCCCTTCCTCCAGCCAGCGCTGCATCAGGTCGGCGAGTTGCTCCGGCGTGCCGACGAAGTTCTGGTGCGCGCGGGACCGGGCGATGAAGCGCGCGGCCCCGTCGATCGTCAGATTCCGGCGTTCCGCTTCGCCCAGCAAGGTGTCGGCATTGGCGGTCGGCTTCTTCGCCTGGCGGATGAGCTCGACCGGCAGCCGGTCGGACGGGCTGTAGTCATAGAGCGGGAAGTTGAGGTTCTCGCTCAGCATCCAGATGCCCACTTCGGGGTGCACCAGGTCGCCGATCTCTTCCTCAAGCCGCCGGACCTCGGCTTCGGTGGAGCCGAGCAGCGGCGAGAGGCCAGGCATGATCGCCACCTCATCGGGCCGACGGCCGTATTTCGCCATGCGCGCGTGGGTGGAGGCGCGGAACTCCTTCGCCTCCTCAATCTGGCTCTGCGCGGTGAAGATCGCCTCTGCGACCAGGGCGGCGAATTCGCGGCCGGGTGGCGACCCGCCCGCCTGCACCAGCACCGGCCAACCCTGCACCGGCCGCGGCTGCCGCAACGGGCCACGGATGCCGAAGCTGTCGCCCTGGTGATCGATGGGACGGATCAGCGCCGGATCCAGGAAGCGCCCGGTCGCCTGATCCCGCAGCAGCGCCGCATCGTCCCAGCTATCCCACAGGGCGGTGCAGGCATCGATGAACTCGCGGCCGCGGACATAGCGGTCGGCCTTCTCCATCGCCGTGCTGCGGTTGAAGTTCAGCGCCGCCTTGTCCTCCCAGGTGGTTACCACGTTCCACCCGGCCCGACCGTCGGTCACATGATCCATCGTCGCGAATTTGGACGCGATGGCATAGGGCTCGTGATAGGTGGTGGACAGGGTGCAGACGAGCCCGATCCGCTCCGTCACGCCGGACAGGGTCGAACAGAGCGAGACGGGATCAAGATTCGAGGTTGCCTGCCGCCCGAAGAAGCGGCCGTCCTTCTCGCGCGTGAACAGCGTGTCGCCGACGAAGAACAGGTCGAACTTGCCGCGTTCCGCAAGCTGGACCTGGGTGCGGTAGAAGCTGAGCGCGGAGAGCTCCGAGGCTGGTGTCGTCGGGTGCCGCCATCCCGCGATGTGATGCCCGCCGGGATAGATGAAGAGCCCGAGATGCAGTTGCCGTTTCATGGTGGGTGTCCTCCTGGCGGCTCGATCACGCGGCCTGGGCGGCGAAGACGCTGACGGGGCGCGGCAGGTCGAGATGCTCGCGCAGGGTTCCGGCCGTCGCCGTGGTCGGGCGCAGGCCGCGCTGCCGTAACAGGGGCAGAACCTCCGCCACGATCTGCTCCGCGTCGTCGGGCAGCACCGCGGGCAGGATGTTGAAGCCGTCGCAGTCGCCGGCGGCCAGCAGCGCCACCAAATGGTCGACGAAGTCGGCCGGCGTGCCGACGAAGCGTGGCGTCTGGTCTGGCACCGCCGCGGGGTCGCTCATGGCATCCAGCCGTGCCGCCCGGTCCCGGGCCCCTTCGGTGGTCGGCGCCAGCAGCGCGGAAACATTCAGCAGGATGCTCAGGGCATTGCGCGGCCGCGCCGCCGCAAGGTCGCGCAGCCGGGCTGCGACGTCGCAGCGGTCGGTGAGGAACAGCTCCGCGCGGGCAGCGGCGAGGCGCAGCCCCTCCTCCGAACTGTCCCGCATGACGATGACCGGATGCCCCTGGATCGGCCGCACCGCGACCAGTGGCCCGCGCACCTGGAAATACGATCCGGCGTGGTTGATCGGATGGATCTTGGTGGAATCCGCGAAGACGCCGCTCGCCTTGTCGGCGACGACCGCGCCGTCCTCCCAACTGTCCCACAGCTTGCAGGCGACCTCGATGTACTCCGCCGCACGGGCGTAGCGCGCGGCGCGATCCAGCATGCCCGCATGGGCGAAATCGGCTTCCTGCTGGCCGGCGCCTTCGGTGTCCAGCACCCAGGCGGTGCGGCCGGCCGAGAGATTGTCCATCACCGCGAAGGCGCGCGCGGTGTGGAAGGGCTCCGTGTGCGCCACATAGACCGTGGCGCCGAGCCCGAGCCGGGAGGTGCCCGCGATGAGCGAGGCGATCAGCGGCATGCTGTCGAGCAGCAGCGCATCGCCATCCCCCGCCAACAGTCGATCGGGCGTGCCGGCGGGCGGCAGGAAGAACAGCGCATCGAGCCCGCCTTCCTCGGCGAGGCGGGCGATCCCCTTGTAGGAAGGCACGCGGCCCGGTCCGCGCGCGAGGGAGGAGGCGCGCCAGGCCGCCGGGTGGTCGCCATGGCCCGTCACGGACATCGTCAGCTTCATCGCGCCATCCTCATTCGCAGAGCACGTTGACAAGGGCCTGCCGGCGCTCCGTGCGGATCACATGGATGGCGCGAGACAGGGCTTCGGGCAGATCCTCGGCGCGTTCCACCCGCTCGCCATGCCCACCGCTCGCCTGCACCAGCATCTCGTAGGCCGGCGCAGGGGAGAGGGAGATGAAGGGCAGTGCGTTGGCGCGCGAGGACCGGCCTTCCGGATACATGGCCGAGGTGGCGCGCCGCACCGCGCCCCATTCGCCGTTGTTGAAGATGACGGTCAGCAGCGGTAGCCGCTGCGCCTGCGCGATCTGGTGGCAGGCGGTCGGGTTGGCGAAGATGTAGGCGCCGTCGCCGAGCGTCGCGACGACGAGGCGATCCGGTTTGGCGAGCTGCGCGCCCAGCGCGGCCGGCAGCCCCCAGCCGAGGCCGCTGACGGAGGAACTGCCGAAGAAGGAGCTTGGGCGTTCGAGCTGCGCCGCCTCGGGTAGGAAGGGGTATTCGTTGACGATGATCGCCTCGGGTCCTGCGGCCTCGACAATGCAGTGGCTGATCCAGGCACGGCCCATCGGCGTCGCTGCGCGGGCGCGGCGAAGCGTCGCCTCGCGGCTCTTCGCCAGTGCCTCGCGATGGGCGGCCACCTTGGCGCGGCGTGCCTCCGGCCCCGCCGCCTGGGGGCGTGCGGCGAGTACCGCGTCGAGCGCACGCAGTGCCGCGGCGGGCTGCGCCGCGATGGTGACGTCGGAGGCGAAGCCACGGATCGGGTAGCGCGCGAAGAGCGGGTCGGGCCCGATCTGGATGACACGGCAGTCCTCGGGCGGCTCGCTGCCGGGCAGCCAGGGCACGTCGCTGTCCAGCACCAGGATCGCATCCGCCTCGTCGATCCAGGGTGCGAGCTCATGCCCCACATGCATCGGGTGCGAGGCCGGCAGGTTCAGGTATCGCGCGCGATATTCCACCACCGGCAGGGCGTGGTTCGCGGCCAGCGCCGCAAGCGCTTCCACGGCCGCCGGGTCGATGCCGGATCGGGTCGCGATGACCAGCGGATTTTGCGCCCCGGCGAGCAGATCGGCTGCCGCTTCCAGGGCAGCAGCGTCCGGTGCGCCGCCGGTGGCGGCCGTCATGCGCGGGGCCGGCGGCATCGGCCGCGGATCGGCCGGTTCCGCCAGCACCTCGCGCGGCAGCGAGAGATAGACCGGGCCGCGCGGCGCACTGTTGGCGATGGCGAGGGCGCGATCCACGACGGTCACGACCTGCCGCGCATCGCGCAGCTCATAGTCCCAACGCACCATCTCGCGCACGATGGAGGCCTGGTCGAACATCTCCTGCGCCCAGTGGATCGGCATGGAGCGTGCGCCGGGCACGCCATCCTCGAAGATCGGCGTGCGGCCGGCGGCGACCAGCATCGGCACGTTCTCGCGCGCGGCATTCATGATGCCGGCCAGCGCATTGGCGGTGCCGACACTGACATGAACCATGACGGCCTGCGGCCTGCCGGTGACCATCGCATAGCCATGCGCCATGCCCACCGCGGCGTTCTCATGCGGCGCGAGCACCGGCTTGGGCAGGGCGTCGCCGTCTACGCGGGCGAAGGCCTCGATGACCGAAGGGAAGTCGGTGCCGGCATTGCCGAAGAGGTAGTCGACGCCGCGCATCCGCAGCAGGCGCAGCCAGGCTTCCGCGACCGTCGCGTCCTGCCCGGCATCGGCATGGCTGAGGGGCGGCCCCTCCTGGGTATCGGGCATGATGAAAACCTCGTCGAAGTCGGGCCGCCGGCGCGGCATCGCGCCGGGTCGGCGGTCAGGGATGCAGGGCGGCGAAGATGGTCGCCGCGACAGTCGCGAAGAGCACCAGCGTCGTGGCCATCCAGGCCATCAGCCGGGGTTCCCCGGCAATGCGATCCGTCGGGTCGATCGCGAGCGTCGAGGCCGGCGGCAGCGGCCCCGTGGCCCATCCGGTCATGGCGAGGCTGAGCGCGTAGCGATCGTCCCGCGGCGCCACGGCATCCGGCATCGGGTCATCGTCGGGCTGGGCGGTCCGCCGCGCCTCCAGCACCCGCATCACCGCGCGGACGATGCCGCGATAGCCGGTGCAGCGGCAGAGATTGCCCGACAGTTCCTCCCGCACGCGCTCGGCATCCGCATCGGGCAGGCGCAGCACGATGTCGCGCGCGGTGACCAGCATCCCCGGCGTGCAGTAGCCGCATTGCAGCGCGTGTTCCTGGCTGAACGCCTCGCGCAGCGCGGCCATCACCTCATCATCCGCGAAGCCTTCGATGGTGCGGACCGCCGCGCCGTCGCAGGTGCCGGCATGGGTCAGGCAGGCGCGCGCCGGGGCGCCGTCGAGCTCCACCGTGCAGGCACCGCAGACGCCGTGCTCGCAGCCGAGATGCGTGCCGGTCAACATCAGCTCGCCGCGCACCAGGTCGGCCAGATGGGTGCGCGGCTCGACCGAAACCTCGGCGGGCTCGCCATTCACCGTCAGATGGACCGTGAGCCGGGTCATGCCTCGTTCCTCGCCATGGCGACCGCGCGGATCAGTGCCGTGCGCCCCAATGCCGCGCGCCAGGGGTGGAGCGGCTGCAGCGGCGCCAGGATGCGCGGCGCCTCCGCTTCCGGCGCCGCCATCAGCGCGGCGGCATCGGCGATGACCAGCGGCGGGGAGTCCAGCGCCGCCAGCACCGCGCGCGGCACCTCACCGGGCACGGCAAGCACGCAGGCCGTCGCCTTGGAGAATTCGCCGGGCTTGCGACAGAACTTCCAGTGGCCCCAGCGGGTGGTCTCCGGCAGCACGGGCAGTTCCACCGCGCAGAGCACCTCGTCGGCTTCCAGCGCCGTCGCCAGCAACCCGGTCACGAAGGCGTCCAGAGGGATGCGTCGCTCGCCCTTCGGGCCGAGCACCACCGCCTGGCCGGGGAAGGCCGGCAACACGGCCACCCAATCCGCCGCAGGGTCGGCATGCGAGAAGCTGCCGCCAATCGTGCCGCGGTTGCGGACGGGCCGATAGGCGATGCGCCGCGCGACGCCGCTCATGATCCGGCCGAGCGGCCCCGGGATCGCGCCATCCTCGATCGCCGCATGGGTGACGCCGGCGCCGATTCGCACCATGCGGCCCTGGATCGAGACCGCCGCGAAATCCGGCAGGTGACGCAGATCGGCGAGCGCCTCCGGCTGCGCCATCCGCAGGTTCAGCATGGCGCCGAGCGACTGGCCGCCCGCCACGGGCCTTGCGCCGCCCTGGAGCAGCGCGACGGCCGCCGTCCAACTCGCGGGCCGCTCATAGGCGAAGGGGGCGGGCTTCATCGGCTGCGCGCCTTCTCGATGGCCGCCAGCACGCGTTCGGGCGTCGCGGGGATGTCCATCACCTCCGCACCCAGCGGATGCAGCGCGTCGTTGATCGCGTTCACGATGGCCGCGGGCGGGCCGATCGCGCCACTCTCGCCAAGCCCCTTCTGGCCGAAGCGAGTCCAGGGGCTGGGCGTCGCCATATGGTCGATGCGGATGTCGGGGACCTCCGCCGCGCCGGGCAGCAAGTAGTCAGCGAGCGTGCCGGCGAGCGGCTGACCGGCCGCATCGAAGGGCATCTCCTCATAGAGCGCGGTGCCGATGCCCTGGGCCACGCCGCCGAGCACCTGCCCGTCCACGATCATCGGGTTCAGCAGCGTGCCGCCATCCTCGACGATCAGGTAATCCTCGATCGTCACCTCACCAGTGTCGGTGTCGACGCGCAGCGTTACCGCATGGCAGGCGTAGGAATGCGTGCCGGTGTCCGGATCGGGCCGGTAGCCGGCCGTCACTTCGAGCCCGCCGGTGTCGACATCGCGCGGCAGGTTCTGCGGGCGGCGATACCAGGTGCGCGCCACCTCATCGAGGCTGACCGAGGCGGTGCCGTCGCGACGGCGCACCGCGCCGCCCGAAAGCTCCACCGCATCGGGTTCGCTCTGCAGCAGCGACGCGCCGATGCGCAGCGCACGCTCGCCGAGCAGGCGGCAGGCCTCGGCCACCGCGCCGCCGCCCATCACCGCCGCGCGGCTGCCCCAGGTGCCGGTCGAATAGGGCGTCAGCGCCGTGTCGCCATGCACCACGCGCACCCGCGCGGTGGGGACGCCCAGCACCTCATGCGCCACCTGGGAGAAGGTGGTCTCCATGCCCTGGCCGTGGCTTTGCAGGCCGGTGCGGATTTCCAGCACGCCGTCGGGGCTGAAGCGGGCCGTCGCCTGCTCATAGCCCGGCACGAAGGGGATGCCCCAGCCGTGATAGACAGAGGTGCCGTGCGCGCCCTGCTCGCAGAAGACGGACAGGCCGAAGCCGACGCATTCGCCCGCCGCGCGCCGGGCCATGATGCGGTCCAGATCCACCTGCGCCAGGGCGCGCCGCAGCGCCTCGGGATAGTCGCCGCTATCGAACACCTTCCCGACGATGTTGCGGTAGGGCATGGCCTCCGCCGGCACCAGGTTGGCGAGGCGGATCGCCGCCGGCGTGATGCCGAGCTGCCGCGCCAGCGCATCCAGCGTCGTCTCCATCGCGAAGCAGACGCCAGTCCGCGCCACACCGCGATAGGGCAGGATGCCCGGCTTGTTCGTGCAGGCCGACACGGTGCGATAGGCAAAGCGAGGCAGCACATAGGGCCCCGGGAAGATCGACCCGATCTGCGCTGCCTCCAGGCAGGCGCTGAACGGGTAGAGCGAATAGGCGCCGGAATCGACGACGGCATCCACCTTCGCGCCGAGCAGCTTCCCTGCCGCATCGGCCCAGGCCGTCACTTCGTAATGGTGTTCGCGGCAATCCGCATTGGCGGTCAGGTGTTCCAGCCGATCCTCGATCCAGCGCACCGGCCGGTCGAGCCGCATCGCCAGATAGGCGCAGACCACCTCCTCGGGCAGGAGGATGCCCTTGTAGCCGAAGCCGCCGCCGACATCGGGCGCGACGACGCGGACTTGGCCCTCATCCAGCCCCAGCACCTCGGCGAGGCCGGTGCGGATGACGTGGGGCTGCTGGGTGGAGGTGGTCAGGACAAGCTGCTCAAGCCGCGGATCCCATTCCGCCAGCACGCCGCGCCCTTCCATCGGCGCCATGCATTGGCGCGCGGTGCGCAGCCGGCGCGTGACCTTCGCGGCGGCGACAGCATCGAGCCCGGCGATGTCGTCGTCGCGCGCCGTCTCCAGAAAGGCGTTGTTCGGCCAATGCTCATGGATCAACGGCACGCCGGGCGCGCGCGCGGCCAGCATGTCGGCAATCGCCGGCAGCTCCTCGTAGTCCAGCTCGCAGGCGGCGGCGAGGTCCTCCGCCTCGGCGCGGCTGCGTGCCACGCAAGCGGCGATGAGTTCCCCGCAATGGCGCAGCTTGCCCTCGGCCAGCACCGGCTGGTCCGAGACGCGAAAGCCTGGCAGTGCCGAGGACGCGCGGATACCCTTCACGCCGGGCAGATCGGCCGCGGTGAACACCCGCGCCTCCGCCCCTTCCGGCTTCCGTAGCCCGAGCAGACGCGCATGCGCGACCGGGCTGCGGAGAAAGGCCACATCCAGCGTGCCGGCCGGCCGGATATCGGCGACGTAGCGCCCCCGGCCATGCAGGAAGCGCCCGTCCTCCTTGCGCAGCAGGCTGGCGCCGACGCCCTCTCCGCTGCGCTCGAGCATCACGCCGCCTCGGCCAGCACGGGCTTCGGCAGCAGGGCGGCATCCGCCTCATAGCGCACGCCGGCGCGGAGGCAGAAGGACGGCGCCAGCAACCGCTGCGCGATGACCTGCGTGTCCTCATTGTCCTGGAGGAGGAAGCGGCCGCGCTCATCGTTCAGCACGGAGATGTCCGCCTCGCGCCCGACCTTCAGGCTGCCGAGCTCGTCGGTCATGCGCAGCATCTCGGCGGCGTTGATCGTGACCATGCGCACCACATGCGTCAGGTCGAGACCCAGGGCGAGCATGCTCGTCATCGCCGAAGCGAGCGAGAAGTTCTGCTTGCCGGCAAACAGGTGCATCTCCTCCTTGTCGGGATGCTCGTCCGGCGTGCCGCGCGGCTTGGGGATGGTGGTGTTGTAGCCATGCATGTCGGCGCCGAGCGTGTCGGGCACCACGCCCGCCTCCAGCACCAGCCGCGCCATCTTGAAGGAGAAGTGCGAGCCATGGCCGACATCGGTCTTGAGCCCGCGCGCCACCGCCTCCCGCACTACCGGATGCAGCTTCCCGTTGCGATCCACGAAGCCGCCCGGATGGCGCGTGAAGGGATGCGCCAGGACATCGCCTGCCCGCATGATCTCCAGCATTTCCGGCAGGATGGCGTCGGGGTCGTAGGACGGCGTATCGCCGGGCAGCGGCCAGAGCTGGCCGAAATGGATGTAGAGAGGCCGGTCGATGCCGCGGGCGATCATCGCCGCGCGGCGCATCGCCTCATTGCCCCAGCGGGTGAAGCCGCCGATCTCCGCATGGCCCTTCACGCCGCGCACGAGATCGCCGTTCTCCTTGCCGGAGCGGATGGTGTCTTCCACCGCGATGCAGTCGGGACGATAGAGTTCCGGGTAGTAGTGCCCCTCCAGCCCGCCGACCATGTAGCCGGAGATGAACGCCAGCACGCGGCTGACCGAGGGCTTCACCACATACTCGCGGAAGGCGGGGAAGGTCAGCACCGAAGGGCCGCCCTGGTCCACCAGCGTGGTCACGCCGGAATGGACGCCCACCATGTCCGCCTCCAGGCCGAAGCGGCCGGTGACATAGCGGAAGACATGCCCATGCGTGTCGATCATGCCGGGCAGGACGAGCTTGCCCGCGACACTCATCGTGGTCTTCGCGTCCATCGGAAGGTCGGGGCCGATCGCCGCGATGCGCCCGTCGCGCACGGCGACGTCGCAGATGCCATCGATTCCCTGCGCGGGGTCGATCACCCGGCCGCCGCGCAGCAAGATATCGCAGGGAGCGGTTTCAGAACTGTCCATGTCGGCCTCCCCGGCTGCCCCTGGTCAGGATGAAGAAGGCAGGGCAGCCATGTCGGGGATCAGGCAGCAAGCGACATGCCAAGCCGCGGCCACGGGGAGTGTGGCCCGGCACCGCGATGCCCGGGAGACAATATGTGGGTGCAGGCACATTTTTCCGGCGACGCGGGCAAGCGTTGCTCAAACTTTGTGCTGCGCCGAAAACCGTCGGGCCGGCGCGGGAGAGAGCCTGCGCACGCGCCGTGCCTGTCCGATGCCGCTTCCCGTATGAGCCCCGCGATGCTTTCGCGGGCCCGCACTGGCGCGGTGCGCGCCTTGCTTGGCATCTCTGCAGCGGCCCGCCGATGGCCGGAACTGGCGGCCTGACGAAAGGAACACGATGACCGTTCATGATGCCTGGCGCGGATGGGACAAGGCGCAGCTCAGCGCCGCCTACAACAACAACGCCGCGGTGCCCGGCGGCAGCGACACGGTTGCCGGCTGGGCCGCTGATTCGGCCACGCTGCGCGCGGCGCGCCCGGACGGGCTGGACCTGCCCTACGGCCCGGCCCCGCGCCAGGCCTGGGACCTGTTCCCGGCCGCCTCGGCCGAGGCGCCGTGCCTCGTCTTCATCCATGGCGGCTACTGGCAGAAGAACAGCCGCGAGGGCTTCTCCTGCATCGTCGAGGGCGCGCTGGCGCGCGGCTGGTCGGCGGCCCTGCCCAGCCACACCCTGGCCCCGCAGGCAAGCATGACGGACATCGCCGCCGAGATGCAGCGCGCCCTGGACTGGCTCCAGGCGGAAGGACCTGCCCATGGCATTGCGGGACCGGTCATCCTGTCCGGCTGGTCGGCCGGCGGCCATCTGGCCGGGCTGTTCGCGGGCCATCCGCGCGTGCATGCCGCGCTTGCGATCTCCGGCATCTTCGACCTGGAACCGATCCGCGGCACCGGCCTCAACGACGCCCTGCAACTGACGGAACAGGAGATCGCCGCCTATTCCCCGCAGCGCCTGCCGCCGGTGGAAACGCCGGTCACCATCGCCTATGGCGCGGCGGAACTGCCGGAACTGCGGCGCCAGTCGGAGGAGTTCCACGCGCTACGCGCAGCGGGCGGCAAGACGGGTGCGCTGCTGGCCCTTGAGGGCGAGCGGCATTTCAGCATCCTCGAGACCCTGCGCCGGCCCGGTGGCGCGCTGCTGCAGGCCGTGGAGGCCCTTCTCGGGCGCCCCTGAGGCCGCCTTCAGGGCGGCGGCGCGCTGATCGCGCCGTGATGCTCCGCGAGCTCCCGCAGCGCCTTCAGGAAGGCCGCGCGACGGCGCGGCGGCAGCGGTTCCACCAGCCGGTCATGCGCACGCTGCACGGCGTCCCGCATGGCGGCATAGACCTTGCCGCCCTTGGCGGTCAGGTACAGCGCCTTGGCCCGGCGATCCTGCCCCGGCCGGGCGCGCACCAGGCCGGCGGCCTCCAGGCGGCGCACCACATCGGCGGTGGTGAAGCGATCCAGTCGCAGGCCGGCCGCCGCAGCGCCCTGTTCCATGCCTGGCGCGACGGCGAGCAAGGTCATGAGGCTGTACTGCACCGGCGTCACGTTGAAGCCCGCCGTTTCCTCGACGAACATGGCCGAGTGGACCTGGTGCAGGCGCCGCACCAGCACCCCCGGCCGGGCCATCAGGACGGCGCTCGGATCGGGGGCTGGCTTGGCAGAACGGCTTCCGGCCGGGAGCGTGTCCGCGGAGACCTGCCGTGCGGGCAGCCTCGCTTTGGCCGCGGCGGAAGCTGACATGCGTCGTGGGCTCTCCTCTGTGGCCAAGACAGGCCGCATCAAAGGCGCGTGGTCTAGGATGTTGAGGGTCGTTTGGCAAACGGGCCAGCAGCGCGCCGGCCCCCTGCACCGCCCCGACGAGCCCGCGTGTCAGCCCCCGAGCTGCCACTCCCGGAATTTCCGCGTCGCCGTGGCGAGGTTCGCGGCCCACCAGGCGTCGCTCTTCAGGAATACCTTGTCCTGCAGGGCCGGGCTGGTGGGCAGTTCGTCCAGCACCTCCTGCGGCACGAGCTTGAGGGCTTCGGTGTTGGGCAGCGCATAGCGCGTTTGCTGCATGTATTCCGCGCCGGCCTCGGGGTTGGTCAGCATGAAGCTCAGGAGCTGGAACGCCTCCCGCTTCTTCGTCGAGGCGCGGCTGACGGTGTAGGGGCTGCCGCTGACGCCGCTGTAGGCCGGGCTGTAGTTGAGCTGCGCCCCGGAGCGATTGGCCAGGATCACCCGCCCGTTGAAGGCGGTCGCGAGGGACACGGCACCCGAGGTGAGCTGCTGGATCGGCTCCTGGTTCGCGGTGTGCCAGATGATGTTATCCCGCCCGAGCCGGTTGAGGCTGCGCAGCGCCCGGTCGACATCGAGCGGGTAGAGCTTGTCGAGTGCCACGCCATCGGCGAGCAGCGCCATCTCGAGCACGCTGCCATCCACCACGTTGGAATAGAGCGAGCGCTTCCCCTTAAACCGTTCGGTATCCCAGAACTCCGCCGGGGTCTTCGGCGCACTGGCATCCGGGATCTGTCGCTTGTCCCAGCACATGGAGAACAGATAGAGAGAGAGCTTCACGCCATGGGACTGGCGATAGGCTGCCGGGATCCGGCCATGCGGATCGAGGGTGGCGAAGTCGTAAGGCTCGATCAGGTTCTGCTGCACGGCCGCCGAGTATTCGGAACCCGACAGCACGATGATGTCCCACTGCGCCGCGGCACCCGAGCTCGCCTGCAGCCGGGCGAGAGCGAGCGAGGCGCCGGTGCCGAAATTCACCTTGATGCCGGTCTGCCGCTCGAAGGGCACGCCGAAGGTTCGCGACAGGTAGTCGTTGATGACGCCGCCATAGGCCGCGACATTCACCGTCACCGGGTCCGCTGCGCGGCCGCGGCCGATCGCCGCCAAGCTTCCGGTGGCCGCGCCGCCCAGCAGGATCCGTCGCCGCGTGCGGCCAGCCAATGCCGATTCCATGCTTGCCATCCTTCGCCTCCATTGTCGGTCGCACCCCGTCGCGACCGCGGGCCAGACGCCCTTGGTGGCGCTTTCAGGCAAGTTCCATACCAGCGGCGACACGGCGGAACGCCACGAGATGGCACGGCTGTTGCTTTTGCCGGCAGCGATGACATCGTCCACAATCAGGAAAACCGCGGCAGTCAGGCATCACCTGCCGGCGCACTGGCTGTTCCTCCCTATCGGGCTGCTCTATGGCGGCCTCGCCCTGCTGCCGCTCGCGATCATCCTGCGGCTGAGCGTCTCCGAAGGCACGACGCACTACGCCGCGCTGTGGGAGGGGCGGCTCCTCTGGCGCGCCACCACCAACACCGTGGTGATCAGCCTGACCACCACGGCCGTCTCGCTGCTGCTCGGCTATCTGCTCGCCGCGGCGCTGTGGCGGTCCGGCCCGGCGATGCGCAGCACCCTGCTCGCCTTCATCATGCTGCCCTTCTGGACCGCGGTTCTCATCAAGAACTTCGCCTGGGCGGCGCTGCTGCAGGACAATGGCGTGATCAACACGATGCTCCAGGCGACAGGGCTGACCGATGGGCCGGTGACGCTGCTGCACAACCGCTTCGCCGTCATCGTCGGCATGGTCCACTACGTCCTGCCCTACGCCATTTTCCCCATCTACACCGCCATGCGCGCGATCGACCCGCGGCTCGAACGCGCGGCACAGAGCCTCGGGGCGGGCCGCCTCTCGCTGTTCGCGACGGTGATCCTGCCGCTGACCCTGCCCGGAGTGACACGCGCGGCGCTGTTGGTGTTCATCGTCTCGGCGGGCTTCTACGTGACGCCGGTCGTGCTCGGCGCACCCTCCGACATGATGATCTCGAACCTGGTAGGCTACTACGTCCATGAGCTGGTGGATTTCGACGGCGCCTCGGCGCTCGCCGTGCTGATCCTGCTGGCGATCGCGCCGGTTATCGTGCTGCAGCAGACGATTGATCGCGGGGGCGCGCATGGGCGCACCTGAACGCCGGGCGGCGCGGGGCCGCCTGGTGCTGCTGATCGCCTCGGCGCCGGTCCTGCTGTTCCTGCTGTTGCCCTCGCTCATCATCGTGCCGATGGCGCTGACGCGCGGGCAGCTCCTGCAGTTCCCGCCGGAATGGATTTCGATCAAGCCCTTCCGGGATTACCTGCAGGATCCCAACTGGATGGCCTCCACGCTGCTCTCCGCCCAGGTGGCGCTGCTGGCGACGGCCATCGCGGCGGTCTGCGGCACCGCAGCGGCAATCGGCCTGCATGGCCGCCACTTCCGGGGGCGCGGCCTGGTGACCGGGCTCATCATGTCGCCCATCGTGGTGCCGGTGGTGGTGCTCGCCCTCGGCCACTACCTGGTCTTCGCCCGGCTGCACCTGTTGGGCAGCGCGCTCGCCATCGCGCTGGCGCATGGGCTGCTGACCACGCCCTATGTGTTCATTTCCGTCCAGACCAGCCTCGCCACCCAGCTCGACCCCGCACTGGTCCGTTCCGCCCGCAGCCTCGGCGCGCGCTTCGGATCGGTGCTGCGGCATGTCTACTGGCCGGCCGTGCGCCCGGGCGTCGCCGCCGGATCGCTGCTGGCCTTCGCCGTTTCCTTTGATGAGGTCGTGCTTGCGCTGTTTCTCCAGGGACCACAGACCGTGACCCTCCCCGTCCGCATGTTCACCGCGATCCAGTTCGAATTGACGCCCAAGATCGCCGCCGCGGCGTCCGTGTTCATCGCCCTCGCGGTGCTGGGCCTGCTGGCCCAGGCGCTGGGACGCCGGCGGGAGGCGCGGCCATGACCGTCTCCGGCCGCAGCGTCGAGGTCGTCGACCTCCGCAAGAGCTACGGCTCCCACCTCGCCGTGCGCGATGTCACCTTCCATCTCCAGCCGGGGGAGTTCCTCACCCTCCTCGGCCCCAGCGGCTCGGGCAAGACGAGCACGCTGATGATGGTCGCGGGCTTCGAGGCCCCGGACGCCGGGCAGATCCGCGTCGGCGGCCAGGACGTCGCCGCCCTGCCGCCGGAGCGGCGCAATTTCGGCGTCGTCTTCCAGGGCTATGCGCTGTTTCCGCACATGACCGTGCTGGAAAACGTCGCCTTCCCGCTGCGCATGCGCGGCCTGCCGGGACGCGAACGCCGGCGGCGTGCCGGCGACATGATCGAGAAGGTCGGCCTCTCTGCCTTCGCCGACAGGCTGCCGCGGCAGCTTTCCGGGGGCCAGCAGCAGCGGGTCGCCCTGGCACGCGCCCTGGTCTTCGAACCCGATGCGCTGTTGCTCGACGAACCGCTGGGGGCGCTCGACCGCAAGCTGCGCGAGGACATGCAGGCCGAGATCAAGGCCATCCAGCGCCGGGTCGGCATCTCCATCCTCTTCGTCACGCATGACCAGGACGAGGCGATGTCCATGTCGGACCGCATCGCGGTGATGGCGGATGGCGCCATCATCCAGCTTGCCTCCCCGGCCGAGGTCTATCTGCATCCGCGCACCCGCTTCGTGGCGGGATTCCTTGGGGAGACGAACCTGCTGCCCGGCACGTTCTGCGGCACGGAGGGCGGCCACGCCGTGGTGCGCTTCGCGGATGGATCGACCGGCAAGGCGCGGCTGCCCGTGGGTGTATTTTCGTCGGCGCAAGGCAGCGCCGCCGTTGTCTCGCTGCGCCCCGAGCGCCTTCGCCTCTGTGGCGCTGAAGGAATTCTGGAGGGGCGCGTCGAATCCTGTACCTTTCTCGGCCGCCACGCGCGCTATGTCGTGCAGGCGCTCGGCCAGTCCGTCGCAGTCAGCACGACGGAATGGTCACCTGGCAGCGCGCTGCCGCCGGGCACCCCCGTCCGCCTGGCCTGGACCGCCGAGGACGCGCAGCTCCTCGGCGAAGACCCCTAGCGGCGGCTACTCCGCCGCCGCCGGCCGGGCCGCATAGCGGCTCACCGGCCGCGCCAGGCCGAGATGGTCGCGCAGCGTCGTACCCTCATAGTCACGCCGCAGGAGCCCGCGCTCCTGGAGGATCGGCACCACAAGGTCCACGAAGTCGTTCAGCCCTTCCGGCAGATGGGAGGGCTGGATCAGGAAGCCGTCACAGCCATGGCTGAGGAACCACGCGCCCATCTGGTCGGCGATCTGTTCGGCACTCCCGACCAGGGTGCGCTGCCCGCGCGCGCCGGCGAAGCGCTGGTAGAGCTGGCGGATCGTCAGCTTCTCCTCGCGCGCCCAGCGCAGCACGTTCTTCAGCGCCGAGGTGCTGCCATTCGTCGTCATCGCGAAGGCTTCTTCCGGCAGCGGGGCGTCGATGTCGTGCGGCCGGAGGTCGAAGCCGCCCAGCGCGTTGGAGAGCAATTCCAGCCCGACATCCGGATGGATCAGCGCCTGAAGCTCTGCGTGCTTTTCCTTCGCGTCTTTCTCCGTGCGGCCGGCGATGGCGTTCAACCCGGGCAGGACATGGAGTTGGTCCGGGGTCCGGCCATACTTCGCCATCCGGCCCTTGAGGTCGCTGTAGAAGGCCTGCGCACCCTCCAGCGTATAGGCGGCGGTGAAGACGCCTTCGGCGAAGCGGGCCGCGGCCTCCTTGCCGGCCTCGGAGGACCCTGCCTGGAACAGCACCGGCTGGCCCTGCGGCGACCGCGCGACGTTCAGCGGGCCGCGGACGGAGAAGTGCTCCCCCTTGTGCCGCAGGTAATGAAGCTTGGACGGGTCGAAATAGACGGCGCTGTCGCGGTCGCGCAGGAAGGCGTCGTCGTCCCAGCTATCCCACAGGCCCTGCACGACCTCGGTGAATTCCAGGGCGCGGTCGTAGCGCTCGCCATGTTCGAAATGCGCCTCGCGACCGAAATTCCAGGCCTCGGTCTGGTTGGCCGAGGTCACGACGTTCCAGCCGATGCGGCCCTTGCTGATCTGGTCGAGCGAGGCGAAGCGCCGGGCGATGTTGTAGGGTTCGTTGTAGCTGGTGGTGGCGGTGCAGACGAGGCCGATCCGGGTCGTCGCGACCGCCAGCGCCGCCAGCAGCGTCGTCGGCTCGAAATAGGCCATGTATTGCGGCCAGCGCTTCAGCGCATCGAGGTTGCCGTCACGGGTGGCCACGGCATCGGCCAGGAAGATCATGTCGAACTTGCCGCGCTCAGCGGCGCGCGTGATCTCGATATAGTGGTCGATATTACTGCCGGCATCGGGCTGCGCGCCCGGATGTAACCAGGAGGCAACATGGTTGCCCGTCGGGTGGAAGAAGGCACCGAGGTGCATCTGGCTACTTCGTGCCGGGGACGGGGACATGCCTTGCTCCTGTTCGCATGAGGAATGCCGCCGGAGGCCGGCGTCTGCCTTCGCAGGGACGAATGTAGCGCGAAAATCATCGACCGGAAGTATGTGTGGGTCTACCCACCGATTTCGGCCCGGCCGGGAACCTGCCGGCGTTCGTCCAACCGCGGTCGCCGCCGCTCGCCAAATCTGCAGCTCTGCCAGGCGCCCCGGGCCCATGAAGAATCTCAGCCGAGCGCGTTTGTTGGCTATTCGTGGCCCCCGAAAAATCAGCGCGCACCGCCAAGCGACGCCGCCCGGACACCTAGACCGATGTGGCGCTCTCGCGGTGCTGCGGCAGTTCCAGCGTGATCACCCAGCACAGCGCGAGCATCGCCGTCGCCCCGAGCAGGCAGGCGGTGAGCCCGCCCCATCCATAGAGGAGCCCCGATAGCAGGATACCGCCGAACCGCCCGGCGGCATTGGCGGCATAGTAGAAGCCGACATCCTCAGCCGCCTTCTCGCTGCCCGCATAGGCCAGCACGAGATAGGAATGCACCGAGGAATTCACCGCGAACAGCACGCCGAAGACGCAGAGCCCGACCGGCACGAACAGATCGGCGCGCGGCAATCCAGCCACCATCATGGCCGCAAGCAGCGCGGGCACGGCGGCGAGCCCCAGTGACCAGGCCCGCGCCGCCGGCACCTCGGCCGAAAGCCCGTCCTCGCTGCGGCGGACCAGGGCCGGGGCGCTGGCCTGGATCACGCCATAGCCGATGGTCCAGAGCGCGAGGAACGCCCCCACCATCGTGAAGGTCCAGCCCTGGGCGTAGAGGAAGACCGGCAGCCCGACCACGAACCACACGTCCCGCGCCCCGAACAGGAACACCCGCGCCGCGGCCAGCAGATTGACGCCGCGATTCCGCGTGAAGAACTCCCTCGCCGATCGCGACGCCTTGGCCTTGCCCATCATTGGCGGCAGCGACAGGACGACACCGGCGAGCACGGCAGCCAAGGCCGCCGCCATCAGCCACAGCGCGCCACGGAAGCCCAGCACCTCCAGCAACAGCCCGCCCAGGAAGAAGCCCCCGCCCTTCATGGCGTTCTTGCTGCCGGTGAAGAAGGCGACCCATCGGAACAGGCGGCCGGAGGCCTCGCCGGCGGTCACCTTGATCGCGGATTTCGACGCCGTCTTGGTGAGGTCCTTGGCAACCCCGCAGACGCCCTGGGCCACCACCACCCAGATGACGGACAGCGCCGCACTCCAGCCGGGCGACACGGCGGAGAGCAACAGAAAGCCGGCAATCTGCGTCGTCAGCCCGACCGCGAGCATCCGCGCGATGCCGTGGCGCGTGGCAAGCCAGCCGCCGATCAGGTTCGCGCCGATCCCCGCCGCCTCATAGAGCAGGAACAGGAATGCGAGCGTGAAAGGCGAATAGCCCAGCCGAAAGAAATGCAGCAGCACCAGCATGCGCAGCGCGCCATCGGTCAACGTGAAGCCCCAATAGGCGAGCGTCACGATGATGTAGTTGCGCGTGCCATGGGAAGCACCGACGACCGTGCTGCTGCTCATGGCGTCAGATCCCGACGGCCTGCATGTGGCAGGCCAGGTCCACCATGCGGCAGGCATAGCCCATCTCGTTATCGTACCAGGCATAGACCTTCAGCAGCGTGCCGTCGGTGACCATGGTGGAAGGCGCGTCCACGGTGCTGCTGCGGGTATCCCGGGCATAGTCGGCGGAAACGAGGGGTCGCGTCTCAAAGCCCAGGATGCCAGCGAGCGGACCGGCCGCGGCATCACGGAACAGGCCGTTCACCTCTTCCGCGCTGGTAGGCCGCTGCATCTCGAAGACACAGTCGGTCAGCGAGGCATTGAGCACGGGCGCGCGTACGGCATGCCCGTTCAGCTTGCCCTTGAGCTCCGGATAGATCAGCGCAATGGCCGTCGCGCTGCCGGTGGTCGTCGGGCTGAGCGACAGCATGGCGCTCCGGGCCCGCCGCAGATCCTTGTGCGGCGCATCCACCACGACATTCGTGTTGGTCGGGTCGTGGATGGTGGTGATCTGGCCGTGACGGATGCCGATCGCCTCATGCACGACCTTGACCACCGGCGCGAGGCAATTGGTGGTGCAGGACGCTGCGGTGACAATCGGGTGCCTCGCGGGATCGTAGAGCCACTCATTCACCCCCACGACCACGTTCAGCACGCTGTCCACCTTCACCGGCGCCGCGACGATGACCCGCCTGGCGCCGCGGTCGAGATGACCGGCGAGCGTCTCGGGCGTGAGGAACTTGCCCGTGCATTCGAGGACCACATCGACGCCGAGATCGCCCCAGGGAATCTCGCCCGGCTTCGCGTGTTCGGTGAAGCCCAGGCGGCGGTTGCCGATGACGATGGCCGCATCGTCCTCCGCCGCGATGGAGGTGCGCCAGCGCCCCTGCACGCTGTCGAACTCGATCAGGTGTGCTGTCGCGGTGGCACCGCCCTTGATCTCGTTCAGATGCACCACCTCGAGCCGGTTGCCCGCGCGCGGGTCGTTCTCCGGCCGTTCCGCGGCGCCCAGCGCGGCACGCAGGGCGAGCCGCCCGATGCGACCCATGCCATTGATGCCGACCCTCACGCCCGGGCACCGGCCGCGAGCGGCTGCGCCAGGTCATCCAGCCGCGCCTTCAGTGCCATGCGGTCGAGCGTCCCGAAGGGCAGGCTCGTGAAAATGGACAGGCGACGGTGCAGCGCGGCGTAGAGCTCATTGAGCAGCGTCGCCCGTTCGGTGGCGCTCCCGGTGAACTTCGCCGGATCGGGCAGCGGCCAGGCCGCCGTGACGTGGGTGCCCTCGAAGTCCGGGCAGGCCTGGAGGTTCAGCGTGTCGCAGAGGGCGATCACGAAATCCATCCTCGGCGCGTCAGGCCCGGTGAATTCGTCCCAGGATTTGGAACGCAGGCCCGAGACGTCGTGGCCAAGCCCCTTGAGCTGCGCCAGGACCTCGGGCAGCGGACCGGCAGGAAGCGGCTCGGACCCGGCCGAGAAGGCCTGGAACCGCCCCTGGGCCATGCTGCCGAGGATCGCTTCGGCCATGATCGAACGCGCCGAGTTATGCGTGCAGAGGAACAAGACATTGAAGGTCGCCGGCTTCATCCGGGCGGTCTCCCTGTTGGTATCGAAAAGACGGTGCAGATCGCCGCAGCGCGCCGGGTCGCCGTCGCAGCAGGCATCCGCAAGGAAGGCGAGCAGGGTGCGCAGCCGGTCGATCTGCGCGGCGTAGATCAGGCTGCGCCCCTGCCGGGTTGCGTCGACCAGACCGGCCTGGTCCAGCGCACGCAGATGGAAGGACAGCGTCGAGGGTGGCACGCTCAGCCGCGCCGCGATGTCGCCGGCAGGAAGCCCGCTCGGTCCAGCGCCCAACAGCACCCGAAGCAGGTCCAGGCGCGTCTCCTGCCCGAGAGCGGCAAAGGCGAAGGCGGCATCCGACGATTCCATGATTCGACAATAATCGAATTATAATCCTTGACCAATGAAGGTTCGATGACGGTGCACGGCCTGCCGCGACCGGATTCCCGACCGCCGCGACGTCATCAGGGAGCGTGTGCACATCTGCCCGCCGATACAACGAGCCCGGGGGCAAGCCATGAGACATCCTGATGGCCTGTTTGCTCCCGCGGGCGAGAGCCGAAGGGACGTCGCCCCGTGAAATCTGCCGGGCCACTCACGTCATAAATCCCGGCTTAAGCAGCGTGCCGCAGGCTGCGGGGCACATCCCTCAGGAGCCAGGCCCGCATGGAACTCGCCACCATCGGCTTTCTCTCTGCCATCGTGTTCGGCCTGATCGCCGGCGATGCGGTGATCAGCGCCAACACCATGGCGGTCGGCATCGGCCTGCCGCCGACCGTGCAGCAATCCGGCCTCACCCGCCAATCCGCGGAGGAGATCTTCATCACCGAGCTGTCACGCATCGCGGCCATCCCCTCCGGCGTGCCGGTGCCGGTGCCGCGCGTGTCCTCCCGCCGCACCGTGATCGGCGCGCTCGCCGAACCGCTGAAGCTGACCGATGTCACCGCCGCGCTGCAGGATCTGTTCGGGCTGGAGCCGATCCGCGTCTCGGCGACGATGATCGACCGCGGCAATGAGCTGGTCCTGGAGACCATCGTGGCGCAGGAGGGCCGGCCGCTGCAGCGCCTGTCCTTCACACGCACCGACAAGGATGCCGTAGCGCTGATCCGCCACGCGGCCGTCACCACCTTCGCCGAGATCGCACCCTTTCGCGTCACCTTGGCGCAGCTCCGCGACGTCCTGCAGGACCCGAGCATCGAGGTCGGTCCCGTCCGCGCCGCGGCCGAGCGGTTGCTGAACCGCGACTGGGGGGCGAATACGGATGTGGAGCGGTCGGCGCTGCACAGCCTCGTCTCGGTGCTCGCGTTGCTGCATGGCGACGTGCCGGCCGCGCGGGACCAGATCGCGCGCGCCGACGCCTTCCAGGGCGCCTTGCCCACGGCGCGCACCTTCTATGCGCTCAATGGTTCCTTCGTCGCGGTGATCGAAGGCGACCTGCGCCTGGCGGAGCGTGAGCTGAACCGCGCGGCGCAGGTGCCGATGCAGCAGCTCATTCCCACCTTTCCCGCCTATATCGAGATCCAGCGCGGGCTGATCCATTGGGCCGACGGCAAGCCGGACGAAGCGGATGCGGCCTTCGAACGCGCCCTCGGCTACGATGCCCGCAACCGCGTCGCGCTGGTCTATCGCCACTGGATCGCGCGGCTGCGCCAAGGTGCTCCGTTGGATGTGTCGGACCGGCCGCCGGTGGTCACCTCGGTCTCGGCGCAGATCCCCGGCCTGATGGTCTCGGCCTTCCTGCTCGACCCGCGCGACCACAGCGTGATGCGGGCGCGCTGAACCGGTACGCCCGTAAGGGCGCGCCACCCCGGACGAGCGCGGCGTCACGCCGCGCAGCGCCAGATGACCGAGAAGCGGTTGCGTCCGGCCTCGCGCCGGTAACACTGCCACTCGGTCATACGCATCACCAGATGGATGCCAAGCCCGCCGACGATGCGCTCCTCGACCGACGCATCCGTATGCGGCGTGCCGCGCAACGTCGGGTCGAAAGGAACGCCGTCATCCTCGGTGACCAGCAGGACTTCGATGCCGTCCATGCGGCGGCTGATCCCGGCCGAGACGATAAACAGGCCAGGCATCGCATGCTCGGGCCAGGCATAGCGCGCGACATTCGTCACCATCTCCTCCGCCACCACCATGAAGGCGGCGGAGCGAGGTGGCGGGCAGCCTTCCTCGGCCAGCGCGGCTTCGATCCGTTCGAGCACGGCCGCGATGGCGGCCGGTTCGCGCCCGCAGGGGCTTTCGATCCGGCGCGGCAGCACGATCAGGCGCCGACGAGGCGACGCGCGTCATCCTCCTCCGCCCCGATGGCGAGCACCTTCGAGAAGCCTGAGATGTCGAACACCTCCTGCACCGCCGCCGGCAGGCCGAACAGGGCGAGCCTTCCGTCGGACACCTTCGCCTTCTTCGCCGCCATCAGCACCACGCGCAGCCCGGCCGAGGAGACGTAGGCCACGTCGCGCATGTCCAGGATCACGCGCTGCGCCCGCGCGGCGAAGCTACCGAGAATCGCCCCTTCCGCCGCGCCGGTCGCGTTGTTGTCGAGCCGCCCCTTCAGCCGGTGCAGCACGACGCCGTCGCTGTCCTGGGTGGTGATGTCCATGATGCGTCTCCTTCGGGTGACGCCGCGCCGGCATAGGCGAGGCAGAGCAGCGTGATGTCGTCGGCCTGCGGGCAGCCTTCCGCGAAGCGGGTCACCGCCGCCGCGATGTGCCCGACCAGGGCGGTCGGTTCCGCCCCGGCGCCGGCGGCCAGCGCATCGGACAGGCGGTCGTCACCGAACAGCGCGCCGTCCGCGCGATCGGCCTCGGTGACGCCGTCGGTGAAGAGCACCAGTGTCTCCCCCGGCGCGAGGACGGTCTGCCGGTCCTCGAAGACGAACTCCTCGACCACGCCGAGCGCGATGCCGTCCGCCCCGCCCAACGCGCGCTGCCCGCGCAACGCCGCCACCACGCGGGGCGGGTTGTGCCCGGCATTGGCGTAGCGCAGCAGCCCTGTCGCCGGATCGAGCACCGCGACGAAGGCGGTGGCGAACATCATCGTCGGATTGTCGGCGACAAGCAGCGCATTGGCCTGTTCCAGCGCCTCGGCCGGCGATGCCCCGCGCGAGACCGCCGCGCGCAGCAGGCTGCGCGTCATGGCGACGAAGATCGCCGCGGCGACGCCCTTGCCCGAGGCATCGCCCACCATCAGCGCGACAGAGCCATCGCCCAGCGTCACCACATCGTAGAAATCGCCGCCGACCTCCTTGGCCGGCCACATCGCCGCGTGCATGTCGTAGGCGGGCGAGGCCGGGAACACCGAGGGCAGGCTTTCGAGCTGCAGCCGCCGCGCCACCTCCAGCTCCTGCACCACGCGGTCGAGCAGCACGCGCTGTTCCAGCGCCTCGCGCACCAAGGCGAGGTCGCGCGTCCGTTCGGCGAGCAGGTCGGTCAGCCGCGTGTGGCGATCGAGCACGCTCTCGACCATGCTCTGGAAGGCATCGGCGAGCCCCGCGCCCTCCCCCTGTTCGAGGCGGCGCAACACCGCGCCCACCGCGTCGCGCTCGGCGGGCTCGAAGGCTTCGGCGAGGCGCGCCAGCTCCGCGCCCAGCAGCGCCAGATGGCGTCGCCGGGCCAGGCGGTCGCGCGTCTCCAGCCGGTCGAGCGCGAGGCCGCTGCTGCGCAGCACGTCGAGCGCGCGTGCGATCTGCCCGATCTCGTCGCGCCGGCCATCGACCGGCGCGCTGGCCAGGCGATCGCCCTCCGCGATGGCGCGCAGCACCAATGCCAGGTCGTCGAGCGGCTCCAGCGCCCCACGCAGCATCCGATACAGCAGGATGCCCGCCGTCAGGATCACGCCGACCAGCACGAGCCCCGCGATCAGCAGGACCAGATCATGCCGCCGCGCGGCATGGGACACGTCGCGCAGGACGAAGAGGCGCGCCACCGGCACGCCGCTGCCGCCGCTCAGCAGCGTCGGCACGATCTGCATCTGCCGGCCCTGTTCGCTGAAGGCGACAGGCGCTTCGGAGGCGCGCGCGCCGGCCTGCCCGATGCGCTGCCAGACGGCTGCATCTTCCGCCAGCAGCGGCCGGCCGGCGAGATCCGCCACCACCGCCTGGCCGCCCAGTGCCGCGCCGATTGCCGCGAGCACCGGCGCGAAGGGCGCCGCGGCGGCGACCACGAAGGGCCCCTGGCCGTGCGCGAAGGCAACCAGGCGCAGCGCGCCACCGGGTTCGGCGACGATGCCGCTGCCGCCCTCGCCAGCGGCATATTCGCGCAGCACCGGGCCGGCGTCGATCATGGCCTCGGCGGTCGGCACCGGCGGTTCGGCGAGCAGGATGCGGCCGCCTCGGGCGATGACCTCGACGCGCGCATCACCCGGATGGCTCAGACGCACCTGCGCCGCCGCCATGTCCTGTCGCGCCAGCGCCTCGGCCAGGGAGGTGTCGGCCGCCATGCGGCGCACCGCCTCGTCGAGCGGCCGCGCGGCGCGCTGGATCTCCTGCGCAACCACCGCGTCCTGTCGCGCGAGGGTGAGCTCGTCGATCCGCTCCTCGCTTTCCCGCAGCAGCAGCCAGGCCGGGATGGCGACGGAAGCGGCGACGACCGGGACCATGGCCGCGGCCAGCGCGATGATGCGGGTGCGCAGCAGCATCACACCGCCTCGGCGATGCGCAGCAGCGACACGGGCGGATAGGCGTGCAACCGCCGCGCCGTGTCCATGCGCACGAGGTAGGAGAAGCGCGACAGGGTCTCGACCGGAATCGCGCCGGGGGCGACGCCGCCGAACAGGATCTGCTCCGCCTTGAAGGCCGTGAAGGCGCCGACGCTGTAGTAGCGGCTGACGAGGCCGGCCAGCGCATCGGCGAAGGCCACGAAGCGCTCGGAGGCCGAGAAGCTCGGCAGCCCTTCGCGCAGGGCGGCGGCAGTCAGCGCGGCACGGTGTTCATTGAGGAAGGTGTCGGGTGGGATGTAGAGCCACTCCGCTCCACCCTCCCGCGCCCTGGCCACGAGGCCCGGAATGGCCTCGGCCTGCGGGCGTCCCTCGACGAGGGGCACCGGCAGGCGGTCCAGCATCGCCCCACGCGTGGCGAGAAGCTCGTGCATCTCCTCGAGCGTCACGACGGAATTGCCCTCGCGCGGGTTGTACAGTGCGGCAGCGCGACGGAAGGGGCGGTAGGACGCCATGGCACCGAGCTGCACCGCGACCGGGGCGATGTACTCCGTCCCCGTCACCGGCCGGCCGGGTTCCGTGCGGGTCCGCACGACGCGGTTGCGCACGGGGTCGGTAACGATGTTGAACACCACCGGCATGCCGGTGAGGTGCCGCGCCGGATCATGCGCGTCCCACGGCCCCAAGGCCGCCATGGCCAGCGTCGTGCCCCACAGATAGACGAGGTCCGGCTGCATGGCTTGCGCCTCGCGCACCATGTCGGGCACGCGCGTCAGATCCTCCTGCGCGTTACGGACGATCAGGTCCACCGGGCGGTGGCGCACGGCGAAGTAATCGCGGAAGCCGTCGCAGGCTTCCTCCCAGCCGCGGAACAGCAACATCAAGATGCGGCGGGGCCGGTTCTGCGCGCGGGCAACGCCTGGCGCGGCGAGGGCGACGGCCGCCAACAGCGGACGACGATGCATCATGCCGCGGCTTCCTGCCGCCGCCGGCCGCGAGCGGCCAGCGCATAGCCAAGTCCCGCGAGCGCCGTCGCCGCACCCAGTACGGCCACGGCGGAGCCGACGTCGCTACGCGCCAGCAGCCAGGCCGCGGCGAAGGGTCCGACGACAGAACCGACGCGCTCGCCCAGGCGCAGGAAGGACAGCAGCAGCGCCGTCGATCCCCCCGCGCCTGCCGCCACCTCCGCCAGCATCGGCGCCGAGGCGAGGCCCTGCGCCACCCCGGTCAGCGCGATGGCGATGGGCAACGACACGTCTTCCGGCAGCAGCGGAATGGCGAGCATCGCCGCGCCGTTCAGCACCGCCGCTCCCCAGATCAGCCCGCCGCCGATGCGCGCGCGATCGGTGAGCCAGCCGCCCAGCGCGATGGCCGGCAGCATGCAGAGCCCATAGAGCATGACGTTGCGGCCCACCGCCGCCTGGCTCAGCCCCGCATCGCGCAGGGCGATCGGAGCCAGGTAGAAGATGAAGCCCGCCAGCACGACCTTTGCCGGGATGGCGGCGAGCAGCAGCAGCGCGGTGAAGCGCGCATTGCCGAAGGCCGCCCGTGCCCCCGCGACCACACCCTGGCCCGCCGCCTTCGGGTCGGTCATGCCACGCGGGATGGCCCGCAGCGCCAGCCCCATCACCACGACGACCAGCGCGACCGAGGCCAGGAAGGTAGCCGCATAGCCCAGCCGGTCCGCGATCACCGCGCCGATGGCCGTGCCGCAGACAGCACCCGTCATCACCGCGCCGGTGAAACCGCCCAGCGTGCGCGCCAGCCGTCCCTGCTGCGCGGCGACGGCCATCTGCGTCTGGCAGGCAATGGTCAGCACCGCATAGCCGATGCCGCAGAACACGCGCGCCAGCGCGAATTGCGGCAGATCCTGCGCCAGCGCCGCGCCGAGATAGCCGAGCCCCGCGACCGCGCCGCCGATCAGTACCGCGGCGCGCGGGCCACGCCGCGCCGTCACGGTGCCACCCCAGGGTGTGGCCAGCGCGACCGCCGCGACGAAGGTCGCGATGGGCAGCGCGGCCAGCAGGTCGGGCGAGGCAAATGCCGGGCCGTGCCGGGCGAGGTCGCGCCCGAACAGCGGGATGAAGGAGGTCGAAAGCTGCTCCGCCACGACGAAGAGGAAGAGCGGCAGGCGCGCCGCGCTGGCGCTGGGCTGCGCGGGCTCGGCGACGGCGCCACCCTCCCGCAGGCGCAGCCTTTCCCGCAGGCCGGCGATCAAGGCGGCTGCCTCGCGCGCCGCACGGGCGCCCACGGCGGCGGCTTCGGTCGCCAGCCATTCGAGCTGCGCGCAGCGATCCGCGAGGCGCCGCAGCAGCGCATTCAGCGCCAGGGCGACGCGTCCCGCCTCATCCGCCGCGCCAGGATCGGCCAGCACGCTGCAATCGCCGGCAGCGAGGCGCCTGGCCATCCGATCGATCATCGACAGCGGGCCGATCACGCTGCGGTCGAGCGCGTAGCGCAGCAATTCCATCGCCACCATCACGCCGACCAGCAGCACGATGAGGAGGTCCCAGCGCGTATCCTCGACGATGCCATCGACGGCGGCGCGGCTGACGCCGACCAGCAGCCAGCCCTGCGGGCGGCCGCCGGGGGCCGCAACGGGCAGCGTGGCTTCGGTGACGCCGGATACCTCCCGCTGAGTCCGGAAGGTCGCGGCGGCAGGACCCGAAGCCGCCAGGATGCGGCCGTCGAGATCCGTCAGCACCAGATAGGCGACGGCCGGCTGGCTCGTCGCCACGCCGTCCAGATACTCCTCCGCACCCACCAGCGCGTCGAAGGGAATGCCAAGACCAAGAGCGCGCTCGAAGGGGTTCGCAACGACGGTGCCGATCACGGTCGCCTCGCGCTCCAACGCCGGTCGCACCTCCCGCTCGAAGGCGCCGAGCGCGGCGAAGGAGACCGCGACGACGGTGCCGAGCAGCACGGCAATGGCAATCAGCGAGAGGTTCCGCACCAGCCGAGCGAGGATACGCGCGGTGCCGTCCTCGGGCAGGCTCATGCCGGGCGCTCCGGCGCGCGGGAGGCGATGGCCTCCAGTCGCGCACCTGCCTCGTCCAGCATGGCGCCATGGCCGTGGATGGCGCCGTGCAACGCGTGCAGCATCGGGTCGTCCTGCGCCGGCAGCGCGCCGTCGGCGAGCAGGGCGGCAAGCTGCGCGAAGAGCCGCCGGGTCGGCCTTGCCGCCAGGAACACCGCGACCCAGGCGAGCGGCAGCCCGATCACCAGCGCCGCCAGTCCCGGCATCGCCATGTCGAGCGCGATGGCGATCAGCCGGTCGGCAATGCCCGCGCGCCCATAGCCGAGCAGCAGGCTGCCTTCCGGCTGGCCGAAGCCGTTGACCACCGGCAGGCCGATCCAGTCCATCCCGCCGGCGCGCGCGGCGCGGCGGTTCAGGCCGTCCGGCAGCAGGGCGGGGTCCGCGGCATCGCCGATGCGCACGCGCTCGGTGTCGAACAGGATGCGGCCCCCGGCGTCGGCGACGGCGATGCGGCGCAGATCGGGTTCGCGCCCGAAGGCGCGGTCCAGCAGCGCCTGCCCGCCCGGTACCTCCGCCAGGCGCACGCCGATGCCCATGCTGCGTTCGAAGGTGTCGACCAGATCCGCGCCGATGGTGGCGAAGATGCGCTGGTGCTGCGTCAGCAGCAGCCTTTCGAACTTCAGGTAGTTCAGCGCCGTGACCAGCAGGCAGGCGAGCACGGTCAGCGCCGAGACCAGCAGCGCGATGCGTGTCGCGAAGGACGGCCCCGTCATGCGGCCACGCGCAGAGCCGTGGCGGGCGGCAGCAGCGCCTCGCCCAGCAGGTCCAGATAGTCGGCGGTCGAGACCATCCGGATCGGTCCGCGCGCGAAGGCGTCGAAGGCCGCCGCATCCGGCATGCGGAAATACTGCCCGCCTTCCGGCTGCGGGCGGCCGCGGGGCGGGCTGCCGGCGGCGGCCATACGCACCGCCTCGGCGGCCAGCGTCGCGCCGCCGCGATAGAGTTCGGCGATGTGCCACAGCAGGCTGCGGGATTCGTCGCGCGGGATGGCGTGCTCGGCGATCAGCGGGCCGGTGTCGATGCCGGCATCGA
>Ga0075012_10000703_pt1 | contig 35056 bp, 37 predicted proteins | sample All_14_2_FD_71474 | JGI IMG/M metagenome (GOLD analysis project Ga0075012, IMG submission 71474) | Freshwater microbial communities in response to fracking from Pennsylvania, USA - Allegheny Zone_MetaG_DW_15 | ecosystem: Environmental > Aquatic > Deep subsurface > Groundwater > Drilled...
ATCGCCGTCGACTGAATGAACGCGTCCACAATGCATCCGGCGTAGCCCTCTTCACACCGCGACCCGACCACAAACAACCCGCAGGGAATCGCGAACAGCGACTTCTCATCCATGTCTCACCCACTCCTCACACCGGCAAGGCCGGCAACCTGAACACATGCGAATCTTCCTCCACCGCAGTCAACACCTCGGGCTCCGGAAAGCCATATCGGCTTTGCAGCCCGACCACAACCTCGTTCAGAAAGGACTCCGGCGTCGAGGCTCCGCTCGTCAGCCCCAGCGCGAGGTCCTCCTCAAACGCCAGGCCGTCGAGCTGCCCCCGTTCGCTGACCAGCACCGCCTCCGCCCCGGCCGCGCGCGCGGTCTCCACCAGCCGTTGGCTGTTCGAGCTGTTGGCCGACCCCAGCACCAGCACCCGCCGGCAGCGCGCGGCCAGCGCGGCCACTGCCTGCTGCCGGTTGCGCGTCGCATAGCAAACGTCCGTGCTGGAAGGCAGCCGCAGCCCCGGAAAACGCCGCTCCAGCACGCGCATCACAGCCCCGACCTGCGCCTCGCCCAGCGTGGTCTGGGTGACCACCGCGACCGGCACGCCAGCCGGCACCGCCAGCGACTCCGCCTCTTCGGCGCTCTCGACGATCCGGACGTGCGCCGGCGCTTCGCCCGCCACGCCGACAACCTCTTCGTGGCGCCGGTGTCCGATGCACACCACACAGGCGCCCTGCGCCGCAAAGCGCCGGACCTCGGCATGGACTTTGGTCACGAACGGGCAGGTCGCATCGATCACGCGCAGCCTGCGCGCCGCGGCCTGCCGCACCACATCAGGCGACACCCCGTGCGCGGAAAACAGCAACAGGGCCCCCTCCGGCACCTGCTCGACGCGGCTCACGAACACCATGCCCAGCGACGTCAGCCGCGACACGACCTGCTGGTTGTGCACGATCTCGTTGAGACAATAGACCTTCTCGCCCCGGCACCGCGACAACAGCGTCTCGGCGGCCTGCACCGCCCGCGCCACGCCCGAACAGAAGCCGTGGGGCCAAACCACCGTCAGCCGCTTGGCCATCCTCACTCCTCCTCGCCGACGAGCCCGTCCCGCTCCAGGCCCGCCAAGATCTGCTCGGCCGGCGTCAGATACTTCTTGGTCTGGTTGCACGCGGCGCACGCGGGCACCACATTCCCTTTCGTGCTGGTCCCGCCCCGCGCGACCGGCACGACGTGGTCCAGCGTCAGCGCTTCCGCGCCGACCTTCTTGCCGCAGTAGTGGCAAACGCCGGCCTGCAGCTGTTGCTGCCACCACGCGCTCTTGCGCAGGGCCCGCGCCTTTTCCCGCTCGCGCGCCACATGCCTCTCGTCTTTGCGTATATCAATCCACTCGCTCATCACAGCCTCTCGGCGCACGCTCCCTGCATCACAGCCCGCCGTTCACTTGCGCAGCGCCATCAGCCGCAGCGCGTGATTCTCCTCCGCCACGGCCAGCGCCAAGAAGGTCTCGCGCAACCGCGGGATCGCGCTCTGCTTGGCCAAGATCCGGTAGAACTGGGCCATCGCGCGCTCGTGCTCGATCGCATGCTCGACCTCCTTTGAGGCCTTGACGGCATCATGCATCAGGTCGTCCACGGGCGGCAGCTCGCCCGCCATGCCCTCGGTGATCGGAATGTCGCGGTCGGCACCGGTCGCGATGGCCGCCAACATGGCTTCGTGATGCCAGCGCTCCTCTTGCGCCAGCCGTTGGAAAACCGCCTTCTCGGCGGGATCCAGCGCGCGCGCCGCCAGCGCGTCATAGTCCTCGAACGCAGCCTGCTCGAAAACCGCCGCCTGCTGGATCACAAAGCGCCCCATCCAATTGGCGACCGCCGCCATCTCGAGGGGCTGGCCTTCGGCGGCCTCCGGCTTGGGCAGATAGGCCTCGCGCAACATGAGTCCGCCGAAGATCAGAAACAGCACTCCGCCCACACACTTGATATACCGCTCATCCGGCACGTAGCGCCGGATCAGATCGCCCGCCAGCACGCCGATGGCGGTCGACGCCGCAAGCGCCATCACGCCCGCGGCAAAGACCGTCCACTTCGACGAGGACGACGCGGACTGGCTCATGACGGCCAGCTGCGTCTTATCGCCAAGCTCCGCCAAAAAGATGAGAACGAAGGTGCTGAAAAAAAGCGGCCAGTTCACAGTCTGCTCCTTATTTAAAAAGGCCGATTATACACGCTCACCCACCCGAAACGCCACAGCCATCTTGCGCCTCGGAACGGCAATTTTGCGCTCGAACGCCCCGGGGCCTTCCGCTATGCTATCGACATGAATTCGTCGCGCTCACCCTTCCTGACGTTGGCGTTGCTCGCCATCGTGATCTTTCTCGCGCTGCAGCTGAGAGACAACCAGCGGCGGCTCGGCGCGTATTCGAAGGCCCTCAACGCCCTCACCAACCAGGCGTCCAAAGTCGCGCACGACCTGCCCCCGCCCTTTCCCGCGCAGGAAAACGAGGGCGCCTTGGTCTTCAAGCGCGTATCGCCCTCCGTGGTGGCCGTCGCCAACAACGCCCTGGTGCGCCGCGGCTTTTTCGACTTCCAGCTCTATGAGGTGCCGCAGGGCGCAGGCTCGGGCTTTGTCTGGGACAAGCAGGGCCACATCATCAGCAACTATCACGTGGTTCACCAGGCCAACACCTTGACCGTGACCTTCCCCGACGGCGCCCGCTACGACGCCAAGCTCATCGGCATCGCCCCGGACTATGACCTGGCCGTGCTCAAGATCGACGCCCCGCCCGAAAAGCTCGTGCCGGTCGAGATTGGCGCCTCGCGCGCCCTGGAGGTCGGCCACAGGGTCTATGCCATCGGAAACCCCTTCGGACTCGACACCACGCTCTCCTCGGGCATCGTCAGCGCGCTCGGACGCACCATCACATCCATGACGGAGCGCAAGATCCACGATGTGATCCAGACCGACACCGCGATCAACCCCGGCAACTCCGGCGGGCCGCTCCTCGCCTCGTCCGGCAAGCTCATCGGCGTCAACACCGCCATCCTCAGCCCCAGCGGCGCCTATGCCGGCATCGGCTTCGCAGTCCCCTCCGACACGGTCGCGCGCGTCGTGCCGCAGCTGATTGAGAAGGGCCGCGTCACGCGTGCCGGCCTCGGGGTGCGGCTGCTGCCGGACCACGTCGCCGAACGCGCCGGCATCGACGGCGTCGCGCTCTACACGGTCTACGACCACACGCCCGCGGCCAGCGCGGGGCTCGAAGGCCTCGGCGTCAGCCGCCTCGGCCAGCTCGTCGTCGGCGACGTGATCACCGCCGTCGACGGCACCGCCGTCCGCACCATCGAGGACCTGCAAGCCATCCTCGACCCGCGGCGGCCCGGCGACCGCATCGCGCTCACGGTCACCCGCGGCGGCAAGCCCCGCACCGTCACCCTCACGCTCATCGAGGAGCCCTAGCGTTCCGCGTGCCTGCCGCGACGCCCCGCTTCGCGCTTGCGCCGCGCAACCGGCGCTTGACTTCCGGCACCGGATACGGGAAACTCTAGCGCATCTGTTTGGATGTTATCCGGCGGGCGTTTGTAGGCTCCCCGGCTTGGAGGTTTTTTTGTGGAAGCTCTTGAAGTGATGCGTCATAGCGCCGCCCATGTCATGGCGGCGGCCGTTTGCAAACTGTATCCGAATGTGAAGCTGGATATCGGCCCCTCGACGGACGAGGGATTTTATTACGATTTCGATCTGGAACACCGTCTCGCGCCTGAGGATTTCCCCAAAATAGAGGCGGAGATCCAGACGATCATCAAGGCCGGACTGCCGTTCGAACGCATGGAAGTCACGCGCGAGGAGGCCGCCAAGGTCTTCGCCGGCCAGACGTACAAGCTGGAGCGGCTGGCCGACATCCCCGCGGGAGAGACGGTCTCGCTCTACAAGTGCGGCGCGTTCATCGACCTGTGCCGCGGACCCCACGTGGCCAACACCTCGGAGATCGGCGCGGTCAAGCTGATGGCCGTGGCCGGCTCCTACTACCGCGGCGACGAGAACAACCCGATGCTGCAGCGCCTGTACGGCATGGCGGACGTCTCTCAGGAAGCGCTCGACGCAGCCCTGGCGCGCATCGAAGAGGCCAAGAAGCGCGACCACCGCAAACTCGGCAAAGAGCTGGAGCTGTTCAGCATCAGCGACGATGTCGGCCCAGGCCTCGCCCATTGGCACCCGAAGGGCGCGCGCATCCGCGTGGCCATCGAGGACTACTGGCGCCGCGAGCACTTCCGCGCCGGCTACGAGATGGTCTTCACGCCGCACGTCGGCCGCGCCAAGCTCTGGGAAACCTCGGGGCACTTGGGCTTCTACCGCGAAAGCATGTTCCCCTGCATGAACGTGGCGGAAGGCGAAGGCTCGCACTCCTCGGTCGAGCAGTACTTCGTCAAGCCCATGAACTGCCCGTTCCACATCCAGATCTACAAGACCCGCCGCTACTCCTACCGCGACCTGCCGCTGCGCTGGGCCGAAATGGGCACGGTGTACCGCTATGAGAAAGAGGGCGTGCGCCACGGGCTGCTGCGCGTGCGCGGCTTCACCCAGGACGACGCGCACATCTTCTGCACGCCGGAGCAGGTCGAAGGCGAGATCCGCTTCACGGTGAACTTCGCCCTGCGCATCCTGCGCCGCTTCGGATTCAACGACATCACCGCCTACCTCTCCACCCGGCCCGAGAAGTCGGTCGGCCTGCCGGAGCGCTGGGAGCAGGCCACGCGCTCGCTCGAGAGCGCCCTCAAAGCCGAAGGCATCGCCTATCAGGTGGACGAAGGCGGCGGCGCGTTCTACGGCCCGAAGATCGACCTCAAGATCAAAGATGCCCTCGGCCGCCCCTGGCAGCTCGGCACGATCCAGTTCGACTTCAACCTGCCGGAGCGCTTCGACCTCTCGTACATCGGCGAGGACGGCAAAGAGCACCAGCCCTACATGGTGCACCGCGCGCTGCTGGGCAGCCTGGAGCGCTTCTTCGGCATCCTGATCGAGCACTACGGCGGCGCGTTTCCCGCGTGGCTGGCGCCCGAGCAGGTGCGCGTGCTGCCCATCACCGCCGGACAGATCGAGTACGCGAAAGGCATCGAGGCCAAACTGCGCGAAGCCGACGTGCGCGTGACGGTCGACGCCGACAACGAGAAGCTCGGCGCGAAGATCCGCAAAGCCCAGCTCGAAAAGGTGCCCTTCATGCTCGTCGTCGGCGGTCGCGACGCCGAAGCCGGCGTGGTGTCGGTCCGCAGCCGCGAGGCCGGCGACCAGGGCGCCATGACGCTGGACGCGTTCATGGAGATTTTCAACGTTGCGCTGAAGGCGTAACTTGGGGTAAAACAGAGCCCGGCCAAACCGGGCAAATTCAGAAACAAATCAGGAACCGTATCGTCGGTTCAACAGTGGAGGTGAGCTATCGCTTCGTTCATCCGTGTTAACTTCAAAATCCGTGTCCCGAATGTCCGCGTGATCAACGCCAACGGCGAAATGCTGGGCGTCATGGCGACGCGCGATGCGCAACGCCTTGCTGACCAACAGGGATTCGACCTCGTGGAGGTTTCGCCCAATGCCGAACCGCCGGTCTGCAAAATCATGGACTACGGCAAGTTCCGCTACGAGGAAAGCATCAAGCGCAAGCAGGCGCGCAAGAACCAGAAAGTGACGCAGATCAAGGAAGTCAAGTTCCACGCCAGCGTGGACGCCAACGACCTTGGGCACAAGCTGCGCCAAATTCGGGAATTCCTCGCAGAGGGTCACAAAGTCAAGGTGACCCTCCAGTACCGCGGGCGCGAAAACGCGCACAAGGAACTGGGCATGGAAGTGGTGAACAAGGTGATCGAAGAGTGCTCCACGTGTGCGATCGTCGAGCAGACGCCGAAGCTGATCGGACGCACGCTGGGCTGCATGCTGGCGGCCCGGCCCGTGAAGCCCGGAACGCAGCCGGCCGCGCCACAAGCGCCTAAACCGCCTGCGGCCGCTGCGGCTCAGGCAACTGCGCCGCAGGCTCCCAAACCACCCGCGCCCGCTCCGGTTCCGGCTCCGGCGAACGCTGCGGCATCCGCCGCACCGCAGGCCTGAGACCTTTCCAGTGTCCCGGGAAAAGGAACACCGTCCCCGACCCGGGGCGGTGTTTTTTTATGCAACGCTGTGTGCTACATGTGGATATGGACGCGTTCTTCGCGGCCGTGGAACAGCGCGACCACCCGGAATGGCGCGGCAAGCCAGTCATCGTGGGCGCGCCGCCCGACCAGCGCGGCGTCGTCTCCACCTGCTCCTACGAGGCGCGCGTCTTCGGCGTGCGCTCCGCCATGCCCTCGCGCGAAGCCTTCCGCCGCTGCCCCCAAGGCATCTTTGTGCCGCCTGACATGTCCCGCTACGACACGGCCTCGCAGGCCGTCTTCAAGATCTTCGAGCGCTTCTCGCCCCTCATCGAGCCGATCTCGATCGACGAGGCGTTCATCGACGTCACCGGCGCGCGCCTGCTGTTCGGCGACGGCCAAGCCATCGCCGAGAAGATCCGCGCCGCGATCCGCAGCGAAGTGCGGCTCACCGCCTCGATCGGCGTGGCCCACAACAAGTTCCTCGCCAAGCTGGCGAGCGAAAAAGCCAAGCCCGACGGGCTTTTCGTCGTGCCGGACGACAACGAGGGCGTGCTCCGCTTTCTAGCCGCGCACCCCGTCGGCGCGCTCTGGGGCGTCGGACGGGTCACCGCCGAGGCGTTGGAGCGCGCAGGGTTCAGGCGCGTCGCGGACCTCCAGAAAGCCGACCCCGCCTATCTGGCGCGGCTGCTGGGCGCAGGGCTCGCCGAGCACCTGCTGGCGCTCGCCTTCGGGCGCGACGCCCGCGACGTGGAGACGTCGTTCGAAGAGAAGAGCCTCTCGCGCGAGTTCACCTTCCTGGAGGACTGTCGCAATCCCGACGAACTGCGCGAAAACCTCAAGGGGCTGGCCGACGACGTGGGCCGGCGCGTCCGCGCGCATGGGCACTTCGCCTCTGTCGGGCGCCTCAAATTGCGCTGGTCGGACTTCCGCACCATCACGCGCCAGGCGCCTTTCGAGACGCCAGCCTGCGACGACTTCACCTTCCGCGCCATGGCCCTGCGGCTCTTCGATGCCGAGCGGCTGATCCAGCCGGTGCGGCTCATCGGGTTCGGCGTGAGCGGCTTCAGCGCCGACCGCAGCCAGCAGCTCTCGCTCTTCGACGAATCCCCCGCCGCACGCGAGAAACGCGAGCGTCTCTGCCGCACCGTCGATGCCCTGCGCGACCGGCTCGGAGAGGGCGCTCTCGGCCGCCTCGGCCCGTCCGACGCGCCGTCTGCAGCACGGCGCCCGCAGTCGCGCGACACCACACACACGTGAGCCCTCCGCCCCGCTGAACGCGCCTATTCGCCCTCGTGCCGGACGATCACCGAAACACCGTCCGGGATCACGGTCACCTGCGCATCGGGAGGCGACTCCGCCAGGGCCCTGTCGATCGCCCCCTGCAGCGTCGCGGCGTGCTCCATGCCCATGTCGCGAAAGAGCGCACCGTCGCTCAGGTCCGAGACCATGATCACGCGGTGCCGCGCCAGAATGCGCGCCAGAATCTGGTACTCCCATTGGTCCGGCGGCGTTTGGGACTGCGGCACCTGGCGGATCCGCTCCAGCAGCGCCTGCGGGCTCTCAGCCTCGGCGAGCGCGCGGTAGAAGTGTTCGCCCCCTGCCCCGTCGCTGCACCCCGCCACCATGATGATCGTCCCGCCCGGCAGACAGCACGCCTCGGCCGCAGTCATGCCCTTCACGGCCTGATACACGTTCTGGTCGAGCGGATAGCCGCCGTTGCTCGTAATGGCGATCTGGGCCGGCGCGGACTTCACGCTGAACGCGTCGGCCATCCTCCGGCACCCCTCGGCATGCGCCTCGACGGCGTCGCCCGCAAAAGCCGCCCGCACCGACTTGTCGGGATTGAGCGTGACATTCAGGATGAAGGCGAGCTTTGCCTCCCTGGCCGCGTGGAGCATGTCGCGGTGGATCGGGTTGCCCTCGAGCGAGCCGGCCCGCGCCCGCGAGTCGTCGATGAACGCCGCGCAGTGGTTAGCCAACACGGTCTGCCGCCCCGCGATCCCGGGCAGGACGCTCTTGCGGCCGCCGGAAAAGCCCGCGAAAAAGTGCGGTTCGATGAACCCCTCGGCCACCAGCAGCTCAGCGTCCAGCGCGTGGCGGTTGAGCCACAGCTCGCCGCCCGAGGGCAGGAGGCCCAGATAGCGCAGGCTCGCCTGATCGGTGCAGTCGTGCATCACAAAGCGCTCGCGCGCCACCACCTCGTCGCCGAACTTCTCGCGCATCTCCGCGTCCGACGTCGGCCGGTGACACCCGGTCGCCACCAGGATCGTCACCGCGATGTCGGGGTTGCCGCGGCGCAGCCGCGCCAGCAGTAGCGGCAGCGTCACGCGGCTCGGCACCGGGCGCGTGTGGTCGCTCGTGATGACCGTCGCCGTGCGCTTGCCCGCCGCCAGCGCTTCAAGGGAAAGCGAGCCGATCGGATGGTCGAGCGCCGCCTCCACCACGCGCTTCTGCTCCTCCAGCGAAGGCGACGCGCCGTGTCCCGCGCCGTGGCACGGCGGCGTCAGCACGGCGCGCAGCCGCCCGTCCGGAATCTCGGCCTCCATCGCGGAGGTGTGATAAGGCAGGCGGATGCGCGTCATACGTGGACCTCCGGATCAGCCAGCCCCTCCAGCGAGGCGACCGCATACGTGCACAGGATGTCGCCGGTGACGTTGCACAGGGTTTCGAACATGTCGAGAATCGGGTTGACGCCGAGCGCCAGCGCCACGATCACCGCGGTCTGGGACGGCGAAAGCCCGATCGCGCCGAGAATGATGAAAAGCAGCATCAGGCTGCCGCCCGGAACGCCGCCCGCGCCCACGGCCGCCAGCACCGTCGTGAGGGTCATCACCGCCAGATCGCCGAGCGACAGGTGGATGCCGAACATGTTCGCCGCCAAGATCGCGAACATCGGCAGATGGATGCACACGCCGTCCATGTTGACCGTTGCGCCCAGCGGCAGCGAAAAGCTCGCCAGCTCGCGGTGAACACCGAGGTTCTCTTCCGTCACCCGGATCGAGACCGGCAGGGTCGCGGCGCTGGAGCGGGTGACGAAGGCCAGCAGCATGGCTTCGCGCGCCGCGTAAATGACTCTATAGGGGTTTCTGCGCGTGACGAGCGCGATCAGCACGGGATAGGCCACGAACAGCAGCAGCAGGATACCCGCCACGACGCCCGCCAACACTGTGACATACGGCCCGATAATGGCCGGACCGTAAACCGAGAAGATGCCCATCGAAAGAAAGAACACGCCGACCGGCGAATAGTTCATCACGAAATCGATGATGCGGTTGATCGCCGCGAGGCACGCCTCGCACCCGTCGGTCAGCAAGCGCATCTTCGCCTGAAGGGACGGATCAGACGCCGTCTCCATCACCAGACGTACGCTGACGCCGAAGAGCACGGCGAAGGCAATCACCCCGAGAAAGTTGCCGTTCGCCAGCGCCGCGAAGGGATTCTGAAAAATGTCCGAGAGCACCTTGTCGAGCACGTCCGGCAACGACTGGGGCGCGCTCGCGCCGAGCCCGGACGAAGCCTGGGACCCGAATGCGCTCGCCAGCTCCTTCCACCCCTCGAGCGACGCGCCCGCCCCCGGGTTGATCCAGCGCGCGAGCGAGACACCGAACGCCGAGGCCATGGCCATGGTGGCGAAGTACCAGCCGATCAGCTTGCCGCCGACCTTGCCCAACCGCTTGAGCGGGAGCGAGGCGGCGCCGCTCACCAGCGAGAAGAAGACCGTGGGCACCACGATCATCTTCAGCATGCCGATGAAAACCGTCCCGAAGGGGGCGCAGACGCGCATGGCGCGCTGCACCTCCGGTTTCAGCCCGCAGGCGTCCGACAGCGCCCAGAGCGCGCCGCCGCAGAGGGCACCGAGCAACACGCCGGCGACGACGCGTTTCACCAGCGAGACCCGCAGATAGGCGCGCAGGATGCCCATGTCCCTCTCCTCTGTCAGACGTTGCTTACAGCGCGGCGCTGAAGGTCGCGTAGAGCTTTTCGAGCCGCGCGACCGTCTCGGTCAGCTCCTTCTGCTTGGCCCGCTGCTGCTCGATCACCGCGGCGGGCGCCTTGGCGACGAACCCCTCGTTGCCGAGCTTGGACTCGACGCCTTTGAGGAAACCGAGCGTCTTGTCGAGCTCAGCCTTGACGCGGGCGGCCTCGGCCTTGACGTCGACCAGGCCCTCAAGCGGCAGATAAATCGTGCCGAGCTTGCAGAGCGTGCCGGGCATCGCCTGCTCGCCGCCGCCGGCCGCGATCTGCAGGTTGTCCGAGCGCAGCTGCTGCTTCAGGCTCTCGGCGTCTGCCGCGAGCTTCTCGGCCGCGGCGGCGTCGACCGCCTGCACCACGTAGCGCACGAACTGCGAAGGCGCGATGTTGTAGTCGGCGCGCAGCGCGCGGCCGGCCGTGATCATCTCGCGCTTGGCCTCGACATAGGCGGTCACCTCCGCGCTCAGGCCCCACGCCTGGTTCTGCGCCTCGGAGTAGGGCTTCGGCCAAGGGGCGCGCATGATGGTTTCGGCGTCCGTGCCGTACCCCATCTGGTGCCAGAGCTCCTCGGTGAGGAACGGCATATACGGGTGCAGCATCTTGAGAGCCTTGGCGAAGACGTCGGTCATCACCGCCAGAATCTGACGGCGGCGCACATCGTCCGTGCCGTACAGGTCCTGCTTGGCGTACTCGAGGTACCAGTCGCAGAAGTTGCTCCAGACGAACTCGTAGATCGCCAGCGCCCCGTCCTGCAGGCGGAACTTCTCCAGATGCTCGGTCACCGCCTGGGCGGTCGCCTCGCATTTGGCCAGCATGTGCCGGTCGTCGTCGCGCAGCAGCGCGGCGTCGAGGGCCAGCTCGCCCGCGGCCATGGCGCGCCAGTCCATGTCAGGCGCCTTCTCCATGTGCATTTTCATGAAGCGCGCGGCGTTCCAGATCTTGGTCGCGAAGTTGCGGCCGATCTCGAACTTCTCCATGTTGACGTAGACGTCCATGCCCGTGGAGGTAATGAGCATCAGGCTGAAGCGCAGCGAGTCGGCGCTGTACTTCTCGATGATGTCGAGCGGGTCGATCGAATTGCCCAGACTCTTGCTCATCTTGCGGCCCTTGTCGTCGCGCACCGTGCCGTGGAGGTAGACGTTGCGGAAGGGCACCTCGCCCATGAACTTGCACCCGGCCATGATCATGCGGGCGACCCAGAAGAAGAGGATCTCCGGCGCGGTGGCCAGATCGTTCGTGGGGTAGTAGAACTTCAGGTCGGGGTGATCCTTCGGCCAGCCGAAGGTGCTGAAGGGCCAGAGCCACGAGGAGAACCACGTGTCGAGCACGTCCTCGTCCTGCGTGAAGCCTGACGCGCCGCACTTCGGACACGCCGAAGGCGCCGTCTTGGCGGCCCACTCGTGCGCGCACGACGCGCAGGTGTAGACCGGGATGCGGTGCCCCCACCAGATCTGGCGCGAGATGCACCAGTCGCGGATGTTCTCCATCCACTCGAAGTAGGTCTTCTCCCAGCGCTGCGGCGAGAAGGTGATCTTGCCCGAGCGCACCGCCTCGATGGCCGGCGCGGCCAGCGGCTTCATGCGCACGAACCACTGCTTCGAGAGGCGCGGCTCCACCACGGTGTCGCAGCGGTAGCAATGGCCGACCGCATGCTGGTGCGGCTCGACCTTGACGAGATAGCCCTGCGCCTCGAGGTCGGCGACCACCTGCTTGCGGCAGGCGAAGCGGTCCAGGCCCGCATACGCGCCGGCCTCTTCGTTCATCGTGCCGTCGCCGTTCATCACGTTGAGGACCGGCAGGCTGTGGCGCTGGGCCACCTGGAAGTCGTTCGGGTCATGCGCGGGGGTGATCTTCACCACGCCTGTGCCGAAGACGCGGTCGACGTAATCGTCGGCCACCACCGGGATCTCGCGGTTCATGAGCGGCAGCGTCACGGTCTTGCCGATCAGCGCCTGATAGCGCTCGTCAGCCGGGTTCACCGCCACGGCCGTGTCGCCCAACATCGTTTCTGGACGCGTGGTCGCGACCACGATCTCTCCGCCGCCCGGAATCGGATAGCGGATGTGCCAGAGGTTGCCGGTCGAGTCCTGATGCTCGCTCTCTTCGTCCGAGAGCGCCGTGTGGCAGCGCGGACACCAGTTCACGATGTAGTTGCCGCGGTAGATCAGCCCCTCGTCATAGAGGCGGCAGAAGACCTCGGCCACGGCCTCGCTGAGGCCCTCGTCCATGGTGAAGCGCTCGCGCGACCAGTCGCAGCTCGCGCCCAGCTTGCGTAGCTGGCGCACGATGGTGCCGCCGTATTCGCCGCGCCACGCCCACACGCGCTCCAAGAACTTCTCGCGGCCCAAGTCGCGGCGCGAGAGCCCCTCTTTGCGCAGCGCCTTCTCCACCACGTTCTGCGTGGCGATGCCGGCGTGGTCGGTGCCCGGCATCCAAACCGTGTTGCGCCCCTGCATGCGACGCCAGCGCACCAGCACGTCCTGAATCGTGTTGTTCAGCGCGTGGCCCATGTGCAGAATACCCGTCACGTTCGGCGGCGGGATCACGACGCTGTAGGGCTCGCCCCCCTGCGCGGACTCGGCATGGAAATGTCCGTTCTGCTCCCACCAGGGATACCACTTGTTCTCGATTGCCTTGGGATCGTAATGCTTGTCCATAAAAGTCACTGGTTTCAGGTACTCGTTAAACGTTACTCGTTACACGTTGCCGGAACGGGCCACAAAAAGGTGATATTTAACCAAAAAGAGCCGCCGATGACAAACTCTGGCAACAAAAGGAGGACAATGAGGAGAGATTTTCGGCTCAACACTACCAAATCCGCCAGTCATCCGGCAGGTCGGACCGCAAGCCGCGGCACTCCGTTGGAGACGGGTGACCGAGTGTGGAACACAATGCTCGTACGAAGCCCTGTCGGGAGCGCCCGCGCCCCGCCCGCATGCTGACAAGGTCGCGCGCGGCTTGGCGTAAAACGGCCAGGCGCGAAACCGCATGGCCAAAGCGCTGTTGCGGGCGAGGGCGCCCGCTCCCCCGACTCGGCCAACGGCTTCTCAACAAAAACGCGGACCATTCGCGCCCCTGTCGCCAACCGATTATCATGTCTCGACAAAACCGCGTTGACAGGCCAGAACCGAATCCCCTATCCTCAACACCGACGATAAGATACTGAGAGGACACGATGATGTACGAGCGTTTCAAGACCAAGGCCACCGGAGCCCAGGCCGAGGTTCATCGCTTTCCCACGCGCGCGGCGGCCCTCGATTTTCTGGCCGGATTTCTCAACCAAGAACAGTCGGCCGACGCCCAGAACGCGACCGCCCTCGTGGCCGCGAGCATGGGCCTCGCCGACGCGGAGCGCGAGCGCCTCGCCGCATGTCCGGGCGTTCATTTCGATGTGACGCGCGAGCGCGCCGCCCAGGCGATGATCGGCATCAGCCAAATGGACTGGGCGCTGGCCGACACCGGCACGCTCGTCCACGACGCGACCGCGGCCGAGGAGCGTCTCGTCTCGACGCTACCCGCGATCCACATCGCGCTCGTGCCCTCCTCAGGACTGTACCCCGATCTGCCGTCGCTGCTCGCGCAGATTGATCCTCGGCGGAGCCGCTATCTGGCTTTCATCACCGGCCCGAGCCGCACGGCCGACATCGAGCGCGTGCTGACCATCGGCGTGCACGGCCCCAAACGTCTGATCGCCCTTTTCGTCGACGATCTGAAAGCGAGGGCGTAATGGACAACAGCTTCAAGAACTCGATTCAGACCGCCCTGCACAACGCCAATCTCACCGGCGCGCTGGGCAAGTTTTCGGAAGCCTACAAGGTCAACCGCGCGAGGGCCTACGAGGGCATCGATTTCGAGGCGCTGCGCGGCCGCATCTCCGAGCGAAAGGCCTTCGCTGCCGCCCACCTCGACGAGATGGCGGCGCGCTTCGCCGCAAACGCCGAAGCCACCGGCGCCAAGGTTTTCCGTGCGAAGAGCCCCGACGACGTGAAGACGTACATTCTCGACGTCGCGCGGAGGCACGGCGTCAAAACCGTGGTCAAATCGAAGTCCATGGCCTCGGAGGAGATCCACCTCAACGCCGCCCTCGAAGCCGCGGGCATGACCGTCAGCGAGACCGACCTCGGCGAGTGGATCATCCAGCTGGCCGGACAGCGCCCCTCCCACATGGTGATGCCAGCCATCCACATGACCAAGGAGGAGGTCTCCGACCTGTTCAGCAAAGCGGTCGACGAGCGGCTGTCGTCGGACATCCCGCGCCTCGTGCAGGTCGCGCGCGACACGCTGCGGCCGCGCTTTCTCGAGGCGGACCTCGGCATCACCGGCGGCAACATCGCCGTGGCCGAGACCGGCAGCTTCGTGCTGGTCACCAACGAAGGCAACGCGCGGCTGGTCAGCTCGCTGCCCAAGGTCCACATCGCGCTGATCGGCGTCGAGAAGCTGGTCGAGCGCTTCGAGGACGTGGGGCCGATCCTGCAGGCGCTGCCCAAGAGCGCGACGGCGCAGGCGCTCACGAGCTACGTCTCGATCATCACCGGGCCGGTGCCGAACACCGACGGCTCAACTAAAGAGCTGCACATCGTCCTCATGGACAACCGCCGCAGCGAGATGGCGGCTGACCCGCAGTTCAAACAGGCGCTGCAGTGCATCCGTTGCGCCTCCTGCCTGAACGTCTGCCCCATCTTCCGCCTCGTGGGCGGACACGTCTTCGGCAAGGTCTACACCGGCGGCATCGGCACGATCCTCACCGCCTGGTTCCACGCGCTGAAATCGTCCGAGGACATCCAGGGGCTCTGCATCCAGTGCGGTGCCTGCAAGGAGGTCTGCCCGGGCAAAATCGACATCCCCGAGCTGATCATGGAGCTCCGCCGCCGCCTCGTTCAAGAAGAGGGACTGCCGTTCATCCAGAAGGCGATCTTCGCGGTGGTCAACAACCGCCGCCTCTTCCACAGCATGATGCGCACCGCGTCGCTTGCGGACAGGCCGTTCGTCAAAGGCCGCTTCATCCGCCACCTGCCGCTGTTTCTGGCCGACCTCACCGACGGCCGCAGCCTGCCGGCCATCGCGCCGGTGCCGTTCCGCGACCGCTTCACGCGCATCGTGCAGCCCAAGGGCAAAGAGAAGGCGGCCTTTTTTGCAGGCTGCCTGATCGACTTCGCCTATCCCGAAATGGGCGAGGCGCTGGTGCGCATCCTCAACAAAGCCGGCATCGAAGTCGTGTTCCCGGACGCGCAGACCTGTTGCGGCGCGCCGGCGCGCTACAGCGGCGCGTACGAGGTCGCAGCTCAAAATGCGATCGACAACATCAAGGCGCTTTCATTGGACGGCGTGACCTACGTGATCTCCGCCTGCCCGACCTGCACCGCAGCCCTCGCCAAGGAGTTCGAGTCGACCTTCGAAAGCCTCGGACAGACCGAGTGGATCCAGCAGGCGCGCGCCTTGGCGGCCAAGACCGTCGACTTCTCAACGCTGGTTGAAAGACTCGTCGCCGCAGGACGTCTCACGTTTGAGGAGGGGCGTGCGCTCGGAACGGTGACCTACCACGACTCCTGCCACCTCAAGCGCACGCTGCGCGCCGACCAGCCGCCGCGCTCGCTGCTGCGACGCGCGGGCTACGAGGTCAAGGAGATGGCCGAGTGCGACACCTGTTGCGGCATGGGCGGCTCGTACTCGCTCAAACTGCCCGAAATCTCGGCGCCGATGCTGCAGCGCAAGCTCGGCAACATCCGAGCCACGGGAGCGGAAACGGTCGCGATGGACTGTCCCGGATGCGTCATGCAGATCCGCGGCGGTTTTGACCAGGCCGACCGGCCGGTCCGCGTCAGCCACACGCTCGAACTGCTGGACGAGGCGCTGAATCCCGGAAGTCTGTAAGCACAGGCTGAATGGCCGTTTCGACCAAGCCGGCATGCGTGATATCACACCTTCGAAGGTGTGATATCCGGACGCTTAAACCAGGGTTCGGTCGACAGGCAAATGCGGACGAGCCACAGCATCACCGGCACCTCGATCAGCACGCCGACCACCGTGGCCAACGCCGCACCCGACGACAGGCCGAAGAGCATGGTCGCCGTCGCGATGGCGACTTCGAAGTGGTTGGAGGCCCCGATCATCGCCGCAGGAGCGGCATCCTCGTAAGGCAGTTTGAGCAGCCTGGCCCACCAATAGCCCAGCCAGAAAATCAGCATCGTCTGAATAAAGAGCGGAATCGCGATCCACAGAATCGTCAACGGATTGTTGAGGATCGTTTCACCCTTAAAGCTGAACAGCAACACCAGCGTCGTCAGCAGAGCGATGATCGTGATCGGCGTCAGCACATGCAGGAATTTCTCCCTGAACCAGACCTCTCCTTTGGCTCCGATGATCCACTTGCGCGAAAAGTATCCGCACGCGAGCGGCAACGCCACGTAGATGACGATGGAAAGCAACAAAGCCTCCCACGGCACAGGAAGTTTGCCCACACCCAACAAGAACCCGCCCAGAACGCCGTAAAGCAACAACATGGTCAGCGAGTTGATCGCCACCATGATGAGGGTCAACCCGTCGTTGCCTCGTGCCAGATAGCCCCACACCAGCACCATCGCCGTGCAGGGCGCGATGCCGAGCAGAATCGTGCCGGCGAAGTAGCTGCGCCAAAGCGGAACCTGCAGCATCTTGACGCCCTCATGCAGCACCACCGTGCCGGCCCCGTGTGTCGCACCGACCTCAAGATCCAAACCGAACGGCATCTTCACGTAATCCGTGGCCTCCGCGCCAATCAGGCCCCTGAACAGCACGCCAAGGAAGAGATAGGCAATGGCGTACATCGTGAAGGGTTTGACCGCCCAGTTCACGAAGAGCGTGAGCCACACCGGCTTCCCGCTCTTGCCGGCCCTGATGACCGAGGCGAAGTCGATCTTCACCATAATCGGGTACATCATGAAGAACAGGCAGACGGCGATCGGAACCGATACGACCGGAGCACCGTTCACAAAAACGGACATGCCGTCCAGCGCCTTGGCCACGCCCGGCGCGACTTTGCCGAGTGCGATTCCGCCCGCAATGCACAATCCGACCCAGACCGTCAGGTAGCGTTCAAACACATTCGTCAGTTTCCGTTTCTCGCAAGTCATAGAACACCTCCGTATGAATCAGAAAAAATGTAAGGTTGGGTTATCCCCACCACAAGCCTCCCTCTCGGCCTCTCTTCCACCCGCCATTCCAGCATTCCGCTACCCCATCCGCCCTCTCTCCAACGCTTCCGGCAGCGTCGCCACAAAAGCCCGGATCTCGTCGCGCACGCGGCGATAACAGTCCAGCTTCGCCTTTTCGCCATCCGCGAGTTTCGCCAGCGCGGGCGGATCCTCGAAACCGACATGCACCACCTTGGCTGAGCCCGGGAAGAACGGACAGTGCTCATTCGCGTGGCCGCACACCGTCACCACATAGTCGAACGGAACTGCGAGAAGCGAATCCACGTTTTTCGAGGTTTGCCCCGAAATGTCCACACCCGCCTCGGCCATCACCTTGACCGCGTTCGGGTTCAGCCCGTGCGTCTCGATGCCCGCCGAGTACGCCTCGATCACGTCGCCCTTGAGCGCCCGCGCCCAACCCTCAGCCATCTGGCTGCGGCAAGAGTTTCCCGTACAGAGAAACAAGACCTTCAGTTTATGGGCAACCATACGTTCCTTTCGCTTTACAGATCACAGCAGATAGGCGCGCGTCAAACCAGCCAGCGCGCCGAAAAGCACCAGCCAGGTCGTATTGATCCGCGTCAGCCAGACCAGCACACCGGACACAAGTGCCAGTCCGACCGTCGTCACATCGACCAGCGAAGAACGGCCCAGCTGCAGCGTCACAGACGCCATCAGCGCGAGGGACGCCACGTTCACGCCGTCCAGCAAACTGCCCAGCCACACCGAACTCCGGAGCTTGGGAATCGCGCGGTGCACCAACGCAACAAAGACAAAAGACGGCAGGAAGATGCCCAGCGTCGCGGCGAGCCCTCCCGGGAAACCACCCAACACATACCCCACGAAGGTCGCCGTCGTAAAGACCGGTCCCGGGGTGACCTGTCCGACCGCGATCGCATCGATCAACTGCTGGTCGGTCAGCCAGCCGAGGCGAGTCACAAAGTCGGCCCGCATAAACGCCAGCAGCACATAGCCGCTGCCGTAAAGCACAGATCCGATCTTCAGGAAGGTCAAAAACAAGCCCGAAAGGGAGAAGCCGGCAGCGGCAGCGCCAGCCGCCGGCAGGCCCAAGGCGGCCAGCGGCAGCGCGAGACAGCGCAATCGCGCAGACCGCAGACGGCCGGCATTTTCCGCCAGCATCACGGCCGCGCCGCCCAGCGCGAGCAGGGCAATCTCGTTGACATTGAACGCGGTCAGTGCAAGCACGGCCGCGCCGACCCCCGCCGTCAGCCGGTTCTTCACCGCCTTGCGGCCGAGGTCCCACAGCGCCTTGCCGATGATCGCGATCATCACGGGCTTCACCCCCTCCAGAACACCGGCGGCCGTCGGCGTGGCTCCATAGCCCACATAGACCCACGCCAGCGCCATCACGATGCACATGGCCGGCAGGATGAAGCATGCACCCCCCACGACCAGGCCCAGCCAACCCGCACGCAGCAGCCCGAGATGAATGGCCATCTCCGTCGAATTGGGCCCGGGGATCAGGTTCGTCGCACCCAAGAGATCCAAGAACTCCTGCTCGCTCAGCCATTTGCGGCGTTTGACCACCTCGTCATGCATCATCGCAATATGCGCGGCGGGACCGCCGAACGCCGTGGCACCCAGACGAAGAAAGAGACCGGCGACTTCGGTCAAGTGCCGCCGCATCAGGATACTCCTGCCTGAATCATTCGCCTCTTTCATAAACACACAATCCGCTTTGTCAAAAGCTCCACAAGAAATAAAAGCCCGCCGCCACCAGCAGCACTCCGGCAAGCCCGCGCACGGCCGTCTCCAGCCCCTTGAACTTGACCGCCGCCGCACCGAACGAGACGCCCAGCATCAGCGCGCCCAGCGGCAACGCGAACCCGATGGCGTAAGCCACCAACACGGCAGCCATCCACAGCGTGACGCCCTGCAGCACAGCCGCACCGACAATGATGAAGATGCCGGGATTGCAGGCCAGCGAACTCACGCTCACAGCCCCTCCGCCAACCACGCCGAACAGGAGCGCGCCCACAACCCCGCCGGATTTGTATCTCACGCCAAACCGGGCTTTGCCCTGCGGCAGCGTGAAGGGCAGCAGATTCAGCGCGCCCATGCCCAGAACGATGGCCACGAAGCCCGCGAACACCTTCCAGTAGCGCCCCAGCGTGCCCTGCGCCACCTGGCCGACCATGGCCGCCACCGCGCCCAAGATCACGAGCGACAAAACCGCGCCCAGGAAGAACGAGCCTGCCGACAGCAGCCGCGCCCGCAAGCTGTTATCCTTGCGGGCACCCGCGTACCCCACGATGATGCCCAGCACCGGCAGCGTGCAGCAGGCGCTCACCACCGCACTCAGAAGCCCGAGCGCCAGAGCGAGAGGCATCGCCATGAAGCCGACGCCCGCCTGATCGAACGCTGCCGTGGCGCTCGTCAACAGTGACCGGAACCAGTCCATAGGACACCTTCCCTATTTGCAGCCCGACGGGCCGCAGCCGCCCGCGCCGCAGGCCGAGCGGGGACGCGACGCGCCCACAAACGCCTTCATCAGGGCATCCTGCGAAACGTCCTTGTCGGCCACAACCGACATGCCGCGGTTCTTGACCATCGCCAAGACCGAAGGCGCCCCGAGCTGCGCCACGACGCCCTTGTAGTCCTCCGCATCTTTGCTGAGCAGGAATTTGCCCACCTTCGTCCCTCGGTCAGTGATCGTCGCGGAGGCCGCGGCCACTTCCTTCTGGATCGCCGCCGTCCGGACCGTATCGTCAGCCGGAATCACCACAAAGACCGCCTCGGTGTTCGTGGCCACCACGTTGAGTTCACTAAGCCCTTTCAGAGGGGCGTCCCAGCCGGCAAGCTCAGGTGTTCCCGCCGCCGCCGCGGCAGGCGCTGCCGCCACCGGCAGCGCGAAGCCCTGCTCCGCCTTCGGCGCGCTCGCTTTCTCGCCCGACACCCGCGCCGCCACGACCGCGCAGGCGGCAAGAACCACCACGCCGCTGATCAGCCATTTGACCCCCTTGCCCAACCCGCCTGTACCGCACTTGCAGCCCGGGCCGCAACAGGTCCCGTCACCGACACGCACATCCTGCTCCTGATCGTTCATGCTTCTGTCCTTTCTCGTTGTGAACTACACCGCTTCAACCGATCCACCAAAAAACTGACCCAGCCGGTCAAGTCCGACCGGCTCTTCCGGCACCCAAGGAACCATCACCGTCCGATGCGAAAGCGTCTCCGCGACTTCCGCGATGTGGGGAATCTCGTTCCGGGCGCGCGCCGCCAACAGCGGATCGGAGGACGCGCTATTTGCGAAACTCTGATTCACCACCCACGCGTACGGCTCGATCTGCGCCCGCCGCAAATCTTCCTGCAGGTAGGCGGCCTCATGCACCGGCGTCGCCTCGGGCAGCGTCACGACCAAAACTTTGGTGAAATCCGGGTCGCGCAACCTGGGTATCAGCTCGCGCACCTCGGCCGGCATGTCGCTTGCCAGTCGCAAGACCTCGCGGTGATAGGCCTCTGAAGCGTCCAGCAGCAACAGGGTATGCCCGGTCGGCGCGGTGTCGAGCACGACAAAGCCCTCCTCGCCCGCCGCGACCGTTCTGGCAAAGGCACGGAAAACGGCGATCTCCTCGGTACAGGGCGAACGGAGATCCTCCTCCAGCAGGGCCAGCGCATCCGCGTCGAGCCCTTTGCCGGAGACCCGCAGAACCTCGTCCGTATAGGCACGCGTCTCCGCAACGGGATCTATCCGGCTCACACTCAGATTCGGGAGTCCCTCGCCGGCGACCGTCTGCACATGGGCAGCCGGATCGGTCGTGCTGAGACGCACAGGCATCCCGCGCTTCGCGAGCTCGCACGCGATCGCCGCCGCGATGGTCGTCTTCCCGACGCCGCCTTTGCCCATCGTCATGATCACGCCGCGCCCCGCCTTTCCCAGGTCGTCAACAAGCTCTGATAGCGTATCCGAACGCGTGCAACCGGCGGGAGCGGCGGCCTCGGCCTCCGACTCACCTTGGTCAGCGTTTTCAAACAGGGCGCGCAGCGCGGCAATCCCCAGAATGTTGCGGGCTTTCAAATAGAACCGGGACACAGGGAAAGCCGCCAGCCAATCGCGGTACGCCTCCAGCGCCTCCCGGTCCCTGCGCTCCAGCGCCGAAGCCAGCCGGTCATCACGCCTATTCGATTGAAACAAACCGTTGAGCATCACCCGCTGGTTGACCACACCCAGCTTGGCGAGCTCATCGCTGGCGCGGCAGGCTTCCTTGAGCGCCGCCTTCTGCGCCCGGCTCACCAGAACCAGCGTTGTGCGGGCACCGTCCGCGAGCGCGGCCAGCGTGCGCTCGTATACGGACCGCTGCTTGCCCAAACCCGCCAGCGGCCCCAGACACGACGTGCCGCTCGTGTTGGCATTGAGATAGCCCGTCCAGGCTTTAGGAAGCGACAAGAGCCGCAACGTGTGCCCGGTCGGGGCCGTGTCGAAAATCACATGGTCAAAACCAGCCGACGCCCCGTCATCCCCGAGCAGGCGCGAGAACTCGTCGAAAGCCGCGATCTCCATCGTGCACGCGCCGGACAATTGCTCCTCCATGCGGCACAACGCCGCCGCAGGCAACTTGCCGCGGTACGGGCCGACGACCTTCTCCCGATACTGCCGGGCCGCCTCCTCGGGATCGATGTTCATCGCGAAAAGGCCCTCAGCCCCGGGAACACCGGTCGGGACGGTGGACAGCTTGACCCTGAGAACCTCGTCCAGATTCGAGGCCGGGTCCGTGCTGACCAACAAAACCTTTCCGCCCCTGTCGGAAAGGGCCAGCGCCGTCGCGCACGCGAGCGACGTTTTACCGACACCGCCTTTGCCGGTGAAGAACAAATATCGCGTCACCGTCGCAAACGAATCCGACATTGCCATTCTCCTTACTCAGCAACACTTCGAATCTTGCGCTGTGGACCCCATTGAAGACCCGCAACAGCAACACGATTTTGCAGCTTCCGGCATAAACGGCCTGGCAACCGGGTGGATATCGAGCCAGGACGACAAAACTTCCCGAGTGGGATACGCGCCACGGCTCACGATCTTCCCGTCCACCAGAATCAGCGGCAGACAGGCGAGATCCTCTTTTTCAAGGGCTTCCCGCACGGTTGCGTTTTCCGCGAATGCCATGGGCTGCTGGGCGAGGTTGTTCCGGACCACGTTAACCCCCTGTCCCTTCAGCCACTCCAGATCGCCGGCGAACCGCGGCAAAGTTGGATCGACATTCGGCCCGCAAACTCCCGAAGAGCAACACATCGGCGGATCGTAGACTTCCAGTTTTTTCATCGCGCACACTCCTTCATTTCGTCACATGGCGAAATATAGCATTGTCGGCAGTCCGTGTCAACTGCCGCAGCTGGTTGTTTTCAGCCGCAATGGCATCGCGCGACTCCGGCCGGCGCTTCCAAACGGCCTTTCCCGTGACAGCACCCCGTCTCACCAGGCTTCCCCACAAGGTCTTGAATAAAGTCGCGCATGGCCGAGCCGGCGCCCCGTTCCACCATCTGCCCGACACGGACCGCCTCCTGGATCTCAGCCTCACCGACGCCGAGGGACCTGGCCTTTTCCACGTGATAAGTCACGCACGGCTGGCAGTGAGCCGTCACGGAAGCTCCGATCGCGATCAGTTCTTTAAGCGCGTCATCCATTGTCCTTCTCCGTATTAGGTTCGCACGAACAACAACCGTCTTGCTCCCCGCCGCAACAGGAAGACGTCCGGCCCAGTTTCGCATTGAGAATGCCGATCGCGCAACCGACGCCGTTCCGAACATAAAGCGCCCCCGTCGGGCAGTTGCGGGCGCAGGCGCCGCACTCCATGCACGCGTCGCGTTCCCGGATGCGCGCCTTGCCGCATTCCAACGTGAAGACCGCGTGCGGACACACCTCCACGCAACGGCCGCACCCGACGCACGAAGCGGCGTCCAGCCTCAGCGTCACAACATCTTTCAGGTATCTCATTTTTACCTTATCGTTCAGCGTTGGAAGTTCTGAGTCGACATTCTCACACAAAGTGCGCCGCGAGCCACCCCGCCGCGCCCGCCAGCGCCAACGCGCCCTGCAACGGCAAAGCCCATCTCATTTCGCTGCGCACGCCGGATGCCGACGTGTAGGTCGAGGAACCCGTAAACCTAATGCCCAGAAACGAACAGGCCGCCACGCTGAGCACTCCCACAGACAGCCTCCCAAGCCAGCCGAAAGGCCCGAGCCAGCCAAGCGTCACCCCAATAACCGCACCGGTGACCCCTCCCTTGACCGCGAAGGCGCGTCCCGGCAACCACGGCAGCAGCGCGGGCGTCAACACGACCCCGGCCAGATAGTTCACCCCGACCGCAGCCGCAACCCATAACACCTGATCCCTCGTCAACCTGTAACCGTGCAGCGCCAGTCCCGACGACGCGACAAACAACGCCAACACGATAAACGCCGGCACAAAAAGACGCACCAGCTCGTTCGGCGTAAGAACCAAACGGTCCGGCAGCGTGAACAGGACCCGCCGCATCTCCGGCGTCGACTTCATACCCGCCCGAAGAAACGCAGGCAGGTCCCTCGCCCTCACAGGTCCATAAACCACCCTGAACCCGATGCGGCGGCTGACCTCGTGCGCCGCAATTCCCGGTGCTCCCAGCTGCGGCACGATCAGGCTCCGGTGTTTCACCACCCGTGCCGCGTCGCACAGCTCCAAACGCCGAACCAGCTCGTCCGTTCCGAACGTGCCCTTGCCCGCCGCGCACCAGACGTTGACCCCTTTCGTGTCCAGCACCAGCACCCAGGCGTCCAAACCGTCCATCGCCCGCCGCACATGGTCGAACGAGAGCTTGTAATTCGCCGACACCAACAGAGGCGAGTCAGGTCCAGGTGCCCCCACCGCATACAGGCCCGGCGGCACCGTGTACCTCATGCGCCCGAGACCGCAGCGGACCGACCATGCGCCCAACCAGTCGCGCCACGTCCAGCGCGAAACCGCACGCGGCACGCGCCCGACCGGGGTGTCCAGATAACCGGCCGTCCATATCGCCGTTTCTTCCGGCCCACATGTTCCGCAACAGCACCCGACGCTCATGCTTCAGCACTCCTTTGCCATCGACTTCCTCGGACAGCCGGCTTTCTCGAGAATGTCAGCAAGCTTCTGACCGTCGCGGATGACCGTATCATTTCCGACAAGCATGTCCTCAAGCCACTTCAGAACAGGGCGGATCGTTTTCCTGGCCTCGCCCTGCGCCAACCTGTAGTACGCCCACCGGCCGTCTTTTCGCACCTCGACGAGGTCGGCCTCGCTCAAGACCGACAGATGCTTGGAGACTGTCGACGGGGCCAGCGCCAGAACCTCGACGATGCGGCAGACGCACAGTTCGCCGCCGCGCAGCAGCATCATGATCCTGATGCGCTGGCCGTCTGACAGCGCCTTCGTCACACGCAACGCAGTCCTGATCTCATCGTTTCGCATTCGGGTACCTTTCTCTTAAAAAGCTCTTCTGACCGAAAAGGCGGACAGCGGAAAGTAGAACCGGCACACGCCTCCTTCATCGCACCCGCTCTCAAACAGCAGGCGCCATTTTTCGTTGACCCGCCACCGGCCCGCGTCTGAAAGCAACTGGTAGTGGTAGAACGCCGGAGCCGCCAGCGCCACAAGTTCCTCCGGTGCGGCAGAGAGGCACACATCGATGTCGCAGACCTCGATTTCCTGCGGACGCCAGCCGTCACCCCCGAACACGCGCGCGAGGTCAGACACGCTATTTAGGCTGACCGCATTTCTGCTGAGCGCCTCCAGCGGGTGCCGCTCCTCCCGCAGAGCCTCCCGCAATACGCCCGCGCACGTGCGGAAGCTTTCGGACGGCGCTCGAAGCGTCGGGATCACCGCAGCAAAAACAGCACCTTTTTTCAACACTCGACCGATTTCCCGGACCGCCTGATCCAAAGGCGTGAGAAGCATGAAAGCCATGTGGCAGACCACGCAGTCCGCGGAGGCGTCTGGAAGCGGCAACTGCGCCGCCGCCCCGTGGATTAACCGAACATTGCTGATCCCGCGCAAACGGTCAGCCGCCAGCCGGAGTTCGGCCTCGCTCAGGTCGACTCCGACCACTTGCCCATCGGGGCCCACGCGCTTTGCGAGAATCTCGCACAATGGGCCGTTGCCGCAGGCGAGATCCACAACGGCCATGCCCGGCCGGGGATTGACAAAGCGGCAGAAGGCTTCATAGCTGGAAAGCCCATCCGCCGTCCGGGCCGCCCCGATGCTGAGCTCCGTCAGACCGGGATGCTTCGCATGCACACCCATCAAGAAACGGGTATGGGCATCACCTTCCTGAACGCAATCGGTCATCATTTCTAACTCCGTCCAAACGATTTCATTTCGTTAAGTGGCGAAGTTATCACTTGTTTACGCCGATGTCAAACTCACGAACCGCAACGGATGACGCGCTGTCCGCACATCGGCGCTTGCCGTCCTCATTCAGCCGCCTTATAGTAATAGAAATGCTTTTGCGAAACGGCGCGCCGCCTGCCGCGCCCGGAGAGCCCATGAAAACCACAGATGAGACCGCTTCCGAGAAGTTTCTTTCCGGTTACAACTGCGCCCAGTCCGTGCTCTGGGCCTGCGCCCCGCGCTACGGCTTTGACAGCGACACAGCGCTTAAGATCGCCTGCGGCCTCGGGGCCGGCATGGGCCGCCGACAGGAAGTCTGCGGCGCGGTCACAGGCGGCATCCTTGCGCTCGGCCTGAAGTTCGGCCGCGGCGAGGCGCAGGACCGCACGGCGACCGAGAAGACCTACGCCCAGACGCAGGAGTTGATGCGGCGCTTCGAGGCCGCGCACGGCTCCTGCAACTGCCGCCGGCTTCTCGGGGGGTGCGACCTCACAACCGAGGCCGGCCGCGCCGCGTTCAAAGACCAAGACCTTTTTAACACGATATGCGTGCCCTGCGTCCGGACCGTCTGCGGCATCCTCGAAGACCTGCTCAAGGAGTGACCGGCCTCGGCGTTTACCTACCGCGCCGTGTAGAGCAGATACAACCCGCCCAACAGGACCAGCGCGCCGCAGACCTTTTTCAGGATAATCGAACCCTTGGACTTTTCGTTCCAGTTGAGGTAGCGCTGGACGACCTCGCTGAACGTTCCCGCCAGCACGATCACGCCGCAGTGCCCCACGCCGTAGAGAACCAGCAGCAGCACGCCGTAAGAGAGGTTCGTCGAGGCCAGCCGGAAAGTCACGCCCAGCATCGGCGCCATATAAGCGAACGTGCAAGGCCCCAGCGCCACGCCGAAGATCAGCCCCAGCACGAACGCCGCCAGCATGCCCTTGCTCTTGATGCCCGGCTGCGCCGCGTTCGGCAGCGGCAGTCGGATCACCTCCAGCAGATACAGGCCCACCGCGAAGAAAATCGCGGCCACCGCGTAGTTGCCCCAGCGCCCCACATCGCCCATCATCCGCCCCGCCGCCGCCGTCACCGTCCCAATCACACCGATGGTGATCAGGATACCCAGCGAGAAGAGCAGCGAAATCGTGAAGGCCCGCCGCGTGCTCATCTGGCCTTGCTGGTCGATGAACCCCACGATCAGCGGGATGCTCGCCAGATGGCAGGGGCTGAGCACGATGCTCAGGATGCCCCACCCCACCGCCGCCGTCATCGCGATCGCGGGCGTTCCATCCACCGCATGTGTCAGGCCGATAAACAGTTCGTTGATCATAACGTTCAGCGTTGGGCGTTGGGCGTTGGGCGTTGGGCGTTCTTCTCATCCACCTCCACGCCGAGCTCCTTCCACTTGCCGAGGATGTCATCCTTGGAGTAAAACCCCTCGTGGCGGAACAGCTCCTTGCCGTCGGCGCCGTAGAAGATCTGCGTGGGGATCATGTTGACCCCGTACTGCTTGCCGGCCTCCGGATTCTCCCACACGTCGATGAACTCCGTCTTGAAGGTCTCTGCGCAGGTTGCCTTGAGATCGTCGAGGATCGGCTTCATCATCTTGCACGGGATGCACTTCCCCGCGCCCAAGTCCACGAGCCGCGGCAACGCCTGGTTCTGCGGGGCAGACGCCGCAACAGACGTTTTCACCGCAGCCCCGGCTGGCTCCGCCCTCTTCCCCTGTTTCAACAACACAATGGCAGCCGCCGCGACGACAACCGCCCCGATAATCGCCATATTCCTGACATTCATCCTGCCTCCCCTTTCGCCCTTTAATGGAACCTGCCCGAATCACGAACCCGCGACCTCACGGATGGAGCTTGGCCAAAAGCCCTTCCAGCTTAGGCCTTGCCACTCCGACAAACGCGCCGACTTCCTCGGCCAGAGGCCTGACGGGCACCAGATCCATAACGCCGGCCGGCGGAAGTCCAGAGTCCCGCATCGTCGCGACAGCCCCTACCAGCATCTTCCCGACGCCGACCAAGGCCGCGTCGCGCGAAAGACCGGCACTCTCCGCCAACGATACCAGCATCTCAAGCTGAGGCCACATGAACGTCAGCCCCATGGCCGTCACGACCGCATACGTCTCAAGTTGAGCTTCGGGCACCTCGACGCACTCGCCCAACGGCTCCAAGAGGCTGCACACGCCGCAACAGTCCTGCTCGCTCAGCGCCTCGCCGAAGGCCGCGGGGTTGTACCCTTTGCCGACAGCCGACGCCGCATTGGGAATCACTCTGGCAATGCGGGCGAAGCCACCCAGCATAGCCGACAACCTGCCAACCGTGAACTTCGGCGCGAGCGACACAAGAACAGCTCCTGGCCGCAGATGCGGCGCCAGCAACGGGACAACCTCGCCGATCACAGGCGGATGCACAGCCAGAAACACGACATCTTGCGCCGCCGCTTCAGAAAGGTTTCCGACTTGCAGCCCCGGATGCGCGGCTCGGAGTTTTTCCGAGACCTCCGGGTTGGCATCAAACACCACAACTTTTTCGGGCATGCGGTCCCCACGGGACCACCCCCCCAAAAAGATTCCCGCCACTCTTCCGGCTCCGACGAATCCCACGCTTTTCGCGCTCATTGGCACCTCCTTCGCAAATGCCTAAGATTGGATCAACCTACGCAAGGAACGTTGTGATTTCCTCCGCGCTCAGCACCTTGCCCACGCTCTTGACGGCACCGTCAACTGCCAGGGCGGGCGTAATCATCACGCCCATCTTCATGATGTCTGCGATCTGGTCGACCTTCTCGACCGTCGCCTCAATCCCCGCAGCCTTGACCGCCGCCTCCGCGTTAGCCATCAGCGTCTTGCACTTCGGGCAGCCCGTGCCCAGAACTTGGATTTTCATGTTGAACTCCTTTCGGCGCAACTGAAATGATGGAAGGGTGGAATGATGGAATACTGGGTTAAGAGGGTTGCACGCCGTAGGCGGCGTTGCTTTCACGAACGACGAAGCTGTCATCCCAGCCGCCGTCATGACGCTTAATTTGCAGGCTTTCAATGAGACGGATCAAACCGTTCTCCAGTTTGAATGCGAGAGCATCAGCCAAGTCAAAGTCGGCCTCCGAAAGTTGCCCAGCATCGAGGTACACGTGTAACCCAGAAACTGACTCACCGATTGATCCCAATGCGATGTTAAGAAATTGGAGATACTCGTTAATGGATCTGCGCGCGTATCCCTCGGCAATATTCCGATGCACAGAATCCACCGAAGCGATCTGCTGGGAAGCGACACGCTTAAGCTCATAAGGAAAGCCTCGAAACAGCTTACACGTCAAAACATACAGAGCATTCGCATCCTGCCAGACAATCAGCTTCATGTACCCTCGATTGATGTTCTTCCTTACAACGTGTTCCATAACGCACCGCCTCCCATTATTCCACCATTCCAGTACTCCATTATTCCGTCATTCCAAAAAAGAACCCGACGAACGTCGCCAGCACGATCACCAACGACACGAACGCCACCGTTTTTTTGAGCCCCAGCACACTGTTGATGACCAGCATGCTCGGTAGGCTCAGAGCCGGTCCGGCCAGCAGCAACGCCAGAGCGGGCCCCTTCCCCATGCCCGAGCCCATCAGCCCCTGGATGATCGGCACTTCGGTCAATGTCGCGAAGTACATGAACGCCCCCGCGAACGACGCCAGGAAGTTCGCCCGCAGCGAGTTGCCCCCCACCGCCTTGGCGACCCACTCCGACGGAATCATGCCCTCCTCGCCCACCCGGCCCAGCAGAAAGCCCGCCACAACCACGCCGGTCAGGAGCAGCGGCAGAATCTGTTTCGCGAAAGTCCAGGAGGAGTCAAACCACTGTCCGCCCTCGCCTTTGTCCGTCGCTGTCAGCCACGCCAGCCCCAGCGAGCCGACAGTAAAGGCAGACAAAGGGTTGCCGCCCGTCACAAGAGCCGTCAGCGCGGTCACGGCCGAAACCAGGCCGACCTTCCACAGGCGCATCTTGAACCACGCCACCAACATCACGCCGAGCCCGGCCGCAAAAAACGCCGTGAGTCCCCACTTGGCGCCGTAGAGCGCGGCCCACACGCCTTCAGGCTTCTGCGGCTTGCCGAAGTTCGCGAAAACCAGAATCAGAACCATCGCGGCGAAATAGAGCGACGTCTGCCACAGCGGACGGCCGCCCTCCTCTTCCGGCATCTGGATCACCGCCGCAACTCTCGCTTCCTCCTCGCGCCGGAACATCAGGTGCATCGCGTAGCCGACCAGACCGCTGAAGGCCACCGCGCCGACCGCCCGCGCGAGGCCCAGCTCCGGCCCCAGGATCCGCGCCGTCAGGATCATGGCCAAGACGTTGATCGCCGGCCCCGAGTAGAGGAACGCGCACGCCGGCCCCAGCCCCGCGCCCATGCGGTAGATCCCCGTGAAAAGCGGCAGGATCGTGCAGGAACAGACCGCCAAGATGCTGCCCGACACAGCGGCCACGCCGTACGCCAGAATCTTCTTCGCGCTCGGCCCCAAGTATTTCATCACCGCGGCCTGGCTCACGAACACGCCGATCGCGCCCGCAATGAAGAACGCCGGGATCAGGCAGAGCAGCACGTGCTCCTGCGCGTACCACTTCACCAAGTGCGCCGCCTCCAGCAGCGCATGGTCGAACCTTGCGACGCCCACCGGCAGATAGAAGCAAGCCAGGAATCCCGCCACGATCCAAGCGAGAGACTTCCATTCAACTTTCAAGTCCATAAGAGCCTCATTGCAATACGGGAACGAGGGAGCGCTGGAAAAACGGGTGGAAAGCGCAATCCGCTCAAAATGATGATGACCACTGACGCACGCGACACCGTACCGCCCTCCATCTTTCCAGCATTCCGCTATTCCAGTCACCCATTCTCAATCACCGCCTCGACGCAGTGCATGAAATTCAGCACGCACGGCACCTTCAGGGAGTAGAACACCTGCTTGCCCCGCTTGTCGTCGGCCACCACGGCCGCATTCTTCAACACCAGAAGGTGCTTCGAGACCGTCGAAAAGTCCAGACCGAGACCGTCCACCAAATCGCACACGCAGCGTTCGCCCCCCTCCAACTGCTCCACCATCCAGAGCCGGGCCGGATGGGCCAGCGCTTTGAGAACCTTTGTTTTCGCTGTCAGCCGCGCCTTGTCCTGCCGGGTCATACCGCCTCCTCGTTTTGTTATTTGGCATATTAACCAAATATTGAGCGCCAGTCAACTGCCGGCCCGCGACGGGGCACCCAACTGCAGGAACTCTGGCGCGCCACCTCCTCGCGCCAGCCGGTTACAGCACCGGCCCTATTTCAACAGCGAGAGCGCCTCACGGAAACGCACGGCCAGCAGCTGCTCCATGGTATAGAAGCCTCGCGGGCACTCCATCAGCCACTCCGCACCCGCCAAGGCGCCGCGCCCGAAAGCGCCCCGGCTGATACTTTCATGCGTGATGCGCAAGGTCTGGTTCGGCATGCCGAACAGGACCTCGTGCTTGCCGACGATCCCTCCCGCCCGGATGGACTTCACCGATTCGGCCGGGTCGACCTTGAGCTTTTTCGCAATGCGCAGCGCGGTGCCGGACACGTCGGGCTTCTGCCGGAAATGCTCTTCCAGGATTGCCACATCGGCTTGCGGGATCACGTGACGCACGACCATGGCCGTCAGCAGCAGCAAGTTGACCCCGATCGAGATGTTGGGCGAATACAGCACGGCCGTTTTGCGCGCCAGTTTCTTGAGCTCTGCCAGATCGTCGCGACGGTAAGTCGAGATCGCGGACAGGATGCGCGCCCCGTGGCCAGCCGCACGCTTATACAAGTTGACCGTCTCAGAGGCCGAAAAATCGACGATGACATCCACAGGATAGCGCATGAAAAAATCGTCGTCGACATCGCTCAGCCGATGAATCAGCCCCTCGTCGTGACTGAAATCGTGGAGACGGCTGGCGTACTCCCCGGCATGGGCGCCCCCTTTCCGGACCACCCACACCAGCTCCGAACCGGGCGCGTCGATCATCTCCCGGGCGACGGTTGCACCCGTCCGCCCAAAACCGAAGAGACCGACCCTGATCTTTCTCTGTCCTGAAACCATACGCCCTCCTTCCCTCATCAAACACTCCCCACCGACATCCACCCGTCCCGCGACCAGAGGGCCCTCCCCAACCGGGACTACGGTTGTCGCTGGCGCGCCACCGCTGCGGCGATCGCCACGGCGATTTCGGCGTCGTGCGAATCCGCGTGGGGTGCCTTCTCCGGCCTGCGAACCTTGACCTTGGGTTGCTCGTCCGGCAGCACATGGTTGAAACGCGGGATCACTTTGGCGCTCACCATCATGATACCGACCAACAGCGAAAGAAACGTGACAACCAACCCCATCCCCGCGACCAAAAGAACCAAACCTTGTTGAAACATAACAGCCTCCGATGCCGACATCAACGGCAAATCCGATCAGATCATAAAAATATCCCCAAGAAGGCGCGGCCGGTCCAGCCCGGCCGCGCCCATCAGCGGGATCACACGAAGCGGACGACCAGCCAAGCAACGACGCTCCCCAAAACAAGGAAGACGGAGTACTTTCGCCAGTCAGCCAGCGTTGCGGACACGTTACAGTCGCACGTCTGCCCCTTGAAAAAGGCGATGTCGATGTAACGGACATACACGAGGGATGCCAACGTCAGAAGACAGCCCGCATCCCAGAAGGAGGGAAAACGGGGATGTTTCTGCAATAGGATCCCGAACAGGAAAAAAAGAAGGGCGTTCCCGAGAAACATCCAGTAGAGACGAGTCAGACAACCGGCCCCACTGTCGTACTCGACAGGTTGGTCTTGCATGGCGCACCACCATTTCTTAAGCGCTCATCGCGCAGATGAATGGATGGCGGCCCGACCATCGCGTTGCCTGCAAGCGCACGCTGCGCCTGCACCCTGAATGCTGTCTAGGAGCTGCAATATAACAGATCAAACCTTGCCCCCGCAAGAACGCAAAGCGAGAAATTTCTTCGCCATTTTTGGCGCGCATACCGCTTGACTGTTCGAAGCTGTTACGATAAAACACACAACGAACGCGGCTTACAGAACGCAAACCGAAGACGCCCCGTGTCTTCGACCTTAAAGGCTTGCCATGGCATCGACCTGCTCCATTCTGATCAACACCGCCGGCGGGCTCGGCATCTTCTTGCTGGGCATGAATCAACTCTCCGAAGGCTTGCAGGCCGTGGCGGGTCAACGCCTGCGCAAGATCGTCGCCTCCGTGACCAGCAACCGGTTCGCGGGCATCACCACCGGCACCGTCGTCACCGGGATCGTGCAGTCCAGTTCGGTGGTCACCGTCATGGTGGTCGGACTGGTCACGGCGGGGCTCATGACGCTCCGCCAAGCGGTCAACGTGATCGTGGGCGCTAACATCGGCACAACGGTGACGGCCTGGATCGTGGCCCTGCTCCCCACCAAGCTCGGCAACCAGAGCATGTTCATCATTGCCGTTTCAGCCCTGTTCTATCTGTTCGCCAAGCGCGAAAAGATCCGTTACATCGCGCTCGCCTTTCTGGGCCTCGGCCTCATTTTCTTCGGTCTGGACCTGATGAGCGAAGGCCTCAAGCCGCTGCGCACCGACCCCGATTTCATCGCGTGGTTCCGCCTGTTCCATGCGGACTCAGTCTGGGGATTGTCCAAATGCATACTGGTGGGCGCCATCGCCACAGCCATCGTACAGTCATCATCTGCGGCCACAGCCATTTCCATCAGCCTCGCCTATAACGGCGTGATCTCCTTCGAAACGGGCTCCGCGCTCGTCTTCGGCATGAATATCGGCACCACGGTCACGGCGTGGCTCGCCGCCATGGCCGCAACGACCGAAGCCCGGCGCGCGGCGCTCGCGCACACGCTGTTCAACTGCATCGGCGTGTTGCTGCTCGCGCCCCTCTTCCTGCCGGTGTTCGTCCCCTTGCTTCACCACCTCTACCCCTCCATGACCGAACCGGTCACAAACGGGGCAGGAGCGGTTTACCCCCACATTACAGCCCCGATCGCCATGGTCCACACCGGATTCAACGTGATCAACACCTGTATCTTCCTGCCGTTTCTGGGCTATTTCACGGCGCTTGTCAGACGCCTGGTGCCGGGAAGCGACGTCAAAGAGCAGCCGCGCCTGACCATGCTGGAGCCCCAGCGGATGTCCCCGGCCATCGCCGTCGAGCAGGCGCGCGAAGAGGTCGACGGCATGGCGACGGCCGCGCTGCGCATGCTGACGGATTTCAGGGCCGTCCTGAGCGGTCCCAAGCGAGATGATCTTGAGCGCAGCATCTTCGAGGCCGAATCGAAGCTGGACCGCATCCAGCACGAAGTCTCGGATTTCGTAGGAAAAGTGATGTCCGCTCACTTGCCCACGGATGTCGCCTACCGCGCAAGGATGCTGTTGCGCGTGGCCGACGAATACGAATCGGTCAGCGACGAGGTCCAGTCCCTCCTCAAAATGATGCAGCGCATGCGGACCAACGGCATGGCGCTGTCACACGAGGGCAAGGAAGAAATGCTGTCGCTCCACGACCTGTGTTACCGCTTCGCGGTTCAAGTCACGGAAGCGTTCCGGAAAGGCAAGACCTACGCCCCGGACGTGCTCACCAACATGCGCTCCGACGCGCAGGCGATCTCGCAGCGCATCCGGGAAATCCGCGAGGCTCAGCTCCAGCGGCTCACCGACCACAAGCCCCATGCTGAGCCCCTCAAGATCGTCCTGCTCTTGGACTTTCTCAACGTCTACCGTAGGCTCAAAGAGGACTGCCTGAACATCGGCGAAGCCATGATCGACGAACGGGGCAGCACCGCAGAATCGGCCTAGCTCGGGTCACTTGCTGAAGATCGACACGTTGGCCATGCCGTGTTTGTTGAAGATGTCCAACGCCTGAACCAGCGCGCCATGCGGCGAATCGGACGCGCAGTTGACCACGATGCTGGCCGTCTGACTGAAGGATGCGTACCTGCTGATCAGGCCGTCCAACTCGTCCCGAGTGACCGCGCGACCATGGCAGCTGAACCCCGAGGCGCTGATCGAGACATCTATCAACTGCAGCGTCTTGTCAACGGCCGGAACGCCCGTCGGCCGTGCCGCCGTCAGCTTGGACACGATGTCGTCCTGTTTCAGGGTCACCACGAAAAAGATCAGGAGCTGGAAAACCACATCGATCATCGGCGTCATGTCCAGCTTCGGATGTTCCTCGCTTTTGCCTTTTTTCACGTGAGCCATATGCACCTCCTTTGAAAAAAGAACCGAACCCGTCAAAACACTCGCCCATAACGTTTATATTATAGAGTGCCGGAGCCTGTTTGGCAACACAGGAACGATTCAACAAGGCTGAACGCGAAGTGCAAAATAAAACGCACGCATTGGAAAATAAGGCGGCTTCGGCTGAGGAGGCGAAGGAGGCCCTGGGGCCCGGGGCGTCCGAAGGACGTTCCGGGAGGGCCTCTGGAGCAGCC
>Ga0075012_10000706_pt1 | contig 34943 bp, 25 predicted proteins | sample All_14_2_FD_71474 | JGI IMG/M metagenome (GOLD analysis project Ga0075012, IMG submission 71474) | Freshwater microbial communities in response to fracking from Pennsylvania, USA - Allegheny Zone_MetaG_DW_15 | ecosystem: Environmental > Aquatic > Deep subsurface > Groundwater > Drilled...
CTCCTGGTCTATGCCGGCCAGATCATCCGGGGCAAGGGGGTCGATGTCATGCTGCGGGCACTGGCCCGCGTCCAAAAACCCTTCGAACTCATCATCCTCGGCGACGGCCACCACAAACCCGCCTGTGAAAAACTCGCCGTCCGTCTCGGGCTGGGGGACAGGGTTCGGTTCGCCGGGTTCATTGCCCAGGACGAGTTGAGGCAATATTATGCCGAGGCAACTGCCGTGTTGATCCCGTCCGTCTGGCCTGAACCCATCGCCACCGTCGGCCTGGAGGTCATGCGCTTCGGTCTTCCCGTGATCGCATTCGACGCCGGCGGGATATCCGACTGGTTGACCGACGGGGAAAACGGCCGTCTGATTCCCTGGATGGACCGGAACTGTTTTGCCGCCGCGGTCGACCAGCTCCTGACCGACAAAAACCTTGCCCGCACCATGGGCGAAAACGGCCGTGCGCGGGTCAACCGCGATTACGACTTCGACGCCTACATCACGCGTCTCGGCACCCGGCTCGGTGAACTGGCCGGGACACGGGGAAAGGCGACTGTTTGAATCCACGGGACAATCCACCCGGGGTGGAGGACGTGGAAGCCGCCGAATACTGGGCCCGCGCCTCCGACCCCGCAGCCCGCTGGCAGATGCGCCTGAGGCTTGCCGTCAAAAAGCACCTCTGGCGTGCGGTCGTGGATGGATCCAGTGCCCTCAAACGCCTGCTCGACCTCGTTGCCTCGGGCGGCGGCCTGCTCGCCCTCTCCCCCCTGTTTATCGTGGTCTCCCTGGTTATCCGGCGCGACGGCGGACCGGTCTTCTTCTGCCAGCAACGCGTGGGGCGCTTCGGAAAAGCCTTCGGCATGTGGAAATTCCGCTCGATGGTGCCCAATGCCGATGCCCTGAAGGACAAGCTGCTGCAGCAAAACGAGATGGCCGGGGGTGTCACCTTCAAAATGAAGGACGATCCACGCATCACCCCCATCGGGCGTTTCATCCGGAAATACTCCATCGATGAGCTGCCCCAGCTTTGGAATGTCTTTTGCGGCGACATGTCACTCGTCGGCCCCCGCCCACCCGTTCCGCGGGAGGTGGCGCTGTATTCCGTGGAGGAACGCCGCCGCCTGATGGTCCGTCCCGGCCTGACCTGTTTCTGGCAGGTTGGCGGACGGAGCGAAATCGATTTTGCCGGGCAGGTCCGCCTTGACCTGGACTATATCCGATCCGAGAGCATCTGGGTGGACTTGAAGCTGCTGTTCCTCACCATACCCGCCGTATTGCTCGGCAAAGGGGCCTATTGAAATGAAGTCCCCCGTCTGGATCTGTCCCGACTGGTCGCACCTGGACACCATCTGGAGACACCCCCTGCCCTTCGTTCTCTGGCCGGTCGGGGAAGAACCCCTGCTCTCCCACTGGATGGACCACGCCGTTCGCACCGGCGCGGAACGCGTCACCCTTGTGGTTTCCGACCGGCCCTCCGAAATCCGCGCCCACTTCCAGCAGCACCAACGCTGGTCCCGCCCGGTCGATCTCCTCGTCCTCACCGGGAACGAGGCCCCGCCCGCCAACGGCATCCCCCTCATGGGCCTTCCGGGCCATCCCGCCCCCGCGGTCCCCGCCGACGCCAACGGCCTGCTGGACCTCTGGTGCCGCCTGAACTTCCACTGGCTGGAATCCCGTCCCGCGGAGGAACAACACATCGACCGCCAACAGCCGGACGGGGGCTGGATCGGTGCCCGCGCCCGCATCCATTCATCGGCCCGGCTCATCCCACCCTATCGCATCGGTGCCGGGTGCGAAATCTCGGCCGACACCGTCATCGGCCCCCGAACCCTCATCGGCAACCGGTGCATTATCGGCCCCCATACCGAAGTGGCGGACAGCATCATCCTCGCCGACACCTGCGCCGGCGAACGGACCCACTGGCACCACCGCGCCGCCGACGGAGGCATCATCCTGGATCTTGTGCGCCACCTGCGCATCGACCTCCACGATGACCTCGTGGCCAGCCGCAACGCCTCCGACCCTGGGCGCACGGGCCTCTTCGGACGGCTTGCCGCCGGTTTGATTTGGCTGCTGACCCTGCCCCTTGCCTGGATGGCCGGAGGGGCAAGGGAAACTTGGAATGTCCATTTGCCGGGGGCCCAATCAACCCTCATCAAAACCGGCAAAAGGGGCTCCCTGCTTTTACAAAGACATGACTGGCTGAAACACATCGCCGCGGGACAATTCACCTGGATCGGCATCCTCCCCCGCCGGGCGGTCGACCTCGAAGGCGTTCCGGAGGAAACGGCCGAGCGCCTCCGGCAGGCCAGGCCGGGCCTGCTGGCCCTGTCCGATCTCCATGGCAGCCACTCCGCGGCATCCCCCCTGGAATGGGTCCACGCCGCCATGCAGTTGTTCGGCGAACCCCGCGCCATGCGCCGGCTCATCGTCCGCCGCTCCTGCGTCCTGCTCACGAGGGAATACCTGGCGTGAAACCCGGATTGGATTCATCCGTGGGCGGACAGTGTTCCTTTCCGGCCACTTTTGAGAATGTCCGCGAGGCGGTCGCGAATCTCATGCTTTTTTGCCGCAGCCACGGAATGACCGGCGAAAACCTGCAATCCATCGAGCTTGCCGCAACCGAGGCCGCCAACAATGCCGTCGAACACGGAACAGGCCTCGACCCGTCCCTCACGGTCCGGTTGTCATGGGAATGGAAGAACGAGCTGTTCCGGATCACGGTCCGCGATCCGGGAACATTCCTCCCCCCTTCCAAACCCTTTGAACCGGAAGACCCCTTTTCAGAACGGGGGCGCGGGCTTTTTCTTCTGGAACAGCTGGCCGACCGGGTGGAACACCGGCAACTTCCGGACGGCCACGAACTCCTTCTTGAGAAGAAAACCGGGCCCGCTTCATTCCACTCCGAATCCCCGGCGGAAATCGAGCAAACCCTGTATTCCATGACCGAGGAACTCAGCGTGAGCTACGAGAATCTTTCCACGCTTTTCCGCATCGGTGATGCCCTCGCCACCAGTACGGACTTCCAGGGATTCCTCGGCCGCTCCCTCCAGGAATTGCAAACCCTGCTGGATTGCGACTGGGTCTACCTCGCCGAACGCTCCATCGAGCCGCACCAGATATTCACCCGCTTCCAGGTCGGGAATCCCGTGGCGGATTTTCCCGCAGAAAGACCCGACCAGCCCGCCTACGTGGAAAGCCGGGTGTTTGACACACGCCAGGATGTCACGGTGGAAATCAACACGGACCTGGACCCCGGCGATCCCCTCCGGCGCACCAACCAATGTCTTTACTGCTGTCCGGTTCCCTTCGGGGATTCGATCCTGAGCCTCCTGGTCATGACCCGCGACCGCTCCAAGCCCTATTTCAACGCCGGCCAGCTGCATGTCGCCCGCACATTCGCCGACTTCCTGGGAATAGCCATCGCGCTGGAAAACATCCAACGCCGCCGCTCGCGCGAACAACGGGTCCTGCGCGATCTGGAAATCGCCGCCGAAATCCAACAACAACTGCTTCCCAAGCACTTTCCCTCCGCTCTTGGCTACTCCACCCACGGCATCTGCCGGAGCGCTCGGCAGGTCGGGGGGGACTTCCTGGATACCTTCCCCGTGGGGGAAAGCGGCATCTTCCTGCTCATTGCCGATGTCATGGGCAAGGGCGTTTCCGCGGCGCTTCTGGCCACCATCCTGCGCACGGCCCTGCACGCCCGCATCGGCCTGGCCGGCGATCCGGAACGGCTCATGGCTGAAATCAGCTCCCAGCTTTTCCGGGACCTGGGGCATCTCGACATGTTCATTACCTGCCAGTGCGCCTACGCCGACCTCGAGACAGGCCGGATCACCCTGTGCTCGGCCGGCCATGGTCCCTCCCTGCTCATCCCCGCAACCGGGCCCGTGCGCGAGATCAATGCCGAAGGTGGATTCCCCCTCGGGATCATGGATGACAAAAACTACGGCTCCACCCAACTGGTCCTTCAACCGGGCGACCGTCTGGCCCTCCTGACCGACGGCCTGTTCGAAGCCGAATCACCCGGGGGCCAATTGCTTGGCGTCGACAGGCTCATGGCCATGGTCGATCGCCTGCGTCCTCTGCCCGTCCCGCAATTCTGCAGCGAACTGCTGTCGGAAATTGAAACCTTTTGTGGCAATAAAACCGCGGGAGATGACCGCAGCCTCCTCATCCTCGAACGACAGGCCCGCCCATGAACAAAACCATCCTGATTTGCGATGACGAAAAACACATGCTCCGCCTGTTGTCCTTCACTTTGGGCAAGACCGGATGCCTGGTGGAATCTGTTTCGGACGGTGACCAGGCCCTGGCGCGGATCGCACGCGGGGGGGTGGATCTGCTGCTCATCGACGTCATGATGCCGGGCAAGGATGGATTCGAGACCGTGCGCGAGCTGCGGTCGATGCCCGAGGGGGAAAAGATGCCGGTGATCATCCTGACGGCACGCGGGGCATCCACCACCCGGGAAGTCGCCGGGCAACTGGGTGTTTCCCATTTCGTGACCAAGCCCTTCAGCCCGATCCAAATCCAGGAACAGGTGAAGCGGCTGCTTGGGCTGGGGTAGAACTTCCTAGCTTCTGTCCTCTTGCCGGAGATTCCTCAACCTCTCCACCTCCAAGACCGAATTTTCCCAGACGCGCCTCACTTCTGCCTGGATTTCCGGACCGGGCAGAGTTCCTGCGGCGGCCTCTTTTTCAATCCCGGCCATCAGCGCGGCAAAGGCCTTGAGGCCGAAGCTGGCCCCGCTGCCCTTCAACTGGTGCGCCAGCCCCCGGGCTCCCGGGGCATCGGAGCTGAAAAGCCGGTCCGTCATTTCCGGCACTTCATCGAGGAATCCCTGGAAGATCTCCACAAACTCCGGGGGCCATCCCTGGGCCATTGCCGACAATCCCGCCTCATCGACCAGATGGTCCGTCTTCCGGGAATTCAGCGCCCGTTCGATGACCTGCTGCAGCTTTTGACGCGTCACCGGCTTGCTCAAATAGTCATCCATCCCCTTCGACAACAATTCTTCCCGGTCCCCCAACATGGCATTCGCAGTCAAAGCCGCGATATAGGGACGCCGGCCCGGGCTGGCCGATGCGCGGATCAGGCTCATGGCCTCAACCCCGTCCATCACGGGCATCTGCACATCCATGAAGATAATGTCATAGGACTTTGTCTTTGCGGCTTCGACCGCCAGACGGCCGTCATGCACGCACTCCACGTGATGGCCCATGCGCTTGAGCATTTCCAACGCGATGCGCTGGTTGATCGAATTGTCCTCGGCGACCAGGATGTCCAGGGCGGCAGATTCAAGATCACCGGAGCCGGTAGTTTTTTCAGGGGCATGAATTTCCAAACCGCCGGCCGACCAGCTGTTGAAGAGGTGCTTCAACCGCGTGGGACGGAAGGGCCAGGCCAGGGTCGGAACATCCACCACCGGGCTGTCCAGGCCGCACGACACCACGGCCAGCGGCACCGGGGGAAGCTTCCCCCCCATGGAATGGAAAAGTCCATCCCCCACCAACCAACCGGCAACATACCCGGGTTTCGCCATGGAGGCGGCGCAAGTTTCCCGGGGCTCCATTTTGACATGCACACCCAGGATGGCGGCGGCAGATTGGATGGCATGGGCCGTCAGGGGCTCGATGCCCGACAATCCCACTGTTTTCCCCCGCCAAGCCGAGGGTTTTTCGTGGTCCTTCATCCTCTGCAGCACCGGCAGTGGCAGTTCCACCGCGAAGCGGCTGCCCTCTCCCGGACGGCTTTCCAATTTGACCGTTCCTCCCATCTGGTTCACCAGGCGCTGGGTGATCACCAAACCCAGCCCGCTTCCCCCATGGCGGCGCGTGGTCGACGCATCCGCCTGGGCAAAGGGCTGGAACAAACGGTTTCGCTGCTCCTCCGTCAGTCCCACCCCGGTGTCGGTCACACTGATTTCCCATCCATGGGCCACCGCCGGGCCGACCTGCACGCGGATTTCCCCTTCTCCGGTGAATTTCACCGCATTTCCCATCAGGTTGAGCAGGATCTGCCGCAATCTCACCGGATCGCCGCGGACCACACCCGGCGAATCCGCTTCCCAGAAGTGGGCCAGGGACAGTTTTTTCTTTCCCGCATCCCGACGGACCAGGTCGAAAACCTCCTCCATCAGGACCGCGAGATCAACCGGTATCTGTTCCAGCTCAATCCTGCCCGATTCGATCTTGGAAAAATCCAGGATATCGTTGATGAGCGAGAGCAAATGCTCCGCGCTTGAGCGGAGGGTTTCCCGGTATTCGTCCGTCTTGGCGGACGGCCGGCCTTCTTCCATCAATTCGATGGAACCAATAATGCCGTTGAGAGGCGTGCGGATTTCGTGGCTCATGTTGGCCAGGAAAAGCGATTTGGCCCGGTTGGCCTGTTCTGCGGCCTCCTTGGCCGATTTCAATTCTTCCTGGCTTTGCACCCGCTCGCTGACGTCGTTCTGGATGCCGAGGTATTGGCTCAGCACCCCGCCGGAGGTGAAAATCGGATAAAGGCTGAGCTCATTCCAGAAGGTGCTTCCATCCTTGCGGTAGTTGAGGATCACGGTGGTGCAGGTTTCCTGCAGCCGGATGGCCTCCCGGATGCGCATCAGGTCCGAGACCGATGTGGCGGGCCCCTGGAGAATGCGGCAATTGCGCTCGAGCACATCCTCCCTCCGGTAGCCGGTCATCCGGGTGAAGGCGGGATTGACGTAGATCAGCGGCTGGCCGGCGGTCCGCATGTCGGCGATCACCACCCCCGAGTTGATCTGCCCGATCGCCCGGTCAAGCAGGCTGGCCTGCAATTCGGACAGTTTCAAACGAAGGGACTGGTGGCGGTTCCAGACCAGCGACAGGGCGAAACCCAGGACAATGATCGAGACCAATGCCGTCCCCAGAATAACGATCATTCTGTACTGTTTGATGGCAGCCAATACATTGCCGGCATCCATGTCGATCCCGAAGACCGCCCTGGCCGTGCCATTTTCTGCGGGGATGGGAACCAACGCGGACACCCAGACACCCCATTTGTCCGGCAAAGGCCCTTCGACAAAGGCCTTCGCCTTGTCCGAAGCGAACAGGGCTTCGAGTGCCGGGCTGGCCTCCTTGTAAACTTCCCCGGGAACGGCATTGTCCGGCCCTTCGGCCTCGGCGAGGAAAACCACCTTCCCCTCCCTCCACCCCATGAGGTAGACGTAACGGATTCCCTGGTCCACCCGCTGCATCCGGGTCAGTTGCTCGCGGAGTTTCCCATAAGCCGGGGACTGCACCAAATCCGCGCTTCCGCCAAGCAGGACAATATCCCCGGGGGACAAAGCGGCGGATGCGATCCTTGCCTGTTCGAGAAGCGAATTCGAAATTTCCTCACGGGCCCAAGCGCCGGTTATGCGGGCCATCATGTGACCCCCGATCAGAACCGATCCCAACACGGCCAGGGGAACCCACGAAGACTGGAAGTCGGTTGACAGCATGGAGCGGGCCAAAAAGTTTCCACCCACCGGTGTCCGGACCAAATCGAACCAGACCACCACGCCTGCCGCCCAGGCAAACAAAGCCAGGATCTCCAACCAGACCGGGGGCAATGCCGTCCCGGAATCTCCCGAGGGCAGCCTGCTTATAAGACCCGCCAGGGCATAAACCAGGAACCAGGCGGCAAGCCACCACCTGCCCATCCGCAGTCCGCCCCCGGTGGAAGGATCCTCCCTCCGCACACAGGACGCCACTCCGGCAAGGGGAAGTACCACCCACGTGAGGATTCCCCCGGGGAATCCTGCGGAAAGTGCGGGCACAAAAAACGCCGCCGATGAGGCCAGGGCCCAGCCCGCCAAAAAACGGAGGTTGAACGGCAGCCGGAATGCCTTGAAAGACAGGGCCAGAACCGCACCCACCTGCAGTGAGACATTCAGCCGGCCCAATGGGGGAACCGCCGCCAGGGATACCCCGAACAACAAGGCATACAATTCGACGGCCAGATGTCCGGCAAACAAAAGCAGCCCGGCTGCCAGCCAGTCGTCCAAACGGAATTCCGGCAACAACAACCGCTGGCGCAGGAAGATTGCCGGCGCCATGAAGACAAACGCCATGGCTTCCAGAAAAAGCCAGTAATCAAGATCCAAGAAATTCATTCCCGGCAACACGCCCTCAGCGCCGTGGCACCCCGCTCAAAAAGCAGCCGGGTGTCTGTTTCCCATTTCTCCAGCGTTTCTGCGTCCGGGACTTCCGTGAACCGCCCGAGAGCATCAAGGTAGGCCACCAAATATCTCAGCCCAAATGATGCGCAATCCCCCGACAGGCCCTGCACCATGGCCCGGGAGTGTTCCCACCGCCCCCCCCGGGCCGCCGTGAAAAATTCCGTCAGGCGGATGGGGAAAGCGGTGGCCATCTCCTCCACCATGCCTGGAAATTGCGGACCCAGCCCCTCCCGCAGCGCGGCGATCTGCTCCGGGTCCAGATCCTCATCCACCGCGGATCCGGATCCGGTTTCGTCCGAAAGGGTGATCTGGGGATCCGGCGGCACGACGTGGCGCAACAATACTTCCTCGAGATCCTCCAGCCGCACCGGCTTGCTCAGGTAGTCATCCATGCCGGCGGCCAGGTAGCGCTCGCGGTCCCCTTTCATGGCATTCGCCGTCAAAGCCACGATCCGCGGTTGTCGCAGGCCCGGGATGCGGCGGATTTCCGCCGTCGCCTCGGGCCCGTCCATCTCCGGCATCTGAACATCCATGAAAATGAGATCGTAGTTGCCGCGCGCCGCCTTGCCAACCGCAACCCGTCCGTTTTCCGCCAGGTCGGCGGTGTATCCAAGGCGCTTGAGCAGGTGCATGGCCACCTTTTGGTTGGTCGGGTTGTCCTCCACCAACAGCAGGCGCAGCGGGTATTCCCTGCCCAGGTTCTGGTGCCGCAGCGAGACGCTCTGGGTGACACGGCGCAGCTTTTTGGATCCGGCCATCATCTGCAGGATGGTGCGGCGGAGTACCGGGGCCTGCACCGGCTTGTGGCCCACCGCCTGGAAAGGCTGCAGCGGGTCGTCCTCCACCAGCGCCGGATCGGTCACGGACGATATCAAAAGCATCGGCATCCGGTCCTTGTCCACGAAACGCCGGACTTCGCGGGCGAATGTCAGTCCGTCCATCCCGGGCAGTTGGTAATCCACCAAACCCAGATCGTATACCGCGCCACCGCGGAGCGCATCCAGGGCTCGGTCCGGTTCCTGGTAGATATCGCACGACATCCCCCAATTCTTCAGGTGCATCTCGAGGATTTTTCCGTTGATCTCCTGGTCATCCAAAATCATCACCCGCCGGCCCTCAAGGCGGGCATGCACCACCTTCGACCGCTCCTCCACGGCGAGGTGCCCCGCGGCCAGCGGCAGTTCGAACCAGAAGGTGCTCCCCTTGCCCGGGCTGCTCCGGATGCCGATCTCACCCTGCATCAATTCGCAAAGCCGCCGGCAGATAGCCAGGCCGAGGCCGGTGCCGCCGAATTTCCGGGTGGTCGAGGCATCCACCTGGCTGAAGGTTTGAAACAGGCGGGCCTGCTCCTCCTCACTGATGCCGATCCCGGTATCGCGGACCTCGCAACGGATCCGGCCGTTGGCGGCGGGCGACACTTTGAGTTCGACTTCTCCCCGGGTCGTGAACTTGACCGCATTCGAGAGGAGGTTGTTGATGATCTGTCCCAGTCGGGTGGGATCTCCCATCACCGTGGCAGGGACGTCCGGGTCGATGAAATAGACCAACTCGATCTGTTTTTCCGCGGCCCGGGCAATAACCAGATCAACCCCGGCACCAACGACTTCCTCAACGCTGAATTCGATTTTTTCCAGATCCATGTGGCCGGACTCGATCTTGGAAAAATCAAGGATGTCATTGAGGAGTTGCAGCAGGGTTTCCCCGCTGGACCGGATGGCACGGGTGAATTCCCTCTGCTGGCTGTCCTGGGGGGTGGAAGCCAGAAGATCGGCCATCCCGATGATGCCATTCATCGGCGTACGGATTTCGTGGCTCATATTGGCCAGGAAAAGCGATTTGGCATGGCTCGCCGCCTCCGCCTGGCGCACGGATTCCTCCTGCCGGGCCTTCGATTCCCTCAGCAGGCGGTTTTCCTCTTCCAACTGACGGGCCATGGGGCGGATGCCGAACCAGCCCACAAAGGCCAGGGAGGCCAGGGTGGCACCAAAAAGCACCACTTGGAGCCAGAACAAACTTCCCCAGTGGACATCCTTCATGTACTGGTCGAGGACTACCGCACCTTCCCACAGGACAGCCACCGAAGCCACCCACACCAGGGCCCAGGTGGTGCGCTTGGTGAGACTGGATCCCATCCGGAACAACCCGGATGATTTGCGGGTCATCGGCGCCGGGTCCGGGGATTGCGTGCTCGGTGCCACTGGGAAATTGTGCCGCCCCGTCACTCCGACTCAAGCAGAAACAACTATGTATCAGTTGTAAGGAGCCGGTCTGTCCACCACGGCACCCTCGCGGCTGTAGACAACTTTCAAATCCGCGCCGGCTAGGATATGGCCCTTCATCGCTTCGAACAATACCGCCGGGGCCACGGGACCCACCGACCCATCGAACTTCGGGACTTCCGACAGGGCATAGAGCGTGAGGACATAGTTCTTCGGCCCCGGCCCCTTGGAATGCGGTGGCGCATAACCCGCAAGGTTCTTGATGGTATTCAATCCCGGGGTGCCGGTGTCCCTGTTGTTCTTCTCCAGCCCGGACACACCGGGCGCAATCCCATGAAGGGTCCAATAAATTTTGATTTTACCCCCGGGATCAAGATGGTGCATGACCAGCACCAGGCTCTGGGTGCCTGCCGGCACTCCCTTCCATGACAACGGGGGTGAAATACCCGCACCATCGCCGGTGTATTCCACCGGATAGGTTCCACCCCCGTCCACCACCGGACTTGTCAGGACAAAACCCTCCACCTTCCCGGCCCCGGGAACCCCCGTGGTGGGTGGGGTTCCGGGTTTGGGCCCGGCATCCCGGCCGGACTGTGGATCCCCGGCGCCTCCTCCCCCGGATTTGCGTGTATACACCTGGCTGCCCGTGCCTTCCCGTCCGTTCTGGAATTCGAAGGAGATTTTTCCATCCGCCTCCATCCGGTAAAGGACGGATCTTTTGTCGCTATTCACTTCATAGGACAACCGGTATCCGTTTCCTTCCACAGTTTCAAACCCTGTGATCTTCGCGCCCCGGAGGGGCTGACCTGCCGGACGGACGGCGGAGGCCCGGGGCTGCGGATCGACCTGTCCTTCCCGCTCCACCACTTCCCCGTGGAATCCCGCAAAAACATAGGGATAGGCGTCCGCCCCATGGTAGTGGTAGCCGGTGGCGCTCTCGTGGCCGTGGCATTCGTCCAACGGCCCCGCGGAGGACCCATCGGGTTCGGTCAATCCGTAAACCGGATATCCATCCAGCGCATAGGCAACCGGCATCCCCTTGCCCACGACTTCCTGCAGATGCAGCGGGGTCACATGGTAATGGTAGTCATCCGCCCGTCCGCAATGGCCGCCCCATGGGTCGAGTTCGCCGATCTCCTGCGAGATTTCGCCCCGGTTGTTCTGCGGGTTGAAAATCGGGATGCCATTGACCGCAAGGGCGATGGCCCCCCGGAGAAAACGGCCCTTGATCATGGCCGGCTGCGCGGCGGGGACGGGATTCCGCGGAATGCGCCAGGTGTTTTCGCCGCTGTAGTCCTGGGGAAGCGGAACCTGCTGCTGCCAGTTGGTGATGCCGACCATCATGTTGTGCAGGGGCATGCCATTCGAGCCCACATAGAGGAACAGCCGGTCCCACCGCACCGTTACCCCGGGAGCGAAGGACAGGAACGGCAGGGCCTGCGGCGGCCGGCTCCCCGCATCCACCCCGCTTCCCGGGGGCGCGTGAACTGCCGCAATCCGGACCTCTTCGGGTGGCTTCACCGACCAATCATAGTGCAAATGCTTTTCTCCGCCGGTCATGTGGGCGTGTGCCGGCCCCGGGCCAAAAACACCCAGGAAAAGACAGGAGGCCAGTGAGGTCTCTTTGATCATGTTAATTCAATTCTCTCCGGTTCCCGGGCGGCCCCTTGCGGGCCGGGCGGCCACCCACCACGGGCAAATCCTTTTTCAGGACTTCCAGACGCGCGGAGAGCCGTTCCGCCACCTCCGGTTTTCCGGCGAATTCATCCCGGCTTTCGGAAATATCCGACCGCAGGTTGAAGAGCGAACGCCGTCCGTCGCTCCATTCGATGAGCTTCCAATCCCCGTCGATGAGCGCGGTGTCGTAGGAAGTGATGAGAAAGGGTTCGCGGTCCATGGCTTTGCCCGCCTGCAGCGATGTCCACTGGCTCACTCCGTCCAGCTTGGTGTTCCCAGGAAGGGCAACACCCGCAGCCGCGGCCAGCGTGGGAAACAAATCGTGCACGGCCACGGGCTGCTGCGAAACGGTTCCCGCGGGTACATGTCCCGGCCAGCGGATCAGGCACGGGGTGCGAATGCCCCCCTCATAAACCGTATCCTTCCCTTTGCTCAGAGGGGCGTTGCTGCTGGTGCGGAGCGAGGCTCCATTGTCGGAAAAGAACAACACCAGTGTCCGGTCGCGCAAACCCTGTTCATCCAATGCCGCCAAGATTCTCCCGATGGACTTATCCATGGCTTCAATCATGGCCGGATATACCCCTCCATCATCCTTGTGCCTGGCCACAAGATCCTCGGGAGCCTGGAACGGGTTGTGCGGGGCATTGAAGGCCACCTCCATAAAGAACGGATGCCGTGCGTCATGTTCCTTGATCTGGCGGATCGCTTCGTCGGCGAACAAATAGGTCGAATACCCCTCTTGCTGGACCGTTTTGCCGTCACGCTGCCAGTCGGTCGCACCGCGCTGGTTGGTGTGCTTGAAGTAGTCGATCTCGGCGCCGAGAAACCCGAAAAAGTGGTCGAATCCCTGTTTCATCGGCGGATTCGTGGACCCCAGATGCCATTTGCCGATGAGGGATGTCTGATAACCCGCCGCACGGAATGTCGCCGGCAGGGTGGCGATACCTGCGGGCAGCCCCGTCTGCTGCGGAGTGACCACATCGACAATTCCCAGCCGCCGCGGCATTTGTCCCGTCAAAAGGGCCGCCCGCGTCGGACTGCAAACCGGACAGGTATAAAAGCGCTGGAGCTCAACGCTCTCGCGGGCCATCTGGTCGAGGTTCGGTGTGGTGGATTTTGGGTTGTGGAATCCGACGCCGTTCCACCCCAGGTCATCCACCATAAGGACCAGCACATTGGGGGCCGGCCGCGATTCTTGGGCAGGGATGGTTTCGGAGAAACAAAACAGGGAGGCGAGGACATATAAACGGAGAAAATTCATGGTGGTGGGAATCCGGGGGATTGCGCGGAGCATCCTCCCCGGAAAGGTAACCCGCCACGGTCCGGAAAGTTGCGCTCCGCACTTTCCACTTCCCAATCGGCTCCGCGACCGCATAGACATGGAGCCGGAGGCATCACGATGGCCCGGTTTCTTTTCATACTCGTTCTCGGCGTTGCCAGCATTCCGGCTGTGCGGTCACTTGGGAGCGAAGCGGGTGTTGTGCTCGCGGACAATGGGCGTTCGGACTATTGCATCGTCATCGCGGAGAAAGCCCCGCTCACCACCCAGTTTGCCGCCGGGGAACTCCAAAAATTCCTCAAGGAAATCAGCGGGGCGGACTTTCCGGTGGTCACGGATAAGGAAACCCCCAAAAAGCACGAAATTCTCCTCGGAAACAGTTCCCGTCTGGAATCTTCCTCTCCCGGGATCGGCTTCGACAAACTGGGCGACGAGGGCTATCTCCTCCGCACCATGGGGGACCGCATGGTCATCGCCGGGGCCACGCCCCGCGGCACCCTCTACGGCGTGTACGGGCTCTTGGAAGACCATCTCGGCTGCCGGTGGTTCACTCCCCAAACCAGCCGTATCCCCCAATTACCGCGACTGGAGCTTGGGCCCCTCGACGAACCCCGGATCCCTGCTTTGGAATACCGCGAAGTCATGATCTTCGATTGTCAGGAGCCCGATTGGTATGCACGCAACCGCCTGAACACAACCAAACTGGTGGAAGGGAAAAGGGGCGGCTCCTTCAAGTATGTTCCGGGGTATTATGTCCACACCTTCGGGTTGCTGGTTCCGCCCGGAACCTATTTCGACACGCATCCGGAGTATTTCAGCGAGGTGGGAGGGAAGCGCCTGCGGGAGGCCAACCAGCTTTGCCCGACCAACGAAGACGTCATCCGGATCGTCACCGACCGTGTCCGCGAGTTGTTCCGCGAGAACCCGGAAGCCCGTGTCATCTCGGTCAGCCAGAATGACAGTGACAAAAACTACTGCCAATGCCCGGTATGCTCCGCATTGGATGAAAAGGAGGGCACCCATGCGGCACAGGTGCTTCACCTGGTCAATTCCGTGGCCGCGGCCATTGAAAAAGAATTCCCGGACAAAGCCGTCGAAACGCTCGCCTACGAATGGTCTCGCAGGCCCCCGAAAACCATGCAGCCCCGGGCCAATGTCATCATCCGTCTTTCCACCATCCGTTGCTCATTCTCCGAACCGCTGGCCACTTCCGACATGCCGACAAACCGCGGGTTCCGCCGGGACCTGGAGGGCTGGGCCGGCATCTGCTCGCGTTTGTGGATTTGGGACTATGTCACCAACTTCAGCTACTATCTCCTGCCTTTCCCCAACCACCGGGTGATGGACGACAACATGCGCTTTTTTGTCAAAAACCATGTCCGGGGGGTGGTGGAACAGGGCAACTGGCAGTCGCCCCACGGCGCCATGTCCGGTTTGAACGGTTACCTTGCGGCCAAATACCTCTGGAATCCGGACGCCGACCAAGAACAAACCATCCGTGAATACCTCGAGGGTGTTTACGGACCCGCGGCAAAACCCATCAAGGCCTACCTCGATTTGCTCGCAGACAAGGTGGAGACGGAAAAGATCCCCCTCCCCATCTACGGATCCAGGGTTCCGCCCTATCTCACTGTTGAACTCATGGAAAAAGCCGATGTCCTGTGGAATGAAGCCGAGCTTCTGGTTGCCAGGAAGCCCGACTTCCTCAAACGTGTCCGTCTCGCACGGCTCAGCCCCGACTACGCCATCATTGAGCACTATCACTTGAAACCCGGCGAAATGATCCGGTATGTGGGAAACCCCCGCCGGGGCAAGGTGGACAGTATCGATCCCGGCTTGGAAGCCCGGGTGCGGCGATTCCTGGAAGTATTCGCATCATCCGGCATCACCAACATCCGCGAGAGCAAACCCGACTCCGCCGACTACATCACCTGGCTCAAAAGTCTCCTGCCGCCGGACACGAAGCAGAACCCACCCTGAACCGCGCAACCCTCCCGACTTTTTACTCGTCAAAGCCTTTCATGTATTTAGGGTATACGCTGTGCCTCTTGACGAGCCTCCTGTGGTTCTCCTCGGAGTTCCATTCCACCGACTGACGATGGAGGGAACCCTCGCGTGGATCGGGGAAGCCATCCGCCGGCGCGAACCCCGCTTTATTGCCACGGCCAATGTCGATTTTGCCGCCCAGGCATCCCGCGACGTCGAACTCCAACGCCTTCTCCTCTCCGCCGACCTCGTGCTCTGCGACGGCACCCCGCTGGTATGGGCCTCGCGCTGGATGAACGCCCCCCTCCCCGAACGGGTTCCCGGCTCGGACCTTGTGCCCCGCATCTGCGAACAGGCCGAACAAAAAGGATGGCGCCTCTACTTCCTGGGTGCGGATGCAGATGTCCTCCGGGAAGCCCGGAAGCGCCTGCTGGAAAAGCACCCCCGCCTGCAAATCGCCGGCATGGAATCGCCCCCTTACAAGCCATTATCGGAATTTGACAATGCCGGCATCAACTTCCGCATCCGGGAGTCCCGCGCTGACATCCTCCTCGTTGCCTTCGGCTGTCCCAAGCAGGAAAAATGGATCGGCATGAACATGCGGGAGCACGGAGTGCCGGTCTCGGTCGGCATCGGGGCGACCTTTGATTTCCTGGCCGGGAAATATTCCCGCGCCCCCGGCTGGGCCGGGGCATTGGGGGTGGAGTGGCTCTACCGGCTGGCCCAGGAACCCAAACGGCTGGGGGGGCGCTACCTCTTCGACCTGCTGTTTTTTGTGCGTGCCGTCCAGGCCCAGAAACGGCACCTTGCCCGGTCTTCACGCCACACTTCCGCCGGAGCCGCCGCCGGACGTCCCTCCGGTTGGGCCGCCCTTGTCTGGACAGGTCGCGCGGATGCCTCCACCGCTTCCGCCCTCCCCACCGCCCTGCCCGTGGGAAGGTCCCATGTCGTCCTCGATCTTTCCTCGGTGCCATTCATGGACAGCACCGGCATGGGCCGCCTGATCTCGGTCTTCAAAACGGCAACCTCATCCGGGGTGGTCCTGGCTGTTCTGGCCCCGGGCCAGCCGGGGGATATGCTCCGCTCGATGCGGCTTGACCGGATGTTCCCCGTGGTAGGGCGTATGGAAGAACTTCCGGAACCCACTGGGGAAAGCGCCGCAAGGGAAGGCACCCGGCTGTCCTTGCGGTGGGCGGATGAACTGAGGGCCCTGAACGCCGGCGCATTTTACGCCTGGGTATTGGAGCAGTGGGGATTGGCCCCTGAGGCAAAGGCGTTGTTCCTTGATTTGTCCGGCTGCGGCTTCATGGACAGCACCGGCCTGGGCGCCCTGCTTCGCTGCCTCAAGCTGGCAGGCCGCCGCCCCGGTGGCTCTTTCCATCTTTCCGGAGCCCACCCCAACGTGCGCAATGTCGTCCGACTCGCCAGACTCGGCGGGATCCTGGGACTGCCCCAGGCATGAAGGTCGCCCTATCCACCAGTGTCATCCAGCGGGGACGCTCGGGTATCGCCACTTATGTCTTCGGATTGCTCGGGGGATTCCGGCGCATCCAGGCCGGTGTGGACCTGCACTTGATCGGCCTGGCGGAAGACCGCCCGCTCTTCGAACCGTGGCTGGACCGTTGCCACTGGGTGGAACTCCCCGAATCCCTCCGGCCCGCCGTGCGGAATGTCGCCTGGCACCAAACCGGACTTCGCGGCCTGTTGCGGCGCGGAAAGTTCGACGTGCTCCACATTCCCAGCTACCGCCGCGCGGTGTGGAATCCGCCCTGCGCCGGGGTGGTCACGGTCCACGACCTCGCCGCTTTCCAGCTGGCGGGCAAGTACGATGCGGCCCGCATGGCCTACGGCCGGCACGTCGTCCCCCGTCTCCTGCGGAGCGCCGATGTCCTCACCACGGTCAGCCAGGCCACGGCCGACGACCTGGAATTGTTCTGCGGCATCCCCGGCCGGGATGTGCAGGTGATCTGGAACGGGCTGGACCACGAACAATTCCATCCGCCCGAACCTGCCGCACTTCGTGAACGGCTCTCCCGGATCTGGCCGTCGGGAAAACCTTATCTCATTTACATCGCCCGGCTGGAACACCCCGCCAAGAACCACATCCGGCTCTTCGAGGCCTTTGAATCGGTGGTGCAGCAGGGCCATCCCGGCCTGCAGCTTGTCATCGGGGGGGCCGACTGGCACGGGGCGGAAGCCATCCACCGCCGATTGGAGGCATCCCCCTGCCGCGACCGCATCCACCACCTCGGTTTTGTCGACAAGGCGGACCTGCCATTTTGGTATGCCGGGGCACAAGCACTGGTCTTCCCATCGCTCTTTGAGGGATTCGGTTTCCCGCCCCTTGAGGCCATGGCCTGCGGTTGCCCGGTCATTTCCTCCACCGAGGGATCCCTGGACGAGATCCTCGGACCCTCCGCCATCCGCATCCGGGCCCGGGATACCCGGGATATCAGCCTCGGCATCCAACAGTTGCTTGGCCTCGCCCCGGAGGAACGGTCCCAAAGAATCCGGGATGGACAGACCCATGCCGCACAATTCACCTGGGAAGCCAACGCCCGCGAAACCCTGCGATGCTATTTGCTCGCATCCGCCCGGCGTGATAAAACTTGCCCCTGAAATGACCACGCCCCCCCTCACCTATTGGAATCTGAGGGAACGCCCATTCGAGCCGGTCACTGACAGCAGGTTTTACTTCCAAAGCCGGGCCCACGCCGAAGCCCTCGCCCGGCTCGGGTACCTCGTCTCGGAAGAAACCATGTATCTCGGCATGCTCACCGGAGAAATCGGCTGCGGCAAGACCATGACCCGCCACCTCTTCGCCTCCCAAGCCGATTCCGAACGTTTTTGCGTGGTGCAATTCGAGAATTCCTTCTTCCGGCTTGAAGACCACCTCAAGCGCATCCTGGCCGCATTCGGACTCGAGCGTGAAGCCGGGGGCGCCTCCAACCTCTATGAGTGCTATGCCCTCTTCCGCGACCTGCTCGAACAATTGAACCGGATCCACCGGCGGCATCTCCTCCTGCTGTTCGACGAGGCCCAGGACATGGACGATGAAACCCTCTCGCAAATCAACCGCCTGACCAATCTGAACGACCAGGGCACCGGTCTCCTCACCATTGTGCTCATCGGCCAGCCCGAACTTCGCCGGCGCGTCGCCTCGCTTCCCGCCATCGACCAGCGCATCGGCCTCCGCTTCCACCTCGGATCCCTCGACCCGGAAGATACCGGCGCCTATCTGGCCCACCGGCTCCAGGTGGCCGGGCATCCCACCGGGAGGATCTTCGACGACGAAGCGGTGCAGGTTCTGGCCGAGTCCGGCCGCCGGGTGCCGCGGGAGTTGAACCGTCTGGCCAAACTCAGCATGGAGCATGTGCGTTCCCTCGGGCGCAACACCATCACCGGAACCGACGTCGGAGCCGTGCTCCGTGATTTGCGCCGCCACCAACTGCCCGCCAACCAGCTTTCCCCCGTCTGAATATGGAACCCGGAAACGAAGAAATGAATGTCAGCCAGTGGAAAGGCACACCGCCTGTCCGCCCGCCCGCACCTCTGCCGGGTTCCCCGGCTCCCCGGCCCATTTCCCTTTCCACAGCCCCCTATCCCACGGCTGCCCCGTCCGAATCCGGGGAATCCTCCCCCAGTGAGGAACCGCCCTTTCTGACCTCCCTGAGACGCCGGGGTCTCGATCCCTTCCGTTGCCTGGCCGGCGCCATCCAGCGCTGGCACTGGTGGATGGGTGCCGCTCTCGTCGGTCTTCTCCTCGGACTGGCTGCGGGGTTTGCCACAACCGAGACCGCCTATTCCTCCAAAGTCCGCCTGGTCAAGAAGCAGGCCACCTCCGCCTTCCGCGCCGGACGGCTGGGCGAAGCCTACAGCCCGCCCGTCCTCAAACCCGCCACCCTGATTTCAGCGGCCTATTCCTACGAGGCCCTGCAGCGCGTCGCTTCCCGTTCCTCCCCCCCGAAGACCGTCGCCCAAATCCGCAATTCCTTCCTCCTCACCGAGGAAAAAAAGACCGACCTTCTCATCCTCGAGGTCTGGAATACCGAAAGCCGCAAGGCCGCCAGCGACCTCGCCAACATCTGGGCCGAGGAATTGGTCAACTACACGCGCGAGCTCCAGGCCTCCGAAAGCCGCGACATCCGCATCTACCTCCAACAACAGATTGAAACCATGGACGCCGAAACCGCACGCATCGACCGCGAAATGGTCGAGCTCATCCAGCGGGAGGGCATGGTCGATGCCCAGAAAGAAATCGAATCCTACCTGCGTTCGCTCAGCGGCATTGAATTGGAATACCACAACGCACGCATCTCGCTGGAAAGCGTCGACACCCAGATCCAGGCCCTGCGCGGGGCCATCCGCGGCCAGAATCCCGGGGGTGAACGCCTCCGCACCCTGCGGGCCCAATATGAAACCCTGAGGGGCACCTACACAGAAACCAACCCCATCGTGGTCGAAGCCAAAGCCGCCATCGCCCAACTCGAGGAGGAAATCAAACAGCAGAATGCCGACCCCAACCGCCGGGATGATTCCTTCACCGGGACCGGGGTGGGCGACGCCCTTTACATCGAACTCGTGAAACTCGAGAACGAAAAGAAAGCACTCGTCAACCGCACCGCGGAACTTGAGAAGCTCCTCCAGAGCGGAAGGAAGGAAATGCAGGCCATCCCGGAGAAAGCCATGGCCTATCAAAAGCTTGCCGACCGTAAAACTTCGCTGATCAATGCCCGCGAACTCATCGCCGGCCGCTTCCAAGAGGCCCGGATTTTTGAGGAAAGGGCACCGGGCTACCTCGGTATCCTGGCTCCCGCCACGGTCGACGAGGTCTCCACCCACGGCCGTTTGATCAAAACCGCGCTGCTGGGCATCCTGGGCTCACTCGCCTGCGGCACGCTCGCTCTCGCCGGGGTTCTCGGCCTCGAAGTTGTCTCCAGCCAATTGAAGACCGCACGCGAACTGGAATTGATTCTGGACATGAAGCGGCTGGCGGGCACACCCATCCAATCCGGACCCGCCGGAATGGAGGAAGTTTGGAATGCCTGGATCGTACCCCAACTCCACAGCCTGGCCCCCGTTGCCGGATGGTCCCCCATGCCTTTCCCGGGGGAGGAAAACCTGTGGTTTGACATCCTCGACCGTGCCTCGCGCCTGTTCCCCTCCGCAGTCCTGGTTGATTTCTCCGAACAGCCGGTCATACCCGGGAAGGCCTGCTTCCGTCTCAATTATGCCGACAGTCCCCCACCCCCGGGCACCTCGGTCTTCTCCCAATCCCTGGCCAACCGTCCGCTGGAGGAAGCCCGGGCCCTGTCCGCCGCGGTCCGCCGGTGGGCCGCAGCGGGAACATTCGTGCTCGTGCGTTTTTCCGGTCCGGCCCGCGAACCCCTCCTTTCCGCCGCACGGCAGGTCCAGCCGGTGGTCTTCGTGGCCTCCATGGGCCGGGGCTCGCGCAAATCCTGGATGGCCGAGGCCGCCGCAATCCATCAAACCTTCCCGGGCAACCACCGGTTGGTCGTCCTCCCATGAAAATACCCGTCGTCCTGCTGGCCCTGTTTGTCGGCCTGGCATGGCAGAGCCGGGCCCAGGAACCCGCCGCCAAACCCGCACCCCCCTCTTGGAGGGAACGCTACACCCTCGGCCCGGGCGACAACCTCCTGATCCGCTTTTACGGCAAGCCCGAACTGACCCGCGAAAATATCACCGTCACTCCCGACGGATTCATCACCTATCTCGATGCGGTCAACACACGGGCCGCGGGCCTGACCATCAACGAGCTCCGATCCGCCCTCGAGACCGCCCTTTCCAAGTCCTATCGCCAACCCAAATTGGTCATTGTCCCCCTGAACCTGCGCAGCAAAAATTACGCCATCCTCGGCAAGGTCAAACACCCCGGCGTCTACACCCTCGACCGCCCCATGACCCTCATCGAGGCCATCGGCCGCTGCGAGGGCATCGAAATCGGTCTCTTTGAGCACCGCAGCATCGAACTGGCTGATTACGCCCGTTCCTACATCGTCCGCGACGGCAAGCGGCTGGATGTCAATTTCGAGGATCTTTTCCTCCGTGGAAAACTGGACCAAAACCTGTCCCTTGAACCCGGCGACTACATCTTCATCGCCTCATCCATCGCCAATGATTACTACGTTCTCGGCGCGGTCGCATCCCCCGGTTTCCAGGGATTTTCCAATGACGCCACCGTGATCACCGCCATCGCCAACCGCGGGGGCTTTACCCGCACCGCCTTCCGCGAGCGCGTCCTCGTCGTGCGCGGCAGCCTGTCCACTCCCCAGACATTCGTTGTCGATGTCGATGCCATGCTTCGCGGGGTAACCCCGGCCTTCCGGCTCGAGCCCAAGGATATTGTCTTCGTCAACAACCGGCCGTGGTACAAGGTTGAAGACCTCCTCGACCGTGCCCTGCTGACTTTCATGGAAAGCGCCGCCTCCACCTGGACCAGCGCCAACATCCCCAACATCATCAACCGGCGTCTTCTGCCAAAAACGGAGTGGAATGAAAGCACTCCCTGAATCCCCGGAAAGGTCCGCAACTGCCGGCTTGCCGGTCGCCCTCCTCGCCGCCATGGCCCTGCTCCTTTGCGGTTGCATGGCCACCGGCACCTCCTTCGACCCCCGTGCGGAAGACAATGCCGCTTTCCGGGAAATCGCCAACTCCCCACCCCTCGACCCCCAATTGCTCGCGGCTCCTGCCGAACCCTACCGGTTCGGCGCCGGTGATGTGATCAGCATCGAACTCGCCGGGGTGCCCGAATCGGCCTCCCGCACCTTTGTCACCCCGGACGGGATGGTTTACTACGATCTCGCCGGCGGCATCAAAGCCGAGGAACTCACCATTCCGGAATTGACCGCGCAACTGCGCAAGAAGCTGGCGCCCTATTACCGCAATCCCTCCGTTTCCGTCACCCTGTCGGAAGTCAAAAGCAAACGCTACTGGCTCCTGGGCAATGTCGCCGAACCCGGCATTTACCCCCTGGGCCAGCCCACCACCCTCATCGACGCCATCTCGGCCGGCAAGGGCATCCTCACCTCACGCGCCACCGGGACCACCATCGAAATGGCCGATCTCGCCCGGTCGCTCATCATCCGCGACGGAGCCCCCCTCCCGGTCAACTTCGAGGCCCTCGTCCACAAAGGCGACATGAGCCAGAACATTTACATCCGGTCCGGCGATTTCATCTACCTGCCCTCGGTCAGCAACCAGGAAGTCTTCGTCCTGGGTGCGGTGAAGAACCCGCGTGCGGTGGGATTGAGCGGCCGCATGGGTGTCGTCGGGGCCATGGCCGACGCAGGGGGGCCCATCCCGGGGGCCTACTACCAGCAAATGCTGCTCGTCCGCGGCAATCTCACCAAACCCAGGGTGGCGGTCTTCAACTACAACGACCTCGTCACCGGAAAACTGCCCGACTTCCCCCTCCAGCCCGGGGATGTCATCTGGGTTCCGAACAGCCCCTGGCAGCGCCTGGAAAAATACCTCGACAGCGTTATCGGCACTGTCTCACGTACCATTGCCGCCAACGAGGGCCGCCGCGCGGCGGAAGGCCGGGAAGCCTCCAAGGTCGACACGTCCATATCCGTGGGGAACTGACCCGCATGGAGCTGAAGTACCTCCTCTTCTGGCTGGTCGCCCTTGCCGGCATCCCCGCGGCCACCGCCCTCTGCCATTTCGTCCCCCGTTTCCGCCATGTGATGTTCGTGGCCATGGTCTGGTGCACCGCCGAACCCGACTTGGTCGGCATCAATTTCCTCTCCCGCGAGTTTTACCGGGCGATGACCCGCGGCATCGAAATCAGCCTGGCCGACATCTGCTCCATCTCCCTGGCCTTTGTCTTCTTCCTTGATCCCAAAATCCGCATCCGCTGGTTCCCACCGCTCGCGTGGTGCTTCACCGCCTATGTAGTGGTCGCGGCCTGTTCGTGGATTTTTGCGGTGCCCTCCCTTCCCGTTCCCGAGGGAGCCACCACCGTCCCCTACCCCCTGTTCGAGACCTCCCTCTATCCGCTGTTTGAAATCACCAAGATCCTCCGGGGCATACTCCTTTTCTGGGTGGTGTACCAGTACGGCCGTGATGAAAAAAACATCCCGGTGGTGGTGGCGGCCATCGGCATCACCGCCACCTACCTCGCATTCATCGTCCTCTACGACCGCTACGCGCTCGGTATCAACCGGGTCAAAGCGACATTGGGACACCCCAATACCCTGGCCACCTACATGGCCATGATGGCCACCTTTCTCTTTGCTTTCGCCCTCTCGGCCAACAGGTGGATCAAAAGTTTCCTCATCCTCATCCCCTGCGCACTGGCCGGGCTCTGTGTACTCATGACCATCTCCCGGGGCGGCCTCATGGCCATGGCCTTCGGCATGGCCCTGGTCTTCTGCCTCCTCATCCTGCGCAATATTTCCTTCAAGAACGGTGTGCTGGTCCTCGCCGGGGCCCTCGGGGGGACGGTCATGCTGGCCATGGCGGCTGATACCTTGATGAACCGGTTCTTCGGCGAGCAGGACGCGGAAGCAGACATCGAGTACCGGGGCAAATACAATGCCGAGGCCCGGCTCATGGCGGAGGAGCATTTCTTCGGGGTTGGCCCCGGGAATTTTTCCGCCTGGTCGTGGAACGGTTACGCCGAAACGGTCGATCCCGAACTCCCCCCCGGAACCCCCCCGCACAATCTCTGGTTCCTGACGCTTGGCGAATTGGGATGGCCGGGCCTGGTTTGTTTCATCCTTCTCTGGCTGCGGTATTACCGGCTTGTGGTCCCCGCCTGCCTGATCGGACGGAGCGGATTGCTGCACACTGCGGTCGTGGCCGCCACATGTGCCACCCTCGCCGGCCACCTCCAGAACGCCCTCCAGCTTGGCTTCCGCCAGAGCCCGCTCTTTTTCCTCAACCATTTGTTCCTGGGACTGGCCCTCGCCGGCTGCGCCGGCCTGCTGGCACAGGGAAAAAAAACATGACCGACCCCATTGCCGGGTTGCCGGATCCCTACCGGGCATTGGCCGGGCGCGCCGGGGAGGACCTGCTCCGCCGCCGGCTCCTGGCCCAGGCGGGACACTGGGCCCATCTCCACCACCAGGGTGAGGGCCTGTTCAAAATCGAAAAAATCCTGCCGGTCGATAAATTCCTCCAACTCGGCCTGCGGCTGTCCGGCCTTGCCGGGATTGCCAGGAAAAATTTCCTTGGCGTCCGCGCGGTGGAACATCACTGGCACCTGCCCCGGCTTCCGGATGCTCTGGATGGGTTCCGTCTCCTGCAACTGTCCGACCTCCACCTCGACCTCGATCCCGCGCTGACCCCCGTGCTCCAGGAACTGGTTTCTTCTACCCCGCATGATGCCGCGGTGGTGACCGGCGATTACCGCGACAGCACCGATGATGATCCCGGTCCCTGCCTGGCCTTCATGCGCCACCTCATCCCCTGCCTCTCGCCCAGGCGTTTCGGCATCCTGGGCAACCACGACTTCATAGAAATGGTGGCGCCCTTGGAAGAGGCAGGCCTTCCCATCCTCCTGAACAGTCATGCCTGGATCGAAGGCACAGACGGCGGATTGGCCGTGGCCGGTGTCGACGACCCCCACTTCTACAAAACCCATGATTTTTCCCGCGCCTACCAAGGCCTTCCACAAAATGCCTGCTCCATCCTCCTTTGCCATTCCCCGGAAGCCGCGGAAGAAGCCGCATCGTTTCCTTCCGACCTCATGCTTTGCGGCCACACCCATGGGGGCCAGATTTGCCTGCCCGGAGGAATTCCCCTGGTCTGTCCGGTCCGCAAATCCATGCCCCGTGACCGGATCCGGGGTGCCTGGTGCTGCGGAAACCTCCAGGGCTATACCTCGCCGGGAACCGGCAGTTGCGGTGTCGCCGCACGGTTCCACTGCCCGCCTGAAATCACGGTACATATTCTCCATCCCGCAAAGAAATAAGGCTTTGTACCGCCAACTCCTCCGGTTAGTGTAAATTATGGCTTTGGGTTCTGCGTTCGTGGATGGACCGGCCTATTCCCGTTTTGTTGCCGGACGAAACAGTACCCGCGTCTACCAGGACAAACCCGTTCCCAGGGTGCTGGTGGAAAAAATCATCGGCGACGCCATCGAGGCCCCCACTTCCTGCAACCGCCAGCTGTGGCACTTCGTCGTGGTCGACGACCCCGCGGTCAAGGTCCGCCTCAACAAGGAAAGCGATGCCCAGCAATCCTACCTCCACGATGCACCGGTCATCATCGCGATTTTCTACGACACCAGCCTCGAACCCCGCAACCCGTGCAACACCGCCCAGGTCACCGTTGGCATGGCCACCTACGGGTTGCTTCTTGCCGCCGAAGCGGAAGGTCTCGGCGCCATCTATCTGGGCGGCATCCGCAACCCCAGGGGAGCCTGCAAGGCGCTGGGAGTCCCCCCGTTCTGGTCGAACTATGGCTTTGTCTGCCTGGGCTACCGGGCCGACAATCCCCCGGCGCCCATTCCCCGCCCGGTCGCTTCCGTCATTTCCTACAACCGCTACGACCTGCCGGAAAAGCGCTACCACATGGATATCCGGCCCCACCTCTGGTCGCTCACCCAGCTGGCCGATTTCCGCGACAAACTCCTTTGGTACAAAGGCATCGCCATCGACGGCAAAACCCTCCACGTCGACCCCGATGCCCGCTTCTCGCGCAAATTCCACCACCTGGCCGTCCGTGCCGCCCAACTCGCCGCCCTCCACGCCAAACCCGTCCTGCTGGACTTTTTTTCCCTGAACGGCGATGTGCTTTTGCAGTTGGTCAACGCCATCGGCCCCGGAAAGGCCCGCTACCTTGCCTATGACCTGACCCCGGGAATCGGCGATTTCATCGCCGAGCGTTTCCGCCGTCTCTTTTCCGTTCTGCCCTACGAATACCTGCAGAACCCGGAACCCGACAAAGTCCGCATTCCGCTTGAAGACGGCTCGGTTCACGTCCTCACCTGTTACGAGCGGCTCGACCAGTTCGAGGATCCCGTCCCCCTTCTGAAAGAAATCCGGCGTGTCCTTCACCCCGGGGGTACAGCACTCATCGTGGTCTCCGGGCGGTTCTACCCGCACCTTTACCGCTACCGCCGCATGCGGAAGAAAAACTACGCCCTCGGCCGCAATTGGAACCGCGGGCCGGAGCGGAAGTACAATCCCTCCGAAATTGAAGCCGCCTTCAAACAGGCCGGCCTCATGGTCGCCGACATGGCGGGCCACCAGCCAGTCACCCTCAAGTTCCTCCAATGGGGGGAGCAACTCGCCCGCAAGGCGGGATGGACCGCCGGCGCCGACCGTCTGGCCGCGGAGCGCACCGATCACCTCATCACCCGCTGGTTCGACCGCTTTTTCAGCAGTTCCCTGATCTATGAACTCCGTCCAACAACCGATCGCTGACGCCGCCACGGCCGTGGCCGCGCTCGAGGCCTGGTTCGCCACCGTAACTTCCGAAGGGGGGGTCACCGGTCCCGCCACCGGTTTCCGCGCCAATTGCTTGGGATGGTGCGGCCCCGGCCACGACTGGCGCCACGAGGGCCTTCTCGAAGGACACAGCCTCCGCTACCAGGCCACCGGCTCGCCGGTCCACCTTGACCATCTCGAAAAAACGGTCCGGCTCATCATGGCCGCCCAACTCGGCGACGGTTCCTTCCGGAATTCCTATTTTGAATGGAATCCTTTCGAGGGGGGAATGCCCCACGAACCCGCGATGTTGGCCGCGGCACTCCGTGCCCGGAAAATTCTCGCCGCCTCCGGCCGGGACATCCCGGAACTGGCGGAAACCGTCGCCCGGGCCCTCGATGGCCGCCATCTCCGGCTCCTTTGGAACAAGACCCTCCACACCGTCCGCGACTGGGAAATATCCGACTATCAATTTGGTCCCTCTATTTCTGCGGCCGCTGTCCTCGACCTCATCCTGGAATGGACCGGTTGGCAGGGGAATGGGGAAAACTACGAGGAACGGGCTGGAAATCTGGCCTCGTGGCTTCGTGGCTTGCAGGAATCCACCGGACCCATGGCCGGGGGCATCCATACCTCCAACCGCAGGGGCGGGGGCATTTCCCCCTTCTACACCTCGCGCTGCCTCGCTCCCCTCTCCCTCTACGCCCGGCGCAGCGACTGCCGCGAAACCTCCTCGTGCGTGGAAAAAATCACCTCATTCCTCCTGCGGCAACAACAACCCGGGGGAGGATTCACCCGCCTGCTCTGGAACTGGCGTCCCGCCTCGTCCAATCCTCTGCACCTCGGCGCCTCCGCCGCCATCCTCAACGCCCTCCAATCCCAGGGCGCCCTCCCGGAGTCCGTCCTTGCCCGCCACGAATCCTGGTTGCTCTCGCATGCCACCCCCTCGGGCGCGTTCCGGAATGCCCTGGGCTATGGCAAATTCTTCCCCGGAAGCGGCACCCCGGACTGGCGCGATTGGATGCCTTCTCCCGGCTGGCAGGACAAAATCTACCTCTTCTTCTGCAGACGCGCCGCGGATTCAAAATCCACCTTCACGCCAAGGCCCTGGTCGACCCCCGCCACCGTCCGCCACCGGGCCGGAACCTATCAAGAATCCACCGATACCATCGAAGTCCTGCGGGGGCGAGAAACCGTCTACCTGTGGAAGAAGAAATCCACCACTCCGCTTGTCTGCCGTCTGACATGAGTTCTTCATCGTCCATCGGTGCCTCTTCCGCCCCCCGGCCCAACGCGACGGGAAGCGGTTTTTCCGAAGAGGCCGTTGCCGGGGCACCCTGGCTGGTCTTCTCCAAACTCATCCTGTTTTTTCTCTATCTCGCCATCTCCGTCCTTACGGTGCGGGGCCTGGGCAAGGAGGCCTACGGTGTCCTCTCCATCGGCAAAAGCATTGTCGAATATGTCTTTGTCTTTGCCGCCCTCGGGCTCAATGCCGCCCTGCTCCGCTTCATCCCCGAACTCACCCACCACCGCAACAAAGCCGGTTTGGTCCGGTTCCTCAGCCGTACCGCCCTCCTGCAGGGCACGGCCGCCCTTGTATTGGGCGCCGCCCTCGCCGCCGCCGCCCCCTTCACCGGGAAGGTCCTCGATCCCCGCGTGGCCGCCGTCCTCCCCTGGTGCGCCCTGCTGCTCCCCGCACTGCTGGCCAAGGATTTTTTCAACGACACCCTCACCGCCCTTTTCCTCTCGAGGAAAGTCGCCCTGCTGTCCCTGGGCCAGACCCTGCTCTGGCTCGCCCTGACCGCCGCCGCGCTCCATTTTGCCGCCGGTGTGCCCGGCATCGTCGCCGCCCAGGCCGTTTCCATTTTCGCCGCCTCGGTGTTCGCAACCGTCTGGTTGCTGCGCCATCTACGCTCCCTCGACTGGCGGTCCCCGCCCCTTGGCATCGGCCGGGAACGGACCATGAAACTCGCGGTCCCCGTGCTCCTCAACCAGGCCTTCCGCACTCTCATGCTCAAATACACCGAGGTCTTCTTCCTCGGGATGTTCGCCGGCACCGCCGCCGCCGGGATCTACGATCTGGGATACACCGTGCCCATGCTCGTCATCACTTTCATCCCCCTCGCCGTCCAAACCCTCCTCGCCGCCGGATTCAACCAGGCCTACACCCGCGATTCCAACTCACTGCCCTACCTCATCGATACTTCATACAAATTGCTCATCATCCTCAGCGTTCCCCTCGCCGCCTTCGGGCTGTTCTTCGCACCGCGCGGCATCGAACTGGTTTACGGCGAAGACATGGCCGGATCCGGCCCGGTGGCCTCGGCCTTCTGCATCCTCCACCTCCTGCCCCTCATCTCCATGCCCCTGGCCATGGCCATCACCGCCAGGGAAAAAGTCAGCCAAACCCTGCACCTCATGATCCTCCAGGTCGTCCTCAACGTCGGCCTTGATGTGCTGCTCATCCCCCGTTTCGGCATCCCGGGCGCGATCGGTGCCGTCGCCCTGACCTTTTTCCTCACCATCCCCCTGCGCATCCTCAATGTCCGCCGCATCATCGGCCCGTTCCCCTTCCCCGTCCTGTTCCTGCTCCGCCTGGTACTGCCCTGCGTCCTCCTCGCCGCACTGATGCACGCCATCGCCCCGAAGCCCGGGCTGCCCCTGCTCGCCCTCCTCTCCTTCGCCTACCTCGGGATCTTTTTCGCCACCCTGCGCTGGACTGCCCTGGTCCCCCATGCTGATTTCTTCCAGCTCCGCTCGCTCCTTCCCCCCAAAGCCGCCCGCATTTTCAACCGGATCTTCCAACTCCCCTCCACACCATGAACCCCGGCTTCCCCTCCATCCTCCTCGGCGGTGTCCCTTTCGGACGCAACAATGTCGGCGACGAAGCCATCCTCGAATGCGTCGTCCGCACCGTTCGGAAAATCCGGCCGGATGCCCGCATCAGCGTCAGCACCGACGACCCCGCCACGGCTGCACGGCTCGGGGTGCGTACCGTCGAACTCTTCGGCTTCGAACCCCCTTTCTCCCGCGATACCATGCGCCGCGAGGTGGAATCCCACGACGCTTTTGTCTGGGCAGGTGCCACCGGCTTGTCAGACTACCCGGAAATTCCCCCGGAAATGCTCCGCATCGCCCAAGCCGCCGGGAAAACCAATGTGGTTTGGAATGTCGGCATGAACGACGAACTCAACCCAGCCAAATACAGCCTGCGTCCCGGCCGGAAAAAACGGCTCCTTGACCTCGCCTCCGCCCTCAGCCTTGGCTCCTGGAACGGAACCACCTGGTGGGAACAACGGGCCCGGGCGCGGGCACGGGCCACCGTGCGGGACTCCCTCGCCGGATGCGACCTTGTCGTCGTCCGCGATCCCGAAAGCAAAACCGAATTGGAACGCAGCGGGGTCACCCGCGAAATCATCGTCGGAGCCGACACCGCCTTGATCCAGGAACCCCTTGCCGACGATCAACTGTCCCTCACCGGGGAAAACCGGGAGTTGCTCACCGGGCCCGCGCCGCGTTTCGGCCTTTGCGTTTCCGCCCAGCGGGAGATCCGGGGCCGCGACCGCCTCGTGAACCTCCTCGACCGGCTGACGGCGGAACTCGGCATGTCCATCATCTTTGTCCCGATGAACCCGGTCACCGATGCCCGCCTCATGGCCGGATTGAAAAAAGACCTCCGACAGCCGGAAAGGGCCACCGTGATCGAAGGCCGCCGCGATCCCGCCGAAATCCTCGCCATCGCCCGCCACCTCGATGTCGTCGCCGCCAGCCGCCTCCATCTCCTCATCCTGTCCTCGATATTCCACATTCCCCTCATCGGCATCTCCCGGGGATCCAAGGTAGACAACTTCCTCGCCCCCTTCGGTCTCAAGGCCGTAGGCACCGTGGAAGAATGCGATTTCGATGCCCTCTTCCGCGAAGTGCAAAGGCTCCTCGCCGACAAATCAAACTTCATCACCCGATCCCGGGATGTGCGGGAACAACTGATGGCCCGCTTGGACCGGGCCGTCGGCCGGTTGGACGCCGTACTCCCCCGGTAACATGAATACCCATCCGTCCAAACTGAAAACCGTTGCGCATGTCATGCGCCGGATGACCACGGCCAAGTGGGGCGGTACGGAGACCGTCGTCCACCAACTCGCCCGGGCCTACGAAGCCCGGGGTATCCACAGCCCGGTCCTCTGCACCTCCATGCTCTCCCAACCCGGCCGGGAAATTCGTGATACGGTCTCCATCCACCGTCACCGGTATGTTTTCCCCTGGTTCGGCCTTTCGGACGAAGACAAACACCGCCTGCAACTGAAGGGCGGCAGCCCGCTCGCCCCGGGAATCCTCACCTCCCTCCTGCGTGAACCCGGCCTCAACCTCATCCACTCCCACGTGCAACTCCGTCTCGGTGGTATCGCCCGCACCGCCGCCCGCCTGCGCGGAATTCCCTATGTGGTCTCCATCCACGGGGGACTCCTCACCACACCGGCCGAACAAGTGGAGAAAATGAAGGAACCTTTCGCGGGAAAACCCGAATGGGGCAAAGCCTTCGGCCTGCTCCTCGGGTCGCGCCACGTCCTGCGCGACGCCGCCGCCGTCATTTGCGTGGGCCGCGACGAAGCGGATCTCATGCGGGCAAAATGGCCCGGCAAACGCATCGAATATATCCCCAACGGCGTCGATACCACCACCTTCTCCCAAGCCACCCCCGGGGCCTTCCTGACAGAACACCCCTCCCTCGCAGGAAAACCCTTCATCCTCTGCGTTTCGCGCATCGATTTCCAAAAAAACCAGCTCCTGCTTGTGCGCGCCTTTGCCGATTTCGCCCGCAGTCACCCCCACCACCGCCTCGTGCTCATCGGCCCGGTCACGGTGGAAGATTACGAACAACAAATCCGCCAAACCGCCGCAGAACTCGGTATCGCCGACCGCCTCCTCCTCATCCCCGGCTATCCCCCCGGCGACTCCCGGCTGGCTTCGGCCTTTGCTGCGGCGGAAATGTTTGTCCTGCCCACAGACCACGAACCTTTCGGCATCGTCATCCTCGAAGCCTGGGCCGCCCGCAAACCGGTCATCGCGACTCGGGTCGGCGGCATCCCCGGATTCACCACCGACGGCGAAAACATCCGACTGGTTCCAAAGGGCGATTGCGCAGCCCTCGGGGCCGCCCTGGCCGAACTGGCCGGTTCTCCCCCGCTCCGCGAAAGGCTGGCAAACGCTGGCCATGATCTCGCCATCGGCACTTACGACTGGTCCAAGGTCGCCGACCGCCACCTCGAACTTTACCAGGATATCATCCAAGCCGGCCCAAGGTCATGAACCCCTCCACCCCTCCCGTCCAGGTTGCCCTGCTCATGCGGTCCATGAATGAAATGCCGCACCCCCCGCGAGTACTCGAGATGTTGTCCCGGCAAACCTATCCACACTTCACCCTCTACAACGTGGATTCGGGATCAACCGATGGGACCCTGGGGGTGTTTGAAAAAGCCAACCCGCAGCGCCTGCGCAAAATCGCCCCGGCCGACTACATCCCCGGGCGCGTCCTGAACGAGATGGTGGCCGCGGCCCCGGAATCCATTTCCGTCTTCCTCAATGCCGACGCCGTTCCCACCGATGGACACTGGCTGGAGAACCTCCTCCGTCCCATCCTGGACGGAAGCGCCGATGCCACCATGAGCAAACAGATCGCCCGGCCGGACGCGTATTGGGTGGTTGCCGACGACTACACCCGCGCCTACGACCCGCGCAACATCAAGGCGGAGAACGAGGACTTCTTCTCCGCCGTTTCCTGCGCCTTCCGGCGGAGCCTCTGGGAAGAAACCCCGTTTTACGAGGAAGGCTACGCGGAAGACCTCGTCTGGGCCGCGGCCTGCCGGCGCAAAGGGGCCCGTTTCCGCCTGGTGCTCGACTCGGTCGTCGAACACTCCCACAATTACTCCCTGCCCTCCCTGCGCAAAAAGAAATACCGGCACGGCATTGTCTTCGCCCGTCTTTACGGCGAGAAACCCCGCCTTGCCCGGCGTGTCCTCTCCTGTGCCAGGGAAATGGTCCGCGACTTCCTCCGGGCGGCATCGGCTGGAAAAATCACCACCCTGCCCTACAATCTCCGCTACCGATCCACCATCCACTCCGCCTTCCACCAAGGCCTGAAAGACGGCCAGGGACGGCCTCCCCTCCCATGAATACTTTTTTTGGATTTTGTCATTTGAACTTTGTCCTTTGATCCCATGTCCCGCCTGCCGCTATTTATTTTCATCGACGCCTTCGGCTGGGAAGTTCTCCGGAGCCATCCGGATTTCCTCGCCGATCTGGCCCCCCACCGCAAGCCCCTGCGCACCATATTGGGATATTCCTCGGCCTGCGATCCCTCAATCATCTCCGGCCGCCGTCCGTCCGAACACCGGCTCTGGTCGTCGTTTTATTACGCGCCGGAGACTTCCCCCTTCCGTTGGCTCAGGGCCCTCCGGTTCCTTCCCGCATCGTTGATGAACCGCGCCCGTGTCCGGCATCTCCTGAGCCGGCTGATCAAGAAACTCCACGGCTTCACCGGTTATTTCCAAATTTACAATGTGCCGTTCGACAAGCTCGGCATCTTCGATTATGCGGAAAAGAAACGCATCTGGGAACCCGGCGGCCTGCCCGTCGGCGACAACATCTTTGACGAATTGAGAAGTGCGGGGAAACGCTGGTATGTCCACGATTCATCCCTGCCGGACGAGGAAAAAATCCGCCGCCTGGGGACACGCATCACCGCAAAGGACATCGACTTCGCCTACATATCCCTCGGAAAACTTGACGCGCTGATGCACGCCCGCGGTCCGCGCGGACCCGGGGTTCCGGAACTGGTGCGTTGGTATGACCGGCAGATCCGTGCCCTGCTCGACCATGCCCGGGCGCACTACGATGAGGTTCCCTTCTGGGTTTTTACCGACCATGGCATGCACGATGTGAACAGCACCGTCGACCTGCAGAAGGAAATCCAGGCGACCGGCCTGGTCTACGGCCTCGATTACACGGCATTTTACGACTCCACCATGGCCCGTTTCTGGTTCCACCGCCCGCAGGCACGCGAACGCCTCAGCGCCCTGCTCTCCACACATCCCTCGGGCCGGATCCTGCCGGATGAAGAACTCCGGCAATTGGGGGTGTATTTCCCGGACCACCAATACGGCGAAATGGTTTTCCTGGTCCATGGTGGCATACTGATCGTGCCCAGTTTCATGGGGGCGAAGCGCATCGCCGGCATGCACGGCTACCATCCGGACGAGGCCGATGCCTCGGCCATGATCTGCTCCAATCTTCCCCTGCCGGAGGATTTGGAATCGATCGAACACATCCACCGCCTGATGCGGCGGTACACGGGCTTGGAATCATGACCCACCACGACCGCCCGCGCATCCTCGTGGTGGACGACGAGGTTTCCATCCGGGAGATGATGGCGCAGCTTCTGAAGCCATATTTTACCGTGGATTGCTGTCCCGGCGCCTTGGAGGCCGAGGACCTGCTCCTGCACCACGACTACTGCGTGCTGCTTTGCGATGACCGCATGCCGCAGGAAACCGGTCTGGACTTCATGGGCAGGATCCGCAGCCGGCACCCCCACCTCCAACGCATCCTGCTCAGCGGGGCAGCCGACAAGGAACGCCTCTCCCTGGCCATCAACAGCGCCCGGGTGGACCATTACCTGAACAAGGCCGTCCCGCTGGAAGATATCGTGCGGGTCTGCCTTGTGGCGGCCCAGGCCTCTTTGTCTCTCCGGCGCGCCGCCGCCGAGGCCCATGAAAAGCAAATGGCCGCACACACCCTGACCCGGTGGGAACGCTGGCAGGCGGAAACGCACAGGGCCGTCCGCATCATGACCGAAAGCCTGCCCATGCTGCTGGCCGGCGTGATCATCATCGGGGTGGTTGTGGCCGTGGTGGGCATCCTGGTCCTGTCCCTCCTCTATTTTCTCAAGACTGTCCTCGGGATTGATTTCTTCGAAAACCGCCACATCAGCGATTTTTTGCGTTAGAAATTTTCCCCCGTGGCGGAACTTGGACCTGTCCCGCCGAAGGAACAGGTTTTGCCCCCTCCCAGAAACACGTTCCGTGTTCCTCTACTAGTGTCTCATTGAATGGACAACGCCTTAAAATAAGCTGTACATCTTCGGTGCCTTCTGTACGAAGAGGAGATGCGTCCAAAAATCTATCCCATCGCCTTAAATACTTCCGAGCGTC
>Ga0075012_10000708_pt1 | contig 34906 bp, 28 predicted proteins | sample All_14_2_FD_71474 | JGI IMG/M metagenome (GOLD analysis project Ga0075012, IMG submission 71474) | Freshwater microbial communities in response to fracking from Pennsylvania, USA - Allegheny Zone_MetaG_DW_15 | ecosystem: Environmental > Aquatic > Deep subsurface > Groundwater > Drilled...
TTCGTATTCATGGCAAAGACCCAGTTGTTCTTTGATAAATATGTGAAATAAAAAAATATTTTTAGAAAAGAGAGACATGACTGAAACTTCCATCCATCGTATCGATAGCAAATCCCTCATCGCCTTCATCCTCGTCGTTTTGCTTGGAGGTTCGAATTCGGTTGCCATCCGCTTTAGTAATTTGGAACTGGCTCCATTCTGGGGAGCATTTCTCCGCCTCATGCCCGCTGCGTTGATCTATTGGGCGATCTTTTTCGGGCGAAAGATGTCCATGCCTACGTTCAAAGACTCCGCAGTGATCGCAATCAACGGGTTTATCTCCACGGGTGTAGGTTTTGCCCTGCTGTATTGGGGCTTGCAAACCGTCCCTGTGAGCCTCGCCACCGTCGTTATCTCAACCGGACCATTATTCACTTTGATATTGGCGGTTTTGCATCGCCTTGAAAAGTTCCGCTTGCAATCTCTATTTGGCGGTCTAATTGCTTTTGCGGGGCTGGCGATTGCCATCAACGCCCAGCCCGGTGGCCGTGAGTTAATCCCCGGCATTATCGCCTTGCTTGTCGGTGCCTTGATCGGCGCAGAAGGGAATATTATTTTCAAGATATATTCTGTGAATAGTAACCCGGTCATAATCAATGCCCTGTCCTTGTTTGCTGGGGCATTGTTCCTCGGCATCGCCTCACTTTTTGCTAATGAGGCGTGGGCGTTGCCTTCCACCTCCGCTGGTTGGACGGCGCTTGCCTACCTTATCATTTTCGGCTCGGTGCTGATGTTCTACCTGTTTGTCTACGTCCTCACACGTTGGACGGCTTCTGCAGCCTCCTACTCCATTCTGCTTTTCCCATTGACTGCTACCGTCTTTGCTGCTTTGCTGGCAAATGAAACCGTCACAATCCCTTTTATTCTTGGCGGGCTCATTGTCCTTGTGGGGGTGTGGGTTGGAGCTTTTTACACCAAAACTGGGGCTTGACGCTTATCCACGCTTGGCATAAAATTTCTTCACTATCTTATTCCACGAAAGGAGGCTCGAAAACATGCAAGCTATCTTGGTATCCACGGTCGTTTTGTTTAGCGCGCCTCCGTTGTGTGAAATGGCTTAGTTTTTTGCCGTATCAATCGCCGCAGGCTCGCAAGCCTGCGGTTTTTATTTAACCTCTTTCAAACCGCAGGAGTCATATCCTGTGGTTTTTTGTTAAAAGATAAGGTTTTACAACAATGAGTAAGAATCAGTTACATGAATATTTTGATGAACTAGATGATATGAATGAAGATGGACAAGACTCCGCCCGAAAGCGTATCTCTGTGAAGCGTGAGTCCAAACGAAAGGAAGTTGAGGCGAAGCTCTTCATCCGCGCGCAGGAAATCGCCAAAGAGTTCCAATTCACATACAAAGCCGCCCGCTTCGAAGAAGCATGGCTGCTGGATTCGTTGACGGATATCTATGAGCACCAGTGGATCTCGGATGTGCTGCGAAAGGTCAAAGGCGGTAAGGAAGCCTCGGTGTACCTGTGCAAGTCTGGTACGGATATGGATACTCCCTTTGTGGCAGCCAAGATCTACCGTCCGCGTTCGTTGCGCAACCTCAAGAATGATGCCCAATACCGCATTGGTCGCGTTGACCTCGACGCCGATGGCTCAGCCCTGTGGAAGGAAGCTGACATCAATGCCATCGCCAAACGCACCACCTACGGTGAAGAAGTGCGCCATCGTTCGTGGATTGCCTACGAGTTCAAGACCCTGGAACGGCTTTTTGAGGCAGGTGCCGATGTTCCGAAAACATATGCCATGGAAAAGAATGCCATCGTCATGGATTTCGTCGGTGATGAGACAACCGCCGCTCCTATTTTGAATTCCGTCAATTTGCCTGCAAGTGAGGCGCGTGAATTGCTGGACCGTGTCATCAGAAACATCGACATCATGCTTTCCAATAATTGCATCCACGGAGACTTGTCTGCATACAACATCCTGTACTGGAATGGCAACATCACCCTGATCGACTTTCCGCAGATTGTTTTGCCGAAAGAAAATCCGACTTCATGGAAGATCTTCTTGCGCGATGTCACACGTATCTGTGATTACTTCTCGTCTCAAGGTGTTCGATGTGATGCCTACAAGATCGCTGCAGACATTTGGACTTCTCATGGCTTCAATATTGCTAAGAGACTTGACCCAAAATATCTCGATCCAGACAATCCTAGTGACCGCAAGTTGTGGGAGAAACAAAAGTAAATGTAAAGCCAGTGCAACAGCACTGGCTTCTTTTTTGTCACTTCCTCAATTACAATTTGCTGCAGGAGATGAATTTTATGAATAACGTCCGCCCACGATTAACGTTGATGAATGAAGAACAGATACAGGAAGCCCATAAAAACGTTTTGAAAGTCTTAAACGAAACTGGTGTGCGCGTCGACTCGCCAGAGATTTTGCAAATGCTCGAATGGAAATTAGGGCTGAAAGCTCAAGATCGAATTATCAAATTCCCGCCTGCTGTGGTCGAAGAGGCAATCAAGTCCGCGCCAAAAACGATTGATGTGTACGACCGTCGTGGCGAACATAAACTCAAACTAGGGGAAGACCATCTGCGCTTTGGGGTGGGGGTGACTGCATTGTTCTATCAAAATCCCATAGATGAAACTCTTGATATCTTCAAACGCGAGAATTTCCGCGACCTTGTACGTCTGGCTTCAGGGTTAAAACATTATGACGTAATTTCAACGGTGGGCATTGTCCGTGATGTGAAAGAAGAACTTGGCGACATGTACGGCTCGCTCGAACACATTGCCAACACTACCAAACCGTTGGTCTTGCTCGTCTCTGATGAAGACCGCTTCCCCGATGTGCTTGATATGTTCGAGCATCTGCAAGGCAAGGAAGTCGGCGATAAACCGTTTGTGATTCCCTATTTCAACCCGGTCAGTCCGCTCGTGATGAATGCCGGAACCGTGGACAAAATGAAAGTCGCAATCGAACGCGGACTTCCCGTTATCTTCTCAAATTACAGCATGGCGGGCGCATCCACACCGCTTACACCCGCAGGCACGCTTACGCTCCTCATGGCAGAATTGCTTGCAGGCTTGGTCATCAGCCAAACCATCAAACGAGGCGCGCCGATTCTGCTTGGAATGTTACCAGTCTATTTCGACATGCGCACCATGCTCAACTTTTACGACCCGCAAAGCATCCTCATCAGTGTGGCATGCTCCGAAATGATGAAGTTTTACGGCATCCCGCACTGTTCGACATCCGGCAGCGGTACCGGCTGGGGCATGGACTTAATCGCAGCAGACACCTATTGGATGAACACCCTCGCGCTTCTTCTCTCTAACGGACATCTGGCTCCGTTCATAGGGGATTCCCTTGGCTCGAAGTCCATCTCCCCAACAACCTTCGTCCACTGTCATGAGATCATCGACCAGGCATTGCGCATCCACAACGGCTTTCAACTGGATGATGTCAACTCAGCAGTAGAGGAGATCTTCAAAGTAGGTCCTGGCAAGAGTTTTCTAAATCAACCTTCAACCTTGAAAAACTACAAAAATGGATACTATGTGAGTGGAGTCTATCCGCGCTACAGCATGGAAAAGTGGCTGGACGCTGGCGCACCACCTGCTCGTCAAGTTTTGCGCCAAAAAACTCAAGATCTAATGGCATCTGCGCCTATACCTAACGAATATGATGAGTTCATTGCAAAGGGAGAGGAGTTTATTCGCCGAAGGTTTCACGATATACTTTAAGGCAGGAGTTCACGTGCGTAAATCACTATCCCTTGCTGTATTGCTTATTATGGCGCTGGCTTGTGCCATTCCAGGCTCGCCATCTGTTGCCCCGTTGCCGACATTTGATCCTAATATACTTGAGACTTCAATTGCTCAAACAGCAGCTGTGGCGCAGACACAAACAGCCTTAAAACTACCTACTGCTACACTTACCCCAAGACCCACATATACGCCTTCGATCACACCTACTTTTACTCCTACATTCGTTTGGGCACTTCCGACTCTTACGCCTATACCTACCTATACGATTCCTCCCACCGTGGGTACGATTCAAACTCCGGGCGGAAATGCGTCTGTGGAGGATGATGAAGAAGGCGATGAAGAAAAAAAGAAGGGATATGAAGATCCCAGAAAAATGTCTGGCAAGGATTGGTCTTGTGTTTGGTATGGTGTGACACCGCCACGGTACACTGTCTTTAAGCCTCAAGCGCACTTTACTGTTCAATGGATGTTGTTCAACAGTGGTAATAGAGACTGGCCATATCATAGCGTTGACTTTGTTTATTCAGGTGGGTATCGCCATGAAGAAACAAAAATTCAAGATTTTCCAAAAAGTGTTGGACCAGGCGGTGAAATTTGGGTACGAGCATCATTTATCGCACCCAAAAAAGCAGGCGATTATCAAACCTTTTTTTATCTAACCGTCGGAAAAAGAAAATTCTGCCCAGTGGCATATTATTTTACAGTGGAAGAAACTCCAAAATAGATTTGAAGAAGAGGCTAGATTTGCGCGTAGTCAAATCTAGCCTCTTCTTGCATTTGATGACACTCAACAAAGATGGGGGAGAACAAGAAACAGAAAAAACATAAGGAAAAAGACTGACGGGTAATTTCTTTGCTTTACACTATTTACCATAAAAGCCCGCTGATATAGATGATATATGGATATATAGATTCCTCTATTGCTATTTAATTCGTGTAGCCAATAAAACATCCTTAAAATTTCCACTCCCTATTGACTTCAAACAAAAAAACATGTATTCTGGCTTAGATATAATATCTAATCTGAATTCCTGCACGCCCATCTTGCCTACTTGCCAAAGGAGTACAACATGAAGCCGGTTTTTCAGTTCTTCCGATTAACGATATTACTTACGATCATTATTTCGCTTGCAGCCCCCAACCCAGTTCTCGCCGGGAAAAAACAATATGAATATTACGTTGTTGGAAATGCAAACAATGTGACTACTCCCACCGAAGCAGGGAGTCTGCTGATGGGTGGCGGTACAGATGTCGATGCCGCATTTCAATGGATGATCAACAAATCTGGTGGGGGAGACTTCGTGGTGATTCGTGCCTCTGGAACAGATGCGTATAATCCATATATCTACAGTCTAGGCGCAGTCGATTCTGTCGAAACGATCATCATCACGTCTCGCACAGGAGCGAGTGATCCCTTTGTTTTGGATAAGATCAATAATGCTGAGGCATTGTTCATTGCTGGTGGTGACCAAGCCAATTATGTTGACTATTGGAAAGGCACTCCAGTAGAAGATGCCATTCATAATCTGATCGCCCGCAATGTTCCAGTGGGTGGCACAAGCGCTGGTCTTGCCATCTTGAGCGAATTCGTCTTTTCTGCAGCGAATGGAACGGTAGATTCTCCCACTGCCATGGGTAACCCCTACGGACGTCGAATTACACTTGAACGCGATTTCCTTGTCGTCCCACATTTAAATGGTCTTATCACCGATAGCCACTTTGTCACCCGTGATCGAATGGGGCGCCTTGCCACCTTCCTTGCACGAATCGTCACTGATGGATGGGCAGCACAAGCAAGAGGTTTAGGAATCGACGAAGAGACCGCTGTCGTTGTAGAAGCGGACGGAAGCGCCTCAATTCTTGGAAATGGGGCTGCATACTTCCTTCAAACACCCGGCACCCCCGAAGTTTGTCTACCTAGAACAAACCTCGTTTACCGAAATATTTCTGTATATCGCATTAGCGGTTCAGCAACATTTAATTTCGCCACATGGACTGGTAATGGCGGTACAGCCTATACAATTACAGCCGAAAACGGCACTGTGACATCTTCACAGGCTGGCGGGTCCGTTTACTAAACCTGATCACATGAACTCCGATACCCATCGCCAGCTGCGAAATGTTGTCGCAGACAAGATGCGCGCAGCCATCCTCGAAGGTCACTACAAACCGGGAGAATGGCTGCGCCAGGAACGTCTCGCGCAGGAGCTAGGCGTCAGCCAAATGCCTGTGCGAGAGGCTCTGAATGAACTTGTCAATGAGGGATTGATCGAGCACGTTCCATACCGTGGCGCAAGGGTGATTCAATTTTCTGTTGAAGATATTGACGATCTGTATGAGCACCGCGCCTTCCTGGAAGGTCGGGCAGCCTACTTTTCTGCTCAGGTGATTTCTGAACGAGATTTGACACTATTAAAAAAACTACAGGCGGGAATGGAAGAGAACGATGCGCCTGAAGCAGTGTTGAAGTATCGCGAACTGAATCGCAATTTCCATAAAACCATCTTCACCATCAGCAAACACGAGTACTTGATTCGGACATTGAATCAAATGTGGGCGGCGTTCCCAACCATGCTAATCGGGAATTATGCAGCCACAGCTTCGCACCCATTGCCCGCGCGTGATGATACCGACAGGCAGGAACATCAAGCGATCATGGACGCATTGGAACTACATGATGCATCCAAAGCAGAACAAGCCATGCGTGACCATATCCTCACAACCAAACAACAATTGGTCTCTTTCCTAAAGGCGAACTCATGACTATTCTCATGCCGATTGGTGGCAACGAAAACCACAAAAAACCAGTCGTCTCGAAGGAGTTTGTCCGTCTTGCAGGAGGGGAAAAAGCGGATATTGTGGTCCTTCCACAACCCTCCATTTTGGAGGATACTCCAGAGTATTACGTCCGTCATTTCTTGAGTCTCGGTTCACGTTCCGCCCGCAGTTTGGATTTTCGTTCCCGAGCCGAAACTCATGCCAAAGAATATATGGAAGCCATCCAGAACGCTACTGGCATTTTTATCTCCGGTGGAACACAAATGCGCCTTCCTGCCATTATCGGCGGGACGAAAATTGAAACCGCAATTCTGGATGCATATCGACGTGGTGTGATCATTTCTGGAACAAGTGCCGGCGCTGCGGTAATGCCAAAAACCATGATCGCTTATGGAAAAGGTGGACCCACTCCACGTGAAGGAATTGCTCAATTCGCTCCCGGTTTGGGTTTAACGGATAAAATCGTATTCGACCAACATTTCCGCCAACGTGACAGACTTGGGCGATTGATGTATATGATCGCAGCCAACCCAGGCTTATTAGGTATCGGGATCGACGAGAACACCGCTGCCATTGTAGAGGATGAGGCGAAGGTCACTGTTGTGGGAACAGGAGCAATTACCGTTGTAGATGGAAGCGAGATGGAGTCCACTGATGTGGCGGAAGCAGAGAAAGGCAGGCCTACTGCGGTCAGCAACCTGCGAGTCCATGTCTTAACCCCGGGCTGTTCGTATCATATTGCAACTCGCAAAGCTTACATTCCCAATTTGCAATTAACTCGTGAATAGCGTGTGGAATCGGTTCACACGTTTTCAAATAACACAAAGGAGAAGAAAAGCATGAAACACCTAAAGTCCGTTTTGTTCATGATGGTCATTGCCGCGTTGCTGCTCGCAGCATGTGGCGGTGGCTCAGCCCCAGCGGAGGGGACGGAAGTCGCTGGTGGTGAAGAAGCGACTCAGGCGCCCGGTGCCGAAGGTGGAGAAGAAGGCGGCAATAAGACCGCAACCTTCATCTTCACACAGGAATTCGACAACCTGAACCCGCTCTACACAAATCAGTGGTTCACCGCGATCACCTACCAGATGTGGAGCTGCTACGCCTGGACCTATGACGATCAAAACGCCCCTGTGCCCAATCTCGTCACAGAACTGCCTTCCACCGAAAATGGCGGCATCTCTGAAGATGGACGCACCCTGACCTTCAAACTGCGCGATGACATCGTGTGGTCTGATGGCACCCCCATCACCGCGGACGATTTCGTATTTACCTACGAAATGACCATGGATCCGAACAACACCGTGGCTTCTCAGAGCCCCTACGACGAGATGGAAAGCGTTGTGGCTGCCGACCCGCAGACTGTTGTTGTGACCTTCAATGAACCGTTCGCTCCTTGGGCTGCGACTTTGTGGAAGGGTATTATTCCGAAGCATGTTCTCCAGCCTGTCTTTGAAGCTGAAGGCAATTTAAACGCCGCTGAATATAACCGCGCACCGACTGTTGGTTGTGGTCCGTTCAACTTCGCTGAATGGGAAGCCGGCTCCTTTGCTCGCTTCGTTGCCAATGAGAACTACTGGCTCGGACGCCCCAAGTTGGATGAGATCTTCATCCGCTTCGTGCCTGATGATGCTTCTCAGATCGCCGCTCTTCAGAATGGCGAAGGTGACCTTGGCACATTCATTGCTTACTCCGACATCCCCGCCCTTGAAGAAGCTGGCGTGCAGATGTTCACCGTCTTCTCTGGTTACAACGAAGGCTTGTACTTGAATCTCGGCGAAAAGGGTCACCCTGCGTTGAAGGATCAAGGCGTTCGCCAGGCTCTTGCATACGCTCTTGACCGCGAATCCCTCGTCAATGACCTGCTCTTGGGTCGCACTGGCGTGGCTGCAACCTACTGGGATAACACCCCGTTCGTTGATCCTTCCGTTGCTCCTTATCCCTACGATCCTGCCAAGGCAAATGAACTTCTCGATGCCGCCGGCTGGACCGATAGCAATGGCGACGGTACCCGCGACAAGGACGGTGTTGAACTCGTCCTGAAGTATGGAACCACCACCCGCGAAATCCGCAAGGAAATTCAGGCTGTGTTCCAACAGCAGTTGCTTGAAGTAGGTGTCGGTACTGAATTGATCAACGCCGAAAACTTCTTCGATGGCTATGCTGAAGGTGGTCCTGCTGCGACCGGTTCGTTGGATATCTTTGAATACTCCACCACTGCCAACTTCCCCGATCCGCACACTTCTGAATGGTTCTGCGACCAGATCCCGACCGATGAAGCTCCCGATGGAAGCAACTGGCAGGCTGTCTGCGATACCGACCTCGAAGCTCTCTTCACCACCGAAAGCTCTCAGGTTGATGCTGCCGCCCGCGAAGCGACCTTCCACCAGATCTCCAAGCACATCTTCGATCAGGCGTACTGGATCGGTATCTACTGGGATCCCGACATCTGGGCTGTCAATTCCCGCCTCACCAATGTCAAGCTCTCTGGCGCCACCCCGTTCTATAACATCATGGAATGGGATCTTGCCGAGTAAGATTTTGAGTTCGTAATAAGCTGGCAGGGGTTCTGTAATAAAATTGCAGAACCCCTGCTTTTTGAAGGTGAACCCATGACAAAGTACATTGTCCGCCGCCTGTTGCAAGCCATTCCCTTGCTGCTTCTCATCAGCCTCATCCTTTTCGTCTTGATGCAGAACGCGACCGATCCATTGGCTACGATGGGTGGGCGTACCCCCACCAAGCCCGAGGACCGTGCCCGCCTCACCCGCCAATTGGGGCTGGACAAGCCCATTTACATTCAATACCTCTATTGGCTTATCGGCAATGATTGGGCAAAGACCGATCTGGATGGTGATGGCGTTGCAGAAACATATGGTACACGGCACGGTGTGCTACGCGGAGATTTTGGCACCTCCATCGTTCAAACGGGACGCCCCGTTACAGAGGTCATTGGTGAGCGTTTGCCTAACACCTTGATCCTCATGCTCACTTCGGAAGTCATTATTGTTTTTGGCGCGCTGTTGGTAGGAGTTTTCTCTGCCTTGCGTCAATATTCTTTTTTCGACAACCTGTTGACAGGTATTCTATTCGTTGGATACTCGATGCCCATCTTCTTCATCGCATTATCCACGATGTACATTTTCTCGGTCAACTTCAAACGCTGGGGGCTGCCATATTTACCCACAGTAGGGATGTTTGACCCTAAAGTTGGCGAGACTCCGGCACAGATCATCCTGCATATGATCCTGCCGGTTTTCAGCATTTCATTTATCAGCTTTGCCGCTTACAGCCGCTACATCCGCAGCACTATGTTGGAAGTGCTTGGGCAGGATTACATCCGCACGGCACGCTCCAAGGGCTTGCCCAAGCGTGAGATCACCTTCATCCACGCCCTTAAGAATGCTTCGCTTCCCATCGTAACCGTGGTCGGTCTGGACCTTCCGCTTTTACTGGGCGGTGCTGTGGTTACAGAACGGATCTTTGCCTGGCCCGGCATGGGCAGGCTTTTCATTGATGGTATCGACCGCGGGGATACCCCAGTCGTCATGGGGATTCTCATGATGATCGCTGTTTCGGTCGTTGTTTTTCAAATACTCACAGATATTGTTTACGCATGGCTCGACCCGCGTATTCGATTTGATTAGGAGAGAGCCATGTCTACTCCAGTTCAAGCTTCCAACCAACCAGCCACAATGATCGCCGAGATCGAAGCGCCGCCTTTATCTTTAGGTGACCTCACTTGGCGAAGATTCAAACGCCATAAAATGGCAATTGCAGGCTTGGTGGTCCTTATCCTTTTGGTGATTTATTCTTTTGGTGGCGCATTCTTTGTTACTGAGAAATACGCCAATTTCACCAACACAAAAGAACGCTTGCAACCACCCAGTGCAGCCCATCCTTTTGGTACTGACACCATTGGGCGCGACTTACTCGCCCGCACCATCTATGGCGGACAGATTTCCATCATCATTGGTATCACAGCCGCATTTGTGGAAGTGATGGTGGGCATTTTGATCGGCGCACTGGCAGGCTATTTTGGCGGAAAAGTCGATGCCATTCTCATGCGCTTCACCGAAGCGATGTTAAACCTTCCGCAACTCCTTTTGCTGATAGTAATGGCAAAGTTCTTCTCAAGTGACATAAAAAATATTGACATTTTCGGCAGGGAATTTAGCGGAAGCGTGGTTGTGATCATTTTTATCATCGGGCTTACGAGCTGGCCTTACCTCGCCCGCATCGTGCGCGCTGAATTCCTCTCCATTAAAGAACGGGAATTCATTCTCGCTGCCCGCGCTACAGGAACTCCTACGTGGGAGATCATTTTCAAACATATCCTTCCGAATAGCATTGCTCCTATTGTAGTTTCTGCGACCTTAGGTGTTGCAGGTGCCATTTCGCTTGAAGCATATGTCAGCTTTTTGGGCTTGGGTGTACGCGCGCCGACAGCGACTTGGGGTAATATGCTTGAAAATGCGTACCGCTATATCGAATCTGCTTACTGGATGTGGCTCTTCCCAGGCTTGTTCATTGTTTTGATCGTGCTTAGCATCAACTTCTTAGGGGATGGTTTGCGCGATGCTCTTGATCCTCGCAGCCGAACGGTGTAATGACAAATGAAAACCGACCATAAATTCCTTGAAGTAAAAAACCTCAAGACTCAATTCAATACGCCGGAAGGTACTGTGTATGCCGTCAATGGCGTTACCTTCAACTTAAGCGAAGGCGAGACGCTGGCTGTTGTAGGCGAAAGCGGATGCGGCAAATCAGTGACGATGATGTCCATTATGAGACTGATCCAGATACCGCCCGGAAAAATCGTCGGCGGGGAAGTGATCTATCGAGACAATGACCTGCTCCAATTAAGTGAAGAGGCGATGGAACAGATCCGTGGGCGTGAGATCGCCATGATCTTCCAAGATCCCATGACGAGTCTCAACCCCGTCTTGACCGTTGGCAGGCAGTTGACCGAAACCCTGCGAACTCATACACCGATGACTCCCGAGCAATGCCGCGAACGTGCTCAAAATCTTTTGGAGCTTGTTGGCATACCCGATGCGAAAAAACGCTTGGATAATTATCCTCATCAATTTTCTGGCGGTATGCGTCAACGCGTCATGATCGCCATGTCTCTAGCGTGTACGCCCAGCTTGTTGATCGCAGACGAACCAACCACGGCATTGGATGTAACCATTCAAGCTCAGATCATTGAGTTGGTAAAAGAACTCAAGAAAAGCGTTGGTATGGCTATGATCTGGATCACACATGATCTTGGTGTGGTGGCTGGTTTGGCAGATCGTGTGCTTGTGATGTATGCTGGTTACGTGGTTGAAGAAGCGCTTGTGGATGAACTGTATGAAAACACGCTTCATCCCTACACGTTGGCTTTGCTGCAAGCCCTTCCGCGTGCAGATCGCCGCCGTGACCAAAGCTTGAAATCCATCAAGGGCTCACCGCCCAATTTGCTGGTCGAGCCGCGCGGATGTCCCTTCGCACCGCGGTGTGAGTTCGTTCAAGAAAAATGCATTACTGAAAACCCTGCACTGCTTGATATTGAAACGAATCATAAAGTCGCTTGCTGGGTGGATGTGAAAACAGGAGCCTTGCGATGACCGAACCTTTGGTACGCGTGGAGAACTTAACCAAGCACTTCCCAATTCGCAAGGGAATGTTGATCGAACGTGTGGTGGGTGCTGTGCAAGCCGTGGACAATATTTCTTTCACCATTAACCGCGGCGAGACTTTGGGGATGGTCGGCGAAAGCGGATGCGGCAAGACAACCGCAGGACGCACTTTACTGGGTTTGTATCCGGCGACTTCCGGCAAAACCATCATTGATGGGCATAGTGTTTATGAAGCACGTGGCAGCGAGTTGATGAAGGTTCGCCGCAAAGCGCAAATGATCTTTCAAGATCCTTATGCCTCTTTGAATCCGCGCTGGACGGTGAACTCCATTGTCAGTGAACCGCTGCGAGTTCATAATTTGATCAATACTCGGAAAGAACGCGATGAGCGTGTAAAAGAGTTATTGGAACTGGTCGGGTTGAACGCCCGCCATATCAACCGCTTCCCGCATGAGTTTTCAGGTGGACAACGTCAACGCATTGGTATTGCCCGTGCGCTGGCTTCTGAGCCGCTCTTCGTTGTCTGTGATGAGCCAATCTCTGCCTTGGATGTTTCCATTCAGGCGCAGGTGGTCAACCTTCTGGAAAAGTTACAAGACCAGCTCGGTCTAACCTATTTATTTGTCGCACATGACCTGAGCATGGTTCGTCACATCTGTGACCGTGTGGCAGTGATGTATCTTGGTGTGATGGTCGAGTTGGCAGAACGTGACGAGCTGTACGAGAATCCGCTGCACCCGTACACCAAGGCATTGTTGTCTGCGGTACCAGTTCCAGATCCACGCAAGGAGCGGGAACGCAAGCGCGTCATTCTAAGTGGAGATGTGCCCAGCCCCATCAATCCTCCTTCTGGCTGCCGTTTCCATCCGCGCTGCCCGGTCGCTGTGGAACGCTGCAAAGCCGAAGTGCCAGAATGGCGCGAGGTTCGACCCGGGCATCATGTTGCCTGTCATTTGGTTGAGAAATAAACTTTCGATAAATCGTAAATTACAGTAAAATTAATCTCAGGTATGATGACTGATGGAACCCCATCTTGTCCCTGAGAAGTTAGGTAATTTGTGCGCCATGTCTTGATTCTGTCATGGCGCATTTTGTTTGTTGTCGCCAACTTAGTCACTGGAGGATGATAAGGATGAAACAGAAAGCGTTGTACTTGTTCGTGTTAATCGCACTGCTGGTCTCAGCATGTAGCGGAGGTGGAGCAGGTGAACCCGCCATTGTACGCGTAGGCTGGGCAGGCAGCCCAGACACGCTAAATCCGGGTATGGCGATCCTGACGGAGGCATATACCATCTTTGAGTTGGTCTATGATTCCATGTATGACTTGAATTTGGATGGCTCATTCACTTTGAGCCTGGCAGAAAGCGCCAATGTTTCCGATGATGGAACTGTGTGGACATTCAAGATCCGCGATGGGCTCAAATGGCATGACGGTCAGCCATTGACTGCGGAAGATATTGCTTGGACGTATAACCTGTACAAGGATACGCCTGAATACCCTTACTTGAACGGCTACTACACCACCTATTTCGATACCATCGAAACTACCGACAATAATGAAGTTGTTCTGACACTTACAGAAGCGATCCCGAACATTGAAAGCCAGTTGGTCTTTTTGTATGTGTTGCCAAAACATGCCTGGGAAGGTGTGGACAAACTCGAATACGAAAATACAGAGATGGTAGGTTCCGGTCCGTTCAAGATGGCGGAATATGTGCAGAATGAATTTGTGCGTCTGTCTGCTAACAAAGAATACTTCCAAACACCTCCGAAAGTGGACGAGGTGATTTTCCAAACATTTGAAAATCAAGACGCGCTTGTTCAAGCGATCAAGACCGGACAAGTGGATATGGTCACCGAAATGCCCAATACTGCTGCCGAGTCTTTGAAAGCTGAAGAGAACATCGAACTTGTTGTCGGCGCTCCGCTTGCCCCCGGTGTGACCGATATCATCTTCAATCAAGTTGACCCGGAAAATTGTCCCGAAGAAGGTGGACTCTGCACCGGTCACCCCGCATTGCGAGACCGCAATGTCCGTTTGGCAATGGCGCATGCGACCGACAAGCAAAAACTCATTGACGTGATCCTGCTCGGACTTGGCAACCCCGGTCTGACCTTGATCCCCGATGGGTTGGGCGTTTGGTACAACGACTCACTCACTGATTTTGAGTTTGATACCGCTAAGGCAAACCAGATCCTCGATGACGCCGGCTATGTGGACGCAGATGGCGATGGCATCCGGGATTTGCCAGATGGCTCCCGCCCGTTGAACTTCCGCTTGAACTGGCCCAGCGACAGCCTCACTGCGCCGCGCATGTCTGAGTTGCTCGCTGAAATGTGGGGTGCTATCGGTATCAGCCTCGAGCCGCAAGCTGTGGACCCCGATGCACTCACCGCTCAATGCTGTCCCGCTTTTGATTTCGACATCATGATCTGGGGTTGGGCTTCAGACCCTGACCCGAGCGCCTTGCTCTATGTGTACACCAGCGAAGCCGTGCCGACAGGTTCCAGCGAAACAGGCTACTCCAACCCCAAATACGATGAACTGTACGCCCAACAGCAGGTGGAGTTGAATTTCGAAGCCCGCAAAGAGATCGTTTGGGAAATGCAGAAGATCGTCCACGACGATGTTGTGTACATCATCCCGTTCTATGATGCCAACGTCCAAGCCTTCCGTACAGATCGTTTCACCGGCTGGATCACAGACCAAGCCAAAGTAGAACTTTCTGACGTAACCTCCCTGGTCGTCATTGAGCCGGTCAAGTAAGCCAATTCTTATGTAAATAACTTTGTCCTGCATACTAACTTCAAGTATGCAGGACAAAGTTTGAGAGAGTAGTGACCTTTGGATCGCACCCGAGCCATTCTCCGAAAAGCAGCCTGGTCTGTTTTTACTATATTCTTTGTCATTATCCTGAATTTTTTTCTATTTCGCGTCTTGCCGGGCGACCCTGCTCGTGCTGGTATCCGTGACCCGCGCCTGAACAAAGATGCGATCGAGGCGTTGCGAGTCCGCTTCGGGTTGGATAAACCCGTCATCAATTGCTTTGAAACACTGAACCCAATCAAGGTTGGCAGTTGCGCAGTCAACCCAATGGAGACTCAGTTCTTCATTTACATAAAGAATCTTCTGCAAGGAGAATTGGGCTACAGTTACCACACCAACCGCCCGGTGGTGGATGTCCTCGGGGAACGGTTATGGAATACCATTTTGCTGATCGGCGCCGGGCAAATACTTGCGATTGTTTTCGGCGTGGCGTTTGGTATCTTTGCCGCATGGCGAGCACGAACTTCCATAGACTACATGGCAGTTGGAGCAAGCCTTGTTGCGTGGAGCTTGCCCACATTCTGGCTTGCGATTCTTCTTCTTTTCTGGGGCAGTACGATCGGTTTACCCGTGGCTGGCAAAGCAACTCCCGGCATGAGTTCGTATCCACTGTTGCAACAATGGGGTGATATTGCCAAGCACATGCTTCTGCCAACACTTACGTACACAATTGTGTACATGGGCGAGTACACCCTCATTATGCGCTCCAGCTTGCTTGATGTGCTTTCTGAAGATTACATTCTGACCGCCAAAGCCAAGGGACTGAACACGGTGCAAATTTTGCGCGACCATGCTTTGAAGAATGCCATGCTTCCATTGGTCACTGTCATTGCCATCAATCTCGGCTTTACGGTGGCAGGTGTGATCCAGATCGAATCGGTCTTCTCGTGGCCCGGCTTGGGTAGTGCCATCTATGAAGCTGTCGTCCGCCGTGACTTTCCAATGCTGCAGGGCGCTTTCCTTTTGATCGCTGTGACGGTCATTTTGGCAAACCTGCTCGCAGACTTGACCTATACCTATCTTGACCCACGCGTGCGTGTGGAGTAACCAATGCAGATAACAACCTCCCCAACTCCCGCGGTTCCTTCTCGACCTGCATCTGGTCTGCTTTCTTTTTGGCGTTCCTTCAGCCGCAGCCGGACCGGGCTCATCGGGTTCTGGATGCTAGTTATCGCCATTTTTGTTGCAGTATTTGCTCCGCTTCTTGCGCCATACGAACGCGGGGCAAGCACATCTGTGCAGATCGACGATATTTATCAGCCGCCCAGTTCCGCTCATTGGTTCGGCACAGACGATGCCGGACAGGATGTACTCACAAACTTCATCTACGGTGCCCGCGTATCGTTGACCGTTGGTTTCTTCGCGGCTTTTATCTCGATTGTGATTGGTGGTGTGTTTGGTTTGGTTGCCGGCTTCTTCGGCGGACGTTGGGAAAACTTCCTGATGCGCTTCACCGACATCATGCTCGTCATTCCAGACCTGCCGTTGACCGTGGTCATCGTCGCGCTGACCAAACCCTCCCTCTGGAACATCATCTTCGTCATCGGCATCCTCGGCTGGACGACCACCGCCCGCGTCGTCCGTTCGCAGACATTAGCTGTGAAATCGCGCAAATTCGTTTTGCGTGCTCGCGCCATTGGTGCAAGCAAGTTCCATATTCTCGTTCAACACATTTTGCCACTGGTGTTGCCCATTCTTGTAGTACAAGCAGTACTTGCCATTTCACTGGCAATCTTGAATGAGAGTACGCTTTCATTTATCGGTTTGGGTGACCCCTCCGCACCATCGTGGGGGCAAATGCTCAACTTCGCCTTTGGGCGTGGAGCCATGTCGGTTGGAGCGTGGTGGGCGTTGGTGGTGCCGGGCTTCGGCATTGTGTGGGTCGTTCTCTCGCTGACTCTGCTTGGGCAGGGCTTGGAACAAGTCCTCAACCCACGGCTGGATACCCACCACTTAATGGCTGGCAGGCCCGTCGTCCAGAAAGAAGCGGGGGCGAAGCCCATCCAAAGTGATGTATTGCTTGAAGTCCAGAATTTATCCATTCACTATGTGGGTGAAGGCAAAGCGCCTGCTCGTGCCGTGGAAAATATCAGTTTCACATTGAGAGAAGGCGAGTTGATTGGTTTGGTAGGGGAGAGCGGTTGCGGCAAGACGACTTTGATGCTGGCATTGTTGAAACTGCTGCCTTCGGCAGGACAGATCGCAAACGGAAAAGTTTTTTATAACGGCAATGACTTGACCGTGATGGATGAAGAAGAGATCAATAAAATTCGTTGGAGCAATATCTCGATCGTGTTCCAGGGTGCCATGAATGCTCTCAACCCAGTGCGCACGGTTGGTGAGCAGATCGGCGAAGCGATCCTCAAGCATGAACCGTCTTTCCCGAAAGATAAACTCAATGCGCGTGTTTCTGAGCTGCTTGAACTTGTGGGCATTGCTTCAGATCACCGCGAACATTTTCCACACCAATATTCGGGCGGCATGCGCCAGCGTGCTATGATCGCCATGGCGTTGGCATGCAATCCAAAGGTCATCATTGCCGATGAACCGACCACTGCATTGGATGTAATGATCCAGGCGCAAATCTTGGAACTGCTTGATACCCTGCGCAAGAAACTTGGGTTGGCGGTTATTTTTGTAACGCACGATCTTGGAGTGGTTGCTGAGTTGTGTGACAAAGTGCTCGTCATGTATGGCGGTGTCACTGCGGAATACGCCGAAGTGGATGTGATCTACAACGAGCCGAAGCATCCCTACACTCAGGAATTGCTCAAAGCTTTCCCAGACCTGACCAAGCCGAAGAAAAAATTATCGTCCATTCCCGGCTACCCGCCACGGTTGGACAACCTGCCGGCGGGCTGTCGTTTTGCTCCGCGCTGCCCCGCAGCATTCGAGCGCTGTCACACTGATGAACCCGCACTTCATGCTCCGCAAAAAGACCACATTGTAGGTTGCCACCTCGCTGAGGCTTCGAAATGATGAATACAAGCACCGAAAAATTCTTAGAGATCCGCGGGTTGAAAAAATATTTTGAAGCTGGGCGTCCAAGCCTTTTTTCACGCGATACGAAGCACGTTCACGCTGTAGACGGCGTGAGCCTGACCCTGCGCCGTAGTGAGGTGATCGCATTGGTTGGCGAAAGCGGTTGCGGAAAATCTACGTTAGGTTTGTTGCTGATGGGTTTGGAAGACCCCACCGAAGGAACAGTCATCTTCGAAGAGCAGGATATTACGCACCTCAACGACCACCAACGCAAAGACCTGCGCCGCAAAATTCAGATGGTGTTTCAAGACCCGTATGAGTCTTTGAACCCCACTCAAACCATAGAAGAGATCGTCACCGAGCCGTTGATTGTGCATGGCATGGGCGCGTCTCAACAAGAGCGTGAAGAACGCGTAAAGAAAGCGATGGAAGATGCGGGTTTGAAACCTGCCGAAGTGTATCTCAGCCGTTATCCACATGAGCTTTCAGGCGGGCAGCGCCAACGTGTTGTGATCGCCGCCGCGCTTGTCCTTGAGCCGGAGATCATCATTGCAGATGAACCCGTCTCCATGTTGGATGTGTCCATTCGCGCAGAGGTCATCAACCTGTTGGCGGAGTTGCGCATCTCGCGTCAGATCGCGGTCATCTTTATCACGCACGATCTTGGTTCTGTTGGTTTTTTCGCAGATCGGGTTGCGGTGATGTATCTCGGTCGCATCGTGGAGATTGGTACGATGCTCGAAGTTCTTGAAAAGCCGCAACACCCATACACCAAAGCGTTGCTCTCTGTCATCCCCGTACCCAACCCGCGCTTGCGCCATGAGCGCATCATTCTGCAAGGTGAAACCCCAAACCCGATCAACATTCCAACGGGTTGTCGTTTTCATCCGCGCTGTCCGGTCGCCATCGACGCATGTAAACTCAGCGACCCAGCCATGACTCAACTTTCAAAATCACATCAAGCGGCATGCTTGCTGGTCACGAATAAATAACAAATGGATATTACGAGCTTACAGAACCCACGCGTAAAACATATCGTCAAACTGCGTGAGGATAAAAAACAACGCCAAAAAGATAGATTGATCCTCGTCGAAGGTTTTGATGAGTTAACCCTTGCCCTCGCCTGCGGATTCCAACCGCAGACGCTTCTTTCCGCGCCCGAGCTTGTCAGCCAGACCCTGACTGTTCCCAACGCCGAAAACGTGACGGTCAGCCGTGCGGTCTTCGAAAAAATTTCGTATCGCGATAACCCTGATGGCTGGCTTGGGCTTTTCCCCATGCCCACATCAGACTTAGATGACTTGAAGCTTTCCGAAAATCCCTTGGTCATCGTCGCCGAGTCAGTGGAGAAACCGGGAAATCTGGGAGCGATCCTCCGCACAGCTGACGCCGCCAAGGTGGATGCTTTACTCGTCTGCGACCCGCGTGTGGATGTGTGGAATCCGAATGTGATCCGTGCCAGCCGCGGAGCGGTTTTTGCGGTACCCGTTGTCGAAGTGAAGTCGCCTGAAGCGCTGAGTTGGCTCAGGTCCAGAAAGATGCGAGTGCTCGCTGCTACTCCATCCGCAGAAGAGATGTATACTGATGTCAATATGCAGGGTCCAATTGCCATCGCCGTCGGCACGGAAGATGAAGGGCTCACCGACTTTTGGATGCAGAACTCAGACCTGCGTGTGAAAATCCCAATGGCTGGAAAGGTCAACTCGCTGAACGTATCCATTGCAACTGCACTGATGACATACGAGGCGGTGCGACAAAGAAAAAGATGACAGGAACGCGTAAGCGCGAGAGCGCCCAGACCGAGATCGATATCCTTGCCAGTTTGGGCAGGGACCTGGCTGCCACAACCGACGCAGAAACTGCTGCAACGATTATCCTCGATGCAGCGGATCGTCTGATGGGTTGGGACGCGTCTTATCTTATTTTGTACGACCCGGAGAAGGGCGGTGCGCCCCGTCCATTGTTAGCCATTGATACTGTTCAGGGGGAACGCTTGATCCAGCGTGATATTGCCCCCGAAAAGCCTAGCGAAAACATGATGAAAGCCATTGACCAAGGCGGCTTTCTCTCTCAATATGAAGAGTATTTTGAAATCGAAGAATCGCGTTCGTTCGGAGATCGTCGTCAGCGTACGCTTTCGCAGTTATTTGTCCCCGTCATCAGCGGCACACGGACCATTGGTGTGCTTTCCATTCAAAGCTATCAAAAACATTTTTATGAAAATGAACAGCTAGAGTTGTTGAAATCTTTGGCAAGTCACTGTGCGGGCGCATTAGAGCGGATCTGGGCACAGGAAGCGGTCGGCGATTTTGTAGAGCGGTTAAAGGTCTTGCATGCTGCGGTAAATGCCATCAACGCCAGCTTGGAAATGGAGCGGGTGTGTCAAGTGGTGTACGAAACGGTCACCCGTGTGATGCCTTGCAATGACTTTGTGATCGATGGGTATGATAAGGAGACCAACGAGATCGTGCCCATCTACGCCATTGAACACCCGGGCAAGCGTGTATTTACCAATCGCTATGTTGCAGACCATGGTATGGCAGGCGAGATCGTGGCGACAAAAAGGTCCCTGCTCTTTAACAGCGTGGAAGAAATGGACAAGAGCGGTATCAAATTCGAGCTTTATGGTTCGAACGAAGAAGACTTAAGCCAATCTATTTTGGCGGTTCCAATGATCTTGCACGGTGAGATCTACGGCATGGTCTCTGCCCAGTCGTACCATACCAATGCATACAACTACGATGACCTCTATCTGCTGGAAGTGCTCGCTTCGCACGCTGCGATTGCCATTGAAAATGCCCGCCTGTTCGACTCTATCCAGCAATTGGCGAATACCGATCCGTTGACAGGTATTCTCAACCGCCGGCGGTTCTTTGAGCTTGCCGAAATTGAGTTTGCCAAGGCAGAACAATACAACATACCGTTATCCGTCATCATGCTTGATATTGACGATTTCAAGCAATTCAATGATCGCCACGGACATAAAATTGGCGATGCGGTCCTTATCCTCGCTGCTGAAACCTGTAAAGCCTCCTTGCGCGGGGACGATATCCTTGGGCGCATGGGCGGCGAAGAATTTGCCGTTGCCCTGCCAAACACTCCATTGACCTTTGCAATGGAGATCGCGTCTCGGTTGCGGCAGGCGATCCAAAACGCTGATCTATCCGAATATAGCGAAGTGGAAGCAGGGCATACTTTTGCCATTACTGTCAGTGTTGGGGTTGCTGAATATTCCAACAGTTGCAAGACCCTCGATCTCTTGCTGGACCGTGCCGATAAAGCCATGTACATTTCAAAGAACGCCGGGCGGAATCAAGTCCATGCATGGAAGCAAGGGTAAAACGCATAAAAAAACCTCCAAGATTTTTTCTTGGAGGTTTTTTATGCGTTATTCAATTCAATCTGCAGCTACCGCTTCGCTCTTTTCCCGCTTCACCACGATCGAATCTGCACTCACACTTTCACGCTCGTTACTTGTTTCACCCTCTGCTACACCATATTGCACCTCCAATTCGTGACGGAACTGCTGAGTGTACAGGCGGTAGTAATGTCCACGGGCGCGCAGGAGTTCGGCGTGCGTGCCTTGTTCCGCGATACGACCATCTTCAATAACGAGAATGCGATTCGCGCGACGAATGGTGCTTAGGCGATGCGCGATCACGAAGGATGTGCGTCCCTTCATCAAGGCTTCCATACCTTTTTGGATGAGCGCCTCGGTCAACGTATCCACTGAGGAGGTCGCTTCGTCCATGATGAATAGTTCAGGCTTGGAAAGCACCGCGCGCGCCAGCGAGATCAATTGCTTTTGTCCCACCGAAAGCAGGTTGCCGCCTTCGCCCACGTTCTGTTCGTATCCCTTTTCGAGGGTCACAATGAAATCATGTGCGCCAGCGATCTTCGCGGCTTCTTCTACTTCGGCATCCGTCGCGTCAAGTTTGCCGTAGCGGATGTTCTCGCGCACCGTCCCTGAGAACAGGTGCGGAGTTTGCAGCACGATACCGATCTTGTTATGGATCGACTCCAACGTGTACTGAGTATAGTCCCGTCCGTTGATGCGGATGACGCCGTTTTGCGGCTCATAGAAGCGACACAGCAAATTCACAATGGTGGACTTCCCGCCACCAGTCGGACCGACCAACGCGATCATCTCGCCCGGCTGGACCTTCAGCGTGAAATCGGTCAACACAGGCTTGCGGTCTTCGTAGTAAAAGTCCACGTGGTCGAATTCGATTTCACCGAGCAGGGTTTTCGCCTCAAAGGCGTCGGCTCGGTTGTGGACCTCGGGCTTGGTATCCACCAACTTGAAGATTCTCTCCGCTGACGCAATGGAATGCTGAGTTTCGGCATAGACGCGAGCCAGATCCTGCACGGGCCACATCATGAAGGTCAGGTACGAGACGAAAGCTTGGATACCACCAATAGTGATGAAGCCAGTTTGAATCTCCACACCACCGTACCAGACGATAGCACCCAATGCGAATGCCGCAATGATCTGCACCGTAGGGAGGAAGAGAGCCGATAACCATGCCGCACGGTACGATGACCGATACATGGTGGAAGTCAGGTTCTGGAATTCGACCAAGTTGGCATCTTCACGTCCGAGTGCCTTGACCACACGCACACCTTGAATGTTCTCATTGTATGCACCAGTGATCTTCGAGTTCGTCCGGCGGGTAACGCGGAATTCCAACAAGATGTACGATTGGAACTTATTCGCCACAAAGACCATAATCGGAATGATCATCGAAACGATCAACGCCAGCTTCCAGTTGATGATCGCCATAAAGGTCAGCGAGGTGATGATGTTCATCAACGCCCAGACACTGTCCACGATGCCCCAAGTCACAAGCTCAGAGACGCGCCCAGTATCCGACGTGACGCGTGCAATCAGGCGTCCAACCGCATTTTGGGCGTAGTACGAGAGTGACAAGTCCTGCAAGTGATTGAATAGCAGCTTGCGCAGATCATATTGCACACGTTCGCCAAGTACGCCGGCAAGGTAAATGAATGTAAACACGAACACCGACTGCAAAAGCAGGAATGTGCCGTAGATCCACGCGATGCGGGTAATGAACGCTTTATCCGAAAGGACAATACCCTGGTCTACGATCTGTTTGTTCAGGTAGGTAAAGTACGCGTCCAAACCGGAAACCAGACCGATGGTGATGAGAAATCCCAGCACCCAGCGCCAATGCGGCTTGATAATTCCCAAGATCCGCTTGAATACCGGGAAGGTCATTTGTGATGTATGTTCTTCTTCTTCGAGTTCTAATAATTCTTCTGACATGATATTGTTCTCCGTAGGGGCAAGAAGACCTTGCCCCTACATGTATCAATTTGCTCTTGCAATTTCGTTCTCTAATTCTTCGTCGATGCGGGTTTGAATGTCATACACCTTGCGGTACATTCCGCCAAACTGACTGACGAGTTCCTGATGCGTTCCATGCTGTACGACCTGACCTTTATCCAGCACCAAAATCTGGTCCGCTTTCATAACGGATTGAATACGGTGTGCGATGATGAAGGTCGTGCGGTTCTCCATCAGGTCGTCTAATGCCTGGCGGATGGATGCTTCGGTCTCCGTGTCCACAGCAGAAGTAGAGTCATCCAGAATGAGGATCTTCGGATTTTTCAGAATGGTTCGCGCAATGGTCACACGCTGCTTCTGACCGCCAGAGAGGGTCACGCCTTTTTCGCCGACGATGGTGTTGTATCCATCCGGGAAACTGACGATCACATCATGTACGGCAGCAGCCTTCGCGGCGGACTCGATCTCTTCTTGAGTCACGCTGCGACCCACACCATACAGAATATTCTCGCGGATCGAGCGGCTGAACAGGAACGGTTCCTGCTGGACGATGCCAATCTGCTCACGCAGATACTTGCGCGGATAATCCTTCAAGTCCACACCATCGAGCAATATCTGCCCGCCCGTGTACTCATGGAAGCGCGGCAACAAATTCACCATTGAAGTCTTTCCAGAACCTGTCGAACCGAGCAGGGCAATCGACTCGCCCGGCTTGATGTGGAATGAGACATTCTGAATGACGTCATGTGTCCCATCGGAATACATAAATGAGACATTCTTGAATTCAATCTCGCCTCGCGCCGGACCCGTTGGCTGGACCTTGCCGCCATCGAGGTCTTCTCGTGCCTGTTTGGTGATGTCCATGAGGCGCTGGTACGAAACCATACCGGTTGAGGTCTGCACGATCACACGTCCAAGGTTGCGAATGGGGAAGATCAACCACACGAGCAGCCCCACATATGCCACATAATCGCCGACAGAGATTTCACTATTGATCGCCATGAAGGCGGCGTAGATGAAACCGAAGAGCATTTGTCCGCCGAGGACAATATCGGATAGAGGCCAGAAGAGCGAGTGCATCAACAGAAGGAACTTGCCCTTGATGTACTTCAGCCAGTTATCCTTTTCGAACTTCTCCATCTCATAATCCTGCCGGGCAAAGGCTTTCACCACACGTACACCGGTCAGGTTTTCTTGCAGAGTAGTAGATAGCACAGCTTCTTGTGCTTGATAATCTTCGTATGCTTTGGTCACCTTTTTGAAGAACCACAGTGAGACCCACAAAATAAGTGGGATGGTGACTACGGAAATCAGCCCCAGTTTCACATTGATGTACAGGATCGCTGCCCAATTGATGAAGAAGAGCAAGACAATTCTGCCGACGCCAATCGCTTGCTCTGAAAAGAAGCGGCGCAAAGCGTCCACATCTGAAGTGACACGTTCGATCAGGTCACCGGTTGGCGTTTGGCTGTGATATGAGAAGCTCAAGCGCTGGATATGGTCAAAGAGGAAGTCGCGCAAACGGCGGGTAATGCCTTCGGCGGTGTAGGCAGCTAAACGTCCAGAAAGGAACGCACCGCCGCCTTCGATGAAGGCAAGCCCGATGAATCCCAGACCGATCCACAGGAAGGTTTGGGTCATTGTGGATCCGATCATCTTACCCTGCACAAGGACGTCATCCGCAAAGAAACGCAGAAGGAGGTAGACAGAGGTCTTCGCCAGGGCAGAGAGGGCTAGAGCGATCGTTGCAGCGATATAAGACAGACGGAAGTCTGTCATCATACGCCACAAACCGAGCAGGCGGTTCTCGTGGAGCGCGTCTCGGAAGTCAAAGTATTGGGTAGTGGTAGGTTGGGTATTCATGATGTTTCTCCGAACAAAAACGATTAAACAAAAAGGCTGCGGCGCGTGCGCCACAGCCCAAAAACGACAAAGGAACTGAAAGGGACCTAGGAACGGTCAACAGGCGCACTCCAAGAAGGCAATTTGCCAACTGCTTCGAGATTGAAGGTGATTGTGAAGTTCATCAAGAGTGCGCTCCTTTCTTTGTGGATTTGAATTACGTTTCGCAGTTTACACCCGCGAACGGAATTATGTCAAGGATTCTGAGAATGAGATTAGGGAATATATATGTCGCAGATGCCAGCAGCGATCTCACAGCGGGCAACCTCTTCACCCAGCCAGGTGACCAAAAAATGCGTCGAATCACCTTTGGGAACCCAAAAGAGTATCTTTTCTGGGCGGTCGAACCGTGTTTGAACCGTTTGAATAGAACCATATTGCTGACATTCCACCGGGTTCAAGTATGGCGGGTCCTCGTCGCCAAAGATGCTGATATTTGCACAGAAGTTGCGTGGCAGGTAATCTACAAGCGGAGTTTCCCAGCGGTGCCCCTCAAATACATCCACACCCAGTGTTCCGTCGCCATTTAGTTTTTGGAACTTAAAGCCAGAAATGCTGCGGCGTTCATATGAACGATTGAGGATAAATAAACTGGTTTCGTTATAGAACAGCGTGTAATGAGCACCTTCGGGATATTTCACCGTTGGCGTGAAAAAGATCGTTGGAGATGGCTGAATTGTAGCTGTCGGCGGGACAGGTGTAGCTGTGTTTTCGAGCGTGGCGGTAAAAGTAGGGGAGGGGATCTGCGTCTCGGTTGGAAGAGCAGGTTGCGGCGTGGAAAGAGGCGCGGCGGCTTCGGTAGTGGAAGGTGGTTGAGCAGGTAGGGCTGGAAGGTTGAATCCGTTGTTGAGGAAGAAAAAACCGCCGAATCCAAGAAGCAAAAGAACGATGCCCCATGCCCAGTAATTTCGTTTTGAAGCGGGCGCGCTGGCTCGAACTGTAGCAGGCATTTTCATTACAGGCGTTTGTTTTTTCTCAGCAGTCTTTTTCGAACGCTGTTCAATTTGAGGTTCACTACGATGGATGGTTGGCACGCCAACAGGCAGTGGAGGCAAAGACGCGATGTTCGTTGAACTGTTAGATGCAGTGAGAGCATCTTCAAGTGCATCCATGAATTTCGTGCCAGTTTGGTAGCGGTCTTTCACACCCTTCTCAAGCACCTTGAGAAGGACGGTTTCAACAGCTGGTGATATGGATGCGTTGATACTGCGCGGCGTGGGTGGTTTTTGTGAAATGTGCTGCAGGGCAATATTTGCCGGCGAGGAGTCGTTGAACGGGACTGCGCCAGTGAGGAGTTCATACATGATGATGCCCAACGAATAAATGTCGGATTGAGGAACCGCATCTGCCGAACGTTTGGCTTGCTCGGGCGAAATATAGTGGGGCGTCCCGAAAATGTTTCCCATCGAGCCGTCACGCACTTCGAGCGCCATGCCGAAATCGCCCAATAGAACGCGCCCATCTTTTGAGAGCAGGATATTGGATGGCTTTACATCACGATGCACAACTCCGTGCCGGTGGGCATAATCTAATGCGCTGGCAGTGGCTTTGCCGATGCGAATGACTTCAGCGTTTGGCATCAACTTGCCTTCGGCTTGATAAGACTCAATGACTGCGCCAAGATCCTGACCATCCACAAATTCCATTACGTAGTATTGAAAGCCTTGCGCGTCGTCTGCGTAATAGATTTGGATGATATTTTCGTGATGCCACTTCGCCATCATCCGCGCTTCGTTGACGAAACGGCTGGCGTAAGCGGGATGATTTTTGTAGCGTTTATCGAGAACTTTTATAGCAACGGGGCGATGCAGTTTGACATCCTGCCCAAAATAGACCATCGCCATACCGCCCTGACCCAACAGGCGCTCGACCTTGAAATTGGCGAGCTGCATTCCGATCAATGGATCTTTCATTGGTTGGTCATTCCTCTAAATTGCGGTTTGGTCATGGTTTCTCGGCTGGCAGTTGTAATGCGCGAAAGGTCGCGAATGTACTGGTTAAATCCTTCGGCATAGGCGTTCAAATAATCTTGAGTGATCAGGCTGGCAAGGTCTTTGCGCCCAACGGTCAGTAAGGTTTGAACATGGGGGCGAAAATCGCGCAGGTGAATGCGCAGGATGGATTTTGCATCTGTAATAATGCCCCAGGCAAGCTGCTTCTGGTCATTATCATCTTTTGCGGTCATGAAGCGGGTGAGAGTACTGGAAGGCACAACTGCGCCAACGTTCGAAAACACTTCACGTCCTTTAATGAGGTTGTTCAACACCTCAAACCGCTCGGGAATTTTATCTAAAAGCCGTTGAATGGGAAGGGGGAGATGCGCCAATAACTTGATAGCGCCCGCTGCGGCGTTTTCACCTTGAGCTGCCATTTCTTTGGCGCGGGTCAGGTAAGCACCAAAGCCGGCAATGGTGGAAAGATATGCTTTCTGGAATTTGTTGAAGCTGGCGAAGATCACGGCTCGATCTCCGCCGGAGGATGATTCGTAGGCATCCAACATATTCAAGGTTTGGGCATGCATGGCTAGCAGATTCAAGTCCGCTAGTGGAACTTCCACGTTCATAGGGTAGACCCGATCTCGCGGGGTCTTCAAACTGGCATCCATTGGGATAAGGATGGCGGGGTTGGTACGGCTGCCTTCCTCAACAAGTTGGCGCAATGACGCAGCAACATCGGGTTTGGTTACAGAAAGCTTCTGGATCTCTTCAGTAACTATTGGAGATGGTGTATATGTCGCTGCATGAATGGCTCGATATAGTACAAGCAAGTCATTAATGGTCACGTCAATGCGGTCATTACGTTGTTTGAAGTCCTTTCGCAGAGACATACAAGACTTCAGATCGATCTTGTCTGTTTCTGCACCGACTTCTGGTGTAACTTTAGGGGCTTGTTGAACCAGATACAAATCTGATGGGGAGAGTTGGAGTGTGAGCGACGTGTAAAGGCGCATTTCAGGTTGGATAGGGGCGGGAAGTAAGCTCAAATAGCGCGCCCAAGAAAGCGCTTCGTTGGTCATGATCTCGGAGAGTGCCGTCCCCCAAGCGCCATCGAAAAAGATATGGGATTGGTCAAAAACAATGGTCTCGTCTGTATCAAAGATCGTCAACGCGTGCGAGCCGACGCCGCGTTCGGTCTGACGAAGTTCTGAGAGGGGTAATGCTCGTGAGCGTGTATCGGTTGAGATCAGAATCGGCGCAAACTTAAGGTTATCCAAGTCATTGACTAGTACTGGGTTAAGCTTTGAGCGTAACCCCGCCAAGGCAGAACGTTTTATCTTTGCAAGGGAAGATATTTGAGATGGCGATACGAATGGCGCGTTCAACAAAGAAGCAATCTGCGTACGAACCGTCATCACATCCAGAGGATTCCCGGTTTCATCGCAGACCGGAAGCAGGAAATAACTATCCTTATGAATGATCCCGATCTTGGCATCGGTTAAGTCAAACGGAACGCGAGTCTCGCCATACGGACCAGGCTCAAGATACGCCACAATAGACATCTGACGTTGGTATGATCTTAATCCTTGTTCGACGGCTGTGTTGAAACCAGCCTGCCATGCTGCATAAGCCAACTCTGGCATGGTGTGCAATCGGCTTTGCAGGAAATCATCAAATTTCTTGCGTCGATATGCTGGGTAATCGTATTGTGCACCATCAGCTTCGCGACGGTAGGGTCGCATCAACTCCCATTCACGATGGATCTTTTTTGCGCGTTGGGTCTCGATCCCTGCATCGCGTAATGTTTTTTCCAAAAGAGAAATAGCAACGCGTTCGCGCCATTCATTTTCGAGCAGGGCAGGGTATTGATGCAAACACGAAACAGCCGCCATGAACCAAGCGGTCAGGCGGTCTACTTTATCGAGCTTGATATTGTGTTGAGCAAGAATGGTGTCAAAACCGTGGGTCTCATTGGTGTGACGCGCGGTATCTTCGCGCAAGGCGTAATCCACATAGAATTGCCACATCCCCTCAGGGAACGCAGACTCTGTATCTTTGCCTGCCAGTTTCAATAGATTTTGATAGCCCCATAAAACAGCGGCAGGTCCGGCAAAGAAAGCGCCATACACAGCACTATCTAGAATCTGTTCCACGCCGCTAAAAAGGGCGGTGACATCTTGTTGTAGTTTCTGTACGGGAATCCGTCGACCGGGAAGGCGCGCTAATCCGCTGAGAATCATACCGGGCACATTTCCTGCCGGCATGATCTTGGAGACCAATTGCACTACTGCTTCGATCTCTGGCAAAGTGAGTCGCGATAGCTGTTGAGCCGAGATGGTCTTCGCGACCGAGCGCAGGTTCGCAGCAGTGAGTTCTGAAGCACGGGTGATGTTGGATTTGTCTGCGCTCATTTTTAAAATTATATTTCACGTTCACCTTAGGGGATTTTTTTTGATTCCCTCAAGATGTTTGCAGATTTGTTAGGTTTGATTTTGGAAAACTTTTTATTTTCTATGCAAACCTAGTAATGTAATGTCATCGAACTGGTCTTGATCCGATATATGCGAATCCAGTGAACCCATTATGTTTTGAACGATCTTTTCGGGTTGGTTTGCATGCCGAAGTATTTCCTGAAGCATGCGGTCTTCGCTGAAGGATTGTCCTTTCGCATCACGGGCATCTACAACTCCGTCTGTGTATGCAAAGAGCAAGTCATTGGGCTGTAATTCGTACTCCTCTAAAGAGAAGGGGAGGTCTGGCATCAATCCCACGGCTGGTCCGGTTGGTTCGAAGCGTTTTACGATCTGTCCATTTGAGACGACCAATGGCGGTTCATGCCCAGCATTGATGTAAAGAAGTTTTCCATCCTGCGGGTTCAATACTCCCATGAAAATGGTGGCGAACATGTTCGCACTTCCATGAATTTGAGCAATGTAATTATTCGTCATCTGAATGGCATTCATCAATGGCTGTGCGCCGACTGCCAGGGTTTTTTGCCTGCGGATGAACATGCTTTCCGACTCATTCGTCCCATCGAATGCTTTTGTCAGATTGGTTGCCACATTGACATTTGCAAAAGCGCGGATCAGGGTGCGGAAGATCGCCATATACATGGCAGCACCAACGCCTTTGTCACAGACATCTGCAACAACAAATCCGAGCCGCGCTCCGTTGGACATTGGAAAGACATCGTAAAAGTCACCTGCTACTTCGCGCGCCGAGTGAAAACGGACATCCAAATTCCAGCCGTCAACTTGTGAAAATTGAGTGGGCAAAAAGCTGTATTGGATCTTTCGCCCAATGGCTAATTCATTTTCAGCCGCTTGTTTTGCCGCTAGGATATCCGCTTCTTTTTTGACTTGTTCAGTAATATCGAAAAGTATCCCACGAAACCCGATGACAACTCCGTGCGGGTCTTCAATAGCACCGATCACGCCTTCAGCAGTTCGAAAACCGCCCGTCCTATGCTGCACATAGTTGAAGCGGATACGCTCCAAACTTTTGTTTTTATACACCCTGTTGAAGGCTTTATACATATCCACGACCTGACGCTCATCCACCATGTGGCGATAGTGTTTACCGATCATTCCAGCAAGCGTCAATTGAGCTTTTGCAAGGAAAGACTGGTTGGCGTTGATCATGATCCCCTTAATATCGACTTCAAAGTATCCACAATCCAGGGCATTCATGATGCCGTAAGACGAGACTGAGCTTGTCATTAGATATCTAATTCTCCAGAAGCTTTTTCAAGTAGGGGAGTTGTTCTTCGGCAGCTTTCTCACCCTGATCAATAATATAAGGAAGTTGATGATGGTCAAAACCGCCGATCTGTTTCTCGAATTTCGGTAAAACTGGAATGATCTCAGCGTGATGAACAGCGTTATAAAACGCAAATGTGGACTTCAAAATATTGTTCATGTACAAGCTGTTGAAATGCGTAGTAACCGCTGTATACGAATTCATACGACGGCGAATTGGCAGTTCAAACCCGATGGCAATGATTACGTCACCGCCTTCTTTGATGGCTACATCTACAGGTAAGGGATTGCAAACCGCTCCATCCACAAGGAGGCGTCCGTTGATCGTCCAAGGCGGGAATATCATTGGGATCGCAGAACTGGCGCGAGCCGCATCCACGATTCTTCCGCTGGATAGGACAACTTCCTCACCGCTATAGAAATCTGTTGCAACGATATAAAGTGGGATGGTCGTATCCGCAAAGGTCTTTTCGTCGAAGATGGATTGCAAACGTTCCATCAAGATTTTGTCGTCTACCAAGCCACTGCTTTCGTTGAAACGAGTCTCTCCGCTCATTGCCGCCCGCAGATTGGATGTGTATCCTTCTACGATGTCGTTCTTGTACATATCCACGGTCATTTCGTGGATGGTGTTTGGATCATACCCAAGGGCAAGAGCAGCCGCATACAAACTGCCGCCACTGCATCCAACCAAAAGATCAGGTTGGATGTTTTCTCTCTTAAGAGCTTTCATTAAACCTAGCGAGGCGGCACAAAGAATGCTCCCTGAGCCGATCACGATGGAAAGATTTTTTTTCATATTATGAGTTCAACAACTTTTGGATGTAGGGCATTTGCTCTTCGGCGGCTTTTTCGCCCTGTTCGATCACATAGGGGATCTGGTCTGTATCGAACAAACGAATGCTCCGGTCAAATTGCGGGAAAATGGGGATGATCTCTGCGTGATGCACGGCATTATGGAATGCAAAGTTGGATTGATACAGATTGTTCGTCATAATACCGTTGACATGGAAGGCATATCGGCTAACAGATCGAACTTTGCTAGGCAGAGGAGCCTGGAACCCCATGGCAAGGATAACTTCTGCACCTTCCTTGATGGCAATATCAACAGGCATGGGGTCTGATGCAGCACCATCGATCAGGAAGCGATCTCCGACCTGATGTGCGCCCCAAATGAACGGGATGGCAATACTGGCACGAATGGCATCCACAATACTGCCGCTTGTTAGGGGAACCTGCTCGCCTGTGTAAAAATCTGTGGTCATAATGGTGAGAGGTATCTTTGCATCTTGAAAGGTTTTATTACCGAAAACCTGACGCAGATTTTTCATCATTTGGCGATCTGAGATCATTCCAAAGTGGTGATCGAATTTGAACAATTTTGGAAATACCATTCCTAACAGGGCTTTCCAATTCTTCTCAGCAGTTACTTTCTCATTCCACAAAGCTTTAGTATAAGAAATACATTCATCAAGCGAAAATCCCAAAGCCATTGTGGAAGTGTATAGGCTACCTCCGCTGCACCCAACCAACATGTCAATGGGAATGCCTGCCCGGTCGAGCGCTTTCCACAAGCCAAGTGCGGCAGCGCATTTGACCGAACCGGAACCAACTATTAATGCTACTCGTGGTTTCTTTGCCATGTTACAGATTATCCAAAGCTGGCAATGGCTTCTGAAACAGTTGGGTATATTTTGACAATGTTATGGAACCCAGCCATTTTTAAGACCTTTTCAATGCTGGGTTGAGGGGCAGCAAGACGAAAATCGCCGCCAGCAGTCCGTGCTTCCTTTACACTGGCAAGAATTGCACGCAACCCTGCGCTGCTCATGAATTCGACCTTTTCAAAATCCACAACGATATTGGGGTGCCCATTATGGATGTGGTCATTCAAAACCTTGACTAGTTCTGGTGACGTAAGCGCGTCAACAGACCCATTAACAGAAATGATATCCACAGTTCCTTTAGTAATGCTGATTTCCATTTTGTTCACTTCTCCTCTATAAGTTTTTTATAAGACGGGTTGTATTCCCAACCGGCGAACTCTCGTAATTAATTTCATCTACAGAACTGAAGACAAAGAACAATCCCAGCCCACCGGCTTCACGTTCTTCCAGTGAAGCATTGGCATTTGGAGTTGGAGGCTCCACAGGCTCAAAAGCATGACCGAAATCAGAGATGGTTACGATCAATGCCTGTGCAGAAACCTCGACATTGAGAATGATCGAACCAGGGTCCATGCCGGCATATCCATGGGTAATGATATTCGTGCAGATTTCATCCACAGCCAGCAGGACATCATAAATGGATTGCGCGTCCAACCCAGCCTTATCCTGGCATGCATTCTTGATGTGCTCCCGAAATAGCGGAAGCGCTTCCAACTCAGCAGGGAGTGTGATCTGTCGCTGTGTTTCAGCCATGATTGAATGTCCTATTCGTTAATAGATCGCATTTGGAAAAGAATTCACATTGGCAAACTTGCCAACCTGCTTAACCATGCGGAGTTTATCCCAATTGGTCTCAAGCACATCAAGGATCCCGTCATGGATCGCCCAGGCGCGTCCGCGCACATGATCCCATTGTGATTGCTGACGGAATGGGGAGGAATCATCCAGGGCTTTGTGTAATGCACCGCCTGGTTGAAACTCCTCATGAATGGTTGTCATCAATTTGTGTCCGCGTACGTAGGCAAACCCACGTTTTTCGAAGACCCAAGCCGACGCATAAGTAAGCGGTTCAAGAAAATAAGCACGCTGACCAATGGTTGCTAGGAACGTGTCTATTTGGTCGAGCACTAGCTTGGATGCGGAAAGGCTGTTACGAATTTGTCCGGGGGCAAGCCCTGCTTCTTTGGCTTGGGCTTCTGCTTTCAAATTACGGCGTACGGTTCCGAACATGGTCGGGTTGCCTTCTTCGTCTTTATCGATAGTGTAGCGGGAAGAGGCAGGATCATTGAGTAACAGGAGATTCAATTCAATGCCATTGAGCATGTTATCAGCAAGTTCAAGTGCAAAAAATTCATCGTCTTCAGAAGTGGATGTGCGCGCAGAAATAAACACCTTTTCAGAACTGCTGTCGGCAGACAAAAATACTCGCTGCTCTTTATTGGTGCCCAGCCATGTGATCGGGTCAATATCGAAACGTGCAAGCAAAACCGGCGGGATCAAATTGCGATACACACGCCGTTTGATATTTTCTGGCAGGTCATTGATCTGTTTGATTGTAAATGGAGTGGAGGGGTCTCCCTCCAATAGCGATAACGTGATTCGCCCCAGATTAGGCACTACAGGTTCGGGCTGTTGTTTTACTTTGAAAAATAACTGCATGACCTGTCCTTTTAGGAGGGAAGTGGTGCGAATTATAATTCAGGTATGACACCAAGACTATTTATAATAACCTTACAAAAAAGAATCAATTTTCCATCAAGCGCCTCATCACTGGACGAGTTAACGAGTCGGCTTCCTGATGGCTTTTACACCACCTTCAGCACTCTCGCGCAAGGGACAAGAGTCCTTGGGTTGAAAGCGCATTTTGAGAGATTGTATAAACCCGCAAAAGAACTTGGTCTATGCCCTTCAGCGGATGAAGCAACAGTCCGCAAAGAGATCGCGGAGTTGGCTAAAGAACTGCTGCCAAAAGAATCTCGCATTCGTCTTATCCTCACAAAAGATACCGGGGATGTATATCTTGGCATTCAGCCGTTGATTCCACCAGCTGAGTCTGTCTACAAAAACGGGGTACATGCTATCACTGCAGAAATGGCACGGCATGACCCTCGCATCAAAGGCACGGACTTCATTACCCAAAGTGCAGAACAACGCAAATTGGTCAAAGGGGATGTGTATGAAATTTTGCTGGAGAAAAATGGAAAGATTCTGGAAGGGATGACTTCTAATTTTTATGCTGTCAAAGGAAAGACGATAATTACTGCGCGCAAAGGGATCTTACTTGGCGTTACGCGCCATGCGGTATTGAAGATCGCAAGAGGGGAGGGGATGTCAATTGAATATCATTCTCCGCTAGTGAATGAAAGAT